>Ga0207873_1000137_pt1 | contig 78983 bp, 59 predicted proteins | sample BGWIniCompost_FD_187373 | JGI IMG/M metagenome (GOLD analysis project Ga0207873, IMG submission 187373) | Cellulose adapted compost microbial communities from Newby Island Compost Facility, Milpitas, CA, USA - BGW Initial Compost (SPAdes)... ... | reverse complement strand
CGCGGGCGGCGGGGAGCGGGGGAACGTCGCGGTGTTGGAGCAGGGGCGCCTGCGGGGCGCGGCGTGAGTCCGGGGACGGGCGGGGGGTAGCCGTGACCCTTGGGGTGGTCGAGAGACCGAAGCGGAATCGTCAGAGTTTGTGTAGCGCGGCGCCTCGGAGTCGCCTGCTGCGGGTGTTGAACTGAATGAAAAGCCTGAACCCCATGTAGTCGTACACGTGCGAGAAGGTCCCTTCGGGTGGAATCCGGGGGTTGATGTTCGTAGTGACGCGCGCTCCGTATCGACCCAAGTCCAGGTCCCCCTCGGAAGGCATTCGGTTCGCGTCGTACGTCCATGCGACGTGCCACGTGAAGTCTGTTTTGGAAAGCGCCAGGTGTACGTCTTCTATCGCTCCCGCCGGGCCTCCACCGTAGAACACAGCCGAAGGATTCTCCTTCTTCTTCGAGAGCGAGACACCCGTAGCCCGGCCTATGCCCTCCGGTGTCACGCTTCCGAGGGTGACGATTCGGTGGATCGTTTCGTGCAAGTCATTCATGGGCCTGCTCCAAGGTGGTCGTACCGGGAGCGATAGTAGTGGGGCGCTGCGCTCCGGTGCTCGAGTACCCACGTACGTTCACTGCGCCTGCGGCGCTCCCGCGCCAGGGGCGAGGGCCGTGGGCCTCCATGCACTTCGTCCGGCGAGCTGGACTTCGTGCACCTTGGTTCCATGGGGGCTCCGCTCCGGTGCTCGCGAAAGCCTCGCCGCTGGCTATCAGGGGAGCGGCCGAGCTTGACGGGCGGCGCCTGCGCCTAAGGTATCAGCGCCAACACCTGAAGCGGCGCAGGGCTGCTTCCTTCCTGGGCGAAAAATTCCTGGGCGTGGGGAGAATTTGATCGTCTGGGACGGGGGAGACGTTCGGGTAGGGATCGAGGGCTCGGCGACGCTCGGGCTCCTCCGCGAGGGCGCGCCGGCGTGTGTCGAGCGCGGCCCGCATCCGCGTCATCTAACGGTCAGGTGTTTCGATGTCCTATTCTGCTTCTCGTCGCTCTTTCGCTCCCGTGAGTCTCGTCGCGCTCTCTCTCGCCCTTGCGGGGGGCGGCTGCTCGGGAGAGTCCGCGACCAACGGGGGCAGCGCTCCGGACAACACCGGCGGGTCCTTCGGCGGCACGGGCGGCGTCGTCACCTCCACCGGCGGCGCACCGGCTGGTGTCGGCGGGGCCACGGGGGGCTCCGAGTCGATGGCCAGCGGCGGAGAGACCAACACCGGGGGAACGGGAGGAACGGAGGAGGAGACGGATCCCAACGCTCCGATCCAGGCCGATCCTGGGGACGAGGGCGACGGCGTGTTCGAAGATCCGGGACCGTACCCTCTCTCTCCCGAAGCCTCCGGACCGATCGACGACGCGCCCAAGGGGCACCTCTCCAGCACGCAGACGTTCACCAGCCCCGCCGTCTACGCGGGGTGGACCTTCGACTACCAGATCTTCGTGCCGGCTCAGTACGAGGCGGGCAAGCCCGCGGCCCTCGCCGTGTTTCAGGATGGGGTCGGTGCGTACGGCGGCATCGGCGTGATGCAGATGTTCGAGAACCTCATCCACTCGGGGGAGATGCCGGTCACCATCGTGCTCTTCGTCAGCCCGGGCTCAGGTGGGCGGAGTGAGAACTACGACGTGGTCAGTGACCGCTACGGCAGGTTCCTCCTCGAAGAGATGATCCCCGACGTGCTCGCCGACTACGACCTCGTCGACGACCCGAACGGCTGGGCGATCGCCGGGTTCAGCTCGGGAGGCTCTGCCGCGTTCACGGTGGCGTGGTTCTTCCCGGACAATTTCCGCAAGGTGAGCACCAACTCCGGCAGCTTCGTGTCCATCCGGACGGCGCACGAGTTCCCCCAGATGATCCGGGACACCGAGCCCAAGCCCCTCCGGGTCACCCTCCGCTCCGGGACAGCCGATCTCGACAACCAGTTCGGCAGCTGGCTCGACGCGAACTTCGCCATGGCCGCTGCCCTCGAAGAGAAGGGCTATCATTACCGTTTCACCCACGGGACCGGTGGCCACGACATGAAGCACGCGGCGAAGGACATGGTCGAGGAGTGGCGCTGGCTGTGGCGCGGGTTCTCGCTCCCGTACTACGACTGAGCCCGTACCACGACTGAGCCAGTCGTCCGAGCAGCGTCAACCTCTCGACGGAGCAGGACGCCCGCTCGGGGTGACCTCGTGGTGCGGTTCGTCGCCCACGCTCGCCGGTGTCGAGGTCGGGCGGCGGCGCTCGGGCCTTCCCAGGTCGTCAGGACCCGGCGGCTTCGCTAGAAGCTTCCGGGCCCATGTCCGCCCAGCGCTCCCACCAGCCGCTCACCCACCGGCGGGTCTTCGCCATCGCGGTGCCGGTGATGGTGTCGAACGTGTCGACGCCGCTGCTCGGGGTGGTCGACACGGGGGTGATGGGCCGCATCCCGGATCCGGCGTACATCGGAGCCGTCGCGCTGGGGGCGCTCATCTTCAACTTCGTGTACTGGGCGTTCAGCTTCCTGCGCATGGGCACCACGGGGCTCACGGCGCAGGCGCTCGGGGCAGGGGACGACGCGGAGCTGCGCGCGGGGCTCGGGCGCGCCTTGCTCTTGGCGGGAGGGGTCGGCGTCGCGCTCGTCGGGCTGCAGTGGCCGATCCGCGAGGTGGCCTTCGCCTTCATCGACGGGAGCGACAAGGTGGAGGGGCTCGCGCGCGCCTATTTCGACGTGCGGATCTGGTCGGCGCCGGCGACCCTGGCGAACTACGCGCTGCTCGGCTGGTTCATCGGGCTCGGGCGCACGGACATCGGCCTGGTGCTGCAGCTCGTGCTGAACCTCACCAACATGATCCTCGACGTGCTGTTCGTGCTCGGCTTCGGCGGGGGCGTGCAGGGGATCGCGCTCGGGACCGTGATGGCGGAGCTGGTGGCGGTGGCGGTGGGCCTCGTCGTGGCGCTGCGGTTCGTGCGGCGCCTGCCGGGGCGCTGGTCCCTGCGGAGTCTGCTGCAACGGGACCGCCTGAAGCGCACCCTCGGCGTCAACGTCGACATCATGATCCGCACACTCGCCCTGCTCGCGGCCTTCGTCTGGTTCACGACCCAGGGCGCCCAGCAGGGGGATCTGATCCTGGCGGCCAACGCGGTGCTGCTGCATTTCCTCTCGCTGTCGGCGTTCTTCCTCGACGGGCTCGCGTTCGCGGCGGAGGCCCTGGTGGGGCAAGCGGTCGGCGCCGCCCACCGGGCGGGGCTGGTCGCGGCGGCGCGCATGACCACGGGGTGGGCCGCCGGGGTGGCGGTGCTCTTGTCCGCCGCGGCGTTCTTGCTCGGGCCGCGGCTGATCGAGCTGCTCACGGTGGACGCCTCCATCCGCGGCGCGGCCATGACCTATCTCCCCTGGGCGGCGCTGGCGCCCCTGCTCGGGGTGTGGGCGTTTCAGCTCGACGGCATCTTCATCGGGGCGACGCGCACCGCGGACATGCGCACCGCCATGGTCATCGCCCTCGGGATCTTCCTGGGCGCGTGGTGGCTCCTCCGCCCCTTCGGCAACCACGGCCTCTGGGCGGCCTTCCACGTCCACTACCTCGCCCGCATCGGCACCCTCGCGTACTTCTACCCGCGCCTCCTGCGCTCCGTGACGAGCAGGGTGACGAGCAGCGCTGATACGTCCACGTCCACCGCCGAGAAATCCGCGCCGCCCTGAGGCATTGCTCGAGCATTCCGACGACGCGCTCCCCGGGCATGGCAGAGGCTCTCGGGCGAGCGATCGACGGCAGGACCCCTGACGAGGGGAGGCGCGCCCGCGCCAACGGGGCAGCACGGGTACATCCCTTGATCGAAGTATGCATTGTCGTGTATATGCAGAGGCGTGCAGGTCGATGTCTTCCAGGCCCTCGCCGATCCGACGCGACGCCGCATCGTCGAGGCCCTTCGCGCAGGAGAGCAGCAGGTCGGCGATGTCGTCGCGAAGGCGGGCATCCACCAGTCCGGTGTCTCGCGCCACCTGCGCATCCTCGCGGAGTCGGGCTTCGTCACGATGCGGCCTGATGGGCAACGCCGTTTGTACTCGCTGAAACCGGAGCCGTTTCGAGAGATCGACGAATGGCTCGCTCGGTACCGCGATCTCTGGGAAGCGCGGCTCGATCGCTTCGGCGCCGCACTCGAGAAGAAGCAGAAAAGTCCAAGAAACGGAGTTTCTCCAAGGAGCAAGAAGCGATGAGTGAGCCTCCCGTGCGCCACGAGACCCTGACGTTCCAGCGCGAGTACGCGGCGACGCCCGCCGTGGTCTTCGAGACCTACGTCGACGTCGAGGCCCGCGCTCGTTGGAGCGCACCTTCGGACTCCGCGGTGGTCATCTATACGCAGGACGACTTCCGTGTGGGCGGCGCGGATCGCTATCGCTGCGGCGACAAGCGCGCCCCTCAGTACGAGGGGGAGGTCCGTTACGTGGAAATCGTCGACGGCTCGCGCATCGTCTACAGCGAGGTCATCACGGCGGGGGAGAAGCGCCTCGCGGCGTCGCTGGTCACGTGGGAGATCGCGCCGACGACGAAGGGCTCACGGCTCACCGTCACCGTACAGGTCGCCTCCTTCGTCGGCGAGGACATGGTCGTCGGAACGACCGTCGGGATGAACGCCGCTCTCGACAACCTCGGGGCGGAGCTGGCGAAATGAGCCCCGGGGAGCTCCACCCTGCGCCCGCCGCGCGTCCGCTGCCGCGGGGCGGCCCTCCACGGCTTCTTCATGGGGTCACCCGGAGACGCCGCCGAGGAGACGTCGACGGCGCAGCGGTCAAGCCCTCGGAGGGCAAGGTGGAGCCTCGGAGCCCTCGGCAGGGCCCGTCGCTAGGGCAGCCGGGGGCCCGCCGGTTGCCCGCACTGCCGGGCTGAAGCATCCTCCGAGCCCCATGACCGACGCTTCAGTGAAGGCCGCCTCCGCGTCCGGAGAGAGACCTCGCGACGACTCCGCCGCCCCCAACTTCATCGCCGACATCGTCGACGAGGACCTGCGCACGGGAAAGAACGGCGGGCGCCTGCAGACGCGGTTCCCGCCGGAGCCCAACGGCTACCTCCACGTCGGCCACGCCAAGGCGATCTGCCTCAACTTCGGCATCGCAGAGAAGGCTCCCGGGGGCCTCTGCAACCTGCGCATGGACGATACGAACCCCCTGGCCGAGGAGGCGCACTTCGTGGAGGCCATCCAGGAGGACGTGCGCTGGCTCGGCTTCGACTGGGGCGACCGGCTCTTCTTCGCCTCCGACTACTTCGAGCGCCTCTACGAGTGCGCGGTCACGCTGGTGAAGAAGGGGCTCGCCTACGTCGACAGCCAGACCCCCGAGCAGATCCGCGAGAACCGAGGCAACTACTACAAGGCCGGCGTCGACAGCCCGTTCCGCGACCGCAGCGTCGAGGAGAACCTGGCGCTGCTCGAGAAGATGCGGCGCGGTGAGCTGAAGGAGGGCGAGGCGGTGCTGCGGGCCAAGATCGACATGGCCCACAAGAACCTGAATTTCCGCGATCCGCTCATCTACCGGATCCGGCACGCGGCGCACCACAGGACCGGCGACGCGTGGTGCATCTACCCGATGTACGACTTCGCCCACCCGCTGTCCGACGCCTTCGAGGGGGTCACCCACTCCCTGTGCACCCTGGAGTTCGAGAACCACCGGCCGCTCTACGAGTGGTTCCTCGAGCACGTGGGCGGCTTCGATCCGGTGCCGCGCCAGATCGAGTTCGCGCGCCTGAACCTCACCTACACCGTGCTCAGCAAGCGCAAGCTGCAGCTGCTGGTGAACGAGAAGCACGTGGCCGGCTGGGACGATCCCCGCATGCCGACCATCGCCGGGATGCGCCGCCGGGGTTATCTGCCCGAGTCGATCCGCGCCTTCTGCGAGCGCATCGGGGTGGCCAAGCGGGACAACCAGGTGGACGTCGCGCTCCTCGAGCACAAGCTGCGCGAGGATCTGAACGCCCACTGCCCGCGCATGATGGCCGTGCTCCGCCCCCTGAAGGTCGTGATCGAGAACTACCCCGAGGGCGAGGTGGAGTACTTCGAGGCCCAGAACCACCCCGAGTACCCCGAGCGCGGCACCCGCAAGATCCCCTTCAGCCGGGAGCTCTACATCGAGCAGGACGACTTCATGGAGAACCCTCCGAAGAAGTTCTTCCGCCTGTCGCCGGGGCAGGAGGTGCGCCTGCGCAGCGCGTGCCTCATCACCTGCCGCGAGGTCGTGAAGAACGACGCGGGGGAGGTGGTGGAGCTGCGCTGCACCTGGGATCCCGACTCGAGGGGCGGCTCCCCCAAGGACGGGCGCAAGGTGAAGGGCACCCTGCACTGGGTGTCCGCCGCGCACGCGGTGCGGGCGGAGGTGCGCCTCTACGATCGCCTGTTCAACGCGGAAGACCCTGAGGGCGACGAGGACAAGCACTTCCTCGAGCACCTGAACCCGAGCTCCCTGGAGGTCCTCTCCGAGTGCTACGTGGAGCCCACCTTGGCGGAGGCCTCCGTCGGCGAGCGCTTCCAGTTCGAGCGGCTGGGTTACTTCGTGGTCGATCCGGACAGCGCCCCGGGGCGGCCCGTCTTCAACCGCACCATCGGGCTCCGCGACAGCTGGGCCAAGGTGGCCGCGAAAGCGTGAGCGACGCCGAGCACATGGAGACCCTGTTCGCGGCGGTCAAGGAGGCCGCCCTCTCGGCGATCTGGTCGAAGGGCGTGAAGCTCGCGCGCGCCGACGCGGTCTCCCTGGAGGACGGCTCCGAGACCGAGCAGGTCTACCGGGTGAAAGCGCCGGGGCGAGCGATCGCCCCGAGCGCGGTGCTCTACCCCTTCGACGCGGAGTGGGCCTGCGACTGCGGGAGCGCTCAGGATCCCTGCGAGCACGTCGTCGCCGCGGTGATCGCCGCCAAGCAGGCGGAGGCGACCGGGGAGGGGATCCCCAAAGCCGAAGAGATCACGCCCCATCTGGGCTACCGCCTCCTGCGTCGACCAGGCCCGAGCCTCGCCATCGAGCGGGTGATCGTCGCCCCCGACGGTCAGGAGCGGCCGCTGACGGCGCAGCTCGCGACCCTGGTGGCGCGGCGGCAGTGCCCCTTCGAGCCCACGCACGACGATCTCACCGCGGACCGCTTCCTCTCCGCCGCCCAGCGCACGGACGCGAGCGGCCGCCGCGGCCCCGCCCAGGGGCTCGCGCCCCAGGCCATGGAGAAGGTGCTCCGGGCCCTGTGCGGCGCCCGCGACGTGCGCCTCGACGGGCGCCCGGTGACCATGTCCGAGGAGGTGCTGCTCCCCGAGGGGCGCATCTTCGACGAGGGGGAGATGATCGCCGTCGTCGTCCAGAAGAACCCGCGGGTGGACGAGGTGCTCGATCGTGGCGTCGCCCGCTCGGGGACCACCCTGCACCCCCTGGGCGCCGTGGAGCTCACGGGGCCGCGCCTGGAGCGTCTGCCCCTGCGGCGCGCGGTCAAGCCGCACCACGTCGGCGAGCTGGTGACCACGATCCTCCCGGAGCTGGAGAAGCAGATCCCGGTGGCGGTCGAGAGCCGGCGCTTGCCCGAGCGGGGCGGCACGGAGAAGCCGCGCATCTTCTTCGATCTGACGCCCCAGGGGCACTCCCTGAGCGTGATGCCGACCGTGGTGTACGGGGATCCACCCCAAGCCCGCCTGGACGGCGACGAGCTCGTGCACCTGCAGGGGCCGATGCCCCGGCGCGACATCGCGGCGGAGCGGGTCATCGTCAGCCGGCTCCGGGAAGAGCTGAACCTGCTGCCGGGCAGGGTGGTGCACTTCGATGGGCACGACGCGGCGCGCTTCGCGGCGCGGCTGCGCGCCTTCCAGGAGAGCGCGCGGACGCAGCTCGATCGAGAGCTGGTCAGCGCGAGCCCGCTGGAGGCTCGGGTGGATCTGGATCCGGCGAAGTTCTCGGTCACCTTCGTGCAGACGGACGGCGACCAGGAGCGGACCGCCAACGTGGGCGCCGTGTACCAGGCCTGGCGTCACGGGTTGGATCTGGTCCCCCTCGAGGACGGCGGCTGGGCGCCTCTGCCGCTCGATTGGCTGAACCGCTACGGGGAGCGCATCGCCGATCTCCTGGCGGCGCGACGCAAGGACGGCGAGCTGCCGCCCTACGTGCTCGGGCGCCTGGCGCCCCTCTGCGAGGAGCTCGGGGAACCGCCGCCCGTCGCCTTCGACTCCCTGCGGCCCCTGTTCGAGTCCTTCGAGCGGCTGCCGCGCGCCGAGCTGCCCGAGGACCTCCACGCGGATCTGCGGCCCTACCAGCGCCAGGGCGTCGACTGGCTGTCGTTCTTGCGGGACGCGAAGCTCGGCGCCGTGCTCGCGGACGACATGGGGCTCGGCAAGACCCTACAGACCCTCTGCGCCGCGCGCGGTCGCATCCTCGTGGTGTGCCCGCGCAGCGTGGTGTTCAACTGGGCGCGGGAGGTCGAGCGCTTCCGTCCGAGCCTCCGCGTGAACACCTATCACGGCCCCAAGCGCGCCCTGGACGACGCGGACGTCACCATCACCACCTACGCGGTGTTGCGCCTCGATCTGGAGGAGCTGACGGAGCGCCCCTGGGACACGATCGTCTTGGACGAAGCACAAGCCATCAAGAACCCCCAGAGCCAGGGCGCGGCGGCGGCCTATCAGATCGCGGATCGACAACCGGATGCTTTCCGCGTGGCCCTCAGCGGCACGCCCGTGGAGAACCGCCTCGAGGAGCTCTGGAGCATCTTCCGCTTCACGCATCCGGGGCTCCTCGGCACGCGCAGCGACTTCGAGGAGCGCTACTCCAAGCCCATCAGCGGCGGATCGGAGGCGGCGCTCGAGCGCCTGCGGTCCCTCACCAAGCCGTTCCTGCTCCGGCGCGTGAAGCGCGACGTCGCCCGGGATCTGCCGCCGCGCAGCGACGTGGTGCTCACGGTGGAGCTCGAGGAGCGGGAGCGGGAGCTCTACGGGGCCATCCACGCGGCGAAGAGCAAGGAGGTCATCGAGGCCCTCGAAGGGGGCGGCAGCGTGATGGCGGCCTTGGAGGCGCTCCTCCGCCTGCGCCAAGCGGCTTGCCACCCGTCCCTGGTCCCCGGTCAGCAGGCGCCCACCTCGTCGAAAATGGAAGCCCTCCTCGACGCCCTCGGCGACGCCGCCGCGGACGGTCACAAGGCGATCGTGTTCTCCCAGTGGACCTCGCTGCTCGATCTCATCGAGCCGCACCTCGCCCAGGCGGGGATCCCGTTCCTGCGCCTCGACGGATCGACCCGAGATCGCGGCGCCGTGGTGGAGAGCTTCCAGGTCGACGAGGGCCCGCCCGTCCTGCTCTCGTCCCTCAAGGCCGGCGGGACGGGCCTCAACCTCACGGCGGCGGATCACGTGTTCTTGATGGACCCCTGGTGGAACCCCGCGGCGGAAGATCAGGCCGCCGATCGGGCGCACCGCATCGGCCAGCAGCGCCCCGTCACCGTCTATCGGCTCATCGCCAAGGACACGATCGAGGAGGGCATGCTCCAGCTCCAAGGCCGCAAGCGCGCCCTCCAAGAAGCCGCCCTCGCCGAAGGCGGCGCCGCCGCCGGCCTCACGCGGGACGACTTGCTCGAGCTGCTGCGCTGACCCTTCGCCAACCCGTGCGCCGCACCCAAGAGGTGTTCGCCAAAACGGCCCGTATTACGTCGATGCCATGATCGGGTGACGCGGGGTGCAGGAGGGCGAAGGCAAGCGGAGGAGCTGGAGGGGGCGTAGGGGCGAGGGTGTCCTGTCGGAACGGGCACGAATTACGTCGATGCCATTGTTTGGGGGACAGGAGGTTTGGGGGCGAAGGGAGCGGAGGCGGAGGGGTGTGATCGCGTGTGTGATCGCGTGTGCGTTCGCGGAAAAGGCACGAATTACGTCGATGCCATGATCATTCACACGGGCGGCCGTTCGGTCGGTACGCCAGCAACCTTGTTTGCCCGCGCCGCGGTCGGGGAGGCAGCCTGCCTTTCGCGCTCGCCGGGACTAGTCATCCCGCAGGGCTGGCGGGAGCGGTCATCTCGCGGGGCTGGCGGTGCTGGCGGGAGCGGTCATCTCGCGGGGCTGGCGGTGCTGGCAGGACCAGTCATCCCCGCGGGGCTCGCGGGGCTCGCCCCTTGCCCCATGGTTGCGCCGCGGGGTGCTGAGCGGGCGTTGGGGAGGACTGGCGGAGGGAAGCTGAGGAAGGGAGGGGCTCACGGATCGACGAGGTAGCGCTGGCCGTTCACGACGATGTACAGCTCCAGGTGGCCACCCATGCCTGCTGCGTATCTTTCCAGCGACGTGTAGAGCCAGTCGGTCCTTCGCTCCAGACGGCTGACGTCGCCTTGGGACATGTCGGCGCCGCGGGCGACGGTTGCCTGGGTGACCCCGAGGCGCTCGCGCAGCTCTCGTAAGGACACGGACCCCGGTGCGGGCGTGCGTGGATTCGATGCATGAATGTCTGCGTAGACCCCTCGTGCCATTGCCGTCCTCCTTGCGCGTGGCCATCGACGGGGCTCATCTGCGGGTGCGCCATCGCGGCTACTTTCGGTTGTCGGACGTCGCCGCCAGAGGTTGCGCGAAGAATGCGCGGCGCGCCTCGCGAAAGCTCCCCGCTCGGAAGCTACGATGGCCCCCGGTCGGCGCCTGGTGTCCGCTGTGACCGCCGCCGCGCAGGGCTCGGCCTGCGCGCGTATGGGATCGACGTAATTGGCTGGTTCTTGCGAGGGATGTCCTGCCATCGTCTCCGCGGCGTGCCGCTCGGGGGGTGGGTATGGGGTCGACGTAATTGGGCGGTTTTTCGAGCGACGTCCCCTGTCTCGCAGGTCTTGGGGGGCGAGAGAGAGGGGGAGTCCTTCTCGTGGGGTCAGGGGTGGTTTCGTTGGTACCACTCGTAGGTGGCGCGGATGCCTTCATCCAGGGGGATGCGCGCGCGCCAGCCGAGGTCGGCGAGGCCCGAGACGTCGAGGAGTTTGCGAGGCGTCCCGTCGGGCATGTCCGCGTTCCAGGCGATCGCGCCCGTGTAGCCGACGATGTCGCGGACCGTCTCCGCCAGCTCGCGGATCGTCAGATCCGTGCCCGTGCCCACGTTCAAGAAATGACGGTCGGTGGTCGCGTCGAAGTGGTCCATGAGGAACAGACACGCCTCGGCGAGATCGTCCACGTGGAGGAACTCCCGGCGTGGGCTGCCCGTGCCCCACAGCTCCACGGTGGGGCTGCCCTGCTCCTTCGCCTCGTGGAACCTGCGGATCAGAGCCGCCAGGACGTGTCCCGACTCGAGATCGAAGTTGTCGCCGGGTCCGTAGAGGTTGGTGGGCATCGCGGCGATGAAGTTGGTGCCGTGCTGGCGGTTCATGCTCTCGCACATGACCATGCCCGCGATCTTGGCGACGGCGTAGGGCTGGTTCGTGGGCTCCAGGGGGCCGGTGAGCAGGTGCTCCTCCCGCATCGGCTGGGGGGCGTGCTTCGGGTAGATGCACGAGCTGCCCAGGAACAGGAGCTTGTCGACCCCGTAGCGCTGAGCCGCCTCGAGCACGTTGCACTGGATGCGCAGGTTCTCGCCGATGAAGTCCGCGGGCAGGCTGCGGTTGGCGTGGATGCCGCCCACCTTCGCGGCCGCGAGAAACACGTAGCGCGGGCGCTCGTCGGCGAAGAACGCGTCGACGGCGCGGGCGTCCGTGAGATCGAGCTCGGCGCGCGTCCGCGTGAGCACGTCGCTGGCCCCCTCCTGCTCCAGACGACGGACCAGAGCGGAGCCAACGAGGCCGCGATGGCCCGCGACGTAGATGCGCGCGCTACGATCGATCATGGTGCTGGCCTAACCGCGCGCGCGCTCCCTGTCCATGGGCCCTGTCCATGGGCGCTGTCCAGGGACCCCTGCGGAGGCCCGGTGCGGGGCGGACCACCGATGCCCTCCGGGGCGTGGGTGGCTGGCGGCGGTGGTCGCCAGCCGAGCAGGCGGGCCACGGGGCGGAGGGGGCGGGTGGCGTAGTGCAGGTAGAGGAGAGGACTCACCGGGCGGTCATGGATGACCGCGAGCTTGGAGAGCGGGGGCAGGACGTCCTTGCGCAGCTGCGCGACCACCCGGTCGGGATCCCGCAGCAGGAACGTCGCCAGCGCCCGCGCGTATGCCTCCGCTCCGTGGGGCGGGGCCGGCTCGAGGAGCCGTGAGGGAGGCAGGATGCGGGCCAGGCGTCGGGCGCGGGGCGAGCCCATGAAGGGAGGTGGCGTGCGCAGCGCGCCGAGCTCCGCCGCGGCGCTCAGCGTGTAGTCGAGGGCGTGCCAGAGGCCGAGGCGTGCGGCGAGGCCGAGGAGCCGCCCTTCGTCGATCCGCGCGCCCGTGTCGCTCGGGCTGACGCTGCGCGCGTTCGTGCGGGGGGCGGGCGCGCTCGCGGGGGCGTCGCTCGCGGTGGCACCGGGCGCGCTCGCGGGGGTGTCGCTCGCGGTGGCATCGCGTGCGCTCGCGGGGGTGTCGCTCGCGGTGGCGTCGCTCGCCGCATCCCTCCGCGTCCACGTGTTCCACGCGGCGATGACGTCCTGGAGGATGCGGGGCTCGCAGAAGCGGTGCTGCTCCGCGTGGGCGACCAGGTGCAGGAGGGTGAGCTCCGGGGAGAAGACGCGCAGGGCCACGTCGTCGAGCTGGACCGTCTCCGTGTGGGCCCAGAACGGCTCCTCGGTGGCGCGATGGATCGTCGGCACCAGGGCGTTCGTGTGGAGGTCGAGCCACAGGGGGCGGCCGTGGTACCGGCGCTCGAGGACGTACTTGGCGTCCCCCTCGAGCGCGTCGGGCAGCGCCTGCTGGACCTTCGGCTCGTAGCCGAGCTCGCCGAGGACGGCGAGGGCCCGCTCGAGGTCGGCGCTGCGAAACAGGAGATCGTTGTCGGAGACGGGACGCGCGTCGAGGCGCCCGTAGACGCGCTGGAGCAGCACGACGCCCTTCAGCACCACGAAGTCGATCTCGGCGGCGGCCAAGCGGCGCGCGATGCGCACCAGCTCTGCCCGCAGGAGCAGGTTGTGAGCGAGGACGGGGTTCAAGCGCATGGCTGGACCTCTCGGAGATCGATGCCCTCGGGCTCGGACGCGTCGGCGGTCACCCGGGCCAAGGGCCGCGGGCGGGCGCGAAGGCGACGATGCGCTCGAGCAGGTGCGGGGGACAGCGGCGCTGGAGGATCGCCCGTACCTCCCCGGGGGAGTAAATCTGGCTGAAGTGCATCAGCACCAGCTGCTCGTTCTGGAAGGCGTCGGCCCGCTCGAGGATCTCGTCGAGGTGGATGTGGCAGCGGGAGCGGGCCTCCGCGCGCTCCTTGCGTTCGTCCAGGAACGTGCACTCGAGCACCAAAACCCGCGAGGTGAGCAGGGAGGGGACGTGATCGACCACGTCGATGAGCGTGTCCGTCGCGTAGGCGAGCTCCAGCCGCTCGTGCCACTCGAAGATGTCGTCGCCCGCCGCCCGAAGCCGCGCGATCTCCGGGCCCGGCAGCCCGCGAAACGCGCTGCGCAGCTTGCGGACCCGGCGGAGCAGCTGATACCCGACGGACGGGACGGGGTGGTACGTCTTGAACACCCGCGCGTGGAGATCCCCATGCACCTCGTGGAGCTCCCCCGGGCGCACGCCGATGAGCTCCGGCTGGAGCTCGTAGCGCTGGATGCGGCTGAGGGCCGCCAGGGCCTCCCGCACGTCGTCGACGATCGGGGCGGGGAGGAAGGTCTTGGGCGAGCCCTTGCGGCTGAGCCCGCGCACGCCCATGAGGGCGGGCAGGGCGCCGATGTGGTCCGCGTGCCCGTGGCTGATGAACAGATGATCCAGCCCGACGAAGGAGCGGGGCGCGATGCCCACGTCGAACAGGGCGTCGAGCTCGGGGACGCACAGCGACGTGTACACACCGCCGACGGACACGCCCTTGATGGTGTAGGGCCCCGCTTCGACCTGGGTCAGCATGCTCGGTTCTCCGTGGGTTTTCGGCTTCTCTCGGGGCGTCCGCGATCCGCGCGCGCCTCCACGACGAGCACCTGCGTGCCCGCGTCGGGCCTGCGCCTCGTGAAGTCTCCGCGCATGCGGAGCCCGGAGAACCCGTTGTAGTGCAGGAGCATCTCGAGCTCCCGCGGATGAAACTGCCGCTCGGCGAGCGTCACGCCTTCCTCCACGTCGCGATGGCGCACCTGCGCCAGGGGATCGTAGCCCTCCGTGAGCTCCGCGAAGCGGGGCAGGGCCACGTCGAACACGAAGCGCCCCCCCGGAGTCAGGTGATGGCGCACCCCGGCGAAGAAGGCCTCCAGGTCCCGCCGACTATAGAAGTGCGCGAGGGTGTTCTCGGGCGCGACGACCAGGGGGAAACGCCGCCGCAGGCGCAGCGTGCGCGCGTCCGCCTGGCGCACGGAGATCCGCCGCGCGACCTCCCGCGGGAGCGTGCGCCCCTGGGCGACCAGATCCGCGAGCAACAGGCCGGAGAGATCGACGGCCACGACGCGCGCCCCCGCAGCCGCCATGCTCCAGGAGATCGTCCCCCGGCCCGCACCGTACTCGAGCACCCACGGAGCCGACCGCGCGAGCGCGGCGTAGTAGCGCGCGGCGCTCGGCTGTTTGGAGCGCGTCGCGCTCGCCTGTTTGGAGGTGCTCGGCCCCTCGGAGCTCGCCGCGGGGGCGAGGTGTCGGGCGGGGTAGGTTGGATGACTCCGCAACCGCTCGTAGGGCGTCACTGCCCCGGGGTGCACCACGAACCCGGCCATGGGTTCCCATAGCATGCTCGACCACCTGCGAGCCCGCCCCGCGGGCCGGAGCCCCGGCGACGCTTCCTCCCGCGCGGCCCTGCCGGCCCGGGGGCCGCGATAGACGGCACGCGTCAGGATGCCGGTGAGTAAGCCGTCGGACCCCTTTGCGACCTCCTCGGGTGGACGGTAGGACGGGGGTAGAAGTTTTCTGAGAACGGATCTTCGACCTGCATGGTCTCCAACGAGGGGAAGGCTTACTTGGAGCGCGTTTATCTCTCACCGCCACACATGGGGCCCGAGGAGCGGTCGCTCCTGCTCGAGGCGTTCGAGTCCAACTGGATCGCACCCTTGGGGCCGCACGTGGACGCCTTCGAGAAGGAGGTGGCGGAGCGGGTCGGGGTGGGGCACGCGGCGGCCCTGTCCAGCGGCACCGCGGCCCTGCATTTGGCTCTGATCCTCCTGGGGGTGGGGCGCGGGGACGAGGTGATCACCTCGACGCTCACCTTCAGCGCGACCGCCAACCCGATCACGTATCTCGGGGCGACGCCCGTGTTTCTGGACGTGGATCCGGACACCTGGCAGCTGAGCCCCGGGCTCCTCGCCGAGGAGCTGGAGGAGCGGGCGCGGCGCGGCAAGCTGCCCAAGGCCGTCATCGCCGTCGACCTCTACGGTCACTGCGCCGACTACGACCGCCTCACGGAGCTGTGCGCCCGTTACGACGTCCCCCTGGTGGAGGACGCGGCCGAGGCCCTGGGGGCCACCTACAAGGGGCGCGCCGCGGGCTCCCTGGCGACGTTCGGCGTGTTCTCCTTCAACGGAAACAAGATCATCACCACGAGCGGCGGCGGCATGTTGGTGTCCGACGACGCTCGCCGGATCGAGCAGGCGCGCTTCCTCGCGACCCAGGCGCGCGATCCGGCGCCGCACTATCAGCACTCTCACATCGGCTACAACTACCGCCTGAGCAACCTGCTGGCGGCGGTGGGCAGGGGCCAGCTGCGCGTCCTCGACGAGCGCATCGCCCAGCGACGAGCCCACAACGCGGCGTACCGTGAGGCCCTCCAGGGGTTGGCTGGCTTGAGCTTCCTCCCCGAGGCGCCCTACGGTCGCTCCAACGGCTGGCTCACGTGCATCACCCTGGATCCCCAGGAGACCGGCGTGGCCCCCGAGGACGTGCGCCTCGCCCTCGAGGCGGAGAACATCGAGTCGCGCCCCGTGTGGAAGCCGCTCCACCTGCAGCCCGTGTTCGAGGAGTGTCCGCGCCGCGGCGGCGCCGTCGCGGAGCGTCTGTTCGCGCGTGGGCTCTGCTTGCCGAGCGGCTCCAGCCTGCGGGCGGAGGACCGGCAACGAGTGGTGGATCGGATCCGCGCGCTGCTGCGCGAGGGGAGCTCTCGGACGGCGGGGGGGCAGGGCTGATGCAGATCTTCCTCGCGCGCTCACTCCGCACGGCCGTCGACCTGGCGATCCTCTCGGCGGCCTACTGGCTCGCGTTCACGCTGCGCTTCGAGGGGGCCATCCCCCTCAACATGTTCAAGCGCGCGATCTTCCTGTGGCCCTACGTGGTGGGAGGTCAGTTCGCGCTCCTCGGCTGGCTCGGCGTGACGCGCTTCTCCTGGCGGCACGTCGGGCTCTGGGAGGCGAAGCGCATCCTGACGGCGTGTTCGATAAGCCTCGCGGTGCTGCTCGCGGCGCGCTTCGGGGCGGCTCGGTTCGAGGGGGGCTACCTGCAGTACCTGCAGATCCCCGTGGGCGTGATCATCATCGACTTCGTCCTCACGTTCCTCGGCATCACCGGGGTGCGCGTGCTCCGGCGCGTCGAGGTGGAGGCCCGGTCGGCCCGCGCCCACGCGGTCCAGTCCCGCGCCGGAGTGCCGACGCTGCTCGTGGGCGCCGGGCAGGCGGGCCTGCTCGTGGCCAAGGAGCTCGCCAACTGGCGGGACCTGGGCATCCAGCCCGTCGGCTTCATCGACGACGACCCTCTGAAGGAGGGCTCGATGGTGCACGGGCTGCGGGTGCTCGGACCCTCGTCCCGGATCGAAGAGCTGGCGCGGCAGACGGGGGCGAAGCAAGCGCTCATCACCATCGCCAGCGCCGAGGGCAAGGCGATCCGGCGCATCGCGGAGCTGTGTCACGACGCCAAGCTGCCCACCAAGATCATCCCGGGCATCTACGAGATCGTGGGCGGGCACGTGAACCTGTCACGCATCCGTGACGTCGCGATCCAGGACCTGCTGGGGCGTGAGCCCGTCGAGCTCGAGGAGGAGTCCATCGAGCACGTCCTGCGTGATCGGGTGGTGCTGGTGACGGGCGCGGGGGGCAGCATCGGCAAGGAGCTCTGCCTGCAGGTGGCGCGCTTCGCCCCGCGGCGCCTGGTCGCCGTGGACCAGGGGGAGACCAGCTTGTTCTACGCGGTCCGGGAGCTGCGGCAGCGGTTCCCGGAGCTCGAGGTGATCCCCTGCATCGCGGACATCTGCGACGGCCCGCGGATGGAGCAGCTCTTCCAGGCCCACCGCCCCGAGGCCGTTTTCCACGCCGCCGCGTACAAGCACGTGGGCATGATGGAGCACAACGTCCGCGAGGCGCTGCGCAACAACGTCCTGGGGACGCGCCTCCTCGCCGACCTCGCCCACCGCAGCGGGGTCGCCCAGTTCGTCATGATCTCCACGGACAAGGCCGTGAACCCCTCCTCGGTGATGGGCGCGAGCAAACGCCTCGCGGAGATGTACGTGCAGGCCCTCTCCCAGCGGAGCGAGACCCTCTTCGTGGCCGTGCGCTTCGGCAACGTGCTCGGCTCCGCCGGGAGCGTGATCCCCCTGTTCCAGGAGCAGATCGCCAAGGGCGGCCCCGTGACGGTGACGCACCCGGACATGCGCCGTTACTTCATGACGATCGAAGAGGCGAGCCAGCTCGTCCTCCAGGCGGCGGGCATCGGGCGCGGCGGCGAGATCTTCGTGCTCGACATGGGGGAGCCGGTGAAGATCGTCGATCTGGCGCGGGACCTCATCACGCTGTCGGGGCTCCGCGTCGGCGACGACATCGAGATCGTCTTCACGGGCGCGCAGCCCGGAGAGAAGCTCTTCGAGGAGCTGTCCGTGGCGGAGGAGAAGGCGGACAAGACCCGTCACCCAAAGATCTTCGTGGGACGGATCGCGCCCCAACCGCTGGAGTGGCTGGCTGGTGAGCTGGATCGCCTGGGCGATCTGGTCAATGACCAGGTGAGCGACGCTCGGGCCCGCAGCGCTTTGGGGCGGCTGGTCCCGGAGTACGGAGAGAGCGGCGAGTCGCTGGGGGCGGAGTCGGGCCTGAAGGCGGTGCAGGCCGCCACGGCCTGATCGAAGAGACCGACCATGCGTGGACGTTTGATCACGATCTCCGGACCCGACGGCGTCGGCAAGAGCACCCAGGCCCGACTGCTCGTGGAGCGGCTCCTGCGGGAGGGGCGCCCCGCGCGAGCGTTCTGGTTCCGTCCCGGGTACTCGCACGAGCTCGACGCGGCCCGTGCCTTCGTGAGGCGCTTCTCCCGGCGAGCCCTGCCTACGGCGGATCAGGGGGAGGCGCGCGCACGAGCCTTTCGGAAGCCGGGGGTGAGCGGCGCCTGGCTGACGATGGCGCTCGCGGACACGGCGCTCCAGCTCGGCGTCAAGCTGAGGTCATGGATGGCCCGCGGCGAGACGGTCGTGTGCGATCGCTACCTGCTGGACGCCAGCCTCGACCTGGAGCTGCGCTTTCCTGCCCACCGAGAGCGGCTGCGGACGGCCTGGCGGACCCTCGACACGCTGTGTCCCCGCCCGGACGGCGCCTACGTCCTCCAGGCCTCCCCGGCCGAGGTCGAGGAGCGCTTGACGTCGAAGCACGAGCCCTTTCCGGATGACGCGGACACCCGCGTGGCGCGCCGGGAAGCGTACGACGCCATGGTGCGCGCCGGGCAGGCGACCCCCATCGACGCGGCGGGCCCGGCAAGCCAGGTCCACGAGCGGCTCTGGCTCTCCGTGCGTGAGCTGTTCGTGTGAGTTCCCGATGCGTGTGCAGGAGATGCAGCAGCGGGAGGATTTCCTCCCCATACTGAGTCGGACGCTCGAGCGGGGATTTTCCATGTGGCTCGGCGCCTCCGTCGAGGTGCACGCGGAGCCCGCCCCGGGCCGCCAGACCTGGCTCCTGCAGCCTTTCCTCAGCGCCTGCTACGTGCCCGGCGCAGACCGGCGGGTGCGACGGTTCCTGCGCGATTCGATCGCGTTCACCGCCGTCACGCGCCGCGCCCCCCTGCAGTACGCGGGCGGCGTCGCCCTCACCACGGCCGCCGGGCTCCGTCTCGCCGGTCGCCCCTGCTTCGCCCTCACGCCGTCCCTCGAAGGCGCGGCGCACACCCTGGTCGTGCCCGGCAACTTGCGGGTCCGGCTCTTCGACTTCGCTGCGAGGCGAAGCCTGGTGCTCCTGAAGGACGGGTTCTCGAGCCAGAGCATGCGTCGGGAGGTGGAGACGCGGGCGGAGGCCGGGGCGAGCTCGCTGCCGATCCTTCGCCACGCGGACGATTGGACGTGGTTCGAAGAGCCGCTCTTCGACGGCTACGCGCTCGCGCGCTGTCCCCCGTGGCTCCCGCGGGCGGCCCTCGAGGAGCGAGCGTTCGAGATACTTCGGGCGTGGACGAGCGCGCGGCTGCGCGTCCAAGGGGTGTCCTCCTGGGCGGCGGAGAAGCTCGAGAGCGTCGAGGCTCTGTGCCAACGGTTGCCGCGCTCCCGGAGCGGATCGGGGGATCGGATCGTCCGGTTCGCGACCGCGCTCGCTCGCCAGACATCACCTCTCGAGGAGATCACCGTGGGCCGCACCCACGGCGACTTCCAGGCGGGGAACGTGCTCGTGAGCCGCGACGGCGGTCGCGTCGTCGTGATCGATTGGGAGCACGCAGGCGAGCGCATGTGTGACTACGACCCCCTGGTCTACGAGCTCGGAGCTCGCAGGGGCCCCTCGATCATCGTCGAGCAGGTCCGACGCTTCCTCGGGGGGGAACCTTGGCGCCGCCTGGGGCACGAGGCGCTCTGGGACGTGCGGCGGCGGCGCGCGCTGCTCGCCGCGTTTCTCCTCGAAGATCTCCTGTGGTTCACGCAGGCGGATCTCGGGGGCCCCTTCACGCGGGAGTCGGCCGGCTTGCGCATGCGACTCGCGCGCTCCGACGCGCTGCTCGGCGCCCTGAGTGACCGAGGCGCGTCATGAGGATCGCTCTGAACATGGCGAACCTGCGCGGGCAGGGGAGCCGCCAGGTGGGCCAAGGCATCCATACCGGTCTTTTGGCGGCGGGCGTGGACATCGCTCACTGTTGGATCCCCGAGGTGTGGCCAGACCTCCCCGATTTTCGCGGAAACGTGAGCCGCGTGCGGAGCGGCCTGCTCCCGAAGTTGTTGGCGGACAACGTCTCGGTGCGCGCGCACCTGCGCCGCCTGGACGCTGCCTGCCTGTTCTCCCTGGGCGATACCGGGACGATCGCGCCTCCCGTCCCCCACCTCCTCCTAGTTCAGCAGGCCTTCCTCGCCTATACCTCGGAGGATCTCGACTTTCCCCTCACCGCGGCCTTCCGCGCCAAGCTCACCCTCATGAGCAAGTACTTCCAAGCTGGCCTCCCGGGAGTCACGCACTTCACGGTGCAGACCGAGGACATGAAGCGCCGCCTGGCAGCTCGCTGGGGCCTCTCGAGTGATCGCGTCTCCGTCGTCCCCAGCGCGGTGGACGACATCGTGCTGGAGTTCGCCCAGCGCGGCCGCGCGCCGGCTCCAGAGCCCTATCTTTGCTACCTGGCGAGCGCGAACTCCCACAAGAACCACGAGATCCTCGCCCCCGTCCTGGCGCGCGTCAGGAGGCACTCTCCGCGGGTGACCTGCCACTTGACGGTCCGCCCGGAGGAGGTCCCGGCGCTCTCCGCTGCCGCTCGTCGGCTCGGCGTGTTCGAGGCGTTCGTGTTCCACGGCGCCCTGAGCCGCCGCGCGTCCATGGAGCTCCTCGCGGGAGCCCGAGCCGCCATCATCCCGTCGAAGCTCGAGTCCTTCGGGCTCCCCTACTACGAAGCGCTGGCGCTCGGAGTGCCGGTAATCGCAGCAGACCGTCCCTTCGCGAGGGAGGCGTGCGGCGACGCGGCGCTGTACGCGGGCGCGGACGACGCAGCGTCGTTCGCCGAGCACGTCGGCGCGGTCTTGGACGGGAAGTGCGCCACGCTCGGAAGTTCGGGGCAGGAGCGGTTCCGGTGCGTCCGACAGGACTGGCACCAGGTCGGCGAGAGGTACTCGCGGTTGGCGGAGGCGATTTGTTGATGGCTCAGTTCTCATTCCCGAACCAGGAGGCCGTTCTGAGGAACGCCTCGGATCCGCTCCGTCAGGCGAGCTTGGCGGCCATGGCGGCGACGAACCGCGCCCAGAACCTCGAGCTCGTGCGGAGAGGCATCCGCGGGCGTGAAGACGAATGGCTCGACTTCGCCGAGCGCAACCGCATCGGGTCCATCGCCGCTCACGCGCTGCTCGACCTGGGCCATGAAGCGACCCACGACCGCGCCAAGGAGCTCCATGAACGCGAGCGCGGGCGCATGGACGTCCTGCTCGACGAGCTCGATACGTTGGCGGAGCGCCTCGACCGCGAAGGCATTCAGCTCGTGGCTCTGAAGAACGCCGGTATCGCCCGCGGGATCTTTCCTTGTGCTGGTTGTTGCCCGATGGGCGACATCGACGTGCTGGTCGACAGGAGTCGGTTTCGGGAGGCGCACGCCCTCCTGCTGGAGCAGGGGTTTCACCTGCGCACTCGGTCCCAGGTCGAGGCTGCGGACCTCGAAGAGGGGTTCAAGCACGGCGGCACGGAGTATCACAAGAAGATCGGGGACCACGAAGTTTGGTTCGAGCTTCAGTGGCGCGCCGTGGCGGGGCGACTCATCCAGCCAGATCGAGAGCCAGCGACGAGCACGCTGCTCGAACGCTCGGTTCCCATCGATGGGACGAAGGTCCGTCTGCTCTCGCCCGCGGACAATCTGCTGCAGGTCGCCTTACACACCGCCAAGCACTCTTACGTCAGGGCGCCGGGGCTGAGACTGCACACCGACGTCGACCGCCTCGTGCAGTTCGCGCCGCCCGAGTGGTCGGAGTTCTTGGGGCTGGTCGAGGGGCTTCGCGTCAAAACGGCCGTGTACTGGTCCTTGGTGCTTGCTGGCATCCTCCTCGGGACCCCCATCCCGGACGAGGTGCTCGCCCCGCTCGCGCCGTCGCAGGCCCGTCAGAGAGTTTTCTGCGCCTGGCTCCGGCGGGCGGATCTCTTCGAACCCGATGAGGTGAAGTTCTCCCGGTTGGAGATGATCGGGTTCCACTCCGTCCTCTTCGACGACCCCGTCGACCTGGTGGCGAGCGCCGTCGGGGTGCGCCGGGAGGAGGTGCGCTGGGCGGGGCTGCCAGGGCTGATTCGACCTGGCATCTCGCGGAGCTGGGACTTGCTGAGGCGGTATCAGATATGACCCTGCGGGTTCTCTTTGGGTCGTCCGTGGGGGGCGGGCCGCTCGCCCGCCTCGTCCCTCAGCTCGAGGAGCTCGGCGTACGAGCAGAGCTCGCGCACATGTACTCTCCCGAGAGGTGGCGCTCACTGGCACAGAAGGGCCGCTGGGGGCGCGCTTGGGCCCGGCTCTCGACGCACGTCGCGTTCCCCGCCTGGTTCCTGCTTCAGGCCATCCGGAAGCCGGGGTGGGTCCTCGTCCCCACGACCAACCCTCCCAACCTGCCCCTGGTAGCCGTGCTGCTCCGCCACCTGCACGGCAGTCGCGTCGTACCGCTGGTGTATGACCTCTACCCGGACGCGCTGGAGGCGGGCGGGCTCCTCGAGCGGACCAGCTTGGTGTCGACTCTCTACGCGGCCAGCAACCGGTACTGGATGCGGCGCTCCAGCGCGTTGGTCTTCATCGGAAGGTCGATGGAAGAGCACTGCATCGCGCGGTACGGTGCGCCGGCGCTCCATACGGTGCTGGAGACGGGGGCGGATCCCCAGGAGCTCGCTCCAGCGGCAGGGCGAGAGCGTGACGTCGTCGTCTCCTATGTCGGCAACCTCGGCGCCATGCATGAGTGGGAGACACTCGCGGGTGCTCTCTCGGTCCTCGACGACGAGCTGGTCGCCAAGGGCGTGCGTGTGGTCATCGCCGCCGCCGGCGCGGGAGCGGAGCGTCTGGCGGCCTCCACGGCGCACTGCCGCGCAGTTCGCCATGGCCCCCCTCTGGGGGACGTGGAATGGAGGGAGCTGATGACGAGCTCGCAGCTCTCCCTCGTCACCTTGAAGGAGAGCGCCGCTCACACTTGCGTGCCGAGCAAGGCGTACAGCGCGCTGGCGGCGGGTTCGGCGCTCATCGCGGTCGCGCCCGAACGGTCGGACCTGGCTGCCCTCGTGCGACGGCACCGATGCGGTGCCGTGGTGAGCCCGGGCGACGTCGATGGCCTCGTGGACGCGTTGCGGCAGTTCGTCGACGACCCCGCGCGGCTCGACGAGGCCCGGCGACGAGCCCGCGCCGCCGCGGTCGAGGCGTACGGAATCCGTCGCTTGGCCGAACGTTGGGAGTCCTTCCTGCGCTCGGTCCCCGCGCCCTCCCAGCCTTGGTATCCGGTGATGAAGCGCGCCTTGGACGTCATCGTCGCGGGGGGAACGCTGATCACCCTCTCGCCCTTGCTGGCTGCCATCGCGGCCGCGGTCGGGGTGACCATGGGGCGCCCGATCTTGTTCTCCCAGGAGCGACCGGGCGTTCACGGACGTACCTTCAGGTTGCTCAAGTTCCGGACGATGCGAACCGCTGGTCCTGGAGAGCTGGGGCCGGAAGCGGACGCAGCGCGTCTCACCCGGCTGGGGAAGCTGCTGCGTTCGACGAGCCTCGACGAGCTGCCGAGCCTCATCAACGTCTTGCGCGGTGAGATGAGCTTGGTCGGGCCCCGACCACTGCTCGTGCGGTATCTCCGACGCTACACCAGGGAGCAGGCACGCCGGCACGACGTGGTGCCCGGGCTCACCGGGTGGGCTCAGGTGAACGGGCGAAACGCGCTGAGCTGGAAGGAGAAGTTCGATCTCGACGTGTGGTACGTCGACCACAGGAGCTTCCTCCTGGACCTCCACATCCTCTTCCGGACTGCGCTCACCGTGCTCAGGCGCGACGGCATCAGCCAGGACGGTCATGTCACGATGCCCGAGTTCATGGGAACGGAGGAGATCGCCGCATGAATGTGTTGCTCTCGTCGGCAGGGCGCCGAGTCGCGTTGCTCGACATCTTTCGTCAGGCGCAGCGCAGCATCGGCTGCGGCGGTCGGGTGTTCGCGGCGGACATGAGCGTCTACGCGTCGGCCTTTCACGCGGCGGACGACGCCTTCGTCGTCCCCCGGTGCACCCACCCCGAGTTCATCCCCACGATCCTCGAGGAGTGTGTACGACGAGACGTTCGCCTGGTGATTCCGACGATCGACACGGAGCTCCCAGCCTACGCCGCGGCACGGGCGGACTTCGAGGCTGCCGGCATCCTCGTGGCGGTCTCGTCCCCCGAGACGATCCGTATCGCGGCCGACAAGGTCCTCACGCACGAGTGGTTGGTGCGCTCGGGGCTGCCGACGGTGCGCCAGGCGAGCCTGCAGGAAGCGCGTGCCGCCTCGGAAGGGTGGCCCCTGCCTGCGATCGCCAAACCGAGAGCAGGGAGCTCGGCGATCGGCGTAACTCTGGTTCGCAGCAAGGAAGAGCTGGACGCCCTTGGCGACCGAAGCGACTACATCCTGCAGGAGCTCGCGGGAGGCGAGGAGTATACGGTCGACTTCTGGGTCGACCGCTCTGGGGTGTGCCGCTCAGCGATCCCACGCAAACGCCTCGAGGTCCGCGCGGGAGAGGTCAGTAAGGCCGTGACCGCACGGCGCGACGAACTCCTGGAGACCACCTTCGCCGTGGCGCGGGCGCTGCCCGAACCCTTCGGGGTCCTGAACGTACAGATGTTCCTGGACCCCGACTCGGGCAGGGTCGCGATCATCGAGGTCAACCCGCGCTTCGGTGGGGGCTATCCCCTCGCATGGGAAGCCGGAGCGCGGTACGCGGAGTGGCTCATGCGCGATCTGCTCGAGCTCCCGATCGACGCCGCGCCCATGGGCTGGCGCGACGGGCTGGTGATGCTCCGCTACGACGCAGCGGTCTTCTTCGAGGAGCGACCATGACGGGCGTTCAATGCGTCGTCTTCGACATCGACGACACGCTCTACCTGGAGCGTGACTACGTGCGGAGCGGGTTCCACGCAGTCGGCGAGCACCTCCGGAGGACGCACGGCGTCGACGGGTTCTCCCGACGTGCATGGGAGCTGTTCGAGTCCGGGCACCGAGGGAGTACGTTCGACGTGGTGCTCGCCGAGCTCGGTCTGCCCGAAGCGCTCGTCCCCGGCCTGGTCCGGGTCTACCGAGAGCACGAACCCGACATCGAGCTCCTCCCGGATGCGCGGGAGGCTCTCGGCACTCTCAGTCGATACGTTCACCTCGCTGTGATTTCGGATGGTCCGGAACAGAGCCAACGGGAAAAGGCGAAGGCCCTGGGGCTCGAACGTTGGTGCGATCCTATTGTTCTGACCGCGCGCTACGGACGCGAGTTCGGAAAGCCGCACCCCCGTGCATTCGAGGAAGTCGAGGGTTCCGTAAGATTAGCCGGAGCTTCATGCGCCTATATTGCTGATAATCCATCAAAAGACTTCATTGCGCCAAAGGCTCTTGGTTGGCGGTGTCTGCGGGTGCGGAGGCCCGGGGGACTGCATCACGCTGTCGACGGTTGCGGTGGGGCTGACCTAGTCGTGGATCGTTTGGATCTGCGCTTTTTCGAGGAATGGCTCGGCCTGTTGACGTCCTGAGGGGCCTGCGGGCGTCGCACCTTGGCTCCGTTGTTCTCGCGGGGGCATCCGTGGCGCTTTGCGAACTCCTCGAGATGCTCGCTCTCGGTCACGGCGCATCCCTAGTCGGCGTCAATGGGCTCGTTGTACTGATCTCATCGGTCGTGGTGCTGGCCGCTTTGGCCAGCGTATCAGCGACATCCATAGACATCGCGGTGCGTTGTATCGGGCCTGGAGGTGCCCGGTCAGAAGCGATCTGGCTGGGTGCAACGTTTGGTCTGATGGTCCTTTTGTCATGGGTCGCCATCGTGCCTCGATATAGTGTGGTTCAGCTCGGTCCAACGGCATGGCAGTTGTTGTTGAGTATCCCGGTGGCCATCGCAGTCGCTCTGGGAGTCACGAGAGCTTTCGTCCGTTGGCCAGGATTGCTCCGTTGGGCGGCGTTGTCGTGCCTAGTTGGCGGCTACGTTTTGCTCTCGAGGTACCTGTACGAGTTCTCCCGGTACGGCGCCATGAGGTTCCTGCACGGCGTGGGGGTTGCTGCATTTCTCGCGCTGCTCGTAAAGTGCTTCGGGCCACTGGGGACTGCTCCTTCATGGGGTGCGCTCGCAAAGCGGCTTCTGTTGTCTGTTGCTGGGCTAATCGTTGGTTGTTGGGTGTTGTTATTGTTCTCCAACAACACGGTGCGAGTTCTGTTGTTCGAGCGTACGGCTTTCGTTCACCGCGGGATCGCTGCGGTCACCGAAGTTGTCCCCCCGCCCAAGCGTGGGAACTCTTTGATGGGTCAATGTGCCACGCGGAGGGTGCGGAGTTCAGTTGCGGAACACGCAGCATCGACAAGCGTCAACGTTCGGGGGGTGTTGCTGGTCATCGTCGATTCACTTCGCGCTGATAGGATCGGTAAGCTGCGTTCAGGGCGTCCAGTGGCTCCGAGGCTCGAAGCACTCGCTGATCAGTCGACCCAGTTCGTGAGCGCCTATGCGAGCTTTCCGGGTACGTCCGAGTCTGTGCGCGCGATGGTGGAGGGAACCTACTGGCCTCGCGCCGACCGTCGCGATGCTCCCTTGGATCTCGGGGCAATCCTTGAAAATGCTGGTGTAGCGAGGCGCGCGATCATAGCGCACAAGAACCTCGGGACTGCTTTGGGAGATTCCTTCGAGTTGGACGCACGGTACGTGGAGGAGCGCTTGCCCGAAGGCAAGAAGGCGCGGACGTCGGCGCTCGTGGCTCGCGCAACATTGGACGCTCTCAGGCGTATGGTTTTAGGGCACGAGCGCTTCGTGCTCGCGAGCCACTTCTACGACCCCCACGCACACTACGTCACGAACGAACTCGCAAACTTCTGCTGTGGTGAGGAGGCTCGTTATGACTCGGAAGTGGCTTACGCCGATCACTGGATAGGCTGGCTTTACGATGAAGCGATGGCCGCGGGTCTGCTGCAGGATGTCGCCCTTGTAGTCGTAAGCGATCACGGTGAAGAGTTCGGAGACCATCGCTACCTCAGGCACCAGTTTCGTCTCTATGACGAATCTATTCGACAGGTTCTTCTTGTTCGAGTTCCCGGGCAGAACGGTGGTCGAAGGGTCTCCCGTCCGGTGTCGAGCGTCGATATCATGCCAACGATACTACAATTGCTTGGGTTGACGCCTCCGGCGAGGATCGACGGTGAGAGCTTCGCGCGATGGCTCACGAGCGACCCTCCTGGCGTTCCCGACCGAACGGTCTACTTTCGTTCTGCAGGTGACACGAAGTTTGGCGGCTTTCGGGCGGGGCGCAAGTTGATACTAAACGAGGAATTCCGAGGTCTCGAGATATACGATCTGAAGGCGGATGCGCGAGAGTTGGTCAATGAGGCGGATCGTCCAAGTGGCGAGGACCGTCAGCTCTATTGTGACGTGATCGATTGGGTGGTTCGGGGGCGCGGAGGGCTCGCGTTGTGAGCGGAGCGACCAGGGGTGTAGCAGCTCTCGATCGTATCAAGGCTCTGCTCAAGGTGCAGCGCGTCGTAGGGGAGTCGTCAGAGCTCGAACGCTCGAGGGAACGATACCGGCGGGTGCTCATGGCGATGGTCGCAACGGGCGGCACTCGGATAGTTCAGTTTGTGGTGAACTTGATTACGGTTCCTTTAGCTTTGCGTTATCTGGGGAAGGAGCAGTACGGAGTGTGGATCACGCTCACGTCGTTCGTTCCGATTTTGGCGTTCGTATATCGAGGAATCGGGGATGGTCTCGTGCAAGCGATTGCTGAGGCGGAAGGGCGTGACGATCGAGCGGCTGCGCAAGGCTACTTTGCTAGCGCATTCTTTCTGTCGATTGGCCTCGCCGCGGTTTTGGCTGTTGGAACCATCATCTTGATGCCCTTGATCGACTGGCAAGAGCTTTTCGGCGTGGACGGTGTGGCGGCCGCCCAGGCGAGAATAGCAGCGCTGACGCTGGTGCTGGTTTTCTGCCTAACGATGGTGGTGAACGTCGTGCACTTCGTATTCGCCGGTCTGCAGGATGGGGTCGTCAACGGGCTGATCGGGCTCGGTGCAAGCCTCATGTCGCTGCTGGGAATGGTCGTGGTGGTAGAATCCGGATTGGGGCTACCCCATATGGTCGGAGCTTGGGCCGGCGCTGCCCTGGTGCCCACTGGGCTAGCTTGGGTCTACTTGCTTGGCCGCCGGCGCTCGTGGTTCCGGTTCGGATGGAGTCACCTGAGCCGATGGGCTACACGTCGAATTTTTCAGACGGGCGGTTACATGCTTCTCGTGCAGTTGGCTCTCACCGCCGGACAACCTTTGGACTACGTGATTGGGGCGCGGGTTTTGGGGGCGGAGGCGATTGCCGGGTATGCGGTTTGTGCGAAATTGTTCCTGTTCGTGCAGCTGCCTCTGATGATGGTTCTGACGCCGTTGTGGCCTGCATATGGCGAAGCCTTGGCGCGCGGGGACAGCGGTTGGGCGGCGCGGGCGTTTCGTCGGGCCAAGACGCTAGTGTGGCTTGGAGGCTCGGCGCTATGTCTCCCCCTCGTCATCTGGGGAGAAGGGTTGAGTCGCCTGTGGACCGGGGAGGTGATCGATGCTCCGTTGCCGATGCTGGCTGGTTTGGGGGCGGGGATGATGGTGTCTGTGGCGGGCTCCAACGCAAGCCTGTTTCTGGCTGCGGCAGGTACGGTGCGAGCGCCCGCCATATGGGGCGTTATCATGCTGGTCGCGAGCATCCTGGCGCGTGTCGTTTTCGTCGACTGGTTTGGGCTGGTGGGGCTCCCATGGGCGATGGCGTGTGCTCACGCCCTCCTGTTCCTCGTGCCGGTTCATGTGATGGTCAGCCGGCGTCTGAGCTCACTGGAAAGGCAAGCGGTATGACGTCACGAGAGCAAGTAAGGGCGAGCACGAGTGACCTGCGGCGCGATCCGTTGGCCGTTGTGGTTGCGGCTGCCATGCTCGTGACGAGCCTAGGGTTCGCCGCTGTGGACGCGATTGATCGGGAGTCGGTGGAGCTGTTGGCTGTCGTGTCGCTGCTCGGTGCCGTAATCCTGGTCATCAGGTGTCTGGCCGTGTTCGGTCGGGCGACGGACCTGGGGTTATTGGTTTTATTGGTGGGGAGCGTGTTCTGGTTCTATGCTCCCGCCCTGTCCGTGGCGTTCTCTTATGAGCAGTGGTACCAGCAGGCGGCCCATCTCATCATTGATAATCGGCACGCTCTCAAGGCGTTCGTGGCGGTTAACTTGTTCGTTTTCATGGTAACCGTTGGTTACTGTTTCGGGGGTAGTTGGGCTCTCTCGCGCCGGCTTGTTGCGATCGTTGGGCGCGATGAATGGCCGGCTCAGCGTCGCTTGATCGCTCTGATGTTTACCGGAGCCTTCGGCGCTCTCCTGTTCTATGTTGGTTTTTCTGGGGGCGTGGGCGACGCTGTTGAGTACATTCTTGGTAGTCGCACTGTAAAAAAGCCATGGGATGCGGACGGAAACTACGGGACCGGGTTGACGCCGTTGCATATCATCTGCAATGGGACGCTCATCTTCGTGGCCTCCTCGGGGATGTATCTGCTGGTGGAGGGAAGGGTGCGCGGGTGGTGGTTGCGAATTTCTCTCGCGCTTCTGGCGCTCCTCTGTGGCGCTGTTTCGATGGTCGGGAGTGGTACCCGGTCAGTGACGATTCTCATCCTGGCTCCCGCGGTTCTGCTTTATTTCCGACACCGCATTGCGGGAGCGTGGCTGGCAGGGGCGCATCGGGTTCTGGTACTCTGTGTGATCGGGGCGGTTGCTGCTGTAGTGGCGAATGCGCAGTTGTCGCATCGATCCGGTCTCGAGTTCGAGGGGGTGCCAGCCGTAGAGGTTCAGCATAATGACTTTTTTACGAAGACGGCTTTTGGTTTTGCTGCCCATGATCGTCTGGGGCGATACATCTGGGACAGTGCGCTGTTGTTGATTGTGAGTGGTCCTGTTCCGCGAGCGCTTTGGCCTGGGAAGCCTGAGTCGGAAGTCGTTGTGGTGTTTTCTGATATATATTGGGGTCGCGATATCAAGGAGCGGGGCGGGAACACCATGCCGTCGGTTCTCGGGCAGTACTACATGTCGTGGGGATGGTTCGGAGTTGCAGAGGTTGGCTTCGTCTTGGGGTGGCTGGTCAGGACGGGCGATAAGTTTGCGAGGTTGGTGAAGCGTGGGTCGCCGCTGCTGGTGCCGTACGCGTTGTTTTTGGCGTATCTGTTCGTCGGTTTCCGCTTTCTAGGTCTCAACTTCTTCACCCCAGCAGCGCTCTCGGTCGTTTGGACTCGGGTGCTGACGAGTGGAAGCCACAGGGTCCGGGCGAGAGCCTTCGTGAGAAGCGCCTGAGCGCTTGCGCCATCGCCGGTATCTTAACGGACCAGGACGCCCGCCGATCTCGGGTTTTGGCTTCGCCCATCCTCGGGGCCCAATTCTCAGGGGAAGGGGCGCTGCGCTCCGGTGCTCAAGTACCCACGTACGTTCACTGCGCCTGCGGCGCTCCCTCGCCAGGGGCGAGGTCCGTAGGCACCTCGGTTCCATGGGGGCTCCGCTCCGGTGCTCGCGAAAGCCTCGCCGCTGGCTATCAGGGGAGCGGCGGAGCTTGACGGGCGGCGCCCGCGCCTAAGGTTTCGGGGATGGCGCTTGCGCTCGAGCTTAGACAGGTAAGCGTCCGGCGAAGAGCAGCGAGTTGCCCTGATCTAAATGGGCAAGCGGCTGGCGAGGCCTGAGCGCCTTCGGGCGCGGCTGGGATCAGAGGTCAGTTTCAAGCCGTCGCCGTCCTGCTCGATCCAGGGCTGCAGTTCGTAGGTTTTTTCGATCTGTACAGCCAAGGAGTTGCCGTGGGATCCGGCTAATGTATTGAATGAGTCGCTGGCCAACTTGCCGACGCGTGATGGCCATTGGCGATCACCGCCGCCAGGAAGGGCGCGGCTGAGTAGGCGACGTACGTGCTCCTGAATGGACCACTCTCGTCGGGCTCTGATTCTTGGTTTGTGAGCTGGGTCTAGCGACCGGACGAGTTTCTCGACCTCTCGCAAGGTCCAGCGATAGACGTGGTTGGGGATGGGCTTGTCGTCGACTCCGCCACCAAGGCCGCCCGCGGAGAGATTGCGGTTGACCTCGTACTCGCCGGCGAGGTTGAGGGCCGCCGCCAAGCGCATCGCGAGAGAATCTTGAGACTCGAAGAAGATGACGGACTTTCGCGCGACTCTGTACATTTCGCACAGTGCCTGGTGCGGCCTGGAGGTGTGATGGAGTCCGGCATGAGCGACCACGTGGTCGTAGGACTCGTCCGGGAACGGTAGGTTTTTTGCGTCGATGATTTGAGTTCCGGGAAGCTGCGTCGGTTCGAGGTTCGTGAAGTGAGCGTTGGTGAAACCCAACGCGGAGAACACTTCCTTGTCCGTGGTGCCCGCGAAGACCACAAGAAACCGATCGTTCTGATCGATTTTGGCGTCAGTGCGTAGTTCGTTCAGGAACCGATAGTAGAGCGTTCGATGCATGTTGATTCGTGGTTGGTTTGCCGACACTCCCGCACCGCGAGCTCCTCCCTTGCTAGGCGCAGGTCGCTGTCGACCATCATCTTGATGAGCTCCTCGAAGCCGACCTTCGGCTCCCAGCCGAGCTCGCGGCGGGCTTTGGTGGCGTCGCCGAGGAGGAGGTCGACCTCCGCGGGGCGATCGTAGCGGGGGTCGTGTTCGACGTACTTTTCGTAGTCGAGGTCGAGGAGGGCGAAGGTCTTCTCGAGGAACTCGCGGACGCTGTGGGTCTCGCCCGTGGCGATGACGAAGTCGTCGGGCACGTCGGCCTGGAGCATCCGCCACATCGCCTCGACGTAGTCGCCTGCGAAGCCCCAGTCGCGCTTGGCGTCGAGGTTGCCGAGGTAGAGCTTGTCCTGGAGGCCCAGCTTGATGCGCGTGGCGGCCCGCGTGATCTTGCGGGTCACGAAGGTCTCGCCGCGGCGGGGGCTCTCGTGGTTGAAGAGGATGCCGTTCGTCGCGAACATCCCGTAGGCCTCGCGGTAGTTCTGCGTGATGTAGAACGAGTAGGCCTTCGCGGCGGCGTAGGGGCTGCGCGGATGAAAGGGGGTGAGCTCGGTCTGCGGGACCTCGCGGACCTTGCCGTAGAGCTCGCTCGAGGAGGCCTGATAGAAGCGCGCCTTCAGGTTCAAGCGACGGATCGCCTCGAGCAGGCGGATCGTGCCGAGACCGGTCACCTCGGCGGTGTACTCGGGGATGTCGAAGCTCACCCGGACGTGGCTCTGAGCGCCGAGGTTGTAGATCTCGTCGGGGCGGACCTCCTCGAGGACCGTCGCGAGCGAGGAAGCGTCGTTCAGGTCCCCGTAGACCAGGCGGAGCCGCACCTCGGGCTCGTGAGGGTCCTGGTACAGATGATCGATGCGCTCGGTGTTGAAGCTCGAGGAGCGGCGCACGATGCCCCAGACCTGATAGCCCTTCGAGAGCAGGAGCTCCGCGAGGTACGATCCGTCCTGACCCGTGATGCCTGTGATGAGCGCGCGCGGCATGGGCGGGAACTTAGCCCAGGCCGTCGGGCGAGAACACCGGCGCGCGCCCGTCTGGCGAGGGCACGGCCCCGATCGTTCGAGGGCAAGAGCCGCAGAGGCGAAGAAGAGAGGCCGCCGTAGAGAGCCGCGCGGGATGACCGGAGGCCCCTCGAGGGACGGTGGCTGGTGTGGGTGAGGCGAGGATTAGGCTTCGCGGCCGGGGGGCGCCGGAGCTGTCGACGAGCAGCCAGCGAGGGGCGCCTGCGGGGCGCGGGGGGGCCCGGAGACGGGCGGCGGGTAGCCGTGACCCCCTCACGAATGAGCGTGGTGCGCCGAGCCTGCCTCAGAGTCGCTTCACCTCCGCGTGCCACACTTCTGGGCCGTCGCCGATCTTGCGGAAGTCGAAGGTGCCGGGCGGCTCGCTCTCGTCGAGGGCGTAGTACATGCAGCTCGGGTCGTGATCGAGGGTGATGTGCAGGGTGGCGCCGCGGGGCAGGACGCGGAAGGCCCCGAGGATGGTGCCGAGGCGATCCTTCGGTTCGACGTCGCGGACGTCGAGCTCCATCTCGCCCGTCGCGCGGGCGGATCCGCAGCCGACGACGTTCTTGGATGTGAGCCATTTGTGCCAGCGGGGCAGCTCTTCGGGGCGGCTCGGGGTGAGGACGATGGGGCCGCCATAGCCGCTGAGGGCGAGGTCGACGAACAGGGGGCCCACGCCGCGGCCGTCCTGATCGCGCTGTTCGGGGCCGCCGCCGTACAGGCGCACCAGGCCGAGGCGCTCGCGCGCCGTGAGGAGCACCGCCCCGGAGACGCCGAGATCCTCGCTGCTGGGACGCAGCTCCCAGGCGAGGCCCACGTCGGGGGGCGCGTTCGTCTCTCGGAGGGCCGTGGTCACGGCGAGGACCTGATCGAGGTCCGTCGCGAAGCCGAGCAGGAGGGTGCCGCCGGCCTCGGTGAAGGTCCGCGCCAGGTCGGTGAGGGAGATGCCCGCGACGATCCCGAGGGGGAGCGACAGGGGCAGGGACAGGGCGCCGGATAGACGCGCGAGGTCGGCGAGAGGGATCCCGTCCAGGGTTTCGACGCGCAGAGCGACGACCCGGACCCTGGCCGCGGCGAGGCGCGCGGCCAGGGTGGGGACGTCATCGCCGGGTCCGATGACGAGCTCGATGCCCTCGAGCCCACGGGCTCGACACGCTTCGTCGAAGGTGTCGAGCTCGCCGCCCGGGGCTGCCGCGGTGCTCAGGGACAGCTTCATGCCTTGCTCTTCTCGATGAGGACGCGCCAGACGGTGGGACCTTCCTCGACGTAGGTCCACTGGAACTGCCCGGGGCGGGTCGCCTCGAACTGGCGCCGCAGCGGGAAGGGATCGTGATCGTTGATCAAGGTGAAGCCCTCGCCGGCGCCGAGGGCGTCGAAGGTGCGGAAGATGGCGGGGTGCTTCTCGCGCGGGGGGACGATGCGGATGTCGAGTTCCAAGTTGGCCATGGTGGCTATCTCTCTCCTTGTCGATCGGGTCGATGGCGAATGAACAGCCGAACGAGATCGGTCGACTGCTCGCGGATTTCGTAGACGAAGCCGCGCTCCTCGAGGTGGGGGAGCAAGAACTGCGGCACGCGGACGTTGAGCTGCAGGAGCGTCTTGCCGCGGGGCATCGTCTCGAGGAGCTCGAGGGTGCGGACCATCGGCTCGGGGGGCTCGAGGCCGCGCACGTCGAGGACGAGGACGTCTTCCGTGTCGTCGTCGCTCTGCGGAGCCTCGAGCGTGTGAGATGATCGGGGGGTGTCGGCGGTGGTCGGGGCCGGCGCCGCGCTGTCCGCTGCGGCCGTGCCCTCGGCGCGGAAGAACCAGACGCGCCAGTCGTCGGCGGCGATGCGCTCCGTGAAGTGGTCGAAGCCCTTCTTGCGGAACACGCCGTAGAGCGGCACCGGCTCGAAGATGGCCCGGATCCGCAGCACCACTCCCGGGGAGAGGGAACGCGCCGCCCCCATGATCCGCGCGAAGGGCTCGATGCCCGCGCGCAGATCTTCGCGTACGTCGACGTCGAGCAGACGCTCCGCCGGGATCGCCGCCAAGGCGGCCGGGAGCGCGGCGGGCTGGGCAGCGGACTCCTCGTGCTCTGGCGCGGGGCGGGGCGCAGGCGAGGCGGCGGGGAGATCCGCCAGGGCCCCGTTGAGGCGGGCGACGAGGATCGCCGCTTCCAGCCCCGCCATCTGGGCGGCCTGCTCCACGGTGACCCGGGGGGCCATGTTCTTGCGCAGACCGGGGCTGCGCAGCGCCTCGAAGTTCGGGGTGGCGGCGACGAGGACGTCGAGGAGACGTTCGTCGCGCGCCAGCACCGTCGACAGCTTGTCTTCCGGGCGGATCACAGCGCCCCCTTTCGGACCACGCCCGGGTGCCAGCGGGGATCCCACACGAGGCTCGGGATCACCTCGCGGACCCCTGGGACGTTGCGGACGGCGTTCACGATCCCATCGGTGATGATGCGCTCCATGGGGCAGCCGGGCGTCGTGAGGGTGAAGGTCACGTCGACGTCACCGTCCTGGATTTCGACGTCGTAGACGAGGCCGAGGGTCACGATGTCCAGGCCGATCTCCGGATCGATGACCTCGCTCAGGGCAGCGTAGATCGGGCCGGTGGTGGACAGATCGGTGTCGTTCATGCGGGCTTCCTCGCGGCGATGCGTGCGATGACGATGACCTGGAGCCACGCGCCCGCCGCGAACACGATCGCGGCGACGCGCGCGAGCAGCTCCGCGCCGAGGGCCGTGGCGACGGCCACACCGGCGAGACCGGAGACGAGCAGGGCGGCGTCGACGTTCGCCACCCGCTCCGAGAACAGCTCGGAGACCTTCGGCACCCGCTGCTTGCCGAGCAGCGGCCCGTACCGATGGTTCCACACCAGGAACGGGACGATCTTGTAGTAGTGACCGGCGACGAAGAGGGTGAAGGAGCCGAGCAGCACGACGAAGTACGTCGTGAGCAGGCGGGGCGCGCTCAGGCCGCGGCTGAGGGCGAAGGGCGCCAGCAGCAGCGCCACGATGAGCCCGAGGACGCCGGCCGCCGCGAGCCGCATCCCCGGGTCGAGGGCGCGGCGCTGGCGATGCTTGAAGAACGACGCGGCCTGCACGACGAAGGCGATCACGCCGGCTCCGCCGAGCGCCCCCGCCACCGGCACCGCGATGGCCCCGGCGCTCGAGCCGCCCCAGGCGCCGGGCGGCACGGCGAGGATCGTGGCGGCGGCGAAGGTGGAGCCGAGGGCGAGCCAGGCGGCGCGCTCGTCCACGCCGTGGCTGAGCAAGAACATCGGCAGGAGCCGGTGGGCCACCCCGATGACCACCAGGAAGACGACGCCGAGCAGGGCGATGTGCGCGTGGTGGCCGACCGTGGCGAAGCGATCGGTGATGCCGTCGTGGAGACCGAGGGCGAGCACGAACCCGTAGGCGGGCGTGACCAGCAGGAAGACTGCGGCTCCCGCGAGCGCCCAGTAGGTGAGGCTGCGCTCACGGACCGCCACCAAGGTCGCGGCGAGGTTCAGCGCGAAGGTGACGAAGGCGACGGTGAGGAGGAGCGCGCCGAGCAGCAGGAGCGATCGGTTCGTCGCGAGGAGCGCTGCGACGAAGAGGGCGAGGCCGAGGCTCTGCGCCCCGAAGGAGACGTGGGCCAAGGGGAGGAAGCGCAGCGAGCGCCCCACGGCCACCGGCAGGAACTGGCAGAGCACCCCGAAGATCGACAGGACGATCCAGCCCAGGGTGAAGAAGTGGACCAGCGCGATGACCCGCGGCACGAAGAACCACCCGCGCGCGAGGTCCGGGGCGAAGACGACCAGCCCGAGGGCGCCGAGCCCGTAGCAGACGAGCGCGGCGGCGAAGTGCTGCCCCGCGAGCCAGGGGGGCACCAGCACCGAGGAGGAGAGGCTGGGGAGGGCGGGCGCCCCGCGAGGGGCGGGCGCGCTCCCGACGCCGAGGGGGAGGGGAAGCATTCCACCTCACGCCCTTGCACGTAGGATGCCAGGTCGAAGGTCAGGCTCGTCGCCGTGCCTCGTCGAGCTTCCGGTAGAGGGTGCGCTCGGAGATCCCGAGGGCCCGCGCGAGGCTCGCGCGATCCGCGGCGCGCGCCTCGGCCCAGCGCAGATAGTCCGCCTCGAGCTGCGCGAGCGGGAGGAGCTCCGCGACGGAGAAGGCGCCGTCGTCGGTGCCGCCGCGGCGAGCGCCGTTCGGGGAAGCGCCCACGGTGAAGGCGCCCTCTGCGAGGGCCCCCTCTTTGAGCGTGTCGGGGCGTCCGGGGATTCGGGAGTCGCTCGTGAGTTCGACGGGGAGGTGCTCGACGCCGAGCTCGTCGCCGTCCGCGAGCAGGGCCATGCGGTCCACCACGTTGCGGAGCTCGCGCACGTTGCCGGGCCAGTGGTGACGGGTGAGGCGCGCGAGGGCGTCGCTGGTGAGGCGTTTGCCGGGGTGCTTCTTGGCGAGGAAGCTCTCACAGAGCGCCCCGATGTCGCTGCTCCGTTCGCGGAGGGGCGGGAGGACCACCGGGAAGGCGTTGATGCGGTAGTAGAGATCCTGGCGGAAGGTGCCCGCCTCCACCATCGCCGCGAGGTCCCGGTGTGTCGCGCAGACGAGGCGAAAATCCGCGCGGTGAGACTCCGTGCCGCCCACCCTGCGGTACGTCCCCGACTCCAGCAGCCGGAGCAGCTTCACCTGGACGGGCAGAGGCACGTCGCCGATCTCGTCGAGGAACAACGTCCCGCCCGCGGTCGCGCCCACCAGGCCGCGCTTGGCCTTGTTCGCGCCGGTGAACGCGCCCTGTTCGTAGCCGAAGAGCTCCGACTCGAAGAGGTTCTCGGGGAGCCCGCTGCACTCCACGGGCATGAACGGCCGGTGGCGGCGTGGGCTCATGCGATGCAGCGCCCGCGCCGCGAGCTCCTTTCCGGTGCCCGACTCCCCGAGGAGCAGCACCGGCACCTCGCTCGGCGCGGCGCGCTGCAGGAGGCCGAGGGCGCGGAGGAAGCTCGTCGCTCGCCCCACGAGCTCGCCCTCGTACTCGCGGGCCTCGTCGACCTCCAGGATCCGCTCGAGGAAGTACGCGACGCGGCCCCGATCATCGAGGATCGGCTCGACCTCGACGTCGACGTACCGGGGCCCCGTGGCGCCGTGGTGGATGTGGAAGACCCGCTGCCGGCGCCCCGATTCCATCGTCGCCCGCAGCGGGCAGGGCTCGCCGTTCTGATCGCAGGGCGAGTCGAACTCCCGCGAGGCCGCGTAGCAGGACCTCCCGACGTCCCCGTACTTCTCGCGGTAGGCCGCGTTCGCCGCGAGGATCTCGTGGTTCATGGCGATGAGGATCGCGGGCTCGGCGACGCGGTCGAGCATCGCCCGCAGGTCGTCGCCGATGGGCGGGGGCTTCTTTCGGACCTGGAGGAGCATCGCCTCGGATATGCCACATCTGACAGGATTGGCATACCGGATGTGTCAGAATTGGCAGGTGGAGCCCGGAAGGGCGGCCTCCGGGGCCCTCGGACGCCTTCGCATCACTTGGCACGCGCCTGGCTAGGCACCTGGGCATGGCCTCTCCAGGGACCGAGGTGTGTTGCGACCGAGATCAGCGCGGGGAGGGCGCGCCATGAGGGCGCCGCGGGTGACCGTCAGCGAGGGAGCGCTGCGGGCGTTTCGCGAAGCGGCGCACCAGATGAGCGAGGGGGACGTGCTGCGGTTGTCGATCGACGCGAAGTTCCACAACGACCTCTTCTTCGCGCCCGTCGAGCCCAAGGACGTCGTGGTCGTCGTCGACGGGCTCCGGATCGCGATGAACCCGCGCACGGCCCAGCGCGCGGACGGTCTGCACATCGACTACGTCGAGGGGCCGAGCGCCACCGGGTTCAAGCTCGACAACCCGAACGCCTCCAGTCGCATCCAAGGCGTGCGCCCGGTGGAGGTGGTCCGCATGCTCGAGGCCGGGGAGAGCTTCGAGTTCATCGACGCGCGCCCGGCCGCGGAGCGCGCGAAGGTGAGCATCGTCATGGCGCGCGCCCTCGACGAGGTCTACGCGGCGGAGCTCGAAGCCGCTCCGCGGGAGAGGAAGCTCGTCCTGCTGGGGCATCACAGCACCGATGGGCGCACCGCCGCTCGGCCCTTCGAGCAGAAGGGCTTCAAGGAGGTCTGGTACGTGGTCGGGGGCATCGACGCCTGGTCGACGATGGACCCGAGCGTGCCGCGGTACTGACGCGCCTCCCCAAAGAGCTCCGACCGCAGCTGTCACCGAAAGGGAGTTTCTCATGGCCGTTCGACAAGAATCTCACGCCCTCCCCGGCGCTCACCTCGACTGGGAGAAGATGCCAGGTCACTGGCTCCTGGCGCGGTTGGGCAAACGTGTCCTCCGCCCCGGCGGGCTCGAGCTCACCCGAGCGATGCTCGACGGGCTCGACATCTCTCCTCGAGACACCGTCGTCGAGCTCGCGCCGGGGCTCGGGACCACGGCGCGCCTCGCCCTGGCGCGCGCCCCGGCCTCCTACGTCGGGGTGGAGCGGGACGAGGCGGCGGTCGCGTCGACGAGGCGGTATCTGCGCCCCGGCCGCGACGATTGTCGGCGGGGCGTGGCCGCGAACACGGAGCTCCCCGACGCCTTCGCGTCCGTCCTCTACGGCGAGGCGATGTTGACCATGCAGACGACTCCGCAGAAGGAGGCGATCGTGCGGGAGGCGCGGCGCGTCCTGCGCTCCGGGGGACGCTATGGGATCCACGAGCTCGCCATCGCCCCCGACGACCTGGCCGTGGCGGAGAAGGAGGCCATCCAGCGGGAGCTCTCCGACGCCATCCACGTGGGCGCGCGTCCGCTCACCGTCGGCGAGTGGCGTGAGCTCCTCGAGGGGGCGGGGTTCCGGATCCTGCAGACGACGACCGCGCCGATGCACCTGCTCCACCCGACGCGGATCCTGGCGGACGAGGGGCTCGCGGGGGCGCTGCGCTTCGCCGCGAACGTCGCGCGGACGCCAGCGGCTTGGAGGCGCCTGGGAGAGATGCGCTCGATGTTTCGGAAGCACGAGGCGCGGCTCTGCGCGGTGATGTTCGTCGCCGAGGCGGTGAGCTGATCCCCGCGAGCGCTCGGCTTCCGCGTCGGAGCTTCGATCCGGCGACGAGCTCGAAAACAGGCGCCCGGCCTTGGGGCCGGGCGCTCCCGACTCCCTGGAGGAGGAGTGAGGCTTTGGGAACCCCGCTTCGGGAACCCCGCTTCGGGAACCCTGCGGGAAAGGAGAGGAGCTCGACGGAGGGAGTGCCTGCCGGCTTTGGGGCCAGGCAAATGAATCCTGCTTCCATCATTCAATCCTCGTCCTCTGGGGGACGCGGCCCCCGCGTTCGTCGTGGCGGCGCGGGCGAAGGCGACAGTGTGAGAGATTGAAGAGCGACCGATGTCGCGCACGATTTGCGCGAAGGCTCGAGTGGTCGAGCGCGCTCCTGTGACGGGCTCGTGAGAGTGCACGAATGTCCCAAGAGTCTAGACGTCGACATTTGCGAACAGTACCCTGGGTGAAATTCGTGAGCAGTTGCTGACACGGTCCTGGCCTATGACGACCTCCGCACCCATCAAGCCATCGCCTCCCGCCGCGGGAGGAGTGAACCCACTCTATGTCGTCTTCCGAGTCTTCGCCTTCGTCGTGCTGATTTCGATGCTCGCGACGATGATCTACTCCGGCTGGGTCGCTCTCGAGAACTGGGGCGCGATCCGCGTCTGAACGAGATCGTCCCACAGCGCGTGCCCTCTCCCTCGTAGCTCCTATCCGCCATGACGAAGCGCCATACACGCCTGTTTTTCCTCGGAGGGACCATCCTCTTCGCCCTCATCTTCGCGGGCATGACCATCGACACGCACCGTCACTTCGACCGGCTCACCAACGCGGACCAGCTGACGGACGAGGTCATCGCGGGGAACCACGTCTGGCACCGGAACAACTGCATCAACTGCCATACCTTGTTCGGTGAAGGCGCCTACTATGCGCCGGATCTCACCAAGATCGCCCAGCAGCGCGGCGCCGCCTATCTCGCGGCCTTCCTCCGAGATCCGTCACAATTCTATTCAGAGAAGGTGCATCGGCGCTTGATGCCGAACCCCAACCTGAGCGAGACGGAGATCGCCAACGTCATCACCTTCCTCGAGTGGGTGTCGAACATCGACAACCAAGGGTGGCCTCCGCGCCCCATCGTCGTGACGAGCGGGCAGTTCACCCAAGTGAGCAACACCCCAGAACCCGCCCAGGCGGTCTCGGACAACCCGGTCGACCTGGGCAACGCGCTCTTCTTCTCGGCGGAGCTGGCCTGTCAGGCGTGCCACTCGACGCGAGCGGACGTCACCCTGGCGGGCCCCTCCTTGGCAGGCATCAAGGCGCGCGCCGAGGAGATCCTGAAGGATCCTTCCTATACCGGTTCGGCCAAGGACGTGGAGGGCTTCATCCGTGAGTCCATCGTGGAGCCCAGCGTGTACCTCAACCCCGGCCCGAACTTCTCGACCGGCCCTGGGGGTGTCTCGCTGATGCCGGCCGACTACAAGACGCGCCTCGAGGCCGAGCAGATCGACCACCTCGTCGCCTATCTCATGACCCTGCGTTGAGTTCCGATGCGTTACCGTACCCAATCCATCGCCTACTGGTACTTCGCCTTCGCAGTGTGCCTGTTCGGGCTGCAGATGGTCTTCGGGCTGCTCTCCGCGGTGAAGTACCTCGGCCCGGATCCGCTCATCGACATCATCCCGTTCGATCGCTCGAAGGCGGTTCACACGAACCTCCTCATCGTCTGGGTCCTGACCGGCTTCATGGGCGCGAGCTATTACGTGGTGCCCGAGGAGTCGCGCGCCGAGATCTACAGCCCGAAGCTCGCTTACTTCCAGCTCGGGCTCTGGGCCACTGGCGGCGTGACCGCCGTGGTGGGGTATCTCTTCGGCTGGACCACGGGGCACAAGCTGCTCGAGCAGCCGTATCCCGTGAAGCTCACGATCGTCATCGTGATGTTGATGTTCCTCTACAACATCCTGATGACCATCCGGAAGGCGGGGCGCTGGACCACCACCGAGGGGGTGTTGATCGCCGGGCTCGGCCTGGCCGCCTTGCTCTATCTGCCGGCGCTGATCTCCTTCGACAACTACACGATCAGCATCTTCTATCGCTGGTGGACGATCCACCTGTGGGTCGAGGGCGTCTGGGAGATGGTCCAGGCGGGCCTGCTCGCGTATCTGCTGATCCGCCTGTCCGGCGCCGATCGGGAGGTGATGGAGAAATGGCTCTACGTCATCGTCGGCCTGGTCTTCATCGCCGGCATCATCGGCACGGCGCACCACTACTACTGGGTGGGGGTGCCCGCATACTGGCTCCCCATCGGTGGGCTGTTCAGCGCCCTCGAGCCCCTCGCCCTGTTCGTGATGGTGGCCTACGCCTACGTGGCGATGCGTCGCTCGGGGCTCAAGCACCCCAACAGCCTCGCCCTGCACTGGACGATCGGGAGCGCCATCTTCACCGCCTTCGGCGCGGGCCTGCTCGGGCTCGCCCACACCTGGCCCGCGGTGAACAAGTGGACCCACGGCACCCTGATCACGCCGATGCACGGGCACTCCGCCTTCTTCGGCGCCTACGTGATGATCAACCTCGCCATCATCACCTTCGCCCTGCCGACGCTCACCGACCGTCGTGAGGGCGAGGACCAGAAGCTCGGGTACTGGGCGTTCTGGCTCATGTCGGCGGGGATGTTCGGCATGACTCTGGCCTTCGCCGCGGCGGGCGTGGGGCAGGTGTACCTCGAGCGGATCATGGGCCTCGGCTACCTCGAGACCCAGCTCAAGCTGCAGGTCCACATGATCATGCTCACCGCGACGGGGGTGCTGTTCAGCATCGGCGTCGGGCTCTTCGTCTACGACTTCTTCCGGGCGCGCCCCCGCTTCATCACGCAAGGGGACGGGGCGCCGCGGGGAGACGAGGAGGCCGCTCCCGACGACGGCGCGGCGGCGGAGCCTGCATGAGCTGGCGCGGGCTCGTCCCCGGGCGCGGCGCTGTACGTGCCCCGCGGGACGGGCCACCCTCTGACTCGGCATGACCACATCAGGGAGCTCGAGCTCGACCGAGGGCGTGCGCCGGCTGCGCGAGGAGCCGTACTACCTCGCGACCGGCGACGAGGTGAGGATCTTCCAGCAGTGCCACGAGCGGCGCCTGGCGGTGATGCTCAAGGGGCCGACGGGGTGCGGCAAGACGCGCTTCGTCGAGCACATGGCGTGGCGGCTGGGGCGTCCCTTGATCACCGTGTCCTGCCACGACGATCTGTCCGCGAGCGACCTCACGGGGCGCTACCTGGTCCGGGGCGGGGAGACGATCTGGCAGGACGGGCCGCTCACCCAGGCGGTGCGCATGGGCGCCTTGTGTTACCTCGACGAGGTGGTGGAGGCGCGGCAGGACACGGTCGTCGTCATCCACCCGCTGACGGACCATCGTCGCCTGCTGCCCATCGAGAAGACCGGGGAGCTCATCGAGGCGGCCGAGGGGTTTCAGCTCGTCGTCTCCTACAACCCCGGCTACCAGCACGTGCTCAAGGACCTCAAACCGAGCACGCGCCAGCGCTTCGTGGCCCTGGAGTTCGACTTCCCGCCGCCGGAGCGGGAGATCGAGATCGTCCAGCACGAGAGCTCCGTGGAGCGCGCCGTCGCCCACGAGCTGGTGGCCCTGGGAGGGCGGCTGCGTCACCTCCGCGATCGCGGCCTGGCGGAGGTGCCGAGCACGCGCCTGCTCGTGGCCGCGGCGCGGCTCATCGCCGGCGGCATCGACGCGAAGACGGCCTGCCGCGTGGGCCTGGTGGCGCCGCTGTCCGACGACGCGGAGCTGGTCGAGGCGATGCACGATCTGATCGATCTGACGATCGGCCGCTGAGGGCGGCTGGAGCCGGGCCATGGCAGAACCCGAAGAGCTCCTCCTCGACGGAGCCCACCACGCGACGCAGTTCGTCCGGCGCCTCTGGCGGCGCGGCGCGGAGGGGGCGGACCCGGCGGTGTTGCAGCTGGTCGACGTGCGCGCGCGGCTCGAGCTCTTCGTGCGGGCCGCCTTCGGGCTCTCGATGACGATCCGCGCCGCGGAGCCGCCCGCGGTGCCCTCCTGGTTCACGCGCCTCGGGCGGCGCATCCCCGCGCACCTCGTCGAGCGCGCGTGCGCGCCGGGCACCGACGGAGTCGTGCTGCGCCTCCCACCGGAGCTGCCCGTGGACGCGCGCGGGGGCGGTGGGCTCGCCACCTATCGCCTCTATGCGGCGGAGCAGGCGGCGCGGGCTCTGCGGGAGACGCCCCGCTTCCTCCCCGCGGATCCTCTGGAGCGCGCGCTGTACCTCGTCCGAGAGGGGGCGGCCGTCGAGCGGCTGCTCGTGGACGAACTGCCGGGTCTCGGCGACGCCGTGCGAGAGGCCCGACGCGCGGCCCTGGCGAAGCGACCCGCCCGAGAGCGGCTGTCGGCGCAGGAGGCCGCCGTCGAGGCGGAGCTGCTGGCCGTGCTCGGCGACGATCCGACGAGAGGCCCGCGGACGGGGCCGGAGGAGTCTCTGGCGTGGGCGGCGGAGCAGGCGACGCGGATTCGGGGCGTGCGGGGGCCGTTCCGCGGCGTCCCGCGCGTCATCCCGTGGGGCGAGGTGACCGCGCCGAGCGGGGGCGGGGAGCGGCTCGTCCGGGGCGCCGCGGACGAGCCGGAGGGCGACGCTCCGAAGCCCCGGGTCGCCAAGATGATCCGGCGACCCCGGGTGCGCAGCGCCGCGGACGACGAGGACGACCAGAACATGGGGATGTGGATGGTCCAGCTCGACGATCCGCAGGAGCACGTGGAGGACCCCATGGGCTTGCAGCGCCCCGCAGACCGCGACGGCGACGCGGATCCCGAGGGCCTCGCCGACTCCCTCTCGGAGCTGGAGGAGGCGCGCTTGGTGAAGACACCGGAGCGTCCCCGGGAGGTGCTCACCAGCGACGAACCCGTGCCCGTCGGTGCGGCGCAGGTGCGGCGCGAGGCGACCACTCCGGGCCTCGTGTACCCCGAGTGGGATTACCGCCGGCGCGCCTACCGCGAGCGCGGCGCCGTCGTGCGGGAGCGGGTGCCCGCCCTGGGGGATCCGCGCTGGGCGGAGCAGGTGCTCGCGCGCCGGGCGGCCCTTTTGCACGAGGTGCGCCGACGCTTCGAGCGCCTGCGGCCGCGCCGGGTCCGCCTCGGGCGGCAGCGCGATGGGGTCGAGGTGGATCTGGCGGCGTACGTGGCGGCCCACGCGGACCGACGCGCCGGGCTCCCCGCCGACGATCGACTCTACGAGGCGGTCCGGTGCACCCGCCGGGACGTCGCCATCGCGCTGTTGGTCGACGTGAGCGCGTCGACGGACAGCTGGATCACGGGGGACCTCCGCGTGGTGGACGTGGAGAAGGAGGCGCTGCTCGTCGTCTGCGACGCCCTCGACGCGCTCGGCGATCCCTACACGATCCTGGCCTTCTCGGGGGAGGGGCCCGAGGCGGTGTCCGTGCGCCGGTTGAAGTCCTTCGAGGAGCAGATCGGGCCCCTCGTGCGGCGCCGGATCGCGGGCCTCGAGCCCGAGCGCTACACCCGCATGGGCGCGGCGCTGCGCCACGCCACGGCGCTCCTCGTCCGCAAGCCCGCCCGGCACCGCCTGCTGCTCGTCCTCTCCGACGGCAAGCCGAACGACGTGGATCAATACGAGGGGCGCTACGGCGTCGAGGACACGCGCCAGGCGGTCTGCGAAGCACGTCTGCAGGGGCTGCACCCCTTCTGCGTGACCGTCGACCGCCTGGCGCCCGCGTACATGCCGCGGATCTTCGGGAGCGGCGGGTACGCCGCCTTGCATCACCCCGAGCACCTGCCGTCGGTGCTGGTGGATGTGCTGCGGCGCCTCGTGAAGGCCTGAGCTGGGCCGAGTCAGGCCGCGGTGATGCGATCGTGAGAGGGCACGCCGTTCGGGCGCCGTCCGGGACCGGCGCTGGGCGTCGACCGGCGCGGGCTCAGAAGGCGCTCTCGCCCGTCAGCGCCTTGCCCAGCACGAGGGTGTGGATCTCGTGGGTGCCCTCGTAGGTGAAGACGCTCTCGAGGTTCAGGAGGTGACGCACCGGGGGGTAGTCGAGCAAGATGCCGTTGGCGCCGAGCAGCGCGCGGCTCTGACGGGCCGCGTCCAGGGCCACGGCGACGTTGGTGCGCTTGCAGAGGGAGACCTGCTCCGGGCGCAGGCGTCCGTGACGATCCTTCGCGCGCGCGTAATGCAGCGCCATGATCTCGCCCTGCACGATGCCGCTCGCCATCGTCACCAGGCGCTCCTGCACGAGCTGCTTGCGGGCGAGGGGACCGTCGAACTGTCGCCGCTCGCGCACGTAGTCGACGGCGCTCTCGTAGCAGGCCTTGGCGGCGCCGAGGGCACCCCAGGCGATGCCGAAGCGCGCCTGGTTGAGGCAGGCGAGGGGAGCGCCGAGCCCGGGCTTGGAGGGCAGGAGGTTCGCGGCGGGGATCCGACACTCATCCAGCACCAGCTCGCCCGTCTCGCTGGCGCGCAGGCTCATCTTGCCCCGGGTGCGCGGCGTCTCGAACCCGCGGGTGCCCCGCTCGACCAGGAAGCCGCGGATGGTGGAGGCGCCCCGATCGGGGGCTGCCCCGGAGGCGTCGTCGTCCGCGACCTTGGCCCAGACCACCGCCACCTGCGCGATGGGCGCGTTGGTGATCCACATCTTCGTCCCGTTGAGCACCCAGTCGCTCCCGGAGCGGCGCGCGTAGGTGCGCATGGAGCCGGGATCCGAGCCGCTGTCGGGCTCCGTCAGGCCGAAGCAACCGATGACCTCGCCGCGAGCCATCGCCGGCAGGAAGCGCGCGCGCTGCTCTTCGCTGCCGTGGGCGTAGATCGCGTACATGGCCAGGGATCCCTGCACGCTGACGAAGCTCCTGAGGGCGCTGTCGCCGTACTCGAGCTCCTGGAGCACCAGCCCGTACTCGACGGAGTTCATGCCCGCGCACTCGTAGCCGGGGATCGACGCCCCGAGCACGCCGAGCCGGGCGAGCTCCGGGACGAGCTCCAGGGGGAAGCGCTCCGTCTCGAACAGCTCTGCGGCCTGGGGCAGATACTCGCTGCGCACGAAGCGACGGACCGAGGCACGGATCAGACGCTCCTGCTCCGTGAGGTGCTCGTCCAACGCCGAGAGCTGCTCGAGGCCGAGAGGCGGAGTCGACATGCCTCTCCCAGGGTACTCTCGCCCCGTGGAGGGAGCCACCGGGGTGCCAGCACAGCGGACGTGCAGCCAGGGCTTCGGACCTGCACGGTGCGGTGTCGGGGTGCGCCGCTTCGGCGGGTTGCGTCGGCGGGGTGGGGCTTGCCGACGAGCCCGGGACGTCGCGGGGATGGCGCGCGAGGGTCCTCGGGTGAGGCCTCGGGCGGCCCGGTCACCAGGAGGGCTGGACGAAGGGGCGCTCGGGGCGCCCGAACCGATACCCCTGCAGGAGGTCACAGCCGAGATCGATCAGCACGTCACGCTCCCCCTCCGTCTCCACGCCTTCGCCGACCACCGAATAGCCGAGGTCCTTGCAGACCTCCGTGAGGGAGCGGATGAGCCGTTGCTTCACGGGGCTGGAGTCGGCGTCGCGCACCAGGGACGTGTCGAGCTTGACCACGTCGGGTTCGAGCTGGACGAAGCTGGAGAGCCCCGCGTAGCCCGCGCCGAGATCGTCCACGGCGATCCGGCAGCCCGCCTCGCGCAGGGAGGCGATGCGCTCGCGCGCCGCAGGGACCTGCTCGAGGGAGGCGCGCTCGGTCACCTCGAGGACCAGCCGCGGCAGGTGCTCATGGTGCTCGAGGAGATCGTCGAGGAGCGTGTCGTCCGCGAGATCCTGGGGGTGGAGGTTCAGGAACAGGATCCACTCCTGATCCGCGGTGAGCGTCGCGAGGGCACGTCGGCGGATGCAGCTGCCGAGGTCCCCGAGGCGGCCCAAACGCTCGGCGGCGTCCAGGAGGCTCCCGGGGTGGGGGAGGGTCGGCTCTTCGCTGCGGAGCAGCGCCTCGTAGCCGTAGAGCTTCCCGCCGTCCTTGGACACGATGGGCTGGAACGCGACCCACAAGCTCTCGAGGGCGAGCTCGAAGCTGGCCTCGAGGGAAGCCCGGCCGCCTTCTCCCGTGTGGGTACCGAGCTCCTGGAGCGCGAGGCGCTTCGCCGCCGCCAGGCGGTTGAGCTGGACCGCGCGGCGCACCGAGGAGGTGAGCTGGTCCGGAGGCACGGGCTTCATGAGGTACTGCAGGGCGCCGTAGTTCACGGCCTCCGCCGCGCTCTCGATGGCGGGCGCGCCCGTGAGCAGGATGACGGGGACGTCCCGATCGTACTCGCGGAGCGCACGCAGGAGCTCCACGCCGCTCATTTCGGGCATGTTGATGTCCGTGACGACCGCGTCGAAGTCCTCCTGGGACGCCAGCGCGAGGGCCTCCTCGGCGCTGAGCACGGGCACCGCGTCGAACCCTTGGCGCGTGAGCCACGTCGCGTGGGCGTTCGCCACCGCGCCTTCGTCGTCGACCAGCAGGACGCGTCCCTCGTGGAGGCTCGGGCGTGAGGGCGGGTTCGATGACACTTGGCTTTTCCTCGCGACGGCCTGAATGCCTCGCCCTGCAAGATGCTCATACCCGGGGGGGAGCGTCAATTGATGGATGTGAAGATCTCGCGGTCGAAAGCGGCGACGTCGGTGCGTCCAGCGCTTCGTGAGTCGAGTGTTCACGCTGACTTCAGCCGGATGAGATAGGTGCCATCGGGTCGAACGAAGAGCTCACGGGTCCCGCCGATTCGTGGGAGAGGGGCGCACCCATGCGCACCTCCTGCTCCGTCTTCTCGTTCCGTCGTCGCTCGCGGTGTTGAGGCGAGCGGACGATGAGGTGTCGCTCCAGGTTTCTTCGCGGGGGACGCGGTCGTGCGCGTGCGGGAGGAGGTCGACCCGGCGCGATGCGATGTCGCTCGGGTCTCGCTCGGGTCCCCCTCGGGTCTCGCTCGGGTCCCCCTCCCGGGGGCGCCGTCGGGTCGTCATGGCTCCCGGAACGGATAATGATTTTCATCATTGACAGGGGAGCTCCTCCTCAAGGACTCCAGGATGCAGCACGTTTCCTGGCGTCGGAGGGCCTCCGTTCCGGGGCTTTGTGTCCAAATAAACATAATTAAATTCAGTGTTTGTGTGGCGCTGCGGGGCTCCGCCTCGCCCGGTCCCGAGCTTCGGCCGCGTGGCCGCGAGAAAGTTCGATCTGGTGGTGCAAATGAAAATCGATTTCATTATGGTGGGGCACGACCCGACGGGTGCTGCCGGGTCCCCCCATGGAGTCTTTCCCTTTCCTTCCTTCGAATCGCCGGGCGTCCGTCGCGACGGCCGCGGCGCTGCTCCTCCTGTCGGTGCCCCGTGAGGCCCGCTCCGAGGTGCCGAGCGATCGATCCCCCATGGAGGAGACCGACGTCGCAGAGCGCGAAGCGGAGCGGGGCGCCGCTGAGCGAGGCGCCGCAAAGCGCGGCGCAGAGCGCGAAGCGGACCACGGCGCTGCGGAGCGAGGCGCCGGACGGCGAGACACCGCGCCCGACGCGGCGGAACACGACGCCGACGGGCGCGCCGTGGAGCGAGACGCCAACGAGACCAGCGACGCCCCGAACGGCGACCCTGACGGAGCCACCGACGACGGCTCCTCTTCGGTCCCTCCGGGCGGCGTCGTCCCGCCGAAGCTCGTCGACGTGGGGGACCTCACCCTCTCGGAGGAGGCGCGGGCGGAGGCCCGCCGCATCCCGATCGAGCTCGAGCTGATCGTCGGCGCCGACGGGGCCGTGCGCGACGCGGTGATCCGATCCGGGCCCCCAGGGGGCGCGGCGGAGGTCGTGCGCGACGCGGCCCTCGGCTTTCGTTTCGAGCCCGCTCGGCGGGATGGGAGGGCGGTCGCCGCTCGCGTGCTGTATCGCTACGAGCCCCCCGCGGCTCCCGCGGGTCCTTCGTCTTCTGCGGCTCCCGCGGGCGTCGCTCCGACCGGCCCCGCGCCGGTCTCATCGCCCGCCGAGCCCCCGCCGACCTCTGCGCCGCCGCTCGTCGACGGAGCACCCCTCCCCGACGCCGACGCCGCCCCTGCTCCACCGGAGGAGGTGATCGTCCGGGGACGTCGCCCTGCGGACGCCCTGCGTCGCTCCGCGAACGCGGTGGTGGTCCTGGAGGTCGAGGACGCCCGGCGGCACGCGGCGGACCTCGGGGAGGTCCTGCAGCGGACGAGCAGCGTGAACGTCCGCCGGCAGGGAGGGCTCGGCTCGGCCGCGCGCGTGTCCATGGCCGGCCTCGGCGGGGACCAGCTGCGCTTCTTCCTCGACGGGATCCCCCTCGAGTACGCGGGCTTCCCCTTCGGCGTGGCCAACGTCCCGGTGAACGTCGTCCAGCGCGTCGAGGTGTACCAGGGGGTGGTGCCGGCGCGCTTCGGCGCCGACGCCTTGGGGGGCGCGGTGCACCTGGTCACCGACGAAGGGGTGCGCCGGGATCGCGCGTCGGCCTCCTACCAGCTGGGCTCCTTCGAGACGCACCGCGTGACCGCCAGCGCGCAGAAGTACGACGCCGCCTCGGGCGCCTTCGGGCGCGTGCTCGGGTTCTTCGACACGGCCGAGAACGACTACCCCGTGGACGTCGAGCAGGTCGACGCCTCGGGCCGGCTCGTCCCCACCACCGCGCGGCGCTTCCACGACGGGTACACGGCTGGCGGAGGGCAGCTGTCCGTGGGGCTCGTCGACCAGAGCTTCGCGGATCGGATCGTCGCCACCGCCTTCGTCACCGCCTTCGAGCGGGACATCCAGCACGACCCGGCGATGCAGGTGCCCTACGGGGAGGTCACCTTCGGCAAGCGCAGCGCGGGCGGTCACCTGCGCTACGCCCACGCGCTCTCGACGCACCTCGAGATCGACGCGACCGCCGGCTACGGCCACGTGGCCACGAGCTTCGTCGACGTGGGCAGCTGCCGCTACGACTGGCGCGGAGGGTGCCTCGTCGACCTCGCCCCGATCCGCGGCGAGATCAACCAGATCCCGGTGGATCGGCGGGTCAGTGATCACACCGGGTACGCGCGCGCGGAGCTGCGCTGGTTCGCGAGCCCCGACGATGAGATCCGGCTGGCGCTGGCGCCGACGGTCTTCCGGCGCTGGGGGGACGATCGGGAGATCTCCGGCGAACGCTACGACGCGCTGAACGCGACCCAGGAGCTCGACAGCGCCGTGCTCGGCCTCGAGTGGGAGCGGCGCTTCCTCGACGGCCGCATCGCCAACATCGCCTTCGGCAAGGCCTACGGCCAGCTGATGCGCAGCGAGCAGCTGCTCGCCACGGGGATCTTGGATCGCCCCGAGCGCGTCACCTTCGAGGGCGGCGGGGGCAACGCGCTGCGGGTGCTGCTGACCGACGAGACCTACCTCAAGGCGTCCTACGAGTACGCGACGCGGCTCCCGAACCCCGAAGAGGTGTTCGGCAACGGGGGCCTGGTGGTGCGCAACCTCGGCCTTTTGCCGGAGCGGAGCCACAACCTCAACCTCGGCGCCTTCGCCGACGCCCACCCGACGCGGATCGGTGAGCTTCGCGGCTCCGTGAACTTGTTCGGGCGACTCTCCGACGACCTGATCCGCCTGGTCAACGGGGGCAACTACCTCGTCTACGAGAACGTGCTCACGGCGCGCACGTGGGGTGTCCTCGGCTCCTTCGGCTGGGAGGCGCCCCGGCGCGTGGCCGGGCTCGCCGGGAACGTGAGCTGGCAGGACGTCCGCAACCTCTCCCGCTCGGGGCCGGCGGCGCCCTTCGAGGGGGATCGCATCCCGAACCTCCCCTATCTGCAGGGCAGCGCCGAGGGCCGCTTGCGCGCCTTCGACGTCCTCGCCGCGCGGGACTCCCTGGAGCTGCTCTGGACGACCTCCTTCGTGCGCCGCTTCTTCCTCGCCTGGGAGAGCGCCGGCGATCCGAACCTCAAGCTCACGGTTCCCGATCAACTCACCCACGGGTTGGCCCTCACCTACCTGCGGCAGCACGGCCCCGAGCCCCGGTCGTCCACCCTCGCGACGACCCTCGAGGTCCAGAACCTCACCAACGCAAAGGTCTTCGACTTCTACGGCGTCCAGCGCCCGGGGAGGTCGGTGTTCGTCAAGATCGCGCTCGACGTGAACTGAGCGCCCGCAAAGGAAAACGCACATGAAATCGACTTGGAAGTACGCACTCGTCGCGCTGTTGGGCGGGCCCCTCGTGGGTCTGGTGGCCTGCAGCGACGACTCGAGCTCGAGCAACCCTGGTGGATCCACGGGAGGCGATCGGTCGACGGGGGGTGGGTCTTCGGGCGGGGGCGGAGCAGGCGGCGAGGGCGGCGAGGGCAGCGGCGGGGAAGACGCCGTCTACGCCGTCGTCACCCAGGTCTTCGGCGAGAGCGACAACACGAGCTACATCGTCACCACGCAGGATCTGTCGGGGAGCGAGCTGTCCCTGGCGAGCGGCATCGAGATCAATGGTCGCGCCATCGCCGCCGGCCCCACGAACGGCGGCCGGCTCTTCGTCGGCACGGACCTGGGCGCCACGGTGACCCGCTACGATCTGACCGCCGACGGGGACCTCGAGCGGGCGGGGCAGGTCAGCTTCGCGGGCGCCGGTCTCACCTCCCTGGGGGAGTACGCCGGGCAGTTCCAGTTCGTGGCCGAGGACAAGGCGTACTTCTTCGACGGCAGCACGGCCCAGGTGATCGTCTGGAACCCGGAGGAGATGACGTACACCAAGTCCCTCGATCTGTCGTCGCTCGTGTTCGACGGTGAGCTCCTGACCTTCGGCGGCGTGCCGCTGCGCGTTGGCGGTGAGCTGCTCGCCTTCGCGGGGTGGCGCACCAACGACAACGCCCAGGTCCCCGATCGAGCCGCCGTCATCCTGGTCGACACGGAGACGGACGCGGTCACGATCGCCACGGACGAGCGCTGCGGCTACGTGCGCGACGGCGTGCTCGCGGAGGATGGCTTCGTCTACCTCGCGACAGAGGCCTTCGGCGCGGCCGTGCACCACATGAACGAAGAGAACGCCTCGCCGCCGTGCCTGCTGCGCTTCGATCCGGAGGCGGGTGAGTTCGACGAGTCCTTCCACGTCGACCTCACGACCCTCTTCGACGACGCGGTCGCGGGCACGCTGCTCATCGGGCCTGGCAATCAGCCGTACCTCCTCGCCCTCGACGCGGCGGAGTACGAGGGGCCGCCGGTGCCCCGCGTCCTCGCCAGCAGCCCCGTGTGGCGGCTCGCGAAGCTGACCACCGGTGACGCGCCGAGCGTGGAGCTCCTCGACGGCGACCCGTTGCCCGGGAGCATCCTGCCCGCCGCCTTCGGCGACGACGTCTACCTGCCCGTGTTCGCGGGGCGGGAGTCGACGGAGATCGTGGAACTCGAGGCCGCGGGCCTCGGTGCGGTCGCCGCCTCCACCCCGGGCCTCGCGTTCTCGTTCGTGAAGCTGCGCTGACCTGAGCCATGAAGCCCATCCCCGTCCCCCGCTCGGTCGAGCCCCGCCCCGCGCAGCAGCCGAAATGGTGGCTGCGCTCTCTGCGGCTGATCCGCCGCGTGCACCTGTACCTGGGCCTGTTGCTCATGCCGTGGGTGCTGCTGTTCGCGATCACGGCCCTGTCCTTCAACCACCCCGGCATGTGGCGCGATTTGCAGGGCAGCACCCTGTCTCCCGAGCGCGTCCGCGAGCTCGTCGGGTTCCAACCCTGGGACGCCGACGTCCTCGCCGAGCGGGTGGCGACGGCGATGGGCGCGACGCCGAGCGACGCCGTGCCACCGAGCGACGCCGTGCCACCGAGCGACGCCGTGCCATCGAGCGACGCTGCGACGCCGAGCGACGCTGCGGGGACGGGCACGGAAGCCGGCGGCGTCGTGGCCTCGCCCGCGGCGTCGTCACCGGCTCCGAACGCCCCGCCCGCGGAGCGCGGCGGCTACGAGGTGGTGCCGGGCTCGGCGTCCTTCCACGGCTGGGCTCTGTTCGCTCGCCCCGCGCCGGAGGGGCAGCGGGTCGTCATCCTGGCCCTCGATCGGGGCGAGGCGTTCCTGTCGACCCGCCCTCCGACGAGCGAGAGCGCGAAGCCGCCCTTCTTCGGGGAGCGGGTGAGCCTCCCGGAGCACAACACGGAGGCCCTGGCGAAGGTGCTCGAGCCGATCCACGCGGACGATCTGGGCGCGGACGCGGCGCCGCTGCGCCCGCACCCCAGGATCCGCCCGGAGCTGCGCTTCCAGGTGCGCGACGATCGGGGAGACTCCTGGAACGTCGTCTACGACCTCGGAACGGGCCTGCTCGATGGGCGCCCCACCCAGGAGGTCTCCAGCACGCCCACGATCGAGCTGCTCGAGTCGTTGCACAAACAGCACCACTATCCCCCGAGCTTCGCGGCGAGCAGCGTCTGGGCGCTGTTCGCCGATCTCACGGCGATCACCTTGCTGTTCTGGTGCCTGAGCGGCCTGCTCATGTGGTGGCAGATGAAGAAGCTGCGCTGGGTCGGGGCGAGCCTGTTGGTGCTCGCCGTCGTGGTCGCCACCCTGGTCATGACCAGCACCGCCGCCGAGATCACCTTCCCGCCGGAGCGCGCCGAGGGACCGACGGCCCCGGGCGGCGCGCCCCCGGGAGCCTTCGCTCAGGGGCTCGTCGAAGCCTCCCGGGGCGTCTGAGACCGTCTTCGCCGAGCTGGGCCGGCGGGCCCTTCCTCAGCGCTCCACGAAGGCGCGCTCGATGGCGAAGTCCGCTGGCGCGTGCCCGGCGCCCTCCACGAAGCCGCGGGCCTCGAGCAGGCTCGTGAGATCCGTGAGCATGTTCGGGCTCCCGCACACCATGAGGCGATCGTGAGCGGGGTCGAGGTCGGGCAGGGCCAGGTCCGCGGCGAGGCGGCCGCTCTCGAGCAGGGTCGTGATGCGGCCCTGGTGCTCGAAGGGCTCCCGGGTCACGGTGGGGTAGTAGCGCAGCTGGCTCTGCACCTGCTCTCCGAGGTACTCGTGCTGCGGGAGTTCGTTCTGGAGGTAGTCCCGGTAACCGAGCTCGCTGACGAAGCGCACCCCGTGCACGAGCACGATCGTCTCGAAGCGCTCGTAGGCCTCCGGGTCGCGGACGATGCTCAAGAAGGGCGCGAGGCCCGTCCCGGTCGCCAACAGGTAGAGGCGCTTGCCGGGGCGGAGGTGGCTCAGCAGCAGCGAGCCCGCGGGACGGCGACTCACGAGGACCTCATCGCCCTCCTTCAGGTGCTGGAGGCGCGAGGTGAGGGGGCCGTCGGGCACCTTGATGCTGTAGAACTCGAGGTGCTCCTCGTAGTGGGCGCTGGCGAGGCTGTAGGCGCGGAGCAGGGGGCGCCCCTCGCTCTCCAGCCCCAACATGAGGAAGTGACCGCTCCGGAAACGGAGCCCGCGATCGCGGGTGGTCGTGAAGCTGAAAAGCGTGTCATTCCAATGGTGTACGCTGAGGACGCGCTCCGTGCCGAGGTGGGCCATGGGAGAGGTGTAGCGCGTCCATTTGTATCGGCAAAACCGAATATTTCTATTATTGTTATCGGTAGAACCGATATGCGCTTCACCTTGCGACAGATCGAGGTGTTCCTCGCCGTGGCGCGTCACGAGAGCGTGAGCCGCGCGGCGGAGGAGCTCGGCATGTCTCAGTCCGCGGCGAGCGGCGCGCTCGGGGAGTTGGAGCGCCAGTTCGACGTGCAGCTGTTCGATCGGATCGGCAAGCGGCTGCGCCTCGCCTCCCTGGGGCGCGATCTCCGGGCGCGCGCGGAGAGCCTGTACGACCAGGCGAAGGCCATGGAGCGGGCGCTGGCGGAGCCGAAAACCCTCGGCGCCCTCACGGTGGGGGCGACCCTGACCATCGGCAACTACCTGGCGCCCCGGCTCCTGGCGCGGTTCGCCGAAGTGCATGAGGGCACCCGGGTGACCCTGACCCTCGGCAACACCCGGGACATCGCCCACCGGGTGGAGAACTTCGAGATCGACGTGGGCCTGGTGGAGGGGGAGCTGACCAGTGACTCGTTGGTGGCGACCCCCTGGTACCGGGACGAGCTGGTCGTGTTCTGTGCCCCCGACCACCCCTGGGCGCGCCTCACCGGGGGGCTGCGCGGGGCAGGCAGGGAGCGCGGCGCGCGGAGGAGCGCGGCGCGCGGACGTCGTGGGCGCCCTTTGGAGGATGTGGATCTGGTCCGCGGCGCCTGGATCGTGCGGGAGGCGGGCTCGGGCACGCGTCAGACCTTCGAGCGGGCCATGAGCGGGCTGCTGCCCTACCTCGATCTGGCCCTGGAGCTCGAGCACAACGAGGCCATCAAAGGGGCGGTGGCCGCGGGGCTCGGCGTGGGGTGCCTGTCGAAGATCACCCTCGAGCAGGAGTTCGCGCAGGGGACGCTGGTGCCGTGTCCGGTGGCCTGCCGCAGCTTCGAGCGGGAGTTCTACTGCGTCGTCCACGAGCGGAAGTACATGACGACGGCGCTCCAGGACTGGCTCGAGCTGTGCCGGCACTACCGGGACGATCGTCGCGGGGGAGGTGGAGACGTTGGCGCTCCTCCGCTCGTCCGTTCCCCCAATCGTTGACGCTCGATGGAGGGGCTGCGGGTCGACGTTGCGGGCCGAGGTCTCGAGCAGGTCTCGAGCTCACCCGCGGGCCCTCATCGGTGGACGCCAGCGACCCGTCAGGGAGCGCTCGGCGCGGAGCCGGACCGGCTCGCCCGCTCCATGATCTCCCGTCGCCGCGCCTCCACGTGCCGCGCCGCCCGCTCGTCCTCGGCGTCGACGCGCGTCTCCGCGCGCCGCAAGGCCGCGAGAGCGCGGCCATGAGCTCCCTGGCGACTCGCCGCGTCCGCCACGCGCAGCCACGCCGCCGCGGTCTCGAGGGCGCCGGCTGCGCCGGCGTAGTGGGCCAGGGCGGGCCCCCACAGCTGGCGGCGCGCGTGGAGATCGCCGATCCACAGCCGCGCGTCGCCGCAGGCGGCCTGCGTGCGACAGGCCGCCGCCAGGTACGCCTGGCTCGGGGCGTCGAGGGGGAGATCGTCCGTCGCCGCGCTGAGCTCCACGGCGCGGCGCAGACAGGTGGAGTCCCGCCGGGGGCAGCGCTCGAGCAGGAACGCGATGGCCGCCTGCTGCTCTCCCCGCGCCGCCAGGAGCGAACCTTCGAGCTCGACGGCGTGGACGTTCCCGGGATCCGTGGCGCGGAGCCGCGCGAGGTGCTCCGCCGCCGCCTCCGTCGCCCCCTCCCGCAGCAGATCGCGGATCAGGGTCACCCGCGCGCTCCCGAGGGTCGGATCCCGAGTGAGGGCGTCCTCGAGGAAACGGCGCCGCCAGGGGCCTCTCTCCGGATCCTTGGGCGACAGGGTGACCGCGAGCCGGGACAGCAACACCGCGCCTCCCTGGTGCTCGGGCACGGCCCGCTCCACGTCATCGAGATCCTTCGCCCACGCCAGGGCCAGCCGGGCCACGGAGGGAGCGAGGCCCGGCTCGTGCTCCGTGGCGAGGCGGAGGTGCAGGAGCGCCTGGGAGCGGGCGCCGCGTCGGGCGAGGGTCTCCGCGAGCAACAGGTGCATGCGTCCGCTCCTCGGGTCGCGCTCGAGGACACGACCGATCCACGGGAGCGGCGTCGCGCCGGGCGTGTGCCGCGCCGCCAGAGCGCCGAGGCGAGGGAAGAAGGCCTCTCCGGGGTGACGTGCCATCGCGCCGCGGAGCTGGGCGTAGAATGCGTCGCGGGCGCGGGGATCCGTGAGCTCGGCGGCGTCGTAGGCACGCGCCAGCTCCCGCCGATCGGCGTGGGCGCTGCGGAGGCCCCCGAAGATCACGAGGACACAGCTCAGCGCGCCGGCCCCCACGAGCAGCCACGCCGTCCTGGGGGCGGAGGCGCGCGCGGGAGGGTCGACGCTCCCATCCCGGGCGCCCCAGAGACCGCCGAGGGCCGCGGCGACGGCGATGAAGACGCCGGGCAACGCGAAGGCGAGATCGACGAGGTTCTGCAGGCACACCACGGCGACGCCGATCGCGAGGGTGGCGGCGAGGCGGCTGCGGTGGGCTCCGAGCCGGCGCGGGCGAAACGTCCAGAGCAGGGCGAGCAGAGTCCCGAGCCCCACGGGGACGCCCCACTCGGCGACCCACGCGAGGGCGAAGTTCTCCGGGTGCGCCCACAGGGAGCCGCCTTCGGGGCGGTACCTGGGGGAGGCCGCTTCGAAGGCGCCGGCGCCGACGCCGAACCAGAGGTGATCGGCGACGAGCGGAGTGACCCACTCGATGACGGCGAGCTTCTCCAGCCCCTCCTGGCGGAGGTCGTCCCAGGTCGTCCGCTGGGCGCCCACGAGCGCGAGGAGCACGCCCCCCGCGAGCGCGCAGGCGACGGGCCAGCTCCAGATCCGGCGGCGACGCTCCCGAGGATCCCCCACCCGCGGAACGAGCAGGGCCACGAGGGTCCAACCGCCGAAGAGCGCGAGCAGGCCCCCGCGCGACGCGGCGAGCACCGTCTGTCCCATCAGGAGCGCCGTGCCGAGGGCCACCGCCCAGCGCGCGACGGAGGAGCGACCTCGGCGCGAGCCCGTCCACGTCGACGATCCCGTCCAGCTCGACACGTCGAAGCTGTCCGTCTCTGGACCGGACGCTCCTGAACCGGGCGCGTCCTCCACGCTGGACCAGGCGCTGCCAGGCCCGGTCACAGCAGCCCCGGTCATTGCAGCCCCGGACGCGCGGGACCACGACGTGCGGGACGACAGCAGCAGACCCAGGCCCGCGAAGGTCCCGAGGTTGAGGTAGCCCGCGAGGTTGTTGGGGTTGAGGAGCGGCGAGGTCACCCAGCGCGTCGGCGTGAAGGTCGGCTCGTAGATCCCGAACACCCGGGAGGCGTCGAGCAACCCGTGGGCGAGCGTGACGAGCGCCAGCACCACGGCGCTCGAGAAGACGAGGGTCGCCACCGCGGGCGCGCCGTGCTCCCGCCCTACGCTCGCTGCCAGCCCGAAGGTCGCCGCGTAGGTGATCCACTCGAGGGCTTCGGCGAGGGAGGCGCCGCGGTCGATGGACAGGCTGCCCCAGGTCACCTCCTCGCCGAAGGGCAGCAGCGCGCGGGCCCACACGTCGGCGCTCGCGGGAGCCAGCGCGCGGAGCAGCTCGATGGGCAGCGGGGCGCTCTGCACCAGGCAGTACGCAGCGACCCCGAAGGCCAGAGAGACCGCGGGCATCGACCTCCAACGGTCGGCGGCCCGGGCCCAGGCGACGCCCGCGCAGGCGAACACCGCCACCACGAGTAAAGTGAGGCGGTGCACCGTGCCGATCGCCAGCACGGAGCCGAGCAGCAGCGCGCCGAGGTGCGCCGTCAGCAGGGGCCCGGTGGCGGTGCGTCGCGCGCGCGGGCGACTGCGTCGAGCTCTGCGTCGCCGAGGGCGTGCGGGCGAGCGCTCCGCGAGCGCTCGGGTCGAGTCCATCTCCATCCCAGAACGGCGAGGGTCAGGCGGCGGACTCGTCGGCGCCGTAGCCCTCCTTCTTGTAGGCGTAGTACTGGTAGTAGCCGTACTCGCTGCGCCCGAAATCGACGTCGTTCAGGACCGCCCCGGCGATGCGCGCGTTGACGTCCCGCAGGGAGCGCACGGCCTGCTTGGCGAGATCCTTGCGGGTCTGGAAGGCGCGCACCACGACCACCGTGGCGTCCACGAGGCTCGACAGGATGGCGGCGTCCGTGACGGGCACCAGAGGCGGGCTGTCGATGACGATCTGATCGAAGCGCTCCGAGAGCGTGTCGAGGAGCCTCTGGAAGCTCGCGCTGTGCAGGAGCTCGGCGGGGTTGGGGGCGATGGGGCCCGTGGGCAGCACGCTGAGGTTCGGGACCTCCGTCGGCGTGATGGCGCCGTCGAGGAGGCTCGGATCGAGCAGCGCCGTGGTCACCCCGCCCCGGGCGCCGCTGGTCCCGAACACCTTGTGGAGCCGCGGGCGCCGCAGATCGGCGTCCAGGAGGAGCACCGATTTGCCCGACTGGGCGAGGGCCGTGGCGAGGCAGCACGCGACCGTCGTCTTGCCCTCCGAAGGGCCCGCGCTGGTGACGAGGAGGCGCCGGAACGGCTCGTCCGGCGACATGAAGACGATGTTCGTGCGCAGGGCGCGCACCGCCTCCGCCACGCCGCTGGTGGGGTGGGCGTGGACGTAGAGCTCCTGGGGCCCTTCCGTCGCTTTGCCGCGGTGACGGCGGCGGCGTGAGGGGAGAGGAGCGGCGTCGGCGCTCTTCGGAGCGGCCTCGATCTGAGGCAAGAGGCCGAGGCAGGTCAGCTGCAGGTGCTGCTCGATGTCCGTGGGCACCTTCACCCGGCGATCGAGGAGCTCTCGCGCCATGACCACGCCCAGCCCGAGACCGAGCCCGCCGAACATGCCCAGCGCCAGGCTCAGGCCCACGCGGGGTCGGATCGGCAAGCGAGGCAGGAGCGGAGCGTCGACGACGCTCACGTTGTTGAAGCGCATCTGGCTCGTGACGTCGCTCTGCTTGGCTCGCTCCAGGACGAGCGAATACATCCGCTCGGTGTTCTCCTTGTTGCGGGCGAGCCGGTTGAACTCGATCTCCAGCAGGTTCAAATCCAAGGCGCGCTGCTTCGCCGCCTCGTAGAGCTTGGCGAGCCCGGCGGCTTCCTTCTCGACCGCGAGGAGATCGCGGCGGTAGGCCTCCTGGATGTTCTTGACCTCGTCGAGGAGGGCCTTGCGGGCCGTCGCCATGGTGGCGTTGGTGCTCAGCACGTCCGGGTGATTTTCGCCCTTGCCGGCCTTCTCGAGGCTGTCCCGCGTCGTGCGCGCAAGGAGGTAGTTGCTGCGGAGCTCTCGCAAGACGGCGCTGTTGAGGAGCTCGGCCGCGGGCAGCGAGTCGGGATCGTTGGGATCGACCCGGTCGAGCTGGGACACCCGCGCCGCCAGCTGCTCCCGACGCGCTCGCGCCGCGGTGAGCTCCCGGTGCAGCTGCTGCATCTCGTCCCGCAGCATGTTCGACTGGTCGTCGAGGGACACCGACAGCAGCTGGTTCTTCTTTTTGTATTCGTGGAGGTCGAGCTCGCTGGCCTCGAGCTCCTCCTTGAGCTTGACGAGCTGCGCGTTCAGCCAGTCCCCGGCGGTCCCCATGTTCGTCAGGGACTGCTCGAGGTTCTGCTGGATGTAGGTGTCCGCCAACGTCGCCAGGACGCGCCGCGCCCGCTCCGGATCCGCGTCGTCGAACTTGAGCTCCACGAGCCGGCTGTTCTTGACCGGCTCCACGCCGAGGCGCTTCTGCAGCATGCCCGCGGTCTCCTCGATGGTGTACTCCCGCTCGAGCTCCACCTCCGCGTCCGCGGGCCGCATGAGCACGAAGCTGGCGTCCCGATGCAGGCTCAGGATCCGTACGGTCTCCTCGGCCACCTTGCGGCTCTGGATGATCTTGTACTGGGTCTCGTAATACTCTTTGTTCGTCCAGTAGTAGTCCGACGACTCACCGGGCGCCTGGACCTCTTTGCCCAGGGGACGGATCGCCGCGGGCTCGATCTTCAAGGTCATCGCCGCCTGGTAGATCTTCGTCTGCCCCCGGACGACGAACCCGACGAGCACGGTCACCCCGGCCATGATCATCAGCACGAGGCGCCAGTGCTTGCGCAGCACCGCCCACAGCGAGGCGAGCTGAAGCTCCGAGGTCTCCCCCAGGGTCTCGGCGTGTGGCGACTCCGTCACGTCGCCCCTGTCTTCCCCCGACGACCCCCGTGGATGCAAGCGGGGCCGCGAAGATCCGGTGAGAGTGGCCGAATGGGCGCCTCTCGTAAGGCCCTGGCCGCGGCCTGAGGAGCGGGCTGGTCGGCTCCTGTCGCACATTGTGGGCCCGGGCGGGGTCCGCGGGCCTCTCGTCTCGGGGCCGTGCTTCGAGCCCATGTTTCGAGTCCGTGTCCGCGCGCGTCGTGTTGCGTCCACGTTGCCTCGCGAGCCCTCTCCTCACGGGTCGTGCTGCTCCTGCGACGCCCCGGCCGGGCTGCCCTCGGGGCCGGCCCAGAAAAGTCCTGCAGCAATGGTTTGGATACATACCGGTCACACAAGGTGGGCATGGTGGGGGCCATGTGGAGCTGCGGAGTGAGCGACCCGCCCTTCGGGGCGTCGCGTGTCGCGGCTCGAGCCAACACGGCGAGGAGCACCGGGATGAAATTGTGGAAGTCATTGTTGTCGTTGTCCCTTCTGGCCCTGGGCGCGGGCTGTAAGGGCAAAGGAGCCGACGAGACGCCTGCGGTCGGCAGCGTCGCGGCGGCCACCGCGGAGGCGGCGCCGAGCAAGGGCAAGGAGACGGGGCCCATCAAGGTGGGCATTCTGCACTCGCTCTCGGGCACGATGGCGATCAGCGAGACGTCCTTGAAGGACGTGGCGCTCATGACCATCGACGCGATCAACGCGAAGGGTGGGCTGCTCGGGCGCAAGCTCGAGCCGATCGTCGTCGATCCCGCCTCGGATTGGCCTCTCTTCGCCGAGAAGGCCAGGGAGCTCATCCAGAAGGAGGGCGTCGCGGTCGTGTTCGGCTGCTGGACGTCCGTCTCCCGCAAGAGCGTCCTGCCCGTCTTCGAGGAGCTCAACGGCCTCCTGTTCTATCCGGTCCAGTACGAGGGCGAGGAGTCCTCCTACAACGTCTTCTACACGGGCGCGGCTCCGAACCAGCAGGCCATCCCCGCGGTGGAGTACCTGATGAGCGAGGCCGGCGGCGGTGCCAAGCGCTGGGTGCTGCTCGGCACCGACTACGTCTATCCGCGCACGACCAACAAGATCCTGCGGTACTTCCTGCAGGAGCACGGCGTCGCCGAGAAGGACATCCTCGAGACCTACACGCCCTTCGGTCACAGCGACTATCAGACGATCGTCGCGGACATCAAGAAGTTCGCCGCGGGCACGCCGACGGCTGTCGTCTCGACGATCAACGGCGACTCGAACGTGCCCTTCTACAAGGAGCTCGCCAACCAGGGCTTGAAGGCTTCGGACATCCCGGTGGTGGCGTTCTCCGTGGGCGAGGAGGAGCTGCGCGGCATCGACACGAAGCCCCTCAAGGGTCACCTGGCGGCGTGGAACTACTTCATGTCCATCGACACGCCGGAGAACAAGGAGTTCATCGATCTCTGGAAGGCCTACGTGAAGGAGAAGAACCTCCCGGACGGTGACAAGCGCGTCACGAACGATCCGATGGAGGCCACCTACCTCGGCATCAAGATGTGGGCGGGCGCGGTGCTGCAAGCGGGCACCACCGACGTCGACGCGGTCCGCCAGGCGATGGGCTCGCAGGTCGTCAAGTCGCCCTCCGGCTTCGACATCACGATGGATGGCAAGAACCACCACCTCCACAAGCCCGTCTACATCGGCGAGATCGAGGAGAGCGGTCAGTTCAAGATCGTGTGGAAGACCGAGGGGCCCGTGCGCGCCGAGCCCTGGAGCAAGTACGTGCCCGACAGCAAGGAGAAGGTCGCCGACTGGAGCTTCCCCTGGGTCTGCGGCAACTGCACCAAGGCGAAGTACGAGGCGTTCTGAGCGGATCCGCGCCCGTGGGAACGTGGGACGCGCCCGACGCGGAGCGTGAGGTGGGGGCCGTCTGGCCGTCGCGGTGGGGGGCCGCGACGGACCCGGCGGCGCTCGAGAAGGAGAAGAAGAGAAGATGCGAAACGCGGTCTTGACCCTGCTGTTCGCCCTCGTGGTGGCGCTCTGCCCCCGGGCGGTGCGCGCCGGGGAGCTCGAGCAGGCACTGGACGACCTCGGGAGCGACGACTTCGGACGGGTGGCGGCGGCGGTGGTGTCCATCGCCGGCTCGGGCCACCCGCGGGCGCTGCCGGTGCTGCAGGCGCTGGAGGATCAGAAGCTCTCCTTCGACGCGTCGGGGGCGCTGTTGATCGACACCGGTGAGGGCTTCGTGATGGCCATCAGCGGTGAGCCCCGCGCCCCGAACGGCGCGCTCCGGGCGATCGCCGCCAACAACCGCGTGCGGCGCGCCCTCGGCCCCGCCGTGTCCCGGCTCCGCCTCTCCGCGCCGGACCGCGCGGCGCGGCGCGAGGCGGCCCTCGAGCTCTTCAAGCGCCCGGACGCCGCCACCCTGGACGTGATGCGCCGCGCCCTGGAGCGCGAGAGCGACTCGGAGGTGAGGGATCTCTTGAGCCTCGGCATCGCGCGGCTCGAGCTCCACTCGGAGGACGCCGAACGACGCCTGGCGGCGGTGACCACGATGCGCCGCCTCGTCGACGTGAGCCTGCGCGAGGACCTCGAGAGGCTCGTCGCCGCCCGTCCCGACGGCAGCCTGGTGGAGACCGACCGGCGCATCCGCAAGAAGGCGCACGCGGCGCTGCGCGCCATCGAGACGAAGACCACCCTCATCAACCTGGTGGCGAACACCTTCTACGGCCTGAGCCTGGGCAGCGTCCTGCTGCTCGCCTCCCTGGGCCTCGGCATCACCTTCGGGCTGATGCGCGTCATCAACATGGCCCACGGGGAGATGTTGATGATCGGCGCCTACACGACCTTCGTCGTCCAGAACCTCTTCCTCGGCTTCGCGCCGGGCGCGCTGGACTGGTACCTGCTGGCGGCGCTCCCTGCGGCCTTCCTCGTCTGCGGCGGGGTGGGCATCGCCCTGGAGCGGCTCGTCGTCCGGCACCTGTACGGGCGCCCGCTGGAGACCCTGCTCGCCACATGGGGCATCAGCCTGATGCTCATCCAGACCGTGCGCCTGCTGTTCGGAGCGCAGAACGTGACCGTCGCGAACCCAAGCTGGTTGTCGGGCGGCTTCGAGCTGATGCCGAACCTGGTGATGCCCTACAGCCGCCTCGCGATCGTCGCCTTCACCGTCGGCGTCGTGGTCCTCGTGGGGCTGCTCCTCTATCGCACGAGCTTCGGGCTGCAGATCCGCGCCGTGACCCAGAACCGAGGCATGGCCGCCAGCATGGGGATCCCTGCCAAGCGCGTCGACGCGTTGACGTTCGGGTTGGGCTCCGGGGTGGCGGGCCTCGGCGGGGTCGCGCTGTCGCAGCTCGGCAACGTGGGTCCGGAGCTCGGCCAGAGCTACATCGTCGACTCCTTCATGGTGGTCGTGCTCGGCGGCGTCGGCGATCTCCTCGGCGCGGTGCTCGGCGCCATGGGCCTCGGGCTGCTGAACAAGTACGTGGAGCCGATGGTCGGCGCCGTGCTCGGCAAGATCATCATCCTCACGTTGATCGTCCTCTTCATTCAGAAGCGACCTCAGGGGCTCTTTGCCCTTCGAGGGCGCGCGGCGGAGGTTTGATGGACACGTCGATTCTCGCTCGCTTCGTCCGGCTGCACGATCGGCGCGGCTGGACCGCCTTCGGGGCCTGCGCCGTGCTGCTCCTCTTGGTGCTGCCGCTGACGCTCCCGGACTACCTCGTGCCCCTGCTGGGGAAGTTCCTCTGCTTCGCCATCGCGGCCATCGCGATCGATCTGATCTGGGGCTTCACCGGCATCCTGTCCCTCGGACACGGCGTCTTCTTCGCCCTCGGCGGCTACGCCATCGGGATGTATCTCATGCTGGAGATCGGGACGGCGGGCGTCTACCGCAGCAACTTGCCCGACTTCATGGTGTTTCTGGATTGGAAGGAGCTGCCCTGGTTCTGGCGCGGCTTCGACAACTTCGGGTTCGCCGTGCTCATGGCGCTGCTGGTGCCCGGCGTGATCGCCTTCGTCTTCGGCTACTTCGCCTTCCGCTCGCGGATCCGCGGCGTGTACTTCTCGATCATCACGCAGGCGCTCACATACGCGGCGATGCTGCTCTTCTTCCGAAACGAGACGGGCTTCGGCGGGAACAACGGGCTCACGGACTTCAAGCACATCTACGGCTACTCGTTGTCCGACCCCGCGACGAAGACGGGGCTGTTCGTGATCTCCGGCGCGGCCCTCCTGCTCGTGTATCTGGGGAGCCGCTACCTGGTTTGCAGCAAGCTGGGGCGGGTGCTCCGCGCGGTGCGCGACGACGAGGCCAAGGTCCGGTTCATGGGCTACGACCCGCTCCGCTACAAGCTCTTCGTCTGGACGTTGTCGGCGGTGCTGTGCGGCCTCGCGGGCGCCCTGTACGTCCCCCAGGTGGGCATCATCAATCCCGGGGAGATGCAGCCCGCGGCGTCCATCGAGATGGCGATTTGGGTGGCCGTGGGCGGCCGAGGCACCCTGTTCGGTGCGGCCGCCGGGGCGCTCGTGGTCAACGGCGCGAAGAGCGTCTTCACCGGGCTGGCGCCGGAGCTGTGGCTCTACGTGCTGGGCGCGACGTTCGTGCTGATCCCGGTGCTGGCGCCGCGGGGTATCGCCGCATACGGCGGTGTGCTGGCGCAGCTGCTGCGTGGACGGCGCGCGGTGGCGGACACGCCGCGGCCGCCGGAGCCTGATCGGGAGGCGGAGGAGAGCGTGGTGACCGAAGGCTCGGCGGAGGTGCGGCCATGACGACACCCAGGAAGACCCAGCGGGGATCGGCGCGGCAGCAGGTCTCCCGCACGGTGGATCCGGCGCGCTACGACGACGTCCGCTCCCGGGGCGTGCTGCTGTGCGTGGACAACGTCTCCGTCAGCTTCGACGGCTTCAAGGCCCTGAACAACCTGTCGCTGCTCCTCGAAGAGGGCGAGCTGCGCTGCTTGATCGGGCCGAACGGCGCCGGCAAGACGACGCTCCAGGACGTCATCACGGGCAAGACCCGTCCGGACAGCGGCAGCGTGTTCCTGGTGGGCGATCCGCGGGAGCTGACGCTGCTCTCGGAGCACGAGATCGCGCGGCTCGGGATCGGGCGGAAGTTCCAGAAGCCCACCGTGTTCGCGGAGCACACGGTGCTCGAGAACCTCGAGCTCGCCTTGGCGGGCGGCAAGGGCGTCTTCGGGAGCTTGTGGCGGGCCCTGCGCGGGGAGCAGCGGGAGCGCATCGACGAGGTGCTCCGGATCATCGGGCTCGTCGAGCACGCCTCGCGCCCGGCGGGAGCGCTCTCCCACGGGCAGAAGCAGTGGCTCGAGATCGGGATGCTCCTGGCCCAGGATCCGCGGGTCCTCCTCATCGACGAGCCGGTCGCGGGCATGACCCACCAAGAGATGGAGCGCACGGCGGAGCTCCTCGACGGGCTCGCCGGGAAACACACGGTCGTCGTGGTCGAGCACGACATGGACTTCGTCCGGAGCATCGCCCGGCGGGTCACGGTGCTCCACGAGGGCAGCGTGCTCGCCGAAGGCTCGATGGACCAGGTGCAGCGGGATCCGCGCGTCGTGGAGGTCTACCTGGGGGAGTCATGCTGAAGGTCGCGAAGCTGGATCAGTACTACGGAGGGAGCCACACGCTGTGGGAGGTGGACCTCGACGTGCGCGCGGGCGAGTGCACCTGCCTGATGGGGCGCAACGGCGTGGGCAAGACGACCTTGCTGCGGGCCATCATGGGGCTCGTGCCGAGCGCGGGCGGGCAGATCACCTTCGGCGGGCAGGAGATCACCCGCAAGCCCGTGGAGTCACGGGCGCGCCTGGGCATCGGCTACGTGCCCCAAGGGCGCGAGATCTTCCCCCAGCTCACGGTGGAGGAGAACCTCCGGCTCGGGCTCGTCGGGCGGCGGGGGGGAGGGCGCGAGGTGCCGGAGCGCATCTTCGAGCTCTTTCCGGTGTTGAAGACGATGCTGCGTCGGCGCGGTGGAGATCTGTCCGGCGGGCAGCAGCAGCAGCTCGCGATCGGGCGCGCGTTGGTGCTCGAACCGAAGCTCCTGATCCTCGACGAGCCGACGGAGGGCATCCAGCCGAACGTGGTCCAGGACATCGGGGACGTGCTGATCCGGCTCAATCGCGAGGAGGGGCTCACGGTCCTCGTCGTGGAGCAGAAGCTGAAGTTCGCGCGGCGGGTGGCGCACCGCTTCTCCATCCTGGATCGGGGGCGCTCGATGGCGGCGGGGGAGATCGACGCCCTCGATGAGGGGCTCGTGGCTCGCTACCTGACCGTGTGAAGGGAGGGCCGCTGCCCCGCTGGACTTTGGGAGATCGGGCGGGCAGCGGGGCGCCGGGGATCGCTGCGCGGTGTGGGGTGGCCGGCGCGCCGCGTCGCGCCGAGGCGGTGTCGTGTCGGCGCGTGAGGCGACGCTGCGTGGCGTGGCGCGATCGTGAATCGTCCGCGCCTGTCGTGATCGCCGGTCGCGACTCGTTCATCACGACCCGATAACAGTAGGTGAGATGTTCGAATGATGAGTGCGATTCTTGGATACAACACAGCGGGGACACCGCGGTGAAACCTGGGCTCCTTAGCCTGGCCTCGGTCTCGGTGCTCGGTGATCGACGTGGGCGAGCCGACGTGAGCGCTGCGGCGCCGACGGAGCTGTTGGTGAGAAAAAGGAGTGCTGTGATGAAATCGTTGAGACGATCGCGTGGGCGGAGGATCGGGCCGGGTGTCGCCTTGTCGGCGTTGCTCGCGGGGAGCTCGGGCCTGGTGGTGTTGCCGCAGGCCGCGGCTGCCCAGGAAGCGGACACGGACGACGCGGGGTGGCAGGCGGAGGAGGAGGTGGGGGCGACGCCAGCGGAGCACGAAGTGGAGTCGAGCGAGCCCGCTCAGCCGGTCGCCGCCGAGCCGCCCGCGAGCGCCCCGGCGGAGCCGGAGGACGCCGCGGGCGAGGGCGGGGAGCCCGTGGAGCTCGCCGAGGCGCCGGAGGAGGCCGCGCCAGCGGAGGAGGAGTCGGCGGGCCCGAGCTTGAAGGTCGGTATGGGGATCCGAGCGGGCACGGCGCTGGTGTTCGACGATCCGAGCGCGGACGGCACCGTGCTCCGTCTCGACGACGGCGTCGCCAGCCAGCTCAACGTGCGTCCCTATTTCAGCGGGCAGCTGACGGAGGCGATCGGGTTCACGGGCAACCTCGAGATCACCGACGGGAGCGTCGACATCCTCGACGCCATCATCCAGGTCAAGGTGGCCGACGAGCTCCAAATCTGGGTCGGTCAGCACATCCCGGCGATGGAGCGCAACAACTTCAACGGCCCCTTCTACAACAACGGCTGGAACCTGCCGATCGCCGTGCAGACGTTGCCCTTCGACATCGCTGGTCGTGATCGCGGGGTCACCGCCTGGGGCCTCGTGGCGGGCGGGCTCTTCAAATACCACGTGTCCGTGGTGGATCTGCATCCGCCGGCGCGCTCGACCATCGGTGACGTGGAGACGGCCGCAGCGACCATCGGCAACGCGCGCGTCGCGGCGCGGGCGACGCTCAACCTGCTCGATCCCGAGAACTACTACTACACGTCCGGGACCTACTACGGCACGCAGGACACCTTGGCGATCGGCGCCGTGGTGCAGGCCCAGAAGGGGGTGGATCCGGCGCCCGGGAGCGATCCGGACGTCGAGCTCGACAACGACCTCCTCGCGTTCTCCGCTGACCTGCTCTTCGAGAAGAACCTGGGCAGCGGCGGGACGTTCACCCTCGAGGGCGGCTACTGGAACTACGAGAACACCGGCGTCGACTACGTCCCGAACCAGGGGACCACGAACTTCGGCGGCGGCGTGGCGGGCCCCGTGCAGGGGACGAGCTACCTGGTCGGCGTCAGCTGGCTCACTCCGGAGAAGGTCGGCTACGGCAAGCTCCAGCCGCTCGCGAAGATTCAGGTCGGTGATTACGAGCAGAACCGCGTGGTCGTCGCGGACTTCGGCCTCGGCTACATCATCGACGACTTCAATCACCGCTGGTTCTTGAACTACCGCTACCTGGACGCGGGGGGAGACACGGATCCAGTGAACATGCTGCAGATCGGAGCCCAGCTGCAGCTCTGAGGGGCGAGGCGAGCGCCGAGGGGGGGCGCGCTCGGGCGTGTTCCGAGGCCGAGCCGAGCCGTACCGGCGCTGGGTGGAGCTGCACTGGACGCACCGAGCTGCACTGGACGCACCGAGCACACACGCCGAGGGGCGCTGGCGCACGCATCGAGCGCGAGCCTCGACGGCCGTCATCGAGAGCGGCCCTCGATGGCGCTCGACGCGACGGCATCGTCCCGTCGAGCAGGCGAAACCGCAGAGAAACCGTGGGTTGGATACAAGCCAGAGGCCGACGAGCCGCTGGGGGTCAGTTCGATGTTCAAGACCGTTCTCATCGCAAATCGTGGAGAAATCGCCGTGCGCGCCCTGCGCACCCTGCGCCGTTTGGGGGTGAGAGGCGTCGCCGTTCATTCCGACGCCGACCGGAGCAGCGCACACGTCACACAGGCGGACGTCGCCGTGTCCTTGGGGGGCAGCGCCGCGTCGGACAGCTATCTGCGCGCCGACGCGCTCCTGCAGGCCGCGCGAGAGACGGGCGCGGAGGCGATCTATCCTGGGTACGGCTTCCTCTCCGAGAGCGCGGACTTTGCAGAAGCCTGCGAGGCTGCGGGGATCGCCTTCATCGGTCCGACGCCGAGCCAGCTCAGGGCCTTCGGGCTCAAGCACAGCTCCCGGGACATCGCGCGCCAGAGCGGCGTGCCTCTGACGCCGGGGACGGGCCTGCTCACGAGCGTCGCGGAGGCGTGCGCCCACGCGGCGCGCATCGGCTATCCCGTCATGCTCAAGAGCACGGCGGGCGGGGGCGGCATCGGGCTGAGTCGCTGTGACGACGAGCAGGCGCTCGTGAACGCCTTCGAGAGCGTGCAGCGGCTCGGTGAGCAGTTCTTCGCGGACGGCGGGGTGTTCCTGGAGCGCTGCATCACGCGGGCGCGCCACGTCGAGGTGCAGATCTTCGGGGACGGGCAGGGGCGGGTGGTCGCCCTGGGGGAGCGGGACTGCTCGGTCCAGCGGCGCAATCAGAAGGTCGTCGAGGAGACTCCGGCGCCGCACCTCCCGCCTGCCACCCGGCGCGCGCTGCTCGACGCGGCGGTGCGCCTCGGTGAAGCCGTGCAGTATCGTTCGGCGGGGACGGTGGAGTTCGTCTACGATGCCGAGCGCGACGAGTTCTACTTCCTCGAGGTGAACGCGCGCCTCCAGGTCGAGCACCCGGTGACGGAGATGGTGACGGGCCTCGACCTGGTCGAGTGCATGCTCCGGGTCGCCGCAGGAGATCCCCTCGACTGGGACACCTTGGCGCGAACGCCGACCGGGGCGGCGATCGAGGTGCGCCTCTACGCGGAGAACCCCCTGCGGAGCTTTCAGCCCTCCCCCGGGGCGCTCACCGAGGTGAAGTTCCCGACGGGCGTCCGCGTCGACGGCTGGGTCGACACGGGGACGGAGGTGACGGCGCACTACGACCCCTTGCTCGCCAAGGTGATCGTCCGCGGTGAGGATCGCGGCGCCGCCCTCGACGCTCTCACGGCGGCCTTGGCCGAGGCGCGTGTCCAGGGGATCGCGACGAACCTGGAGTACCTGCGGCACGTCGTCGCCAGCCCGGCGTTTCGGGAAGGGGGCGTGTCCACGCGCTTCTTAAACGACCTCGAGTTCCATCCGCCGGTGATCGAGGTCGTCGAGCCCGGGACGCAGACGAGCGTGCAGGATTACCCGGGGCGCGTCGGCTACTGGAACATCGGGGTGCCCCCCTCCGGTCCGATGGACGACTACGCGTTCCGTCTGGCGAACCGCATCGTCGGCAACGAAGTGGGCGCCGCCGGGCTCGAGTGCACCCTCCAGGGCCCGACGCTCCGTTTCCACGCGGACACGGTCATCGCCCTCACCGGCGCGCCGTGCCCCGCGGCGCTCGAGGGGCGCGATGTGCCCTTCTGGGCGCCGATCCACGTGCGAGCGGGAGAGACCTTGCGCCTGGGGCGGGCGACGTCCGGATGTCGCACCTATCTCGCCGTGCGCCACGGGATCGACGTGCCCGTCTACCTCGGGAGCCGCAGCACCTTCGCGCTGGGACAGTTCGGCGGTCACGCGGGGAGGACGCTGCGACCGGGGGACGTCCTCGACATCGCCAAGGAGCCGCCGCCGCGAGAGCCCCAGGCGGCGCCCCGGGAGCTCGTCCCGACCTACGGGTCCGAGTGGACGATCGGCGTGCTCTATGGCCCTCATGGAGCCCCGGACTTCTTCACGCCGGAGTCGATGGAGGAGCTCTTCGCCGCCCACTGGACGGTCCACTACAACTCCAACCGGCTCGGCGTGCGCCTCACCGGACCCAAGCCGACCTGGGCGCGCACCGACGGCGGCGAGGCGGGCCTTCACCCCTCGAACATCCACGACTGCGAGTACGCGATCGGGAGCATCAACTTCACGGGGGACAGCCCGGTCATCCTGACCCACGATGGTCCCAGCCTCGGCGGGTTCGTCTGCCCCTTCACCATCGCCAAGGCGGAGCTGTGGAAGGTGGGGCAGCTCAAACCCGGCGATCGCATCCGGTTCTGCAGGATCGACTATGAGGAGGCGTCTGCGCTCGAGGAGTGTCAGCTGCGCAGCATCGAGACCCTCGAGCTCCTCCCGGCGCCGTCGGCGCTCGGAGCAGGGGGCGGGGGAGCGGCGACGCGTGCGGCTGCGCCCGGCGAGCGGTCCCCTGCGGTGCTCGCGGCGCTCCCGGCGACGGTGGAGCGACCCGAGGTGGTGTATCGACAGGCGGGCGACGGCTACGTGCTCATCGAGTACGGCCCGAACGTCCTCGACCTCGCCTCCCGCATGCGGGTGCACCTGTTCATGGAGGCCTTGAAGGAGCGGCCCGTGCCGGGCGTGCTGGAGGTGTCTCCGGGGGTGCGGTCCGTGCAGATCCGCTACGACGGCCGGGTCCAACGCCAGGGGGATCTGATCGACCAGCTGTTGGCGGTCGAGGAGAGCCTGCCGGACGTGGGCTCTCTGAAGGTGCCGACACGGGTCGTCCGCCTGCCGCTCGCCTTCGAGGACTCGGCCACGTTGGGGGCCGTGGAGCGTTACGCCCAGACCGTGCGCGCGGAGGCCCCGTGGCTGCCGAACAACGTGGACTTCATCCAGCGCATCAACGGTCTGGCGAGCCGAGAGGAGGTGCGGGACATCGTCTACGCCGCCCGCTACCTCGTGCTCGGCCTGGGAGACGTCTACCTCGGCGCGCCCTGCGCCGTGCCCGTCGATCCCCGGCACCGCCTGGTGACGTCGAAGTACAACCCGGCGCGGACCTACACCGCCGAGGGGACGGTCGGCATCGGCGGCGTGTACATGTGCATCTACGGCATGGACTCACCGGGGGGCTATCAGCTCGTCGGGCGCACGCTGCCCATCTGGAACAAGTTCCTGAAGAACCCCCAGTTCCGACCGGGGGAGCCGTGGCTCCTGCGCTTCTTCGACCAGGTGGAGTTCTTCCCCGTCTCCGAGGAGGAGCTCGCGGAGCGACGCGAGGCCTTCCGGGAGGGGCACCCGAGCGGCGCCATCGAGATCCGGGAGGAGGAGTTCGACTTCGCCGCGCATCGCCGGTTCCTCGACGAGAACGCGGCCAGCATCGCCGAGTTCCGGGCGCGCCAGGCGGTGGCCTTCGAGCGGGAGGTCGCCCACTGGCAGACGGAGCAGCAGACGCGGGATGTCCCCCCCGTCGTGGAGCTCGACGCGCCGGACGGGCTCGAGGTCGACGGGCACGCCGTGGCCGCGGACCTGTGCGGCAACCTGTGGAAGGTGCTGGTCGAGCTCGGTCAGCGCGTCGACGCTGGTCAGGAGCTCCTCGTCGTGGAGGCCATGAAGATGGAGCTCACGGTGACCGCCCCCATCTCCGGCACGGTGAAGGCGATCCGGTGTCAGCCCGGGAAGGCCGTGAACCCGGGAGACACCCTGGTCTTGCTCGAGCCATCGGGCGGCCCTACGGAGGGGGCGCGGCCATGACCGCCGAGCGGACGAAGCCCCAGCCCACGGGAAGCCAGCGCACGGGAAGCCAGCACACGGAAACCCAGCACACGACCCCACCCGCGAGCGCCGAGCTGGCCAGGAGCCCCGCGAGCTCCGCGCTGACGAAGAGTTGGGTCCATCACGGCAAGGCGCGCCCGGACAACCTCGCCGATCGCGTCTACCAGGCGATCAAGGAGGACATCTTCGAGTTCCGCCTGCTGCCCGGGACCCGCTTCACGGAGACGGAGGTCGCCCGGAGGACCGCGGCGAGTCGCACGCCGGTGCGCCAAGCGCTCTATCGCCTGCAGCGGGAGGGCTACCTGGAGGTGTATTTCCGCAACGGCTGGCGGGTGCGCCCGTTCGACTTCGACTACTTCGAGGAGCTCTACGACGTGCGCATCGTCCTGGAGCTCGCCGCCGTCGAGCGCTTGTGCGCGTGGCCGGAAGGGCAGACTTGCCCCGAGCTCGAGACGCTCGAGGCCACGTGGATGACGGGGGAGCGCCAGTTCGATGGCCCGCGCGCGGCGGCTCTGGACGAGCAGTTCCACTGCTTGATCATGGACGCCGCGGGGAACCGGGAGATGGCGCGTCTGCATCGCGAGCTGAACGAGCGCATCCGCATCATCCGCCGCCTGGACTTCGGGCAGGAGGAGCGCATCGAGGCGACCTACGACGAGCACGCGGGGGTCCTCGGGGCTGTGTTCGCGCGGCGCACGGAGGAGGCGCGGCAGCGGCTGCAGACGCACATCGAGCTGAGCAAGGCCGAGGTGCGCAAGATCACCTGGCAGATGCTGCAGGAGGCGCGGGAGCGGGCATCGTCCCACGCCGAACCGGAGATCGTGGTGCCCAAGAGGCGATGAGAGATGGAGAGCCCCGCGAACCATTCGGTGCCCATGGGCTGGACGATCGGCGAGTGGCAGGAGGCGTACAGGAGCGGCTCCCTCGCGCCGTCCGGGTTGCTCGAGTGGGTCGAGCGTCTCGAGGCGGCGGACGTCGCCTGGATCAGCGTGGCGACGCCGGAGCAAGTGTCGGCTCAGCTGAGCCAGCTCGAGCGCCGTCTCGCGGCCGCGGAGGGGCAGCTCGAGCGGCTCCCGCTCTATGGCGTGCCCTTCGCGGTCAAGGACAACATCGACGTCGCGGGCTGGGACACGACCGCCGCCTGCCCGGAGTTCGCCTACCGCGCGGAGGTCGACGCTCCCGTCGTGGCGCAGCTCGTGGCGGCGGGGGCCATCGTCGTCGGCAAGACGAACCTCGATCAGTTCGCCACGGGGCTCGCCGGCAACCGGTCTCCTTACGGAGCCGTGCCCAACCCCTTCGACCCGCGCTACGTCGCGGGCGGCTCGAGCTCCGGCTCCGCCTCGGTGGTGGCTCGAGGGCTCGTCCCCTTCTCCCTCGGCACCGACACGGCGGGGTCGGGGAGGGTGCCTGCGGGCTTCAACGACCTGGTCGGGCTCAAGCCGACGCGGGGTCGCGTCAGCACCCGAGGCGTCGTGCCCGCCTGCCGCACTCTCGACTGCGTCTCCGTGTTCGCGTTGACGGTGACCGACGCGGAGATCGTCGCCGGCATCATCGACGGCTACGATCCAGAGGATCCCTACGCCCGCCGCCCGCGGCCCGCGCGTCGCCTCGGCGCTCCCTGGCGCCTCGCCGTCCCGGCGCAGCTCGAGTTCTACGGTGACGAGCGGGCGGCAGCGGCCTTCGCTCGGGATCGGCGCGCCCTCGAGGCGCTCGGAGCAGAGCTCGTCCCCATCGACTTCGGGCCGTTCCTGGAGCTCGCGCGCCTGCTCTACGGCGGCCCCTGGGTCGCCGAGCGCCACCTCGTCGTCGCGGAGCTCCTCGAGCGCGCGCCCGCGGCGGTGCACCCGACCGTGCGAGAGCTGCTCCAGGGCGTCGGCGACTACTCCGCGCGCGATCAGTTCCGAGCCGAATACGAGCGCGCCCGCCTGACGCGGCGCATCCACGTCCTGCTCGATGAGTTCGACGCGCTCGTCGTCCCGACGGCGCCGCGCTTCTTCCGCCTCGACGAGGTGGAGGCGGATCCCATCGGGACCGTGACGCGCCTCGGGCACTACACGAACTTCGCCAACCTCGGGGACCTCTGCGGGATCGCCGTGCCGGGGCGCCGACGCGACGACGGCTTGCCCGCGGGCTTCACGCTCCTCGCACCCGCCTGGCAGGACGCTGCCTTGATCGAGCTGGCCCGCGTGTGGGAGGCGCAGCTCGGGGGCACGCTCGCCGCCACCGGCCGCCCCCGCGCGCGCGTCGTCACCGACGGCGAGGGCTCGACCAGCTCCGGGCCGCGCACGTCCGGGCCGTCGCTGGTGGTGGCGGTGGTCGGGGCCCACCTCCGTGGCATGCCCCTGAACCACCAGCTCACCGATCGCGGCGCGCGTTTCCTCGAAGCGACGCGCACCGCCGCCCGCTATCGCCTCTACGCCCTCCAGGCGACCCGGCCCGCCAAACCCGGGCTACTCCGCGGTGGCTCGGGGAGCATTGAGGTGGAGCTCTGGACGCTCCCCCTCGAGGAGGTCGGGTCCTTCCTCGCCGAGATCCCGCCGCCCCTCGGCATCGGCAGCGTCGAGCTGGCGGATGGCCGCTGGGTGAAGGGGTTCCTCTGCGAGCCCCACGCCCTCGAGGGGGCCCTCGACATCACCGCCTTGGGCGGATGGCGCCCCTACGTCGCAGGCGCACGTCCAGCGGACGCGTGAACGGCGGAGCCCTCCTGGCGACGCATCAGTTCGCGTGCTGCGCCTGAGCCTCCCGCGACACCTCGCGGACCACCTCGGCGATGGCCTCGTCCGGGGTCCCGCGGGCCAGGTCCGCCTGAGCCACCACGCCGATACAACGCCCCGAGTCGTCCGCCACGACGATCCTGCGGAGCTGCTTCTCCTCGAGCAGGTGGAGGAGCTCCTCGACCTCCGCATCCGGCGAGATGGTCGTCAGCGGCTGGGTCATCACGTCCTGGGCGGTCAGCTCCAGTGGGTTGCGGTTCTCGGCGACGGCACGGCACACGATGTCCCGATCCGTGACGGCGCCGATGGCTCGCCCCCCATCGTCCACGATGGGGATCATGCCGCAGTCGCAATCCACCATCTTCTTAGCGATTTCCTGTAGTTGCGTCTCCGGGCCGCAACAGGTCGGTTCCTTGGTCATCAGGTCCTTCACCTTCATCGTTCCCCCTCCTTACTGTGTCTCGGTCCCGTGACGGGTGACCTGATCTCCAGGGTAGCACGCACGCCGACGTGCCCCCCTCGGCGCCGAGGAATGTTCCGGGTGGACTGGCAGCGACTCCGCGATCCGGGCGCCGACTCGGCGCGGGAAGGGAAGGCGACAGGACCGCCGAGGGGTGGGCCGAGGAGCGGGCGGAGAGGGCCGGAGCGGACGGTCGGGAAGGGGCGCCCAGGGGATGACGAACACCCCCATGGTGCGTTGCCACCGGGTTCCTCCCGCGGCTAGAGTGGCGCGAACCAGCGTGCCGGCTCCGAGAGGCGGCCACCGGAGGCTCCATGTCACTTTTCCGCTTCGCTTGTTGCCTCGCTGCTGTCGCGGCACTCGCGTCTTCCTGTGGAGGCCGTGAGATCTCTTCGTTGCCCGTCGACGGGACCGGAGGCGTCCCAGGAAGCGGGGGGGCCAGCGGCGGCGTCGCCAACAGCGGAGGAACGGGAGGCAGTCCGCGAGCGTGCGTCGCGAATTTCGTGACCCCCGCGCGGGACGCGATCTTGACCCATGCCGACGACGCGAACGGCGATCGCTGCGGTGACGGTTTCCAGTACGACGTCGAGGTCGCCACCGACGCGCCGAACGGGACCACCGCCGTGTTGTTCTCGGGTGCGGCTCAGGTGGGCAGGGCGACCGTCCTCGGTGGCAAGGTTCGCTTCGAGGACGTGCAGCTCACGTCCCAAGGGGAGGTGGAGCTCCTCGTCGCCATCGACGCGGGCGCGGGATGTGAGGGCAAGGTCGAGTTCGAGGTCGACTGTGGGGTCCCCACCTGCGACATCGTCGCGCCCGTGGTGGCCCCGTCGAAGCCGGTGCTCAACGGCGTACCGGTCGCGGACGGTGGGGATCGCGTCAGCTCTCCCGGCGCTCCCTATCAGGTCGCCTTCGAGGTGGAGACGAACGTCGCCGACGGGCAGCCCGTCATGCTCAAGATCGATGGCGAGGCCGCTGGTCTGAGTGTGCTCGCGGAGAACGGCAAGGCGAGCTTCCCCGCGGTGGTCCTCGAGCCCGACGGCGAGCACACGGTGTCCGCCGCGTGCTTCGGTGAAGAGGGGGTCGTCGGACGCTCCGCCGAGGGGATCTACACGGTCGACACGGAGCCCCCGGCGTTGACGGTGCACAAGGATCTCGGCGGCGCGGGCGCCCTGAGCGCGCTCGCGAACGGGGACCACTTCGGCCCCGACGACGACGCGGATCCCCAGCGGGACGGGCTGCAGATGCGCGTCTGCGGACTCAGCGCCTCCGAGGACGCGCTGGATCTGGCGGAGCACCTCGCGGCAGGGCCCGACAACCTGTGCGCGAAGATCGGGACGTCGGCGGCGGACTGCGCACCGGCGCGTGCCAACGGCACCCCGGGAGGTGCGGGCGCGTGCATCGACGTGGATTGCCCCGGCGCAGGGGTGTTCTCCCTGAGCGTGACGCTCCGAGACGGCGCGGGGAACCCGACGACCCGCACGCTGAACAACCTGACGTGCGCCTCCAGCAACCCCTCGGTGCAGTTCCTCGATCCCGTGGATGGCGACACCATCCTCGCCGCGGACAACACCGCGGCCACCAAGAAGGACAAGGACGGCGACGAGCCCGGGGCCCAGTACGACGTGATCGCTTGCACCACGGCCGCGCAGGGGACGGCGCGACTGCTCGGCGGCCCGAGCGGAGTCGCTCCCATGGAGATCGCGACGGGCACCATCGTCCCCGCCCTCCAGGCGGATCAATGCCCGCCGGGCATGGTCGGGAAGGTCGTCTTCGCAAATGTTCGCCTGCCCGAGTCTCCCCAGAACTCTGCGTTCGAGTTCACTGACTCCACACGTTTGCGCGTGGAGGTGACCGACACCTCGACGGCGTCCGGCGCCACCGCGATCGACTTGAAGGTGGACTCGACGCCGCCGGCCCTCGCCTTGCAGTTGCCGCCGGGGTTGTGTGGATCGTTCATCGAGAGCGACGTCGGCGTGACCCGTGACCTGCGTTTCGCGACCGCGATCGCGCCGGTGGCCGTCACGATCGACGGCGGGAGCTGCGGCCCCACGTGCGCGCCGTCCTCCGAGGTGAGCTTCGGTACCGCGCTGGTGAGTCAGGTCGCCTTCGCCCTCGGCACGAACCAGCTGGCGGCCACCGTGACGGAGCCGTCGGGCAACGTGGGGCGCCTCCCGTCCTCCTGTGAGGTGACCGTCGGCCCGGTGCCGCCCCCGTCGGTGGCGTGGAAGACGCCGGTGAGCACGAGCCGCCTCACGGCGAGCACCACGACCGGGGCCGTGGCCCTCCCCGACGAGGACGCCGGCGTGGCAGGCTGGCAGGGCACCCTGAAGGCCTGCACCAACATCGATCTGGACGCGAACCCCGGGGCGACGGTGCAGTTCTCCGTCGTCGGGGGTGGCCCCATCGGAGCGCCGGTCGCGCTCGTGGCGGAGGGCTCCGGGAGCTGCGCGGAGCTCGCGGGCGCGACGGTGCCCGAGGGCATGCCGGTCCAGCTCCGGGCGACGACCTCGGAGATCGACGGCGCGGTGGGAGTCGCGACGATCAGCGTGCCCGTGGACGTGACGCCGCCGAGCGCGATCGCGAGCCTGAGCCCCAGCGTGCTCGATCGTCGCCAGACGTCGTTCCGGC
>Ga0207873_1000135_pt1 | contig 79880 bp, 78 predicted proteins | sample BGWIniCompost_FD_187373 | JGI IMG/M metagenome (GOLD analysis project Ga0207873, IMG submission 187373) | Cellulose adapted compost microbial communities from Newby Island Compost Facility, Milpitas, CA, USA - BGW Initial Compost (SPAdes)... ... | reverse complement strand
CGACGGCGCCTGCCAGAACAGCACGAGCACCCCGTAGAGCAGGGACAGCCCCATCACCGGCGCGCCGATCTGTTCGAGGATCTGCACATCGGCCACGAGACCGGCGAGGAACAGGATCACCCCGACGTTCATGCCCCACAGCACGAGCAGCGACCCTCGCTCCTGGCCCGTCTGGGAGACGAGGCCGAAGAGCGTGTTGGTCATCACCCCGATGAACATGGCGTGGTCGAAAGCGAGGAGCACCCCGATCGGGCCCTCGCCGGTCTCGGGATTGAGCTCGCCGGACACGAACAGCTGCACCACGTAGACCAAGAGAACGACGCCGAGCAGCAGGAACAGCGCTCCGATGCGAGCATGGGTCTCTGCCGTGTCCCTGGTCCACGCCGAGGGGACGAGGCTGCGTCGCATGTGGACCAGGAACGTGATGATCGACGCCACCTCGAGAACGGTGGCCACCTGGACGAGGGCCTCGATGTCGAGAATGAACGCCAGATTGGCGGCGATGCCTCCGGCGAACAGCGCCCACATGACGAGCCGCCCCGGTCGGGTCTCCGGCCCACCCAACAGCCAATGCGTGATCGCCGCTCCGGCCAGCACCAGGTAGCCGATCAGCATGGCCGGCGGATGGGCCCCGGCGATTGCAGCCGCCGTGTTCGCGCTGAGGCCGGGGACGTCACCACGGGCGATGAACAGGCCGAGGATCACACCGAGCACCGCCCCGACCGTGAGGGAAATCAACGACAGCAGAAGGCCGATCTGGGCGGTGGATCGCGCCGAACGGTAGTAGCGGCCCCACACCCACAAGAGGACCCAGACGATGGCCGCCAGCATCACGCCGCCGGCCACGGGCCGCAGGACGCCGGTGGTGGTGGCGAAAGCCGCCACATAGACAGTGGTGGCGACGATGGACGCCACCGCCAGCGAGCGCCCGCTCGTGGCACCGCTCTCTTCGTCGCCGTCGTCGAAGATCAGCATCGCCGATCCGATCACCGCCAGCGTGATCCAGCCGAGAGTGCCGGCGTGGACGTGCGTCATCAGCAGGTTGTGAGGCGGATCCCAGATGTCCAGCCCATTGAGGATCCCGATGACGATCGTCACCACGAAGATGAGGAGAGCGGCGCGGAACAACATCCGAGCGCTCGAAGCCAACGATTCCATACGGCCCCTCCTGTCGCCGTCCAGTGCCTCCCAACGCGTGCAACTTACGGCGCGGGGCCTGCGGATGCGGTCGAGTTCGCACCAGATCTCTGGGTTGCTTTTCGCGTTCTCCCGCTTCGCACGCCGACCGTCCTCGCCAGAACGTAACTTGGCATCCGTGGAATACGTCGACGTAGTCGCCGCCGAAAGCAGGCGGATCAGCGAGGTCGCCCGCCGCGGCCCTCTCACTGCCCCGGTGCCTCACATTCCTGGTTGGACCATGGAAAGCGTGGTGGCCCACCTCGGCGGTGTGCACCGTTGGGCGGCCCGCACGGTGAGGACGCGCCTCCTCGAAGGCAGCCACGTCGACGGGCAGCACACGGGCGAGGCGCTCCTGAGTTGGTTCGACGAGGGCGCCCAGGAGTTGGTGGACACCTTGTTGGGTGTCGACCCGAAAGAGCCCTGCCCCAACTTCAGCCGCGGGAGCCAAGAGACGGTCTTCTGGTGGCACCGGAGGCAGGCTCACGAGACGACCATGCACCGCTGGGACGTGGAAGCCGCCGCCGGTGACCTCACACCCATCGCCACCGAGTTCGCCGATGACGGCATCGACGAGTTGTTCCACACCTTCACCCGGGCGAGGGGAAAGCAGGTGCTCGCCGGACCGCTCGTCGTCCGGACCACGGACACCGGATCCGCCTGGACGCTGGTGCCCGCCGACAAGCCGGGGCGTGTCGACCTGACGACGGAGGAGGTCTCGCCTATCGGAGTCCTCTCGGGACCGGCCGAGCAGCTATTGCTCGCTCTCTGGAAACGCATCCCGTTGGACGACCCCGACATCGCGATCGAAGGCGACGCCGGTGCGGTGAGGGCGTTCGTCGCCGGGCCGATCGCTGCATGAAGAAAGACCCCCACCGCTTGGTGAGGGCCTTTCATCCAGCTCTGTAGCTCAGTTCAGTTGACGGCGTCCTTCAGGGCCTTGCCTGCCTTGAAAGCCGGAGCCTTGGAGGCCTTGACCTGAATGGTTTCTCCCGTCTGGGGATTGCGGGCCGTGCGGGCGGCACGATTCCGCACCTCGAAGGTCCCGAAACCGGTCAATGAAACCTTGTCACCCTTCTTGAGCGCATCCGTGATGGCGTTGATCACGGCGTCCACGCTGGCCTGCGCCTCGCTCTTGCTGGAGTTCGTGGCAGCGGCTACGGCCTCCACAAGCTCAGACTTGTTCATGAGGTCTCCTCCTTGGAGATCGAACTACAGAAATGTGATTCTGGCCGGATAGAGGCTCAACTGCAAGCACACAAGGCTCCGCGGGTCATGCCAGACCCAGTTGCCGGACCGCTTCGCGCTCGGCTTCGAGCTCGGCGACGGAGGCGTCGATGCGCTCGCGGGACCAGTCATCGATCTCGAGATCCTGCACGATCTGCCACTCGCCGTCGCGGCAGACGCAGGGGAACGAGGACACCAAACCCTCCGGGACGCCGTACGAGCCGTCCGACGGGACCGCCATCGAAACCCAGTCGTTCTCGGGCGTGCCGAGCACCCAGTCGCGTATGTGGTCGATGGCGGCATTGGCGGCCGAAGCCGCCGACGAAGCACCCCGGGCCCGGATGATGGCGGCACCTCGCTCCGCCACCGTGGGGATGAAGGTCTCCTCCACCCACGTGTGGTCACCCACCACCTCGTAAGCGGAGCGTCCGTCGATCTCGCAGTGGAACAAGTCCGGATACTGCGTCGACGAATGGTTGCCCCAGATCGTCATCTTGCGGATCTCGCTGACCGGCACTCCGGTCTTCTTCGAGAGCTGGCTCAGCGCTCGGTTGTGGTCCAGACGGGTCATCGCCGTGAACTGGCGAGGATCCAGGTCCTTGGCGTTGTTGAGGGCGATCAGGGCGTTGGTGTTGGCCGGGTTGCCGACCACCAGCACCTTGACATCTCGCGACGCCACCTCGGAGAGGGCCTCGCCCTGGGGCTTGAAGATGGCGCCGTTGGCCTCCAGCAGGTCGCTGCGCTGCATGCCTTCCTTGCGCGGCATGGCCCCCACGAGGAGGGCGACGTCGGCGTCGGCGAAGGCTTCACGCGGGTCGGTCGTCGTCACCATCCCGGCGAGGAGCGGAAAGGCACAGTCCTCGAGTTCCATGACCACGCCCTGGAGGGCGTCCATCGCCGGTGGGATCTCCAGCATCTGGAGGATGACGGGCTGGTCGGGCCCGAGCATCTCACCGGCCGCGATCCTGAACAACAGGCTGTAACCGATCTGTCCGGCCGCACCGGTGACGGCTACTCGTTTCGGTGATTTCATGGGGCGGAGGGTAGTGGTCTGGGACGATCGGCCTCTCAAGCGGCACCCCCGTTCGTGCCGATGAATCGGCGTACGAATCGAAGGGTTTCCGTGAACCGTCTGTATGCCATCGTCGTGCGCGCCACCCTGGTGGCCGCCGTCATTCTCGGGCTGATCTGCGTGGCCGCCACCATCACCTTCAAGGCGCCGCAGATGCTGGCCTGGGTCGCCGTCTCCGCCGTCGTGGCGTGGTTCGCCCGCAGCCGCCTCCCTCGTCTCCTCGACTGACCCGATCCCGGGTGGCACCGGGACCGGGGGTATCATGCTCCGTCCACGCCGAACCCGGCCAGATGCCGGGTGGGGGGACCCACAACCCCTCGGGGCGAATCCCGGCTCCGCCGGGTAGGGCAACCTTCCAGCCCGAGCCCGTCAGCTAACCCCCAAGGCGTATCCGGAAGGAGACCGAGCATGCTCGAGACGTTCACTGCGGCGTCTCACAACGAAGTACTGCAACTCGTCATCCAGATCGCCGTCTTGCTTCTCGTGGCGCGCCTTCTGGGTGGCCTCTTCAACCGACTCGGACAACCGTCGGTGATCGGCGAGATCCTCGCCGGTGTCGTGCTGGGCCCCTCGTTGCTGGCGGGCCTCGTCCCCCAGATCGGGCGGTGGATCTATCCCCAGACCCCGGTGCAGGGCAACCTTCTCGAGGTCATCTCGCTGCTCGGCGTGATGTTCCTCCTCGTCGTGACCGGACTCGAAACCGATCTGGACCTGATCCGACGCAAATCCCGCACCGCCTTGGGGGTGGCGGTCGGGAGCCTCGTCATCCCGTTCGTCGCCAGTCTGGCCCTCGCCTATGCCCTGCCGATAGACCTCGTCGGAGCGCCCGAGCAGCGGACGGTGTTCGCGCTCTTCTTCGCCACGGCCCTGTCGATCTCGGCGATCCCGGTGCTCGCCAAGGTGCTGATGGACCTGGACCTGATGCGCCGCGACATCGGCCAGACACTCCTCGCCTCGGGCATGATCGCCGACATCACCGGCTGGACTCTGCTCGGTCTCGTCACCGCATTGGCCTCGGCCGAAGCCCTGACGGGCGGGATAGTCGTGCGCACGCTGGGGGTCGTGCTCGTCTTTCTCCTCTCCACCGTCACTGTCGGGCAGTGGCTCGTCAACCGCGGCCTCGTGTTCGTCCAGGACCGGTTCCGCGGCCCGGATCACATGCTCACACTGGTTGTCGTCCTCGCCTTCGCCTGGGGCGCTTTCACCCAGGCGCTCCACCTGGAGCCGGTGTTGGGGGCGTTCGCCATCGGCATCCTCTTCGGGCGCTCCACCCGCCTCCAGCCCGATACGGTCCACAAACTCGAAGGGATCGCCCTCGGGATCTTCGCCCCGATCTTCTTCGCCGTGTCGGGTCTCAAGGTCGACGTGTCGGCGATCATCGAGCCGCGGCTCCTCGCCGTCACCGCCGCGGTCGTGGCGGTGGCCACGGCCTCGAAAGTGGTCGGGGCCTACCTGGGCGCCCGCTACCTCGCCAAGCAGGACATGTGGTCGTCACTGGCCTATGGGGCCGGCCTCAACGCCCGCGGCGCCCTCGAGATCATCGTCGCCTCGATCGGCCTCTCCCTCGGAATCCTCACCCAGGAGATGTTCTCGATCATCGTGGTGATGGCGGTCGCCACCTCGATCATGACCCCCATCGCCTTGCGGTTCACGATCCGTCGGGTGGAACTCGACGAAGAGGAGGCGACCCGCTTGCTGAAGGAGCGGGCGCTCGAAGGCTCGTTCGTCGGGAGCATCCGCCGGGTCCTCGTCCCTGTGCGGCCGGGCATCGACTCGCCCGGCTACACCCGGGAGATGCAGGCCACCCTGCTGCGTCAATTGGGCGAGCTCCAGGACATGAGCATCACTCTGATGGCGGTGACCACCGCCGAGCAACGCTCGATCACCCAGCGGCAACTCGGTCAGCTGAAAGAGATCTTCGAAGGCGAGGACGTGTCGACCCGGGCAGTGGTGTCCGACGATCCCGTCTCAGCCATCCTCCGGGAGGCGGAGAGCGACTACGACCTGATGGTCCTCGGAACCCCTACGGCTCGGGCGACCCGCCAGAGCCTCTTCAGCGACGTCATCGACGACCTGGTCAAACTGGCCCCGTGCCCGACGATGCTCGTGCGCGGGGTGGCCAACGACGAGGACTGGCGACCCCGCCGGATCCTCGTGCCGGTCAACGGCACCGCTGCCTCCCGGCGGGCGGCGGAACTGGCCTTCGCCATGGCCGACGAGGACGTCGAGATGACCGCCATCCACATAGTCACCCCCTCGCCGGGAGTCCCCCGCGGCGACCTGGCCATCGAGGTGACCGCCGAGATGGAGAAGGTCGGCTTGGCGCTCGGCAAGGTGGCGGCCACCCACATCCGCCGGGCCGACGACCCCGAGTCGGGGATCATGGCCGCCATCGAGGAGTTTCAGCCCGACCTGCTCGTGTTGGGCACGAGCGTCCGGGCCGGAACCAGCCGTCTCCACCTAGGCCCCCGGGTGGAGTTCCTCGTCCGTCACGCGCCTTGCCCGGTAGCGGTCGTCAACAGCTGACGACCTGCCTCACATCCGCTCGATGATGGCGGAGCCGAACTCGGAGGTCTTGACCTCGGTGGCGCCTTCCATGAGGCGGGCGAAGTCGTAGGTGACGATCTTGTCGGCGATCGTCGACTCGAGGGCGGAGATGATCAGATCGGCCGCTTCGTTCCAGCCGATGTAGCGCAGCATCATCTCGCCGGAGAGGATGACCGAGCCCGGATTCACCTTGTCCTGGCCGGCGTACTTGGGGGCGGTGCCGTGAGTGGCCTCGAAGACGGCGTAGCCGTTGTCGTAGTTGATGTTCCCGCCGGGGGCGATACCGATGCCACCGACCTGGGCAGCGAGGGCGTCGGAGATGTAGTCGCCGTTGAGGTTCATCGTGGCGATGACGTCGTAGTTGGCGGGCCTGGTGAGGATCTGCTGGAGGAAGGCGTCGGCGATGACGTCCTGGACCAGCAGCTTGTCACCGGGCTCTCCGCCGCAGGCCTCCCAGGAGACGGCGACGTCGGAGAACTCCTCCTCGACCAGCTCGTAGCCCCAGTTGCGGAAGGCGCCCTCGGTGAACTTCATGATGTTGCCCTTGTGGATCAGGGTCACCGACTTGCGGTTGTTGGCGAGGGCGTAGTTGATGGCAGCGCGGATGAGCCGCTTGGAGCCGGTGATCGAGACGGGCTTGATGCCGATGCCCGAGTCCGGGCGGATCTCCCAGCCGAACTCCTCGTCGAGGAACTGGAGGAGCTTGCGGGCACCGTCGCTGTTGGCCTCGAGTTCCTTTCCGGCGTAGACGTCCTCCGTGTTCTCACGGAAGATCACCATGTCGACCAGCTCCGGTTGCTTGACCGGCGAGGGCACGCCCTGGAACCAGCGCACGGGGCGGACACAGGCGTACAGGTCGAGGGTCTGGCGTAGCGCGACGTTGAGGGAACGGATGCCGCCGCCCACCGGGGTCGTGAGCGGGCCCTTGATGCCGACGAGATACTCACGAAACGCATCGACCGTCTCGTCGGGGAGCCAGGATCCGGTTTCGTTGTAGGCCTTCTCCCCCGCCAGCACCTCTTTCCACACCAGGCGGCGCTCTCCGCCGTAGGCCTTTTCTACGGCGGCGTCGAATACCCGCACGGAGGCGGCCCAGATGTCGGGACCCGTTCCGTCACCTTCGATGAAGGGGATGATCGGATCGTCGGGGACCTGGAGGCCGTCAGGCCCCATGGTGATCGAAGAGGGCATGTTGAAACTCCTGGTGGCTGTGAACGTCAGTGCCCGGCAGGGTACAGGAACCGACCGAGCGTCGGTTCGGCTCGTATTGGAACGGGCCTAGCATTCGCTTCCGTGACCACGACGACCGCCCAGCGTCCCGCCGCCGACCAGTTCATGCGGCGCTTGCTGCGGGTCGAAGGCGACCCGGTCCCGGGCGCGGTGTTCGACGCTCAGAACAAGCTGCGCAGTTCGATCATCATCTCGGGAATCCGGTGCATCATCACCTACCTGCTCGTGCCGATCGTCACGCCGCTGATCGGGTTCATGGGCGTGGTGGCGGCGCCGATCTCCATCGCTTTGTCCGTGCTGGCGATCGTCCTCGGCTACAACAGCCTCCGCCGGTTCTGGCTCGCAGACCACCGCCTCCGCTGGCGCTACACGGTCTTCATCGCGGTGGTGTGGGTGTTGCTCATCGTCGGCATCGGTGTCGACGTGGCAACTCTGGTCGCCTGACGTCCGCCGATCTCGCTGATCCGATCGCGGGCAGGCCGATAGAGTCGAGCCCAGTGCAGAACCAATCCGACGAGGAGAACCTCGTCCGAGGGCGAGACGCGGCGCGACGCCGATCCTGGGAGGAAGCATTCGACTCGTTCGTCGATGCGCAAGCGAACGGGGAAGTCTTTCTGGCGGCCGACTTGGAGACGTGGTCCGTTGCCAGCTTTCTGCTCGGACGGCTCGATACCGCCCTCGAGGCGATGACCGCAGCCCACCGTGCCCACGTCGATGCAGGTCGTTCATTGGACGCCGTGCGCTGTGGATTCTGGATGAGTCACATGCTCGCGGGCCGCGGAGACATCGCCCAGGCCGGAGGATGGATCGCCCGCTGTCGGCGGCTCATCGGAGAGGCTGAACCCGACGGTCGGGCGAACGACTATTGCGATCTGTTCGATTCCTTCCGACTGATCGCCGTCGAGCGTCGTTTCGAGGACGGGATCGCCCTCGCCGCGAGGATCGTCGAGGGCAACAGAGCAGGAGGTGACCCGGACCTCTACGCACTCGGCCTCAACAACACCGGACGTGCCCAAATCCGCAGAGGATCGGTGACGGCGGGAATCCAGGCGCTCGACGAGGCCATGGTGGCGGTCGTCTCAGGCGAACTGAGCCCCGCCGCGGCCGGAACCGTGTATTGCTCGTTGATCGAGGCATGTGAAGAGGTCGCCGATCTCGCCCGAGCTAAGGAATGGACAGAGGCCCTCACGGAATGGTGCGGACGCCAGCGAGGAATGGTCACCTTCACCGGTCAATGCCTGTGTCACCGCTCGATGATCATGCGCCGGCGAGGTGACTGGGCCGAGGCAGAAGCGGAAGCCCGCCGGGCGGCGGATCGATTCGGGCGAGCGTCGGCCGCCCACATGGCCGGCCGGGCCTTCTACGAACTCGGAGAGGTCCACCGGGTGCGTGGCGACTCCAGCGGCGCGGAGGAGGCCTACCGGCGGGCACGAGAGTCGGGGCACGAACCCCAGCCAGGGCTGGCTCTCCTCAGGCTCGACCAAGGACGGGTCGAAGCCGCGGCAACCGCGCTCGACCGGCTGCTAGCCGAACGGACTGATGTGGTCGGGAGGCTTCCGCTCCTGGGTTCCCACGTGGAGGTGATGCTCGAGGCATCCCGAATCGAAGACGCCGACCGGAGCGCCGCAGAACTCGAAGCTGCAGTCCGCGTGTTCGGGACGTCGGCTTTGGAAGCGGAAGCCGAGCGGGCCCGCGGTGCCGTCATGCTCGCTCGCGGCGATACCGAATCGGCGATCGGAAAGCTCCGCCGAGCCCACGACTTGTGGATTCGACTCGATGCCCCCTACGAAGCGGCGCGCACGCAGACGCTTCTGAGCCGAGCGTGTCGTTCCCTCGGCGACAGGGAAGCGGCCGACATGGAACTCGAGATGGCCCGTTCGATCTTCGAGAGACTCGGTGCACGCGCCGAGCTGAAGCACATTTCCGCTGACGGTGGCCGGCCAACGCATGGGCTGTCGAGCCGTGAGACGGAGGTTCTCCGGCTCATCGCTTCCGGCATGACCAACCAAGAGATCGCCGACGAGTTGCACCTGGCTGTGAAGACGGTGGACCGCCACGTCTCCAACATCCTGGCGAAGCTCGGAGTGCCTTCGAGGACGGCGGCAACCGCCTACGCCTATCGGAACGCACTCGTCTGACCGGCGGATTGGGTGGTTTCACCCAACGGTTCGACTCAGAAGTCGAAACATCCCCGAAGGCACGCCATCGGCCGGCCCGTACCTTCGTCTCCGAGCCGAGACGAGGAGAGCAACATCGTGACTGCCTTCGACACCGAGTACGTGAACACCGTTGTGGTAGGCGGCGGTCAGGCGGGGCTTTCGGTCAGCTATCACCTGGCCTCGCTCGGCATCGAGTTCGTGATCCTCGACGCCAATCCCCGCATCGGGGATGCGTGGCGCAGCCGCTGGGATTCGTTACGCGTGTTCACCCCGGCCAAGTTCAGCGGGCTCGACGGCATGCCCTTCCCGACGCATCCCGACTACTTCCCCACCAAGGACGAATACGCCGACTACCTCGAGGAATACGCCCACCGTTTCGGGCTCCCGGTCCGACTCGGCGTAGAGGTGGACAGGCTGGGCAAGCGTGGTGACAAGTACCTCGTTGCGGCCGGTGACGAGGTGATCGAAGCGGACAACGTGGTGGTGGCGATGGCCCACTACCAGAAGCCGAAGATCCCCGACTTCGCCTCCGAGCTGGACCCTTCGATCTACCAGACCCACAGCCTGCACTATCGAAACCCAGCGCAGCTGAGACCCGGCGACGCCCTCGTCGTCGGCGCGGGCAACTCGGGCGTCGAGATCGCCCTGGATGTCAACGAAGGTCGCCGCGTGTGGCTCGCCGGCGAGTACCCCGGACACATCCCGTTCGACATCGACGGCTTCTGGGCCCGCAAGTTGCTGGTTCGCTTTGTGCTGCGAGGCGTCTTTCATCGGCTGCTCAGTGTGAGGACCCCGATCGGCCGTCGATTCCGCGACAAGAAGATGGGGCACGGCGTGCCACTGGTCCGTACGAAGCCCCGTGACATCGCGTCCGCAGGCATCGAGCAGGTTCCCAGAATGGCTGGTGTCAGCCATGGGCTCCCGCTCCTCGTGGACGGGCGCACGATCGAGGTCGCCAATGTCGTGTGGTGTACGGGCTTCGAGCCGAGCTTCTTGTGGATCGACATCGACGTGCTGGACAACAACGGGTTTCCCCGTCATCGGCGAGGCGTCGTCGAAGAGTCTCCTGGCCTCTATTTCGTCGGCCTGGAGTTCCTCTATGCGCTGTCGTCGTCGCAGTTCCACGGGGTGGGGCGCGACGCCGCCTACGTCGCCCACCAGATTGCGTCTCGCCTGGACTCGACAGCCGCCGGATCGACCGAGCCCGGGGCTGCCGCGTATGAGGAGACGGCCTAGGAGCGCGCCGCGGTCAGCGTGTTGACGAGCAGCATCGCCCGCGTCATCGGTCCCACCCCGCCGGGAACCGGCGTGATCGAGCCGGCGACTTCCGCCACCTCGTCGAAGGCCACGTCTCCGACCAGCTTCCCGTCGACCCGGTTGATGCCCACGTCGATGACCGTCGCCCCCGGCGCCACGAAGTCGGCGGTCACCATACGAGGAACGCCGACGGCGGCAACGAGGATGTCGGCCGACCGGGCGAGGTCGGCGAGGTCGACCGTACGGGAGTGAGCGAGCGTGACGGTGGCATCGGCGCCCCGCGCCGAGAGCATCAGCGCCAGGGGACGACCGACCAAGAAGGACCGGCCGATGACCACCGCTCTCTTTCCGGATACAGAGATGCCGTGGTGGTCGAGAATGCGCATGACGCCGCTCGGGGTGCATGGGCGCAGGCCCGGGCGGTCGAGGACGAGCCGGCCCAGGTTGAACGGATGCAGGCCGTCGACGTCCTTTCTCGGGTCGATCCGCTCCACCGCCGCCTCCCCGTCGAGACCGCCGGGAAGCGGAAGCTGGATCAGGATGCCGTCGACGTCTTCGTCGGCGTTGAGACTGTCGATGAGGGCATGCAGTTCGTCCTGGGAGATCGAAGCGTCGATCTCGTGGTGGATGGAGCGTATGCCCACCTCGGCGGCGTCGTTGCGTTTGCCCCGCACGTAGGTGTGGGAGGCCGGGTCGTCGCCGACGAGGACAGTGGCGAGTCCCGGCTTTCTGGGCATCTCGGCGACGGCGGCGGCGACTTCCTCTTTCACCCGCGCCGCGACCGCCTTTCCGTCGAGGATGGTCGCAGTCATGGGCGCCGACGGTAGCGCCTCAGGGGGATGGTCAGCGACGCCGCCGCCGTGGAACCTCGGCCTCCGGCACCTCGGGTACCTCCTCCACACTCTCCACCGTCACCTCGCCGCCGGGTGTCTCCGCAGTAGCGGCGGGCGTCGGGCCCGGGGCCTCGGGTGTTTCCGCGGCGGCACGAGAGATCTCCCGCTCGCCACTCTCCAGCCAACGTTCGATCCGGCCGCGCATCGGGGCGATGCCGCCTCCACCGATGGCAACTATCGCAGAGCCGACCACGATCGCCAGGATGGCGTAGAAGAGGCCGATCACGATGGCTGGAGCGATCCGCAACTGGGTCAAAGCGGCGAACACCCCGACTAGGAAGACGGCCACATAGGCGGCCGAAGCCAGAAAACGCCCGTACTGGACACCCCCGATCGCTCCCCGGACGATGTCGCGCACCGCCGAGGCGAGGTAGGAGGCGACGACCATGATCAGGATCGCCACGAAGATGTTCGGCAGGTAGGCGACGATCCCCTCGATCAGCTCCGATACCGGGTTGGGGCCGAACACACCGAATGCCAGCTGGAGCACGATCAGGAACAGGGCGTAGAACACGACCTTGGCGAGGAGGTCGCTGGCGTCGATCTCGGTCCCGCCCAGGACACGCCTGACACCGCCTCTCTCGACCCATCGGTCGAACCCGATCTTCTCCAGCACCGTGTCGAGGAGGCTCGAGACGGCTCGGGCGACGAGCCACCCCACGATCAGGATCAGTAGGAACAACAGGATCTTGGGAGTCAGTTCCACGACACGAGCCCAAGCTCGAGCGAAGGTCTCTGAGAAGTCAACCTGTGCGAGCAGCATCGGGCAGCCCTTTCGGTTGCGGACCGCCGCGCACTACCCGAGGCAGGCGAGGACGAAACGTGACCTAGTGGAGGAAGTGGCGTCGGCCCGTGAAGACGAGGGCCACGCCGAGGCGGTCGGCGGCGGCGATGACTTCCTCGTCGCGCCGTGCCCCGCCCGGCTCGACCACCGCGGTGACCCCGGCCTCCGCCAGAGTCTCCAGCCCGTCGGGGAACGGGAAGAAGGCGTCCGAGGCAGCGACAGCCCCCTGGGCCCGCTCCCCTGCCCGGGCGATCGCCCTTTGGGCGGCGCCGACCCGGCTCTGGTCTCCCGCTCCTACTCCGATCGCCGCCCGCTCCCGGGCTACGACGATGGCGTTGGATTTGGTGGAGGCAGCCACCGTCCAGGCAAAGCGGAGGTCTTCCATCTCGGCGACGGTCGGCTCGCGCTGCGACACGACCTGCCAGTCCTCCCCGCCGGGCGTGTCGCGCACCTGGGCGACGAACCCTCCCTCGATCCGCCGGAGGTCGAGCTCGTCGTCTCCGGGTGGAGCGGCGGCGAGGACCCGCAGATTGGGTTTGGCCTCCAACACCGAGACGGCGGCGGCGTCGACTTCAGGCGCCACCACGACCTCCACGAAGTTGGCGGTGATCGCTTCGGCGGTGGCGGCGTCGAGGGGACGGTTCACCCCCACCACGCCGCCGAACGCCGACAGCGGGTCGCATTCCCACGCCCGACCGAAGGCGGTGGCGGCATCGGAGGCGAGAGCCACGCCGCACGGGTTGGTGTGCTTGACGATCACCACGGCGGGGTCGTCGAATCGGCAGGCAAGGCGCCAGGCCGCCTCGGCATCGAGGTGGTTGTTGAACGACATCTCCTTGCCCTGGAGTAGGGGGGCGTCGGCCCACCAGGCGGCAGCTCCGGCCTGGCGGTAGGAAGCTCCGGGCTGGTGCGGGTTCTCGCCATAGCGGAGGGTGTCGACCCGCTCCAGGGGAATGACCATTCGCTCGGGTAGCGGGCCGGGGTTGAGCCAGGAGGTGATGGCGGCGTCGTAGCGAGCGGTGCGGAAAAAAGCGGCGGCGGCGAGACGCCGCCTCAGTTCGGCGTCGAGTCCGCCCTGTTCGACGGCGGTGGCCACCTCGTCGTATTGGGAGGGGTCGGTCACCACTCCGACCCAGGCGTGGTTCTTGGCGGCGGCGCGCACCATCGTCGGACCGCCGATGTCGATCTTCTCGATGATCTCCGCTTGGGTGGCGTCGCCTCGGGCAACGGTCTCCTCGAACGGGTATAGGTTGACGACGACGAGCTGGAACGGCCGGATGTCATGGCGCTCGAGGTCCTGGCGGTGTTGCTCGTCGCCGAGGTTCGCCAGGATCCCCCCGTGGATCGCCGGATGGAGCGTCTTGACACGCCCGCCCAGCATCTCGGGGGCGCCGGTCACCTCCTCGACCGGTGTGACACCGATTCCCGCATCGCCGAGCGCTCGAGCGGTCCCTCCAGACGACACGATCTCCACGCCGGCCTCTACGAGACGACTCACGAACGGAACCAGGCCATCCTTGTCGTAGACGGACACGAGAGCGCGTTCCACTGCCAGCCGGCTCATTGTCTCCTCCATTCCACCCTCCGGCCATCGACTTCGATCTCGCCCTCGACCAGCGCCTCGACGACCGCTGGGTAGATGACGTGCTCCTGTTGACGTATTCGAGCGTGGAGCGTCTCTTCGTCGTCGTCGGGGAGGACCTCGACGGGCACCTGGGCGATGATCGGCCCGTGATCGACTTGTTCGTCGACGAAATGGACCGTGACACCGGTCTGTTTCACACCGTAGGCGAGGGCCTGAGCGACGGCGTTCGCTCCGGGGAAGGCGGGAAGAAGAGAGGGGTGGATGTTCACGATCCGGTTGGGAAACCGCTGGATCGCCTCGGGGCCGAGAATGCGCATGAACCCGGCGAGGACGACCCACGCCACGCCGGCCTTCTCCAGGACGTCGCAGATCCGACGGGTGAAGTCGTCGCGGTCGCCGTGCCAGGGGACGACCATCGTCTCGGTGCCGCCGGCGCGGGCTCGGTCGAGAGCGAGGGCATCAGGATTGTCGGAGACGACGATCGAGACCCGGTATGAGCCCTGGTTGTCGAGCAGAGCCTGCAGGTTCGTGCCGGAACCGGAGGCGAGTACGGCGATGTCGATCGGCTGGCTCAACGGCGGGCAGTGTAAAGCGTCGCGGGTCCCTCCAATCGACGGCCGCGAAACGGCGGCGTCGGTTACCGTAGCGGCGTGGAGATCAGCCAGATCCCCGCTCACGACTGGGAGCAATGGGTGAAGGAGAACGACGCCGTCGTTCTCGACGTGCGCGAGCCGTACGAGTGGGAACTCGGGACGTTGCCCGGGGCGATCAAGATCCGCCTCGCCGACCTTCCGTCCTCCCTGGATTCTCTCGACCCGAGCCGCCCCACCCTGGTCGTCTGCCGTTCCGGCGGTCGCAGTCTCCAGGCTGCCGCCTTCCTCACCATGTCCGGCTTCGAACTGGCGGCGAACATGGCCGGGGGAATGCACGCTCTGGGAATGCAGCCGTGATCGAGGTCCTGAGCTTCCGGACCGAGGGGCTCGGGGACTCCTCCTATCTCGTGAAGTACGACGGACGTGCGGTGCTCGTCGACCCGCAGCGCGATTTCGAGCGGTTCCTGGACCATCTCGCCGGAGCAGAGCTGCGCTGGGTGCTGGAGACCCATCTCCACAACGACTACGTCTCTGGCGGCCTGTCGGCCGCTCGCGTCACCGGAGCGGAGTTGGTTCTGCCGGCATCGGCTGCGCCCGCATTCCGGCACACCCCCGCCTTCCACGGCGAAGATCTGGTCGACGGCCCTCTAGCCATCCGCCCTCTCCACACCCCGGGGCACACCCCCGAGCACACGAGCTACTTGCTGGTAGTGGAGGGAAGGCCGGAGGCGGTGTTCTCAGGCGGATCCCTGCTCGTCGGATCGGCGGGAAGGAGCGACCTCTTGGGGATGCAGCGAGCCGAGTCGTTGGCCCGGCTCCAGTACCGTTCGCTGCGCCGTCTCGCCTCATTGCCCGCCGAGACGGGCCTCTACCCGACCCACGGTGCCGGGTCCTTCTGCACGGCTTCGGCCGCAGGCGGGCACACGTCGACGATCGGAGCCGAAGTGGGTTCGAACCCGGCGCTGGCTCATCCGGATGAGGACTCGTTCGTTGCCGCCCATCTCGAGGACCTGCAGCCATATCCTCGCTACTACGCCCGGATGGGCGGCATCAACCTCGCCGGGCCGCCGCCCATGCCTTCGCTGGTGGCCAAGCGCCTCGAGCCGGACGCCATCGACCCATCGACACCCGTCATCGATGCCCGGTCGGCGGACGACTACGCCTCCGGGCATTTCCCCGGGTCGCTCAACATCCCTATGAGCCACCAGTTCGGGACGTGGTTCGGCTGGCTGGTGCCACTCGACGAGCCTGCAGTGTTGGTCGTGTCCGACGCCGACCAAGCCAGGGAAGCGCTTCTCCAGCTGGCTCGGATCGGCATCGACGAAATTCTCGGCGTGATCGTCGGCGAGGCCGGCCCCGTCGCCAGCCGGACCAGCCGGGTCTGGGAGGTCCCCGAAGGAGCCCAGATCCTTGATGTCCGTTCGCCGGGTGAACACGCCGTCTTCTCGGCTCCCGAGACCTTCCATGCCTACGTGCCCGACCTCCTCGATGGGCCGCCGTCCGAAATCGACCAGGCGGAACCGGTGTACGTCGCCTGTGCCTCCGGCTACCGCTCGGCTATCGCCGCCTCCCTCTTGCGCCGCCACGGCATCGACGCCATCCCCGTCCTCGAAGCCAGCGTCACAGATCTCCTGAACCGCAGACACGACTCCGCCGTATAGCCCTCGGAACGGAAACGTCCTGAGGGGATCTCTGACCCGGAGGAGAGCCGATGAGACGCACCACCCTGGCGATAGCGGCCGCACTCGTCCTCGTGGCGGCATGCGGTGGCGGCGAAACCGCGGAGACGACGACGGCGGCCGCTCCCGAGACAACCGTGGCTGCCACGACATCCGAGACCACGGCGGCGCCTACGACGACCGCAGCGGACACGGCGGCGACGGAGACGACCGCCATGGGCGACGCCGGCGGCTACGGAATGCCGAGCGACGCCAGTGGCGGAGCGGCGGCTGTCCAGGTCGCCGACACGGAACTCGGCCAGATCCTCACAGACTCCGACGGCAAGACCCTCTACATCTTCCTTCCCGACAACCAGAGCGCCAGCACCTGTTACGACGACTGCGCGGCTAACTGGCCACCGCTCGTGGGCGAGGTGACCGCCGGCGAGGGTATCGACGAGAGCTTGGTCGGGACCACCGAACGCGACGACGGCGAAACCCAGGTGACCTACAACGGCTGGCCGCTCTACTACTTCGCAGCCGACGCCGGCCCCGGAGACATCAACGGTCAGGGAGTGGGGGACAACTGGTTCGTCATCGACCCCTCCGGCGAAGTGGTCGACGGCTGAACCCGGAGCCGGGGGCCTCCGTCGGCTCCCGGCTCCCCCACTTAAACGGCGACACCTGGCAACCTGAGTTCCGTGCGCCGCTCAGTCGTCCTGTGTGTCTTGGTCGCCGCCTGCGCCTCGGCATCTCCCCCACCGTCAGTCGACACCGTGACTTCAGCTCCCCCAGTGACCGCCGCGCCTACCACGACCGCGACCGCTCCAACCACAACGGTCACCGCGACTACCACCACAACGACGACCATCACAACGACGACCACGACGCCGAGCTCGACCACGACCTCGTCGACCACGACGACCATCCTTCCGGATGGGGTCACCGAGCCACCAGACTGGCTGGGGACTCGCCCGCTCGAGGTAGACGAAGCCGGGAATCCACTTCCCGTGGACACACCGCCCGAGCTTTCGGACCGGCGATTCGTGACGAGGGATCTCCTACCCCCACCGGAGGAGCCCGGTTTCCACGCCACGATCGGGCCGGTGCCGGAGGACGTGCTGCAGCGGTCGACGTGGAGCGAGGAGTGCCCGGTGGGCGTCGACGACCTCGCCTACGTCACGGTGACGTTCGTCGGCTTCGACGGCCGCGATCACACAGGCGAACTGCTGCTGGCGGCGTCGGTCGCCGAGGACATCGTGGACGTCTTTCGCGCCCTCTACGAGGAGCGATTCCCGATCGAGCAGATGCGTGTCGCCTCTCGACAGGACCTCGACGCGCCGCCGACGGGCGATGGCAATGACACCACGATGTTCGTCTGCCGTCCGGTGACTGGCGGTCAGAACTGGTCGGAGCACGCCTTCGGGCGCGCCATCGACATCAATCCCTTCCACAACCCCTATGTGCGGGGCGACGTCGTGCTCCCCGAACTCGCCGGCGACTACCTGGACCGGGATCGAGAGTTGCCGGGGATGATCCGCGAAGGCGATGTCGTCACCCAGGCTTTCGACCGCATCGGATGGGGATGGGGAGGGCGTTGGTCATCGCTGAAGGACTATCAGCATTTCTCTGCGAACGGCCGCTGACCTTCGAAAGCCGGAGGAAACACAACTAGCGTGGGCGAGCGCCTCGCGCTGTCCAGTGACGGAAAGGGGGCGCCCACTTGCACGGTGACCTGTTCTCTCTCGCCGTCGTGCTGGCGGCAGCACTGGCCGGGGGACGGCTAGCCACACGACTCGGCTATCCGGCGATCCTCGGAGAGCTGATCGCGGGGATGATCATCGGCCCGCCCGCTCTTGGATGGGTCGGGGGCTCCGACCTGCTCACCATCCTCGGCGAGGCCGGCGTGCTGCTGATGATGCTGTACATCGGCATGCACCTCGACCTGTCGGACCTGCGCCGGGCATCCGTGCCCGGCCTGATGGCAGCGGTCGGCGGCTTCGTCGTTCCGGCCGGGCTCGGCTACCTGCTCATGGCGGCCACCGGGCACACCGTCCTCGAGGCTCTCTTCGTTGGCTTGGCCATGGGCGTGACATCCCTGGCCACCAAATCCCGGATCCTGGTCGACCTGCGCATCCTCGACACGCGTGTCGCCTACGTCCTCATGGCAGCCGCGCTGATCTCCGATCTCACGGTGCTGGTCGTGTTCGCTGCCGTCATCGGCACAGAAGGCGCGGCCTTCACCTGGGCGAGCGCCGGTGTGGCAGGCCTCAAGGCCGTCGCCTTCGGCCTGGCGGCCGCCCTCGTCGGCCTCTGGCTCGTGCCACGTCTTTCGTCCCTTCTCTCCCGCCTGGAACGCGGCAGCGCCTTCTTGGCCGTCGTGATCGTCGGCGTCCTCTTCGGGTGGGCCGCAGAACTCGCCGGCCTGCATTCAGTGCTGGGGGCGTTCGTCGCCGGGCTGTTCCTGTCCGAGCGGGCGATGGGTTTCCGCCTCAGCCGTGACGTCCAGCGCATGTTGTCCACGGTCTCGCTGGGATTGCTGGCCCCGGTGTTTTTCGTCACGGCCGGCTTCCAGGTCCGCTTCAGCGTGTTCCGGACAGACCTGCTGCTCGTCCTCGCCGTCATCGTCGTCGCCACACTGGGAAAGATCTTCGGGACGACCCTGTTCTACGTCCTGGGCCGACAGCCCTGGCGGGAGGGTGTGGTCGTAGGAGGAGGCATGAACGGCCGGGGAGCCGTGGAGATCATCGTCGCCGAGATCGCTCTCGCCCAGGGCACCATCGACCAGGAAACGTTCTCGATCCTCGTGTTCATGGCGATCATCACCACCGCCACGGTCCCGATCCTGCTCACCAAGGGTGTCCGGTGGCTCCGCCGGCGGGGCGAGTTGGTGAAGGTGGGAAGTCGCGAGGGAGTCATCGTCATCGGCGCCGGCCCCGTCGCCCGCGAGTTGGGTCGGATCCTGGCGGAGCACGAGCCGGTCACAGTCGTCGACACCAACCGCGGCAACCTGGCAGCTGCGCGGGCCATTGGCCTCCGAACGGTGTTCGGGTCGGCGATCGAGGAACAGACACTGAGCGCAGCAGGGATCGAGAACGCCGCCTCGCTGATCGCTGTCACCCCCAACAACGAGGTCAACGTGCTCGCTGCCCAGCTGGCCAACGATCAGGGAGTCGGTGAAGTGGCGATGCTGGTCAGCGACGCCGAGGCGAACTCGTTCGGCGCCATCCTCGAGGAGGCCGGAGTCAGGCGACTGTTCCCCGGAGACGTGGACATCATGGCGTGGGACTACGAGCTGGCCTCCGGCTCGGCGACGAAACGCGAATACGTCGTGGAAGGAGACGAGGACACGTCGTGGCTCACCCGGGCCAGCCGTGAGGTCCTTCCCCTCGCCGTGGTTCGCACCGGCGAGGTGAAGCCGTTCACAGGAGACATCGATCCGGGAGACACGGTCATCTATGTGACCACGGACCCCAAACGGGCCATGGCCATGGCAGGCGTCGACGCCCTCAATTGAGTCAGTCGCCCAGCCTCAGACCGTTCAGCTCTTCGAGCGCCTTGACGAGTGCGTGGTTTCCCTCGGACCCGAGTCCTCGACGCTGCAACGCCCGGTAGAGCTGGAACACCAGTGCCGTGCCCGGAAGGGCGACTCCCAACTCATCGGCCGCTTCGAGGACGAGTCGCAAGTCCTTCTGCTGGAGGTCGATCGTGAAGCCGGGCCGCCAGTCGCGCTCGATCATCTGCGGACCGCGGTTGGACAGCATCCACGAGCCGGCCGCCCCTCCCTCCACCGCCTCCAGCGCCGCTTTCAGGTCGACGCCGGCGGCTTGGGCGAGGAGCAGAGCCTCCGAGGCGGCGAGTTGGTTGATGACCACCAGGACCTGGTTGACCAGCTTGACCGTCTGCCCGGCACCGACCGGGCCCACGTGGGTGATGGACGACGAGTAGGCCTCCATGTAGGGGCGGGCGCGCTCCAGGTCGGCGGCTTTCCCGCCCACCATCACCGAAAGGGTGCCGCGGGCGGCACCTTCGGAGCCGCCGGAAACGGGGGCGTCTATCCAGCTCACGCCGGATTCGGAGCAGCGGGCGGCGAGGTCGATCGTCGCCGACGGGCTGATGGTGGAATGGTCGACGATCAGGGTGCCTTCGCTCGCCCCGGCCAGGACCCCCGCCCCACCCTCCACCACTTCCACGACGTCGGGGGTGTCGGAAACACAGATCGTGACGATCTCGCAGCGGCGGGCGACGTCGGCGGGCGAGTCGGCGACGGTGGCCGATTCGATCGCCTCTGCCTTGGAGCGCGTCCGATTCCACACCACGACGTCGTGGCCGGCGGCGACCAGGTTGCGCGCCATGCCCGAGCCCATGATCCCGATACCGATGAACCCGACAGGTGCCATGGGGCGGATGCTAGGTCTCGGGACCAACTCCCCTAATCACGGGCGCATTTTTTCTCCTAGGCTCAAGGTCATGCCCACGCTCACGCGCCAGTTCACCACCCCTGGCGGGGTGGAGCCCGACCCCAACGAAAACCTCACCACCGAGCTGTGGCGCCGGGAGAAGGACACGCCCAACGAGCCGATCCTTCTCTATCGCCAGGGAAACGAGTTCGTGCCGATCACGTATGGCGAGATGGCGGCGCGCGTTCGCCGACTCGCTGCCGGTCTGATCGGCATGGGCCTCGAGCCCGGCAGCCGCGTGTGTCTGTTCTCCCCGACCCGCTACGAGTTCACCCTGCTCGACTATGCCATCTGGGCGGCCGGGTGTGCCACGGTCACGATCTACGAAACGTCCTCGGCCGAGCAGGTCAAGTGGATCGTCACCGATTCGGGCGCCTCCGTCGTCATCTGCGGGGACGACGAACGCCGCAAGGTGCTCGACAACGCCCTCTCCGACGTCGACATGGATCCCGAGGTGTTCGTCATCGAGGATGGCCTCGATGACCTCCTGGCCCGCGGGGAGCAGGTCACAGACGAACAGGTGATGGAGCGGGCCCAGTCCGTGACCCAGCAGGATCTGGCGACGCTGGTCTACACGTCGGGCACGACGGGCATGCCCAAGGGCTGCGAGCTCACGGTCCGCAACTTCGTGTGGACCGTCACCCAAGCCAAGTCGGTATTGACCGAGGTCCTCCACCCGGACGCCGTCACCCTCATGTTCTTGCCGTTGGCGCACAGCTTCGCCCGCATCGTCCAGGTGGGCTCGGTCGCCACCGGCGCCAAGATCGCCTACAGCACCGGCCTCGACAAGCTGACCGAGGAACTGGCGCTCGTACGGCCCACGTGGCTCTTCTCCGTTCCCCGGGTCTTCGAGAAGGTGTACAACTCGGCGGCGCAGAAGGCGGCGGATGAGGGCAAGGGGAGGATCTTCGAGCTGGCCGCCAAGGTGGCGGGCAACTATGCGCGCCAGCGTGAGCAGGGCAAGGTGCGGGCAGGCACGCGGCTCCTCCACGGAATCTTCGACCGTCTCGTCTACAAGAAGCTGCGTGATGCCCTCGGCGGGCGGGTCCAGTACTGCATCAGCGGTGGCGCCGGCCTCGGCGAGCGTCTGGGCTACTTCTTCAGCGGCATCGGCATCACCGTCCTCGAGGGCTACGGCTTGACCGAGACATCGGCGGCGTCCGCCGTCAACCCGCCGGGCCGGGTGAAGATCGGCACCGTCGGCCAACCGGTTCCGGGGGCGTCCGCTGCCATCGCCGAAGACGGCGAGATCCTCCTCAAAGGTGACATGGTGTTCCGGGGCTACTGGAACAACCCGGAGGCCACCGACGACGTCCTCAAGGAGGACGGCTGGTTCGCCACCGGTGACGTCGGGACGATGGACGAGGACGGCTACATCCGGATCACAGGGCGGAAGAAGGAGATCATCGTCACCGCCGGCGGCAAGAACGTGGCCCCGGCAGTGCTCGAAGACCGGCTCCGCGCTCATCCGCTGATCAGCCAGGCGATGGTGGTGGGAGACGACCGCCCCTACATCGCCGCACTGATCACGATCGACGCCGAGGAGTACCCCCGGTGGGCGGAGCGGGAAGAGATCGACCTGCCCCTGGAGCAGGCTCTGGAGCATCCGAAGCTCCTGGAGGCGATCCAGGAGGCGGTCGACGAAGCCAACAAGGCCGTCTCGCGTCCCGAGTCGATCCGGCGGTTCCGGATTCTGCCCACCGACTTCACCATCGAGGGTGACGAGTTGACACCCACGCTCAAGGTGAAGCGCAACGTGGTGGCGTCCCGCTACCGGGAAGAGATCGAACAGCTCTACGCCTGATCATCCATCTGGCGGTGCCCGTATAACACCTTGCACGATATGTAGCACATCTGCTATCGTTCGTAGCGCCGACAATACGAGGTGCTGATGACCGAGGAAGTGATCCGAGTCCGCGGCCTCCGTATGCGCTACGGGGAGAACGACGTCCTCACGGGGGTCGACTTCGAGGTGCGTCGGGGTCAGGTGGTTGCCCTGCTGGGCCCCAACGGCGCTGGCAAGACGACCACGATCGAGATCCTGGAGGGTTTCCGCCGGCGTTCTGCCGGTGAGGTGACGGTGCTCGGGGCCGACCCGGAGGACGCCGACGAGGACTGGCGGGCCCGGATCGGGATCGTGCTCCAGTCGTGGCGTGACCATGGCCGCTGGACGCCCCGCGCCTTTCTGTCGCATCTGGGCACCTACTACGCGCCGTACTCGACGCCGGAGCGTCCGCGACCCTACGACGTCGACGAGCTGCTGGCAATGGTGGGCCTCGAGAACTTGGCCGATCAGAAGATCCGCACCCTGTCGGGTGGCCAGCGCCGTCGACTGGATGTGGCGATCGGCATCGTGGGCCGGCCCGAGTTGCTGTTCCTGGACGAGCCCACCGCCGGCTTCGACCCCGAGGCGAGACGCGAGTTCCACGACTTGATCCATCGTCTGACCGACATGGAGGACACGACGGTCCTCCTCACCACCCACGACCTCGACGAAGCCGACAAGCTCGCCGATCGCATCCTCATCCTCGCCACGGGGAAGATCGTGGCCGCCGGGAACGCCGACCAACTGGCGCGCCGGGTCAACCGGGACGCCCAGGTGAAGTGGAGCCTCAACGGGCAGGATTTCGTCCACTCCACCAGCGATGCCACCGCCTTCGTCAGGGACCTCCTCCAGCGTCACCCGAACGTGGAGAACCTGGAAGTCCGGCGAGCGACGCTCGAGGACACCTACATCGCCCTGGTCCAGAGCATCGAGAGCGGCCAGGGCATCGCCCCCATCGACGCTTTCGCGGAGGCAGGCTGATGAACGCTCGCACACACGCCATACGCAACGGGCTACGCCGGGGATGGGCCGAGTTCATCCTGAGCCTGAAGAGCCCTCAAGATCTGTGGTTCTACCTCTTCACCGCGGCACTGGCCGTCGGGTACCTGTGGCTCAACCGCAACAACACCTTCGCCGACTCACTCCTGAGCTATGCGGAGGTGACGCTGCCGAGCCTCCTCGGCGCCCTGCTCGTGTTCGGCCTCTACATGGGGCCGCTGTCCACCCTGGCGATGGAGAAAGAGGACGGGACGCTGCTCCGCTACAAGGCAGCCCCCCACGGCATGGCGGGGTACGTCGCCGGGCAGGTGGTGTACCAGACCGCCCAGATCCTGCCGTCCATCGCGGTGATCCTGGTCCCGAGTCTGCTTCTCTTCGATGGCGTCGCCCCGGAGACGATCGGCGGATGGCTGAAAATCCTGTGGGTGTCGGCTCTGGCCATTCCCGCCGTGCTGCCGATCGGACTGGTCATGGGATCGTTGATCCCTGGCGTCCAGAAGGCGGGCACCTGGGGGATGCTCCCGATGATGGCCCTGTTCGGGATCTCGGGGATCTTCTTCCCGCTCACCAACCTATGGGGATGGGTCCAGACCCTCGCCCAGGTCTTCCCGATGTACTGGCTCGGGCTGGGCATGCGCTCGGCGTTCTTGCCTGAGGCGGCCGCCGCACTCGAGATCGGTGGCTCATGGCGTACCCTCGAGACGGTGCTGGTCTTGGCCGCCTGGGCGGTGGTGGGGCTGGCTCTCGCCCCGCGGGTGCTGCGGCGCATGGCCGAGCGCCAATCGGGCTCACAGGTGCAGACAGCGCGCGAGGAATTGCTGCAGTGGGTCCGATGAGCGAGGCGGTCTACAACCGGATCGCGATGCTCCGCGCCGAGCGGGGGATCTCGCGTCGTCAACTGGCCGAGGCACTCGGTGTCCACTACCAGACGATCGGGTACCTGGAGCGGGGCGAATACTCTCCCAGCCTCCACCTGGCCTTGCGGATCGCCGCCTACTTCGACGTCCCGGTCGAGGTGGTGTTCTCACTGGAGCCGTTCGCCCGCCTCGGGAGCGAGGCGCAGTCGGGCTGACCTTCAGTCGAGCTCGTCGATGAGGGCGTCGACCAGGCGGCGGTAGTCGTCGAGCCGGTTGTAACGCTGGGCCGACAGCCGCAGCAGACGCCGGCGGTTCCAGTTCTGGACGGGCACCTCGATGGCGTGGTTGTGACGCAACCGGACAGTGAGCTCGTCCATCATGCTGCCCTCCTCGGGCTCCCCCGGAAGCACCACCGTGGCCATTGATCCGATCCACTCCTCCCCCGCGCCCGGATCGAGGCCGAGAGCTTCTGTCACGATCCGCCGCCCTTCCATCACCAACGTGTGGTTGGCGGAGCGGACCCCCTCCCACCCGTCCGGGTGAGCGTTGCTCATCGTGTCGAGCGCGGCGGGAACCGCCAGGCGGGCCGACGGGTCGTCGGTGCCGGCCCAGTCGAACAGAGCGTGCAGCCTCGGCGCCGTCGCGGCGTTCGCCCCCGAGGCGTGGCTCACCACCAGCGGCTGGATCATCTCGACGTGGCGCTCGGCCACATTCAGGAACGCCGCCCCCTTGGGGGCACAGACCCACTTGTGGAGATTACCGACGTAGAAGGAGGCGCCCAGGGACGAGATGTTCAAGGGCAGCATGCCCGGAGCGTGAGCGCCGTCGATCAAGACTGGCACTTCGGGCTCGAGGGCGGCGACGATCGCTTCGACGGGAAAGATGAGGGCGGTCGGGGAGGTGACGTGGTCGACGATGACCAGCCGGGTGTTCGCTCCGACGGCGGTCATGATCTGCTCGACCACGGTCTTCGGGGAGGTCGGTGGAAACGGGATCGGGACTTCCACGACCCGGGCCCCGGTCCGGGCCGCCCAGGCGTAGGCGGCGTTACGGCAACTCACGTACTCGTGGTCGGTGATGACGATCTCGTCTCCCGGACCCAACGGCAGGGAGGAGAGCACGACGTTGACGCCCTTGGTGGCGTTCGTGAGCAACACCGTGTTCTCCTCGTCGCAGCCGACGAAGTCACAGAGGCGGCGACGGGCCTCGGCCAACGCCGGGTGATACTCCTCGTCGAAGAACCTCATCGGGTTGGCCTCCATCCTCCGCCGCCAGTCGCTCTGGTCTTCGAGTACGCGGATCGGCGTCGCTCCGAAGGAGCCGTGGTTGAGGTATGTCACGTCGGGATCGAGGAGCCACATGTTCAGTCGGTTCGAGCGAGCCGGATATTGCCAGAATCGGGGTCGACTTCCAGGACCTCGACCACGATCACCTCTCCCGGTTCGGCGTCGACGCCCGGCGCCCGGGTCATGACAGGGGGGTCGTCGATCCAGATTTCCACTCCCTTGTTGTCCCGACCGAGGACAACAGCCTCGAACCTGTCGGCGATCCTCTCCCCCATCACCCAGGCCTCGGTGGCGTTGAGGCATTGCGCCTCCACCTGGCCCGCCCGTCCCTCCAGCTTCTCCATCGCGGCGGCGACCTCTTCGGTGGCCTCCTCCACCCACTCCGGCACGGCACGACCTGCGGCGGCGGCGAGGCAGACGGCCAAGGCGAATCGGTCCACCAGGCGCCTCAGCGGAGCGGTCACATGGGCATAGGGTGCGGCCACCCCGGCGTGCTGCAGGTCACCCGCGGGCCTCCCGCCAGAGAACCCCACATAGCCCGAGCCCCGCAGGAGGCGGGTGGCAGCCTCGAACACTGCCAGGTGGCGTGGTCGTACAGGGTCGAGCCCTGCCAACATCTCGGCCGGAGTCTCGTCGCGAGCGCCGTCGACACCGAGACGGGCGGCCACCTCACGCAAGGTCGAGATGGTGTCGTCGATCGCCGGAGGGAGCGTGCGGAGGATCCCGGTCCCGATGTCGAGCATGATCTCCGCTCCGACCATTCCGGCCAGGAGGGATGCTTCGGCGTTCCACCGCTCGGCGGGCAGTTCGGGGCGACTGACGATCGTCCATCGGTCCCCGACCTTCACGACCTCCTGCTCGGGCAGCCGAACGGACAAAGCCCCTCGCTCGATGCCCCGGGCTATGCGAGTCTCCCCGAACCGACGGAGGAGGGAGATCGGCTCGGGAGGACGACCGGCGTCGAACTCCGACTGGACCGTGAGGTAGTCGAACCGCTCCCTCACGCGGATCGTGGCCCGGACCACATCGACGCCCTCGACGTCCCCGGAGGAGTCGAGATCGATCCGGAACACCACGGCGGCACGGTCGTCACCGGGGAGGAGGCTGGCGGAGCCCTCCGACAGGACTGGAGGGTGGAGGGGGATCCTCCTGTCGGGACAGTAGACCGTCGTCCCCCGGCGTCGGGCCTCGGCGTCCAGAGCTCCGCCGGGAAGGACGAAGGAGGCGACATCGGCGATGGCGTAGTGGAGACGGATCCCGTCGCCGTGCCGCTCCTCGAGATGGATCGCCTGGTCCAGGTCGAGGGATTCGGGAGGGTCGATGGTGACGAACGGGAGGTCTCTGAGGTCTTCGCGCTCGTCGTCGGCCGGCCGGGCATGTTCGGCTTCTTCGAGGACTTCCGGCGGGAACTCATCCGGCAGGTCGGCTCGCCGCCTGATCGCTTCGAACACATCGGCGATCTGGACGACCCGTATACGGCGGCGCATCGCCCCGCAACCTAGCGTTGTGTCGACTACTCGGAGCGCAATCGGCTCAGGAGCTCGCCCAGGGCAGCCCTGTACTTCTCCGTCTTCTCGTACCCAGAGTGCCGGAGAGGAACCGGCCGGGCTTCTCCCGGGTAAGGAGGCCGGCTGCTCTCGGGGTCGAGGACCTCGTGATCCTCTACGCCTTCCGCGCCGATGGGTCCGCCGATGTAGTCGGTGCACCGCCAGAGGTTGATCCATCCCGCCGTTTGTTTCGCCACCTCGGCGAACAACTCCGGCGAGAAGTATTCGGGGAAGAAGTGGGCGTAGAGACGCCTGAGCGGCGACCCGTGGGTGAGGAGCGCCACCTTCGGCCGGGTTTCCGGCTTCGCCGTCGTGATCGTGGCTAGGGCGAGGACCGAGCCTTGGGAGTGCGCCGAGAGGACGACCGGCCCTCCCAGGTGGTCGATCCGGGCGCCGAGCTGTGGCACCGCCCGTTCGCCGTAGGCAGGCGGGGACCAGGGATGGAACCATCGAGGCCAGAAGGTAGCCACGTCCCACACCACCCCCACGATCCTGCGCACCGCCCGGTTGCGATAGAGCTGGGAGATCGCCACGACCGCCAGCACGGGGATGAGGCCCAACACCACTGAGGCCGGCGCCCCCAGCGGATCGGCCCACGAGCCGATCCCCAGGCCGGACCTGTCGTCGGAGACGATGACCGCAATCGCCAGAGCGGCTACGACTACGACGGCGGACACCATCGTCACCGGGCCCACCTGGTCGGTCACCGTGGCGATAGCTCGAGCTCTTGCCACCCGAGCCGCCCAGCGTCTGTCGTCGCGATCGCTGCAGTCCAGGTCCGGGTAGATCTCGCACATCTGCTCGCAGGTCAGTCCGCTTCCGGCCCGCAGCCACGCCACCCCTCCCGCGACCAAGAACACGACGAGGGCGAAGACGGTCACCACGGCGACGTCGGAGACCCAGTCGGCGTAGACGATCTGCGTACGGATGATGCCTCCCGGATTGTCGGAGGCCGACGCTCCCCTCCCCAACAGATCGGCCAGGCGGATCAAGAGCCCCGATCCGAACGCATTGACGGTGCCCGCCGCCGCCAGGAGCAGGACCGGACCGGTCAAGGCTGTGCGGAGCGGGGTGTTGCGCTCAGAGCGCCAGAGGACGTACGCCAGTCCCCCGACGAGGAGGGTGCCGGCCGCGTAAACAGGGAGCAGGGCTACGACGACGTCACCCGAACGAGGCAGTGGCCCATTGGCAGGCGGGAGTGGGTCGGCGAACAGCAAGCCGAGGATGACGGCACCGACGTACAGCGCGCTGAGGGCGAGCAGAGTGGCGTGCACGAAAGCGGCGATGCCCGCCAACCGCACGACGACCACCACGCAGGCGATCAGGACGACCCAGCCCACCAACACCGCCGTGGCCGGAAACACATCGACCTCATTGGCGGCGGTCGCCACAGTCAAGCCGACGACAGTGAGACAGGCGGCGGTATGGGTGAGGCCCAGCCGATGTGCCACATGAGGCGACCTCCAGACCACGCGATGGTTGAGGTTGAACTCGAAGGCGGGGTCGTCGGTGCCGTCGAAGTCCTCACGGCGGAGATCGTGGATGGCGATCTGGGACCGCCGCGCCAGCCACGCCACGAAGAGCATCACCGCCGCGGCCACGACCACACCCACGGCGACGGACCGGTTCGGCTGGCCGGCGACGAAGCGATTGCCCCAGGGCCAAAGCCACCAGCGATCGGCGACACACGGGAGGCGGGCTCCGCACTGGTAGCCGACGAGGTCGATGGCGCCGATCGAAACGTAGGCGGCGAGAGCGATGCTGAGGACGACGCTGAAGACGCGCACCGCCGCCATGGCGGCGCTCTCGAGGAAGCTGCGGCTCCGACGGTCGGTGTCGGTTGGTTGCCCGCCGTGGCGCAGCATCCACCCGGCGAGGTTGGCGATGGCGAACGGGAAGAGCAGCACCCACAGCGCCCGGAGGCTGGAAGCCGACGTCAGGTTGCCCCACGAATACGCCTCGACCGCCACGTCACCTTCGTCGACCCAGGGCCGAAAGAACCCGGCACTATCGTCCCCGGCCACACGGCGGGTGGCAGGTACGTCGAGAATGACGTCAGGAGGCGTGTTCCCGACGCCGTGGACACGGAGTTCGACGATCTCCTCTGTTTGGGAGGTGTCCCCCTCGTCGACACGATGCGACTGCATGGCCCCACCCAACCTACCTCTGGGGAGGGACGGGAGGCCGTCAGAGCAGGCGACGAAGAGCGCCGCGGTCGATCTTGCCTAGATGCGTCTGGGGCATCGAGTCGACGAACACCACCTTGCGGGGGTGCTTGTACGGCTCGAGCCGCTCGAGCACGAACTCCTTGAGCTCTTCTTCGGTGACGTCGTCTTTGGCGACCACGAACGCCACCGGGCGCAGGAGGCCCGCTTCGTCCTCGACGGGAACGGCAGCGGCCTCGGCCACCGACGGATGCTCGAGCAAGCAGCTCTCGAGCTCCTGGGGCCGGAACCACTTGCCCTTCACCTTGACGGCGTCGTCGGCCCGGCCCCGGTGGATGAAGTAGCCCTCCGAATCCCGAGACACCAGGTCTCCAGTCACCACCCACTCGCCGCGGAATGCCTCGGCGGTGGCGTCGAGGTCCTGCCAATAGCCGAGGCCACGGGAGTCGCCCCGCACCCACAGGTGCCCGACCTCGCCATCCGGCATATCCCGACCCTCCTCGTCCCGCACCCGCACGTCGAAGCCCGGCACGGGCTTGCCCAGAGTGCCGGGGCGGACATCACCCGGGGTGTTGGTCACGAAGATGTGCCACATCTCTGCGGTGCCCAGCCCGTCGAGGATCTCGACGCCGAAGCGATCCTTCCAAGCGTGATACAGGCTCTCCGGCAGGGCTTCACCCGCCGAGGTCACGAAGCGAAGGCTGGACAGGTCTGCTGTCCCCGCCCGCGGGTGGGACAACATCTGGTTGATCGCCGACGGGACGTGCACGAGGATCGTCGGCCGGTGCCGCTCGATCCGGTCGTAGAGCGCGTCGGGGGTCGGCCGCTCCGGGAAGAGCACGCTCGTGGCGCCCACCGAAAACGGGAAGAAGAGGTTGGCACCGGTGGCGTACCCGAAGTACAGCTTGGGCACGGCCATGGTGACGTCATCTGGCCGGTACCCGACTGCCGCGGTGTACAGAGCCGTGGTGTTGGCGAACGACCGGTGCGTCTGAGGGACCGCCTTGGGCAGACCGGTGGTCCCGCCGGAGAACAGCCAGATCGCCGGGTCGTCGCGGTGGGTCGGGAAGCGCTCGCATGGCCCCGATGTGTCGAGATCGTCCAGCGTCGGATGCCCCGCCCCTTCGCCTCCCGCCACGAGCAGCTTGGTCGGCCATCCCGCCGCGTCCACGGCCTCCTCCATCAGCGGGACGCGGTCGACGTGGACCACCGCAGCCGCAGCCCGGGACCGCTCGACCATGGCGCCCATCTGCTCAATCGGGAGATCCGGGTTGACCATCACCGCCACCGCCCCGATGCGGAGGACGCCGAAGAGGGCTCCGACGTAGTCGGCCCCGTCCGGGAGGGCGATGAGGACCCTCTGCTCGGGGCCGACGTCGAGGGAGCGGAGGGCGTTCCCGTAGCGGCGGGCCAGATCGTCGACATCGCCGTAGGCCAGAGATCCGCCGTCGAGACGCAGAGCCTCCCGGTCTCCCTGACCTTCGGCGATGCGATCACCCAGGAACCGTTCGTCGATGTTGAGCTGTTTCGGAAGTTCGACCGCCGACATCGCGGCGGACAAACTAGCGCCGCTCAGGAAACAGTGGCGGGTTGCTCGGCTCGCCGCCGCAGGAGCCCCACACCGAGGGTGAGCAGACCGGCGCCCAGAGACACCGCTCCCAGCGGGGCCAGCCAGATCAGGATGTTCGGTTCTGTCGATGCCGGCGTTGGCACCGAGAGGAAGAACGCCGCCGGGATGAGGATGGCCGCCGCCGGCACTCCGTGACGGGCGATCTCCTTGGCGACCGGGCCCAGCTGGGCCTCGTCCACGTAGCGCAGGAGCACCAGGGAGAGGACGAGGAGCACACCGGCGTGGGCATGGCCTGCCCTCCACAAGTCCTGGCGCAGGGCGTTCTCCGCATAGGCGGGATCGTTGACCAGGAACGACAACAAGCTCACTCCGCCGAATATCACCGTCGGGAAGACGACGAGGAGGATCCCCGCCAGCCGTCGTGATGCATATGACATGACGTCTCCTTGCTGAACAGAGGACGGAATGGATAGTGACAGTATCCATTATGGATAGCACTACTATCCGTTGTCAATGAGAATTTCAGAACTGAGCTCTGTGACCGGGGTGCCGGTACCGACGATCAAGTTCTACATCCGCCAGGGCCTCCTCCCCCGCGGCAACCGCACCGCCGCCAACCAGGCCCAATACGACAACACGCACGTCGAGCGGCTCCGACTGATCCGATCGTTGCGGGATGTGGCCGATCTGCCGCTGGCTGTGATCGCCGAGGTGGTAGCCGCTCTCGACGAGCCGGAGGCGGCGGCCCAGGGCCAAGCCGTGACCGCCGCCCTACGTGCCGTGGCTGCTCCCGAAGGCGAGATCTCGGAGTCGGCCGAGCGCGCCGTCGCCGAACTGGTCGCACGGAGAGGATGGGCGGTCGAGCCCGACTTCGCCTCCTATCGGGCCCTGGCGTCGGCCCTCACCGCTTTGGAGAGCTATTGGGTCCGCCCCTTCACCGAGGAGACCCTGGACCGGTACGCGGAAGTGGCCGAGAGGCTGGCGGAGTTCGAGATACCGGAGGACTGGGACCCACCCGCCGCCGGGGAGAACGCGGTCGCCTATGCCGTGCTGGGCACCCTGCTCTTCGAGCCGATCATCCTGGCGATGCGTCGCCTCGCCCACGCCGACCGCTCCATCCGGCTCACACGGCGGGCCCAGGACGGCTCCGGCTCCTAGTCTGGGGGCATGGACGCCGACAAAGACCCCGGCCTCTACTACCACGACTACCTGCAGTTGGATGGGCTGCTCTCGGTCCAGGAGCTCGAGAGTGTCAAGCACGGCAAGCCGGTCCACGACGAATTGCTGTTCATCATCGTCCACCAGGCCTATGAGCTGTGGTTCAAGCAGATCCTGTGGGAGCTCGACGATGTCCTCCGCGCCTTCGAAGGCGACGTCCTGAACGAGCGGGATCAGGGCCGGGTGGTGTCCCGACTCCAACGCATCGTCGCAATCCAGCGTCTCCTCCTCGAGCAGATAAACGTGCTCGAGACGATGACCCCGATCGACTTCCTCGACTTCCGCAACTACCTGGTGCCTGCGTCCGGGTTCCAGTCGTGGCAGTTCCGCTTGATCGAGAACCGGCTCGGCGTCCGCCCCCAAGACCGCCTGCTGTTCGAAGGTGCCCCGTACACACATCGACTCAATCCGGAGCATCGAGCGATCGTCGAGGCGGCCGAGAAAGGCCCGACGCTCCACGACGCCGTCGACGCTTGGCTGGCCCGCACCCCCTTCCTCGACGAGTACGACTTCTGGGACGAATACGCCCGGGCGGTGAGGTCGATGCTCGACGCTGACCGCGAAGTGATCGCCACCAACCCCAACCTGGGTGAGGACGAAAGAGCCGACCAGCTGCGCTCGTTCGAGAAGACGATCGAGCAGTTCGAAGCGGCATTCGACCCGGAGCGTCACGCCGAGATGGTCGCCTCGGGAGCCCGCCGCTTCTCCCATCGGGCGTTCCAGGGGGCGTTGTTCATCTCGCTCTACCGAGACGAGCCCGCCCTGCAGGAGCCCCACCGTCTGCTGGAACTGCTCGTCGACGTGGACGAAGGGTTCACCACCTGGCGCTACCGCCACGCTCTCATGGTCCAGCGGATGATCGGCGCCAAGATCGGCACCGGTGGTTCGGCGGGCGCCAAGTACCTGTTGCGGCTGGCGGAGCGCAACCGGGCGTTCCCCGACCTCCTGTTGCTCCCCACCTTCCTGGTTCCCCGATCGGTGCGTCCGGAGCTGCCGCGGAGCCTGGTCGAGAAGATGAGATTCCGGTACCAGAGTTGAAGGCCGCCTTCTCTCGTTTCCTATCCGCCGCCCCCAACCGGCTCCACGCCGCCGCCCACTCCCACCATCCTTGGCCGGATGTCACCTACGACGCCCACATGCGGGCCTGGGAGCACGCCGCCGAACTGGCCGACGACAAGTGGGACCGGGTGTTCGACACCCTGATGCCGTCTGTCCGCCGGAGCATCGCCGCCGTCCTCGGGTTGCCCGACCCGGATACGTTGACCTTCGCCCCCAACACCCACGAGTTCGTGGTGCGCATCGCCGCCGATCTCCCCCGGCCGTTCCGGGTGTTGACGACCGACAGCGAGTTCCACTCATTCGCCCGCCAGCTCAGCCGGTGGGAAGAGGGGGGCGAAGCGGTCGCCGACAGGGTGCCGGCCGAGCCGTTCGAGACGTTCCCGGAGCGCTTCGTCTCCGCGTACCGGGACCACGACCTCGTCTTCTTCAGCCACGTCCATTTCAACTCCGGATACGTGACGCCGGATCTCGAGAGCATCATCGGGGCTGTGCCCGAAGGACCGCTCGTCGTGGTCGACGGTTACCACGGCTTCATGGCGCTGCCGACCGACCTCGGGCCGATCGCCGCCCGGGCGTTCTACCTCGCCGGCGGGTACAAGTACGCCATGGCCGGAGAGGGGGCCTGCTTCCTTCACGTGCCGCCGTCGGCTCCGGCCCGGCCCGTGGACACGGGTTGGTTCGCCGGTTTCGGTGCTCTCACCGAGTCGCCGACCGCCGTGCCGTACTCCCCTGGCGGGCAGCGCTACGCCGGTGCCACGTTCGACCCGTCCGGCCTGTACCGCCTCGAGGCGGTCTTGACCTGGCTCGACGAGACGGGCATCACCGTCGAACAGATCCACCGTCATGTGCTGCGTCTCCAGGAGAGGCTGTTGGGCCAGATCGACTCCGGCCTCGTCGGCCGGCTCATTCCCGGTCGCAGCGTGGCCGATCGTGGCCATTTCCTGACCTTTCGTGTGACGGAAGCCCGCGAGATCTACGAGCGCCTCCACGCCCGGGGTGTGATCACCGACTACCGCGGGGACCGTTGGCGGGTGGGCCTCGGCATCTACCACGACGAGGACGACATCGACCGGCTCGCCAAGGAGATCGATGCCGCCCGCTGACCGAGGAAACATCCGATGGACCTAGCCGACCTCGCCATCCGCCTCGCCGTCGCCACGGCATTGGCGGCGGCTCTCGGTATCGAGCGGGAGGCCGCCGGGAAGGCGGCCGGGCTCCGCACCTACGCCATGGTCGGGCTGGGGTCGGCTGTGTTCACGGTGCTCTCGATGGAGGCCTTCGGTGCCTCCGACACGTCCCGGGTGGCCGCACAGATCGTGAGCGGCATCGGCTTTCTCGGCGCCGGGGCCATCTTCCGCTCCGGTCCTCTGATCAAGGGCCTGACCACCGCTGCCGGGCTGTGGGCAGCTGCTGCGGTGGGAATGGCAGCCGGCTCCGGCCAGCTCCTGTGGGCGGTGGTAGCCGCCGCCATGGCCATGGTGGTGCTGGTCGGCCTGCGCTTGCTCGATCCGCTCCTCGACCTCCTCCGCCCCGCAGTGCGGGTGGAGGCCCGCGTGGTGCCGGCACATGCGTTCCTCGCGGTCAGGGAGAGGATCCTCCAGATAGACCCGGAGATCGACCTGCTCGACGTCCGCTCCGACGAAGACGGTGCCCGCCTGACGCTTGCGGTCACGACCCGCGCGGCAGAGACGATCCGCCACGCCCTCACGGCGATGGAGGAGGTGACAGAAGCGCGGATCGTCGAGTAGCAGGTCAGCCGCTGACGGCTGGGATCTTCTCCAGGGCCTCCGCCACTTTCTCCTCGGGGTACTCGTAGTCGACGAGGTCGCCCCGCAGAAAGGCGTCGTAGGCGGCCATGTCGAAGTGGCCGTGGCCGCACAGGGCGGTGAGGATCACCTTCTCCTCGCCCGCCTCCCTCGCCTTGACCGCCTCGCGAGCGGCGGAGGCGATGGCGTGAGTCGGCTCGGGGGCGGGGATGATGCCCTCGTTGCGGGCGAACTGGACGGCCCGCTCGAAGCACTCCACCTGGCCGATCGCCTCGGCCTCGACCAGTCCCAACTCGTAGACGTGGCTGATCAGAGGCGCCATCCCGTGGTAGCGGAGGCCGCCGGCATGGATCGGGTCGGGGATGAAGTCGTGGCCGAGCGTGTGCATCTTGATCAGCGGCGTCATCCCGGCGGTGTCGCCGAAGTCGTAGGCGTAGACACCCTTGGTGAGTGAGGGGCATGCCGCCGGCTCGACGCAGCGGATCACCGGATCCATGTTCCCCGCCAGCTTCTCCCGGAGGAACGGGAAGGACAGGCCGCCGAAGTTCGAGCCGCCGCCGGTGCAGCCGATGAGGATGTCGGGCTGCTCGCCGATCTTGTGCATCTGGAGCAGCGCCTCTTCGCCGATCACCGTCTGGTGCATGAGCACGTGGTTGAGGACCGACCCGAGCGAGTAGTTGGTGTCGGGGTTCTTCGCCGCCACCTCTACCGCCTCGGAGATGGCGATCCCCAGGCTGCCGGTGCTGCCGGGGTCGGCCGCCAGGATGGCCCGTCCTGCCTCGGTGATGTCGGACGGCGACGGGTGGACCACCGCTCCCCACGTCTCCATCATGAGGCGCCGGTACGGCTTCTGGTCGAAGCTGGCGCGGACCTGCCACACCTCGCATTCGAGCCCGAAGAGGCTGGTAGCCAGGGCGAGCGCCGATCCCCATTGCCCGGCGCCGGTCTCGGTGGTGAGCTTCTTGATGCCGGCCTTGGCGTTGTAGTAGGCCTGGGGGACGGCGGTGTTGGGCTTGTGCGAGCCGGCCGGACTCGTGCCTTCGTACTTGAAGTAGATACGGGCGGGCGTGTCCAGTGCCTTCTCGAGTCTCCGGGCCCGGTACAGCGGGGTCGGCCTCCACAGCTTGTAGACGTCGAGGACTTCGCCGGGGATGTCGACGTAGCGCTCGCCGGTGACCTCCTGGGCGATGAGGTCCATCGGGAACAACGGCGCGAGGTCGTCGGGGCCGAGCGGCTCGAGGGTGCCGGGGTGCAGCGGAGGCGGCGGCGGAGCGGGCAGATCGGGGACGACGTTGTACCAAGCCTGAGGGATCTCGGACTCGTCCAACAGCACCTTCGTCACGTCCGCCATGACTGCCTCCTCTGGGTCTGCCTGGGGGCGAAAGCTACCAGCGCCACCCGCGGCGAGCCCCGTCTGTGAAGGTTTTCTCGGCGATCCGCCGCGCGGATCTTCACAGACTGGCGGTGGCCACCACCTCGACGAGTGCCCGGGGATCGAACAACTCGGTGACGCCGAACAGGGCCATGGCCGGATAGTGGCGGCCGAACACCTCGCGGTAGGCGATGCCGAGTTCCTTCAGGTTCTCCCGATAGGCGGCCACGTCGGTGGTGTAGATCTCCATCCGCACCACCGACTCGATCGGGAACCCCGCCTCCTCGAGGCAGGCGGCCACGTTGCGCAGAGCCTGGCGGAACTGGCCCACGAGGTCGTCGGCGATGTGGCCATCGCCGGTCTCACCGATCTGACCTGCCAAGTAGAGCGTGCGGCTGCCCTCGGTTTCGACGGCGTGGCTGAACCCGATCGGGCCCGGGAGGCCTTCTGGGTTGACGAGACGGTTCACCGGCGCACCTCGAAAGCCGGTCCGTGACCGGGCACGATCAGATCGGCGATCTCGAGCACCCGCTCCCGATGGCGGAGCAGCGAGTCGAGGTCGGTGGCCCGCCGGTCGCCCTCGATCCCTTCGTACCACCACAGATGCGTGAATGCCACGACACCGTCGGAGGTGTCGACGAGGGTGGTGAGGTCCTGCGGGCTGTGGCCGGGCGTTTCGATCAGCCGCACATGCCGGGAGACCTGGGCGTTCTCGGCCCGGCGGTCGGTCCATTGGTCTCCCTCGTAGATGGCCCAGTGGTCGTGGACCCGCACCGGCGGGAAGAGGGCGATGTTGACGGTGTGGTCGGGGTGGTGGTGGGAGATCACCACGTCGGTCACCGAATCGGGCGACACCCCGAGGCGCTGCATCGGATCGAGGATCAGGGCACGGTCGGCGACCATGCCCGGGTCGACGACGATCACCTGGTCGCCATCACGGATCAGGCCGACGGTAGAAGCCACTCCGTCGGCACGTGCGTAGCCCTCGTGGATGACGTGGACGGTGGCTGTCATCTCCCCCTCCAATTCGGATCGCGCTTCTCTTTGAACGCCCGGTGGAACTCGGCGTGGTCTTCGGTGGTCATGAGCAGGGCCTGTGTCACTGCCTCCATCTCGAGAGCAGCGGAGAGGCTCATGTCCTGTTCGGCGGTGAGGAGCTTCTTCGTCGCTCCGTAGGCGAAGGTAGGACCCTCGGCGAGGCGCGTGGCGAGGGCTCCGGCAGCCTCCAGCAAGACCTCGTCGTCGACGACCTGACTAGCCAGGCCGATTTCGAGGGCTCGGTCGGCATCGACCCTCTCCCCCAGCATCAGCAACTCCGTGGCTCTGCCCAGCCCGACGACACGGGGGAGCAGGTACGCGGAGCCCATGTCGGCCCCGGCCAGGCCCACCTTGGTGAACAGGAAATGGAATCGCGCCGACCGGGCCAGGATGCGGAAGTCGGAAGCGAGGGCGATGACCGCTCCGGCACCGGCGGCGACTCCGTTGACGGCGGCGATGACCGGGATCGGCACCTCGCGGAGGCCCTCGACCACAGCTCCCGTCATCCGGGTGAAGTCGAGGAGCGAGCGGGAGTCCATCTTCAGCAGCTCGCCGATGATCTCGTCGACGTCGCCTCCGGAGCAGAAGCCCCGGCCTCTGCCGGTGATGACCAGGACCGAGACGTCGTCACGATGGGGCAGCTCACGAAGCAGATCACGCAGATCGGCGTACACGTCGAACGTGAGGGCGTTGAGCCGGTCCGGTCGATCGAACGTGATGGTGGCGATCCCGTCGGAGACGGCGAAGTCGAAGTGGTCCCACGACTCTGTGAACCCGGCTGAGGCGCGGAATGGGCTCATCGCTGCAGTCCGCCGCCGTCGAGGATGATGCTGTGGCCGTTGATCGCCGACGAGTCCGGAGAGGCAAGGAAAGCAACGGCATGGGCGATCTCCTCGGGACGAAGGAGCCGGCCGAGCGGAGTGAAGTTGGCGAGCGTCTTTCGGATCTGCTCCTCGTCCATCCCGGTCTTCTCCTCCATCCGGGCGACGGAGGCGTCGGTCATCGGCGTGTCCACGTAGGCGGGGCACACGGCGTTGGCCGTCACGCCGGTGCCGGCCAGTTCGGCAGCCACCACCCGGATGAAGCCCAGCGCGGCATGCTTGGAGGCGGTGTAGGCGGCGGTGTAGCGGCCACCCACGTGGGAGGCGACGGAGGCAACGGTGATGATTCGCCCGTAGTCGCGCTCCTTCATCCCCGGCAGCACCGCCTTCGTGCACAGGAACGGCCCGGTGGCGTTGACGAGCATCGTGTGCTCCCACTCCTCCAGAGTCACCTTGTGGATGGGAGATGAGGGGGCGATCCCGGCGTTGTTCACGAGGACGTCGACTTCCTTTCCGGCGAAGAACTCCTCGATCTGGGAAGGGTCGGTGACGTCGAGCACCGCCGTCTGCACGGGGGCAGGAGCGCTGGCGGCGGTTTCAGCGAGAGCCGCTTCGTCACGGCCCGTGGCGATCACCTCGTAGCCGTCGGCGGCCATCCGATGGACGATCGCCCGGCCGATGCCGCGACTTCCTCCCGTCACTACACACAAGCCGGAACTGGTCATGGGGGAAAGGTAGTGGAACCGCCCGAGGCTGTCGCCGCGCCGGCCGCGGCGGCTGTTAGCTTCGGGAGATGCTCACCCCCTCGCAAGAGGCTCTGCTGAAAGAAGCCGAATCTGTCGGTCGCGACCTGGCCGGTGTCAGCCGCCACAGCGGCCGGGTGGATCGCCGACTGATCGCTTCCCTGGCCGAGTCCGGCCTCCTGGCCCGCTTGTACCCACCAGAAGGGCTATCGGCGACCGACCTGTGTCTGATACGCCAGGGCCTGGCCCGCTCCAACACCGAGGCGGAGACGGCTTTCGCCATGCAGGGGCTGGGGTCGTACCCGATCTACCAGTCGGCCCTTGCGGAGGTGCGAGACCGCTGGATCCCGGCAGTCGGCCGCGGGGAGGTGGTTCCGGCGTTCGCCCTCACCGAGCCGGAGGCAGGCTCCGACGCCGCCGCACTGAGCCTCGCCGCCGAACGGGACGGGCCCGGGTGGCGGCTCACCGGGGAGAAGGCGTGGATCTCGAACGCGCCCGACGCCGACGTCTACGTCGTCTTCGCCCGCACCACCCCCGACGCCGGGACCCGGGGGGTGTCGGCCTTCGTGGTTCCCGGAGACAGCCCCGGGCTGAGCGGCGAGCCGGTCGACATGCTCTCTCCCCATCCCATCGGCCACCTGACCTTCGACGGAGTCCCGGTGCCGGAGGAGAACCTCCTGGGTGAGGTCGACGCCGGCTTCGCCGTGGCCATGGCCACCCTCGACCTGTTTCGCCCCTCGGTCGGCGCCTTCGCCGTGGGGATGGCCGAGGCAGCCCTGCGCATCGCCACCCAACACGCCCGGGAGCGGGAGGCATTCGGGCGGGCCATCTTCGAGTTCCAGGCCGTATCCCATCGCCTCGCCGAGATGGCGACACGGATCGCCGCTGCGCGTCTCCTCGTGTACGAGGCCGCCGGGGCCTACGACTCAGGCGACCGGGAGCGCCTCAAGGGAGCGGCGGCGATGGCCAAGCTGTACGCCACCGAAACCGCCCAGTACGCAGTCGACGGCGCCGTGCAGATCCTGGGGGCCCGGGCGCTCGAGTCGACCCACCCTCTAGCCGGCCTCTACCGGGACGTGCGTGCTCCCCGCATCTACGAGGGGACCAGCGAGGTCCAGCGGGAGATCATCGCCCGCCAGTTGCGGCTGGATCGTCTCGGCTGATGCAGCCCTAGGAGGAGCGAACGACTCGGGAGCGCACCATGATGCAGGCGTTGGCGATGTAGTCGGCGTCGGCCTCCTGCAGCACCCGCAACAACTCCGGGCTCTCAGCGCCGGGCTGCACCCAGATCCGGTCGTAGCCGATATCGAGGGCCTGGCGGACGACCTTCACCCCCACGTCGGACGGAACGACCAGGTCGATGATGTCGGGGGTGACGGGTAGGTCGGCGACGGTGGCGTACGCCTGGTCGCCGTCGACGGTGTCGCGGTAGGGGTTGACCGGGAAGACGCGGTAGCCCTTTCGCTTGAGGTCGCGGTAGATGACGTACCCGTACTTCTGCTCGTTGTCGCTCGCCCCCACGACGGCGATCGTGGCGTCGGGCTTTCTGAGAATGTCGTCCAGTGTGTCCATCGGGTGTCCTCAGTCTCCCACCGCTCCCTGGACGGCTTCGATGGCCGCCCTCAACTCAGGTGGAACCGGAATGGGTCGGAAATCCTTCCCGTCGACCGTCACCTGGATCTGTTTGCCCTCCGCCACGATCCTCTCGGACGCCTCTTCCCAGGTGGTCAACTCGACCACCAACGACGTGTTCCCGAACCTCGCCACCCGGGCGCCGGTGACCAATGTCTCGCCGAGACGGGCCGGCGACCGGTAGTCGATCTCCAGTCGGGCGAGCACCACCTCCACCTCTCCGAACTCGTAGCCGATCAGGTCGAAGAAATCGGTGAGAGTGTCGTCGAAATACCTGGCGTAGTTGCCGTTGAAGACGATGCCCTGGGCGTCGGTGTCGGAGTAACGGACTTTGCGCCGGTATGTGACGGGCCAATCCATTCCGGAACGGTACCGTCGCCGGGCCGGAGATGGGAACGGTGCCACAATGCCCCGCATGGAAGTCATCGTCAGCGGGGACCCCCTCACGATCGAGGAGGTGGTGGCGGTGGCACGGGGAGTGGCGAAGGCCCGCCCCGGGCCCGGCCTGGACGAACGGATGGCTCCGGCACGTGAGGTCGTGGACCTGGCAGTGTCCCGAGATGAGGTCGTCTATGGGATCACGACCGGCTTCGGGGCTCTGGCCTCGACCCGCATCGACGCATCCGAGACCCAGCAACTGCAGGTCAACCTGCTCCGCAGCCACGCCGCCGGGGTGGGCGACCCACTCCCCGACGAAGTCGTGCGGGCGATGCTTCTGCTCCGGGCCCGCACGCTCGCCCAGGGCCACTCCGGCGTCCGCCCGGTCGTCGTCCGGCGCTTGCTCGAGATGCTGGACCTGGGCATCGTGCCGGTCGTGCCGGGCTACGGGTCAGTGGGAGCGAGCGGCGACCTCGCCCCCTTCGCCCACCTCGCCCTCCCTTTGATCGGCGAAGGGGAGGTGAGGCTCGACGGCCAGGTGTTGCCGGCGGCTGCCGCCCTGTCGAAAGTCGGCCTCGAACCTCTGACTCTGGAGGCCAAGGAGGGACTGAGTCTCCTCAACGGCACCGAGGGCATGACTGCCATGTTGTGCCTCGGTGTGACCCGGGCGATGCGCCTGGCCAAGGTGGCCGACCTCGCCGCGGCTTTGTCCATCGAGGCCCTGATGGGCTCGGCGCGCCCGTTCCGCCCTGAGATCCACCTCCTCCGTCCTCATCCCGGCCAGGCGGCGTCGGCGGCGAGGATCGCTCGGCTGATAGAGGGCTCGGAGATCGGTGCCAGCCACTCTGACGACTTCACCCACGCCGTCCAGGATGCCTATTCGCTGCGTTGCGCTCCGCAGGTCCACGGGGCGGTGATGGACACCATCGACCACGTCCGCCGTGTCGTCGAGGTCGAACTCGGAGCGGTGGTCGACAACCCGATCGTGTTCCCCGAGACGGGCGAGGTCCTCTCCGCAGGCAACTTCCACGGCCAGCCCCTGGCTTTCGCCGCCGACTTCCTCACGATCGCCACCACCGAACTCGGCTCGATCTCGGAGCGGCGCACCGACCGCCTGCTCGACCCGGAGCGCTCGTCGGGTCTACCGCCGTTCCTCTCTCCTCGGCCCGGACTGAATTCGGGCTACATGCTGGCGCAGTACACGGCCGCGGCGCTCGTAGCCGAGAACCGGGTCCTGTCCCACCCGGCGTCCGTGGAATCGATCCCCACGTCGGGGTCACAAGAGGACCACGTCTCGATGGGTTGGGGGGCGGCCCGCAAGCTGGGCGAGGTGCTCGACAACACCACCCGGGTCGTGGCCGTGGAGATGGTGTGCGCCGCCCAAGGCGTCGAGTGGCGGACCCCGCTCCGGCCCGCCCCAAGCACCGCCCGGGCGATCGAGATCATCCGCACGGTGGTGCCCCCGCTCAGCGCGGATCGCCCGGTGAGCGCCGACATCGAGGTCGTCACCGGGCTGATCGAAGCCGGTGCCTTCGACGAGCTGCTGTGACCGAGCCCTTCGTCCTCGCCGGTGCCTCCCAGGTGGTGACCAACGACTCGAGCCACGGCGGACTCGCCGGTGTCTTGGCCAACGGCGCCGTGGTCGTTTCTGGCTCCGGGGTCGCCTGGGTGGGGCCCGAGGCCGACCTGCCGTCCGAGTGGGCGGACGCCAGGCGGATCGATCTCGAGGGGCGGACCCTGATTCCAGGATTCGTCGACGCTCACACGCATCTGGTGTTCGCCGGAGACCGCTCCGACGAGTTCGCCCAGCGGATGGCCGGACGGTCGTACCAGGAGATCGCGGCGGAGGGTGGCGGGATCCTCGCCACGGTCGAAGCGAGCCGCCGGGCCGGCTTCGAAGAGCTCGTCTCGCTCACCCGCCGTCGGATGCAGGCGATGCTCGCCCAGGGAACGACGACGCTCGAGGTGAAGTCGGGCTACGGCCTGAGCACCGAACACGAGCTGAACCAGCTCCGGGCCGCGGCCGCAGCCGCCTCGGGACTTCCGATCACGATCCGCCGGACATTCCTCGGGGCGCACACCGTGCCATCTGACTATCGAGGGGACCCTGCGGGCTACGTGGACCTCGTCGTCGAGGAGATGCTCCCTGCCTGCCATACCGAAGCCGACTACTGCGATGTGTTCGTGGAAGAGGGCGCATTCGGAGTAGACGACGCGCGTCGGATCCTCACCGCTGCCGGCGAGCTGGGCCTGCGAGCCCGGGTACACGCCGAGCAGCTGGGTCACAGCGGAGGGGCGCAATTGGCCGCCGAGCTGGCGGCGGCGTCGGCCGACCACCTGGACCACGTCACCGCCGAGGACGCCGCCGCCCTGGCCGGAGCCGGGACCTCCGCGGTGTTGGTCCCAGGGGCCTCGTTCCAGCTCAGGGGGTCGCAGGCGCCGGGTCCCATGCTGTGGGACGCCGGTGTGACGGTGGCGTTGGCTACCGACTGCAACCCGGGCACCTCCTACATCGAGTCGATGACCTTCGTCGTCGCCCTCGGCGTGGTGCAGATGGGATTGACTCCCGAGCAAGCATTGTGGGCGGCGACCCGAGGCGGAGCGCTGTCGCTGGGGCTGGAGGACCGAGGATGTATCGTCCCGGGCAGCAGGGCCGACCTGGTCGTTCTCGACGCCCCGTCCTACCTGCATCTGCCCTATCGCCCTGCCTCCCGGCTCGTGTCTCGAGTGTTCTGCGGGGGCGAGGAGGTGGACGTCGATCGGCTCTAGCGGCGGCGCCTGCTCCGGTTGCGACGCGGTCCACGCTCGGGTCTGGTTGGAACGTCGCCCAAGCGACTGCCGAATTCTCCGGTGAGCCAGTCGTCCTCGGGGTCGTGGGTGTGCTGGGCGAGCCCCACTGATCGTTGCAGTGCTGACAGCTGGCGTCTTTGGTCGGGCAAGACGAACGACACGACCACCCCGTCTGCCCCGGCTCGCGCGGTGCGGCCTGAGCGGTGCAGGTAGTCCTTGGGATCGGCAGGGAGGTCGAAGTGGATCACGCTGGCGACCTTGTCGACGTGGATCCCGCGTGCCGCCACGTCGGTGGCGACCAGCGCCGAGACCCGACCCTGGGCGAACGCCGCCAGCGCCCGGCTGCGCTGCGCTTGGCTGCGGCCGCCGTGGATCGACTCGGTGTTGACCCCGGCTCGCTTGAGCTGGCGGGCGACTCGCTCGGCTCCACTGCGAGTCCGAGTGAAGACGATGGCGGGCATCGATGAGGAAATGACCTCTGCGGCGAGATCGACCCGCTCCTCCCTGCTGACCATCCAGAAGTAGTGGGCGGCATCTCCGTGGTCGTCGCTGTCGGCGACTTCGTGGCGGACGGGGTCCGTCTGGTAACGCCGGGTCAATTCCGCCACCTCGCCGTCGAGTGTCGCCGAAAAGAGGAGGGTCTGCCGGGGTGTGGCTGTCTGGTCGAGGAGCCGTCGGACCTGGGGCATGAACCCCATGTCGGCCATGCGGTCCGCCTCGTCGACGACGACGAGGTCGACATCGCCGAGCGACACTGAACCCTCGTCGATCAGATCTGCCAGACGACCGGGGGTGGCGACGAGGACGTCGATGCCGCGGCGGAGTTGGCGGCGCTGATGGTCGTAGCCGACGCCCCCGTGGACGACCAGCACCCACCGCTGCATCTCCTTTGCCAATGGGCGGAGTTCGGTGGCGATCTGGCTGGCCAGTTCGCGGGTCGGAGCGAGGATCAGGGCACGGGGACGGCGAGACTCGGCCCGCTCCACCCGGGCTAGCACCGGCAACCCGTAGGCGAGTGTCTTTCCGGATCCGGTGGGAGCCTTGCCCAGGATGTCGCGCCCGGCGAGGGCGTCCGGTATGGAGGCCGCCTGGATCGGGAACGGGGTGTCGATGCCTCGATCTTCGAGGCTGGCTACGAGCGGGCGCGGAACGCCCAAGTCGAAGAAGGTGTTCATGGATGTCTCCTTGGCCCCGCGGGTTACGAGGGGGCACTCGTTGTACGGCTGGTTTCGACCCTTCGCACTCCGTACAACGCGGGGATCGACATCCGACTCGGACGCGAACATACTCGCCGGTCCGGTGGAGATGACACCAGGCTAACAGGTCCCGGGGACGACCCAACCGTCGATGAATCAGACGGGTTCGGTTTCGAGCAGGGCCTGGATCAGGGTCTGGGCGTCGAAGGGGCCCTGGTGGCGTCGGCCGTTCACGAAGAACGTCGGGACCGAGGTGATGTTCATCGTCTCGGCGTCGAGCATGTCGTCGCGCACCCGGGCTGCGACCTCCGGCGAAGCGAGGTCGCGTTCGAAGCGCTCGACGTCTAGGCCGAGCTCCTCGGCACGACGCAGGATGTCCGATGGGCGCTGGTGGTCCTGGTCTTCGAGGAGGCTCTTGGCGAATTCAGTGCGCTTGCCCTGCAGCGCTGCCGCCTCGACTGCCTCGGCCGCAGCCACCGCGTTGGGGTGCACCCGCTCGAGGGGAGCGTGGCGCCACACGTAGCGGAGACGGTCGCCGAGCTCCCGCTTGACCTCCTCGATCGCTCCCGAAACCTTCAGGCAGAAGGGGCATTGGTAGTCGCCGTATTCGACGAGCGTGAGCGGTGCGTCCGGTCGGCCCCACATGTGGTCGCGGGCGGGGTCGACGGGACGGGCGAGGGTCATTCCAGCTTCGCCCTCGGGGTGACGCCGGTCGGAGAGCCGGAAGGCGACCGCTGCCGCGAGGAAGGCGATGACGGAGGCCAGGAGCACACCGACCCGCGCCTCGTTCTGCACCCTGGGGTCGTCGATCGCCAGCTCGATGATGAACAGCGAGATCGTGAATCCGATGCCGCAGAGCACGCCTCCCCCGGCGAGCCGGTCGAGAGTGAGCCCGGGACCGAAGTCACCGATGCGCAGCCGCCACAGGGCACCCGAGGCGCCGATGATTCCGAGGGACTTGCCGAGGACCAGTCCGGCGAGAACGGCCCACATGATCGGCGACACGATGGCATCGCGAACGATCTCGGAGTCCAGCTGCACGCCGGCATTGGCGAGGGCAAAGAGCGGCAGGATCACGTAGGCCACGTAAGGCGAGTACGCCGATTGCAGGCGCTCGTTGACCGAGATCGACTCCCGCAAGCTGTTCGCGGCCCGACGGGCGTATTCGCTGTTGGGCGACTGGCGGAACACCCGGGCCAGGTCGAGGGCATGCTCGACGTCGCGACGGTTGGGCCGATACACGGGCACGAGCAAGGCGATGGCGACGCCGGCCAGCGTCGGATGCACGCCTGAGGCGAGGAACGCCAGCCACACGATGACCGAAAGTGTGCCGTAGATCGGGGCACGGCCACGGGGGACGTAACGAGTGAAATAGACGCCGGCCAGGCCGAGCGCCGCCACCAGCAGGGGCAGCGGGAAGAACTCCTCGGTGTAGAACAGAGCGATGATGCTCAGCGCGCCGATGTCGTCGACGACGGCGAGGGCGAGGAGGAACACACGCAGCCGCCCCGGTGCCCGGGGGCCGATGATCGCCAGCGCACCGACTAGAAAAGCCGTGTCGGTGGATATCACGACGCCCCAGGCGTGCTCGTATCCCGTTCCGGCGGCGATCGCCAGGAAGATCGCAGCCGGCACGACCAGGCCCGCAATCGCGGCAGTGACGGGAACCAGCGACCGTGACCAGCTCGTCAGCTCCCCGATGGCGAACTCGCGCCGCACCTCGAGCCCGACGGTGAAGAAGAAGATCGCCATCAAGGCGTCGTTGACGAGGGCGTGGAGCGTGAACTCCAGGGTGAGATCGTCTACACCGACGACCAGGTGGGTCTCCCAGAGGCGCTCATAGGTCTCGGGAGACAGGTTCGCCCAGGTGATGGCCGCCACGGTGGCGATGAGCAGCAGCAAGGCCCCGAGGCGGGCTTCGCTGATCGAGGCGATCTTCTCGGCGATGGTGGGTCGCCGACGCTCACGCGAATGACGCTCCGGCGACGGTCGTTCGATCGTGGTGGTCTGCGTCAGCAGTGCTCCTTGATTGGGGCCTCGGAGCGTGAAGGCCGTTTCTCCCCGTTGGGGCACACCGTAGAGAGGCGGGCCACTGGATGTCGAACGCCAGCCTGCGCAGGATCATTCCCGGATCTCAGGAAGCCGGCGAAGAGAAAGGGTGAGAGGACATCCTCTCACCCTTTCACGACCTCCAGGGAGTTGGTCTCAGGGAGTAGGAGCGGAAGGCAGGCTGCCTCCGAAAGCCCCCTCCAGCTCGCCCATGTCGGTCACCTGATCGGCGGGGGGCGCCTCGATGGTGACCGACTGTCCGAAGTCGAAGAAGTCCATGGTCATCGTCAAGGTGCCGCCGATGTCGGCGTCGGCTTCCTCGGCCGCCATCGTCATGGCCATCCTCTGGACGAGGCCATCGCCATCGACCCACAGGTCGAGCGGGAAATCCGACTCGGGCAGAGGGCCCTGCTCCTCCAACTCGGCCAGCTCCTCGGGCGAGAGCGCCTCCTGCCAGCCCTCCTCCACGACGACCCGCCAATGCGTGGTGGAGATGCCTCTGATGTCCTCGGAGCCGAGCTCTTCGACAGTCCCCTCCGCCTTGGCGAATGCCTCGAGGAAGCTCGAGGGGTTGCTCGGTGCAGAGCCAGAGCCCATGTCCCCGGCCAGATCGGTCCCTTCTTCGGCCGGCATGGAGATCCATTCCGTCTGGGCGCCGAAGAGGGCCGAGAACAAGGGGAACTTGAGATAGACGGTGTCGCCGATCTGGCGCACCTCCATCGCCCCGAACATCTCGCCCATCCCCTCCGGGATGTCTTCGCCTCCAGCGCCGGCCATCGCCGAGAAGTCCATCGTCATCGCCGTGTTTCCCGAGGTGATGTCCGTGAGCACGGTGAAGGGCATCTCGATGTTGCCTTCGGCCGACTCGATGGTCATGACTCCCTCGACTCGGGACGGAGCGGCGTCGGCACTGGTGGCCAGAGCGGCCTGGAGAGCCGCGAGGTCGCCCGACAGGCTCCCGCCGCTGCCTTCGGTCGTGGTGGGGGCGGCAGTGGTGTCGGGAGCCGCCGTGGTGTCCACCGTGGTCGCCGCCGTCGTCTCCGGCGTGGCGACGGTGGTGTCGGCAGCGCTAGTGGTCGTGTCTTCTGCCTGGCTGCCACAGGCGGCGACGAGAGTCGTCAAGACAGCACAGATCAGCAAACGCTTTTTCAAGGAAACGCTCCTTCTGGGGAATCTGGGCAGGGATGGTGGTACCCCGCCAGGTCAGTCTATCCCCAGTGGGGAGGTCTACCAGGCCCCGCCTCCCCCGCCCCCGCCGCCGCCTCCTCCGCCACCGGAGAAGCCGCCGCCTCCCCCACCGCTGCTGGAGCTGGGCGGGCTGAATGCTCCGGCCAGGGCCGACTCCAAGCCGGCGAATGCGTTCTCACTCCCTCCGCCCGAATAGCCGTGAGAGCCGTACCAATAGATGTGGGACTGCTCGACCAGTTCGGGCGGGGCGTGGAGGCGGGCATGTTCGAGCACCTCGGCGGCAACACCGAACGCCACGGCGTAGATCAGGTACTTGTCCCAGAGCTCGAGGGATATGGCCGGGGCTTCTTCGAGACGGGAGAAGTCCTTCAGGTAGCGGCGGAAGGCCTCCCAGGCAGCGGCGACGTCGGCCCCGGCACGAGTCTTCTTCACCGTCACGCGACGGGGTGCGGTGAGGGCAAGGAAAACCACTCCGCTGAAGATGAGTCCGATCGAGATTCCCATCGGGATGGCGCCGGCGTAGTCGATCGGAGAGGCGAGCCGCGAAGTGGCGAAGATCCCCAGAGCGCCCAGGAGGAAAAAGCCGGCATCGACGAGCACCATCACTTTGCGGCCGGTCCGCTCGAGGAGCTTGCGGCTCTCGAGCTTTTCGACCACCGCCTTGACGAACGCCTGGTAGGTGCTGGCGTTGGCCGAGGCGTCCTCCCTGATCAAACGGCGGAACTGGTGAAGGGGCTGCGGGCCGTCTTCGAGCACCCGCTTCAGGATCGTGTAGGTATTGCGCTCGTAGTTGAGGAGCTCACCCGGGTCGTCGCCCAGCTCCAGTTCGAGGTCGCTGATCTGCTCCTGGCGCAGGCCGAGGAACGTCGACCGGGTGGTCTGGATGGGACGAGCTTTGATGATGTCTCGGCTGATGAGGTCGAAGACGGTAGCCGTGAAGGCGCGCTCGTCGACCTTTCCCTGCGTGAGGAGTGCGACGACCTCGGCAGGTGGCAGGCCGTCGGGTGGCTCTTGCACGTACTCCCGATCGAAGCTGGAGCGGGGCTCTCGCCCGTAGCGGAGGTAGACGATGAGTGCGGCGAGGAGGCCGGGCACGAATGCTGCGAAGAGCCCCCAGAGGATGCCGGCGCGCAGGCGAGCGTTGCGCTGGTCCACCGCCTCGGCGATCCGCTGCTCGTCTTCGAGGATGATCGGGAGGCCTTCGCCGGACACGGTGGTGGCCGCATCGCTGGAGGCGAGCAGCCGGCGCGGGAACGCCACCCGGAACTCAACGAACTGGCCGGGCGGGATGTTGCTCGCCACGAGGGTGGGCTCCACCCCGCTATCGCCGAGGCTCGTCTCACCGGCGACGGACTCGGGGTGGCCCCACACGTAGACCTCGCCTTGGTTGGCTCCGGCAGGGATGGCCATCGAGGCGGACAGCCGGTCGAGTTGCACCGGCCAATCCGGTCCCCACACCTGCAGGTAGACGTCGACGTAGTCGTCGTAGACCTTGGCGAGCCCTTCCAGGACGTAGCGGATCTCGAAAGTCCTCAGCTCGTCGGAGGCCTCGTAGTGCCACACGATCCGCACTCTCCCTCCGAGATCGCGGACCCCGAAGGTGCCCGCCGGCGACGAGCAGCCCAGGTCGGTGCAGCCGCCGTCGACATAGACCATCGACTCCTCCGAGACGGACACGCCGGTGATCGCCTCCCCGGCGGCGAGTGGGATCTCGCGGTACGCACCGGAGAACTCGCCGGAGAAGGCGTAGGTGATCCGCTCGACGACCTCGACTGCACCGTTCGGCTGCACCCTGATCTCGACCTCGGCGTCAGGCAGCAGATAGCTCTGACCCAGCGCCGGCATGGCCAGTGAGAGCAGGGCGAAGAAGGCGAGAGCCGCCGAGAGGCGTCTCATCGGATCAGAAGTCGACGACCGGCGGAGTGTCGGCTTCGACCTCGGCCTCGAAGAAGGGTCGTGTCTTGAAGCCGGCCACCGCCGCCACCAGGTTGGTGGGAATCGTCTGGACGGCGTTGTTGTAGGAGAGAACCGAGTCGTTGTAGATCTGGCGCGACACGGCGATGCGGTTCTCGGTCTCCGACAGTTCCTCCTGCAGCGCGGCGAAGTTGGGAGCCGCCCGCAGCTCCGGATAGTTCTCGGCGAGGGCGAACAGTTGCCGCAAGGCGGCGGTCAGGGCGTTCTCCGCCTCGGCCTGCTCCGCCGGCCCCTGGGCCGCCTGGGCGGCGTTGCGCGCCTGCACCACCCGCTCGAACGTCTGCTGCTCGTGGGCGGCGTAGCCCTTGACCGTCTCGACCACGTTGGGGATCAGGTCGTAGCGTCGCTTGAGCTGCACGTCGACCTGCGCCCACGAGTTGTCGACTCGATTCCGCAGCTGTACCAGACGGTTGTAGAGCAGCACCACCAGAAGCAGCACTACGACGACCGCCACGATGACCCAGATCATCAGTCACCCGACTCCTGTTCGCTTCAGCGGGAGCAGGGTAACCGGCCCAGGAAGCCGCCGCCGGTCAGCCCAGCGCTTCGACCATCGCCGCCCCCATGTCACTGGGGGTGGGTGCGACGACGATGCCGGCGTCGCGCATGGCGGCGATCTTCGCTTCGGCGGTGCCTCGACCGCCAGAGATGATCGCTCCGGCGTGGCCCATTCGTTTCCCGGGCGGGGCGGTGGTTCCGGCGATGAAGCCGGCTACTGGCTTCGACATCTCCTTGGCGACGAACTCGGCGGCCTCTTCCTCGGCGGTTCCGCCGATCTCGCCGATCATGATCACGCCTTCGGTCTCTGGATCGTCCTCGAACATGCTCAGCACGTCGACGAAGTTCGTCCCGTTCACCGGGTCGCCGCCGATTCCGACGGCGGTGGTCTGTCCGAGGCCCAGCTTCGTCAGCTGGTAGACGGCCTCGTAGGTGAGGGTGCCGGAGCGGGAGACGACGCCGATCTTGCCGGGCTGGTGGATGTAGCCGGGCATGATGCCGATCTTGCATTGGGCGGGGGTGATCACACCCGGGCAGTTGGGGCCGATCAGACGGGTGCGGCGACCTTCCAGGTACCGCTTGACGCGGACCATGTCCGCCACCGGGATCCCTTCGGTGATCGCAACCACTAGCTCGAGGTCAGAGGCGGCTGCTTCCATGATGGCGTCGGCGGCGAATGCCGGCGGCACGTAGACGACGGAGGCCGTCGCCCCCGTGGCGCCGACCGCCTCGGCCACCGAAGCGAAGATCGGCAATTCGACGCGGTAGGTATCGGGCCGCCCGGGAACGCCGGAATGGTCGGTTTCGCCTTCGAACACCTCGGTGGTACCCGCCTTGGTCGGGTGCACAGCAGCCACCATCTGGGTGCCATAGGCGATGGCCTTGTCGGTGTGGAATCGTCCGGTGGAGCCGAGGCCCTGGACGATGACCTTGGTGTCGCGGTCGACGAGGATGCTCATGGGCGAAACTCCGGCTCGCAGTCGTCAGTCGGAAGGCGGCGGTCGGCGGCCCGGGTCATGAGGCGAGCCTCACGATCTTCTCGGCTCCGTCCTTCATGTCGTCGGCAGTGATCACGTCGAGGCCGGACTCGGCGAGGATGCGCTTTCCCTCCTCCACGTTGGTGCCTTCCAGCCGCACGACGAGGGGGACCTCGAGGCCGACCCGGCGGACCGCTTCGACGATGCCGGTGGCGAGCGTGTCGCAGCGCATGATGCCGCCGAATATGTTGACGAATATCCCCTTCACCTTCGGGTCCTTCGTGATGATCGTGAAGGCCTTGGCGACCTGTTCGGCGCTGGCCCCGCCCCCCACGTCGAGGAAATTGGCCGGCTCTCCCCCTACGTGCTTGATGGTGTCCATCGTCGCCATGGCAAGCCCGGCCCCGTTGACGAGGCAGCCGATGTTGCCGTCGAGGTTTATGTAGGAGAGGCCGGCTTCTTTGGCCTCCAGCTCGGCGGGATCCTCCTCGGTCTCGTCGCGCATGGCAGCGATGTCGGGATGACGGAACAGGGCGTTGTCGTCGAACGCCATCTTCCCGTCGAGAGCCATCACCTGGCCGTCGCCCGTGACGACGAGCGGGTTTATTTCGATGAGATCCGTGTCGAGGTCCATCGCCGCCTCCGACAGCGCCTTGACGAAACGGACGAAGTTCTTGGCGGCATCACCTTCGAGTCCCAGGCCGCGGGCCAAGGCGTTGGCTTGGAAGTCGGCGAGGCCGATGGCGGGGTCGATCACCTCACGCAGGATCTTCTCGGGGGTCTCCTCGGCGACCTTTTCGATCTCCATGCCGCCCTCGGTGGAGGCCATCACGATGTTTCGCCCGACGGAGCGGTCGAGGAGGATCGAAAGGTACAGCTCGCGGGCGATGTCGATCCCCTGCTCGATGTAGAGACGATTGACCTGCTTGCCCTCCGGACCGGTCTGGACCGTGACGAGGGTCGAGCCGAGCATCTTCTCGGCGAGGCGTCGCACCTCCTCCTCCGCCGCCTGCGGGCCCCCTTCGATGCCGGCGGTCACGACGTTGACGCCGTGGATGTCGGGATGCTCTCTGAAGGTGCCTTTGCCACGCCCGCCTGCGTGGATCTGCGACTTGACCACCACCACGGGATTTCCGGTCGCTTCGATCAGCGGCCGCACCGCCGCCACTGCTTCTTCGACCGTTGTCGCCACCCGGCCTTGCGGTACGGCGATACCCCGAGCGGCCATCAGTTCCTTGGCCTGGTACTCGTGGATCTTCATGACGGGTTGACGGTAGCGGGCCGAAAAGCGCCCTTCGTCAGCCGCCCGGTGCCGGCCGTGATCGGGTCAGTTGTCGACTCCGATGTCCTCGTACCAGAGCTCCGGATGTTCGGCGATGAACAGTTCCATCATCGCCACGCACTCGGGGTCGTCGAGGAGGACGACCTCCACGCCGTTCTCTGCCAGCCAGTCGTGACCGCCGTAGAACGTCCGGGCCTCGCCGATGACGACCCGGGAGATGCCGAACTGGCGGACGAGACCCGAGCAATACCAGCACGGGGAAAGCGTCGTCACCATGGTCGTGCCCCGGTACGACCGGCGCCTCCCGGCGTCACGAAACGCCGCCGTCTCGCCGTGGATCGTGGGGTCGCCGTCTTGGACCCGGCGGTTGTGGCCCCTCCCCCACAGTTCCCCGTCCGGTCCGAACAACGCCGCTCCGATCGGGATGCCACCGGAGTCGCGGCCCCGGCGTGCCTCCTCCTTGGCGACCTCCAGCATCTCCTGGTCGGTCATACGCGCGAGGGAACGTGGTCGGCGACCCAGGCGGTGATCTCGTCGAGAGGCGTTCCGGGAGTGAACACTTCCGCCAGCCCCGCCTGCTTCAGAGCCTCGATGTCCTCCTCGGGGATCACGCCACCGCCGAAGACGACGATGTCCGAGGCGTCGCGAGCGGCCAATTCCTCGACGACTTTCGGGAAGAGCGACATGTGCGCGCCCGAAAGTGACGAGAGGCCAACGGCGTCGACGTCCTCCTGAACGGCGGTCTCGGCGATCTGGGCAGGCGTCTGATGCAGGCCCGAGTAGATCACCTCGTGGCCGGCGTCCCGGAGGGCCCGGGCGATCACCTTCGCTCCTCGGTCGTGGCCGTCGAGACCGGGTTTGGCGATGAGGATTCGTCGCACGGCGTCAGGTTACCTGCGGGTGTCTTCGGCGCTCACTCCGCCTCTTCTTCGATCCACCACTCGGTGAAGTCCCGGCAGCGGTCGTCCGGCGCGAACCGGATCACCCACAGGTTGCGATAGACGGTCGGAGGGTCGAGGTAGCGGGTCCGTCCGGTGATGATCGCCAGGTCTTCGGTCTCCACCAGGGGCTGCCACTCGAATTCCCAGCTACCGGGAGCATCGGCGGCGTCCCGCCAGCCTTCGATGATCTCCTCCTTCCCGTGCCAAGGACCGTCCGACGTCTGGGGGTCGTACACCGCGTCCTCGGTGAACAACGCCGCTATGGCCTCGGGATCGTTGGAGTCCCACGCCTCGACGTAGGCGTCCATCCATTGCTCGAGTCGCTCGGAGGTCATCAGTCGCGTTTTCCCTTCCCGGCCGCTTTCTGCATGCGCTTCCATTCTCTGACCTGGACGAGGGCCTCCTGCGAGTCGACGTCGGCGACCGACCGCGGCGTGTCGTCGGCGAATGGCCCCGCGAACTCCTCCCACCCTTCCGGCCGGATCCCGAACTGTTTGGCGAGCAGGGCGAGGAAGATCATCGACTTCTCTTCCCCGAACCCGGGAAGCTCGGAGATCCGCCTGTACAAGGTGACGGCGTCGGGCCCGTCGCTCCAGATCGCCGAGCCATCGCCTCCGTAGTGGTCGGCGAGATGGACGCAGAGGCGGTGGATCCGCTGGCCCATGCTCTTCGGGAACCGGTGGATGGCGGGTTTGGCGGCGCACACCTCGACGACCTCGTCTTCGGACATCTCGGCGATTCGCTTCGCGTCGAGGTGACCCAGTCGCTCCCGCAGCGTCGCCGGTCCCCGGAAGGCCCATTCCATCGGGACCTGCTGGTCGAGCAGCATCCCGATGAGGAGAGCGCTGCCGTCGGTGTTGAGTAGCCGATCGGCTTCGGGATCTCCGGTCACAGCCAGTGTCATGCCCGCGACCCTACTTCGTGCGGTGGTTCTCGAGCAGGTCGATTCCCTCTCGATCGCGGTCGCGACGAAGTCCGTGTCGCGCTGAGGTGGAGAGACAGACCCCTCAGTCCTTTTCGGCGAGGCGACGGAATTCCTCGGGAGCATCACGGTCCTCCCGCCCCAGGAGGGCGGCCCGGGTCACTGCTCCCTTTCCGAATCGGCGGCGGATCTCGTCGACCTGTCGGTCGACGGCGGCGGCGGCTTCTGCAGCGGCGCTTCCGGTGCGTTCGACCTCTCCCTCGTCGAGCGACAGCTCGAGCTGCTGGGCGGTGTCGTCGTCGAGTTGTGAAACCGAGATCCCGACGAGAGTCACAGGCTCCGTGGGATCGTCGATCGCTTGGCGGAGCAGGCGCCGGGCCACCCGGTCGATGGCGTCGGTGGCGGCGGTGGCGGCGTCGAGAGTATGGGACCGGGATACGATCCGGCCACCTGGGAACCGCGCCCTGAGGTGGATGGTGCGCCCTTTGCGTCCTTTCGCCCGGAGGCGACGCCCGATGCGGTCGGCCAGCGACAGGATCACCCGGTCGAGTTCGTCGAGTTCGTTGAGCCCGCGTCCGAGTGCCTGCTGCGAGCCGACCGATTTGGCACGAGGGCGCCGCCGAACCGGCCTCGGATCCTTGTTGTTGGCCAGCGCCCAGAGGTGAGCGGCCGAGGCCGGCCCCAGCCAGGCGGCGAGGGAGTCGACCGGTGTGGAGGCGATATCACCAACGGTGAATATCCCGGCGTCGTGGAGCTTGCGCGCCGTCTTCGGGCCGACTCCCCACAGGATCTCGACGGGAAGCGGCCTCAAGAACTCGGCCTCGGTTCCGGCCTCGACGTGGACGAGCCCGTCGGGTTTGGCGACCTGGGAGGCGACTTTGGCGAGGTGTTTGGTAGTGGCCACCCCGATCGACACTGGCAGGCCGACCTCCTCCCGGACCAATCGGCGGATCTCCCGGGCGATCTCGGGAGCCGGACCGAAGAGATGCTCCGACCCACGGACGTCGAGGAATGCCTCGTCTACGGAGATCTGTTCGATATCGGGTGTGAACCGTTCGAAGATCTCCATCACCTTGTCCGAGTACTCCAGGTAGCGCTCGAACGACCCGGATACGATCTTCAATTGCGGGCACAAGCGGCGCGCCTCGTTGGTGGGCATCGCCGATCGCACGCCGAAGGCACGAGCCTCGTAGCTGGCGGCGAGGACCACCCCCGCCCCCACCGCCATCGGGATTCCGCGGAGCGATGGGTCGAGGAGCTGCTCGACGGAGGCGTAGAACGCATCCAAATCGGCGTGGAGGATGTGAGCTCCACTCACGTCTCCATCTTGGCCGACGGGTGGGACATCGGCGCCCGGATTCGTCTTCGAGCCCAGTGGCGCAAGGCGGGTAGGGTGGACACATGAGTCTGTCCAATCTCCACCGCCTCCGTCTGGCCGGCGTCTCCCCCTGGTCCGATCAGATCTCCCGCCGGATGCTCGACAGTGGTGAGCTCGCCCGCCGCATCGAAGAAGACGCCGTGACCGGCGTCACGTCCAATCCGTCGATCTTTGCCAAAGCCATCGTCGGCACGGGTGACTACGACGAAGAGGTGAGGGAGATGGCGGGCAGGGGAGCCGCCACCAGCGAGATCATCGCGTCACTGATGGCGAGCGACATCCAGCGCGCCTGCGACACCCTGCGGGCGGTCTACGACGACACCGACGGACGCGACGGATTCGTGTCTGTCGAGGTGACCCCGACGCTGGCCCACGACACCGAAGCCACCGTGGCAGAAGCTCGGGAGTGGGTGAAGCGGATCGACCGACCCAACTTGTTCGTGAAGGTCCCGGCGACCGAGGCGGGCCTGCCGGCGATCCGTCGCCTCATCGCCGAAGGGATCTCTATCAACGTGACGCTGATCTTCTCGCTGGACCGGTATCGCAAGGTCATGGAGGCGTATCTGGACGGGATCGAGGAGTACATCTCGCAGGGCGGCAACCCGGAGCGGGTGGCATCTGTCGCTTCGTTCTTCGTGTCCCGGATGGACACGGAGGTGGACCGCCGCCTGGAGGAGATCGGGACCGATGAAGCTCTCGAGCTCCGTGGCCGCACGGCGGTGGCCAACGCCCGCCTCGCCTACCGCGCCTTCCTCGACAGCTTCACCGGGGAACGCTGGCGGAAGCTGGTGGCGGCCGGAGCGCGCATCCAGCGCCCGCTGTGGGCGTCGACCTCCACCAAGAACCCCGAGTACCGCGACACGCTCTATGTCGATGAGCTCGTGGCACCGCACACCGTGAACACGATGCCGCTCGAGACCATCGACGCCTACCAGGACCACGGGCCGGAGCCGGTCCCCTTCGGTCCCGAGGAGATGGCCCAGGCCGAGGAGATCCTCGACCGCATGCGAGCGGTCGGAGTCGACTACGACGACGTGATGGACGTTCTAGAGCGAGAGGGCGTCGAGAAGTTCATCGGCTCCTGGAACGAGGTCGTCGCCAGCGTGGAGGAGGAAGTCGAGAAGACGTCGTAGGCGTGGTCGAGGACGCGTCGGCTCACGACGCGTCCTCGACCTCGACCGGCATGCCTTCCTCGACCCAATGGGCCAGCCCGCCCTCCAGGTGGGCGACCTGCCGGTAACCCATCTCTTCCAACACCGTCGCCGCCAGAGCCGAACGGCCGCCCGACGCGCAATACAGGACGAGGGGCACCTCCGGGTCGAATTCGGGCCGGTGATACGGACTCGAGGGATCGGCCCAGAACTCGAGCATTCCTCGCGGAGCGAACACTGCTCCGGCGATCGTGCCCTTCGCCGCCCGCTCCTCCGGCTCCCGCAGGTCGACGAGCAGGGTTCCGGCGTCTCGGGCGGCAGCCACCTCGCTGGGACTCAGACCCTTCACCCGGGACTTCGCCTCGGCGACCATCTCCGCAATAGTGCGCATTCGTTCCTCCTTCGAGTCAACTGTCCGGCAGCATCCGCCATCGACGGCGACAATGTCATCCGTGGAAACCACGGATCTTCGATCCGGGCCTGTTGGGGGCCCGCCACCGCTCACGGGGCGCGAACAGGAGGTCTTGGCCCTCCTGGGAGACCGCCTCACCAACCGGGAGATCGCCGACCGGCTCTACATATCGGTGCGCACGGTGGAGAGCCACGTGTCGACGCTCCTCGCCAAACTCGGAGCGGAGAACCGACGACAACTCGCGGCGTTGGCCGCTGATCTGAGCCTGCGGCGCCCCCGCCACAACCTCCCGGTCCGCCGTGACTCCTTCGTCGGCCGCGAGGCTGATATTGCAGACCTCCACCGGTTGCTCGAGAGCCATCACCTGGTCACGCTGCTGGGGCCACCCGGAGTCGGGAAGACTCGGCTGGCGATCGAGGCGGCGGTTTCCTCGATAGACCGATTCCGAGACGGAGCCTGGATGGTCGAACTGACCGGCCTCAGCAACCCCGATCTCGTGCCGCTCCAGACTCTCGCCGTCGTGAAAGGAGCCGCGGCGCCTGGCGCTGACCCGACCGCTGCCCTCGCCGAAGCCCTGCGCGAGCGGCAATGCCTGCTGATTCTCGACAACTGCGAACACCTGCAGCAGGCCGTTTCGGCTATGGCTCAGCGTGTCGTCGCCACGGCCGACGACGTGACGATTCTCGCCACGAGCCGTGTTCCTCTCGGAGGGAGCGGCGAGGTCGTCTTCGCGGTCGACCCGCTCCCCCTGCCCTCGACGGACGAAGACGTCGGCGGAAACCCGGCGGTCCGCCTGTTCGCCGACCGAGCGGAAGCCTCCTCGCCCGGCTTCTCCCCGGATGACCAACTGACGACGATCAGGGACCTGGTGAGGCGCCTCGACGGGATCCCGCTCGCCCTCGAGCTGGCGGCGTCCCGGACCAGGACGTTCGAACTTCTCGAGTTGCTGATCCAACTCGAAGCCGGCTCCGACGTCCTTGCCGCTCCGCGACCCGACTCCCGTCATGCCACCCTCGACGACGCCATCTATTGGAGCTACCGGCTGCTCGACCCGCCCGACCAGCTCCTGTTCACCCGGCTGAGCGTCTTCGCCGGCTCGTTCACACTCGCCGCCGCCCAGTCGATCTGCGCCGACGGGGAGTTGGACGAGCGCCTCGTAGCAGAGAGTCTGAGCCGGCTCGTCGACCATTCCCTCGTCACCCCTGTCGACCTAGGGAGAGGCCGCCGATACCGCCTCCTGGAACCGATCCGTGCGTTCGCTCGTGAGCGTGGCACCGTGGATGTGTCGGCGGGGCATGCCGCCTACTTCGCCGATCTCACCGCCGAGGCGGCCAGCCACCTCCGGGGACGAGCACAGCAGGAATGGATCGGCCTCATCCAGGACGAGGTCGGCGACCTGCAGGCGGCGTTCGAATGGGCGGTGGCCAACCAGCCCGATCTGGCATTGAAGCTGTTCGTCTCGGTCGCGCCCTTCTGGGAGTACACCGGGCGGCGCTGGGAAGGTGTCGACTGGGCACGCAAGGTCTTCGACCTGGTCGAGGGGGTCGAGTCGCGGCTGGCCGTTCGGGCGGCGACGATGGCCGGTTGGCTCGCCGTTTCCCACGATGCTCCGCTCGTGGCTGCCGAGGCACAGCAGGCGATGGAGAAGGCGCGCCGGATCGGTGATGACGCCGGCTTCCACCGCGCCCAGGTGATCCTGGCATGGGTGACACTCCACTCGGACATCGCGACCGCCATCGGCCTCCTCTCCGAGGCGATCACCTTCTTCGAGAGCACCGGCGACCGCTGGTGGCAAGCATTGGCCTTGCTCCGCCGAAGCGACCTGGTTCCCTCTGGGAGATCCGACGCCGCGACCGCGCGGAGCCTCCTGCGGGCCGTGGGCGACATGCATCTCTACCTCATGGCGACTCGTTTTCTCACCTCAGCCGCCCTGCTGGAGGGAGACATCGATGGCGCCGAGAGCTTTGCGATCGAGGCGCGCCAGCTCGCCAGGCGGCTCGACAACCGACACGAGGAAGCCGAAGCGACTCGATTCTTGGGACGGGTGGCGCTGCGCCGCAACGATCTCGAGTCAGCTGAGGAGCACTATTCGACGTCCATCCCCGTCCTGGTGAGCACCGGTGACGTTCGTTGCGCGGGAAGGGGCTTCGCCGAGCAGGCGCTGCTCCATTTTCGCCGCGGGAACATCGCAGCCTCGCTCGAAGCAGTCGAGAAGGGGTGGTCCCTGGCTTCCTCGGTCCCCGACCCACGCGGGATGGCCGAGAATCTCTCGGTACTGGCGCTCCACGTGGACGGTGAAGACGCCATTCGGCTCGTCGCCGCCGCTAGGCGGATCCGCGAGAGCGATGCTCCGCCCCTCGACGTTGCCGCCGACATCCATGCCCATCTGCATTCCCTGTCCGTCGACGAAGAGTCGTACGCAACGGCCTGGCAGGAAGGCGCCAGCGCCGATCCAGAAGCTCTGGTGAGCGAAGTCTTGGCTCAGCTCTCCGCCTGACGAGCCGCTTCGATGAATCGCCGCACGGCGTCCAGATCCTTTTCGAAGCCGCCATCCGGAAGCAGTCGGTTGGTGAGAGTTAGTGAGTCGACGCCCGTCGGCCGCACCGCCGCTATCGCCTCGGCGACGTTGTCGGGCCCGAGCCCGCCGGCGAGGATGACGGGAACTCGGCTCTGTTCGACGATCGCCCGGCTGATCGTCCAGTCGTGGGTCGTCCCGGCGGCGCCGATCCCCTCCACCTCGTCGGTGACGGAGTCGAGGATCAGCCAGTCGACGTGGTGGGCGAACCGCCGGGCCTCCCCGACCGCCTCCGGTCCGGTGATGGGGATGGCCTGCATGAGCTCGGTGGGGATCCCGCGTCGATCCAGCCAGGCACGCAGGTCGGCCACGGCAGCGGGCGGGAAAGCCACCGTGTCGCCGCACAAGTGCAGGATGTCGGGGCGCACGGCGGCGACGAACGCCTGGATCGCGACCATGTCGGTCTCGACCGTCAGGGCGACGCTCCTGGCTCTGCCGCGGAGACGCTCGACGATCGCCTGGCCGGTCTCCAGTTCGACTTCTCCGGGCAGGCCGCGCTCGGAGATCGTCACCCCGACGTGGTCCACGCCGAGGTCGGCCAGAGCTTCCGCTTCTTCCGGGCTCTGGGCCGTGTAGATCTGGATCAGCATGCCGAGAAGGGTATGGCCGCCGGGTAGCGTGCCGGACGATGACCACGATCGCGTGCCTGGGTGACATCGACATCGACCTCCTGGTCACCGTCGACCGCTATCCACGACGAGGCGAGGAGTCGTTTGCCGAGGAAGCTCAGATCGGGCTCGGAGGGTCGGCGGTCAACACAGCAATCGTGCTCACCCGCCTCGGACCACAGACGACGATGCTCGCCCAGGTGGGAGACGACGAGTTCGGGGCGCGGGCTCTCGGCGAACTCGAGAAGGTCGGCGTCGGCACCGAATGGGTGGTCCGCCGTCCGGGTGAGGTCACCGGAATGAACGTGGTCGTCATAGACCCGGATGGGGAGCGGACGATGATCGGCCTGCGAGGAGCGAACCGATCGTTCGACCACCGCTGGTCCGGCCAGGGCGACTGGCTCCACGTGTCCGCCTACGCCTTGCTCGAAGGCGAGCAGAGGGGATCTGCTCTCGCCATCCTCGAGCAAGCAAAGCGGCGTGGGGTCCCGATTTCGGTGGACGTTCCATCCGGAGTGGCCAGAGTGCGCGGGCCCGACCTGCTGCCCAGCCTCCAGGGTGTCACCGTGCTCACGGTCGGACGCCGCTCTCTCGAGCGGATCGTTCCCGGTGGCGACCCGGAGCCGTTGACGACGACGTGCGACTTCGTGGCGATCACCGATGGCTCACGCTCGGTCGAGATCCGGCGGCGCAACGAGACTCTCTGGATCACGCCTCCGAGGGTGCCGGTGGAGGACACCACCGGCGCCGGGGACTCGTTCATCGCCGGGCTCGTCGCCGCCCACATCCAGGGACTCGACACCGCGACGGCGGCGGTGTTGGCGACGGCGCTCGGCGCCGCCGCGGTGCAGGTGAGAGGCGCCGGCGCGGCGCTGGCAGCAGCCCCGGTGAACGACGTGCTGCGAACCGACTGGCCCGACGCACGACCGGACGCGTTGGAGATCCTCCGGCGCTACTTCGCCTGAGCAGCCGCCTCCCGAACCCGGCGGACCGCCTCGGCGGCGCCCCCGCTCCAGGGAGGACCGTGGCCGGGGAGCACCCAGGTGGCGTCGAGAGACTCGATGTTGCTCAGTGACTCCAGGGCCAGAACCGGGTCGTCGGTGAACGGCGCCGGCTGGGGTCCCTGCTCGCCGGTGAGGACGTGTCCGGTCGTCAATGCGTCGCCCACGCACACCGCCTTCACCGACGCAAAGTGGTAGGCGACGCTACCCGGGGAATGGCCCGGTATCGGGATGACCCGCGGCCGACCAGGAAGCTCGAGTTCCTCTCCACCCTCCAGTTCGCGGAGCTCCGTCACGAATCGGGTCCGCAGTCCGCCCCGCAACCCGGCGTATGTGAGGAACCTCAACAGGGGACCCACTTTCACTTTGCCCCACGAGGGGCTCGTCTTCTCCTCGCCCCTTGCGCGGGCGGCGTCGCCACCGTGGACGTAGACGGGCACCCCGTGCTCGCGTCGGAGGCGTTCGGCAAACCCGAGATGGTCGCTGTCGCCGTGGGTGAGGAGAACGGCACGTACGTCGGCGAGTTCACGACCCATCGCGAGGAGCTCGGCCAGGAACTCCTTCCAGAGTCCGGAGAGACCGGCGTCGACCACGGTCACGCCAGTTTCGTCTGCCACCAGATAGACGTTGACGTAGTCGGATCCGATGCGGTGGAGGGAGGGGGCGAGTTGCATGAGGAGCCTCGGGGAGAGATCAGATGTCGTCGATGCCCAACCTATCCAGCAAGGCCTCGAATCGTGTCTCCAATTCTGAGATCCGCCCCTCGATCGACACCGACGGGGCCGAGGGCTCGGGCGGGGTGGAGTCGCCGGCCACCAACGTCTGGCTGATGCGGCGCTGACTCTGACCCGGGCTGCGCGGCAGCCTGACCGCCAGTCCGGCTTCGCAGAGGTCGTCGATCGTCTTCTCCACTTCCGCGGTGGACGAGAACGTCAGGTATCGCTCGGTGCGGCTGCGCAACTCCGCTGCGGTCTGCGGTCCCCGCAGGAGCAGCACGGCGAGGATCGCCTGTTGCTCGGGGCCGATCTCGAAGGCTTCTCCCACCTTGTGCCGATACTTCGTGACCCGGTCACCCGAGCGTCGCACCGGAGTGGCCAACCCGGCGTCGTGGAGCCGGACCAGGGCCTGCTCGACCTCGTATTCGTCGAGCGACATGACCGGGTTGCGGTTGGTCGCCTGGTTGGAGCCCGCCACCACGGCGGAAAGGGTCAACGGGTAGTTGTCAGGGGTCGTCATCGCCTTCTCGATGAGGACCCCGAGGACGCGGCCCTCGACGGGATCCAGTGCTGGACGCTGGTCGCTCATGTTCCTCCTGGGTTCATTCGGACCACGACCACGGCTCTTGCGGATAGTCGTGGGCCGCCAGCCGAGGCAGCACCGACGGCAACTCCGCGGGATAGACCGGTTCGGAGAGCCGACGCAAGTCGGTGGCGTCCAACCAGCGGTACTCCTCCACCGACGCGATCTCGATGTCGGTCAGCCCCGCCGGCCGCACCTGGAGGTCGGTGGTGTGGGCTACGTAGAAATCCTCGATCGAGAGATAGGTAGCGCCGAGGAAATCGAACACCACCTCCCGCCTGGCGACGAGGCACCCCCATTGGACGTTCGACTGGCCGGTCTCCTCCCACAATTCCCGACGCGCCGCCTCCTCCGTGGTCTCGTCGGGCTCCACACCGCCTCCGGGGGTGAACCACCAGGTGCCATCACCAGGCCGATGCGGGTCGCCTCCCCGGAAAAGCAGAGTGCGGGCACCGGGACCGATGAGGATCACACGGGCGGCGGGTCGGGTGATCGGTGTCACGGAGAGTCAGCGTATTCCGGCCGGTCGGTCAGCCGGAACGGTCACACCTTCTCGAGCGGCGCCCAGGCGAGCAGCAGTCGGCGCTTGCCGCCGACGTCGAACACCACCTCGGCTTCGGCGCGGTCGCCGACGCCGGTCACCTCACGGACCGTGCCCAGGCCCCACTTGTCGTGGCGGACACGATCGCCGGCGCCGATCTGGTCGGGGCTGACAGTGGTACGGGGCCCAGCCACCTGCTCGGACCGGGGCTGGCGACGGCGCTTGGCCGCTCGCTCCATCAGCGATTCCGGCACCTCGTCGAGGAATCTCGACCGGCGGTTGTAGTTGGTCCCCCCGTACAGCATTCGGCTGGCGGCGGACGTGAAGAAGAGCCGCTCCTGGGCTCGCGTGATGCCGACGTAGGCGAGGCGCCGCTCCTCTTCGAGTTCGTGGGGTTCGCCTAGCGTGCGCATGTGCGGGAAGACGCCCTCCTCCATCCCGATCATGAACACGACCGGGAACTCGAGGCCTTTGGCAGTGTGGAGGGTCATGAGGGTCACGGCTCCCCCGCCCTCTTCCCATTCGTCGACGTCGGCCACCAGGGCGGTGGTCTCGAGGAACACCTCGAGTTGGCGCTGCGGGGGCATCTCGTCCCACGGCTCGTCGCCGATGACGGCGCCTTCGTTGGACTCGACGAACTCGGCCGCCACCGAGCGAAGCTCCTTTAGGTTCTCGACCCGGCCCATTGCCTCGATGGTCCGCTCCGCCTCCAGAGAGGCGATATAGCCGGTGTCACTGAGGACGGCGTCGACGGCGGCGGGGACGCCCCCTTCGCCGAGCGCCTCGCCCAGATGGTCGATGATCGCCACGAATTCGGCCAGGCTGTTCTTCGCCCGGCTGTTCAGGGCGTGGATCTCGTCGGCCCGCCGCAGGGCGTCCAGGAAAGGGATGCGATTGGCGTCGGCGAACCGATCGACGTGGGCGATGGTGGTGCTGCCTATCCCCCGCTTCGGCTCGTTGATGATCCGCTTGACCGCCACCTGGTCGGCCGGGTTGACGAGCGTCCGCAGGTAGGCGAGGGCGTCCTTGATCTCTTTCCGTTCGTAGAACTTGACCGACCCGACGACCGTGTAGGGGATGCCGCGGCGGACGAACACGTCCTCCACCACCCGGGACTGGGCGTTGGTGCGGTAGAAGACGGCGATGTCGGACGGGTTGTAGCCCTCGTCGATCAGGGTGTCGATCTGGTCGGCCACGAACCCGGCCTCATCGTGCTCGTCTTCCGCTTCGAAGCGGACGATCGGCTGACCCTCGCCCTTGTCGGACCACAGGTTCTTGGGGGTGCGCCCGCTGTTGTTGGCGATGACGGCGTTGGCCGCCTCGAGGATGGTCTCGGTGGACCGGTAGTTCTGGTCGAGGATCACGACCCGGGCGTCGGGGAAGTCCTGCTCGAAGTGGCGGATGTTGCGGATGTCGGCGCCCCGCCAGCCGTAGATCGACTGGTCGGCGTCGCCCACGACGCACAGGTTGCGATGGATGGCGACGAGTTGCTTGATCAGCACGTACTGGGCGTGATTGGTGTCCTGGTATTCGTCGACGTGGACGTAGCGGAAGCGGTTCTGGTACTGCTCGGCCACGTCGTCGAAGGCGCCCAGCAGTTCGACGGTGATCATCAGCAGGTCGTCGAAGTCCATCGCCGACGCCTCCAGCAGGCGCTGCTGGTAGAGGCGGTAGATGTCGGCGACTTGCTCGTGGTAGAAGCCGTCGCCCCGGGAGGCGAAGGTCTCGAAGTCGACGAGCTCGTTCTTGGCGTTGGAGATGGCCGCCTTGACCCCCTTGGGCGGGAATCGCTTGGTGTCGAGGTCGAGGTCCTTTATCACCTGGGTGATGAGGCGGACGGAGTCGGCCTCGTCGTAGATGGAAAAACCGCTCCGATAGCCCAGGCGGTGCCCCTCCGCTCGGAGGATGCGGACACAGGCGGAGTGGAAGGTCGAGACCCACATCGACCGCCGCAGCCCGCCGACGAGGTGAGCGACACGCTCCTTCATCTCGTTGGCAGCCTTGTTGGTGAAGGTGATGGCGAGGATCTGCTCGGGCGGTACCCGCCGGTCACGGATCAGATGGGCGATGCGATGTGTCAGTACCCGCGTCTTGCCCGACCCGGCGCCGGCGACGACCAGCAGCGGGCCTTCGGTGGCGGCGACCGCCTCACGTTGGGCAGGGTTGAGCCCTTCGAAGAGTGGGGAATCGGTGGGGGCGTCGGCGTCGGGCCCGACCCACTCCCCTCCGACCTCGAAGTCTTCGTCCTGGGCGAACCAGTGGGTCTGCATCTAGGTCGATGCTACAGGCCTGGGCGACGGGAATCACACGCGTGAAACTTTTCAGTCGGCAGACGGCAACGACGCCGTGGACCGGGGGTTACTCCGTTGCCAAGCCCAGGCCGGGGGGACGGCGGGGCTCGGCGGATTCGGGGACGGGAGCGACGCTCCCGTCGATGTCTTTCTCCCCCGCCGACAAGGGGAGGGAGAAGCAGAAGCGGCTGCCGGTGGGGAATCGCCTCTCGTACCACACCTCGCCGCCCATGGCTCGCGCCAGACGGCGGGCGATGGGAAGCCCGAGGCCGATACCCGACGAGGAACGGGCGTCGCCCTTCGAGAGCTGCTCGAAGTGCTCGAAGATCTTCTCGACGGCGGAATCAGGCACACCCGGGCCGTTGTCGGCGACGACCACCACATAGTGATCCCCGTACCCGAAGCCCTCGACGAGGATCTGCTCACCGCCGTACTTGCGGGCGTTCTCCAACAGGTTGCGGATCACCTGCTGAACCCGCTTCGGGTCGGCTTCGACCATGACGCCGGTCGGCATCGACACAACGACGTCCCGGCTGGAGTCGGTCGCCACGAGCAGCTCGGTCACCTCGTGAACCACTTTGCCCAGGTCGAACAAGTCGGGCCGGAACCGCAGCCGCCCCGCCTCGAGACGGGGAATCACGAGGACGTCCTCTACCAGGTCGCCCAGATAGAGAGACTGCTTGTGGATGTAGTAGAGGAACTCGTCGACCTCGCTGTCGGGCAGATCCCGCCAGCCCGAGATGAGCGTGTCGGCGAAGCCGGCGATGGAGGTGAGAGGCGTGCGCAGTTCGTGGCTGACCATCGCCACGAAGTCGTTCTTGATCGAATGGGCTTCTTCGGCGGCCTGCTCGGCGCGGCGCACACGGAGATTGGCCTTGACGACGAGCCAGATCGCGATGCCCAAGGCCACCAGGCCGCTGATGAACATGGCGAGGTCGACCCAATCAGGCATGAGCTCCGCCCTCGACTAGTGAGCCACGCAGCGTACCGTGCTCACTGGGCAACATTTTCAGCGAGAAGGCGGCGGAGGGTGGTCGTGAGGACGCCCTTGCGGAGGTCGAACTTGTCCATGTAGGCGTTGACCCCTGCTTCCCAAGCCGCCTTCTGTTCCTCCGGTGTGGCGACACCAGAAACCATCACGATCGGGATCTTCACGCCGGCCGCCCGCAACGCCCGGACCAGGTCGACGCCGGAGGAACGAGGCATCGAGTAGTCCACGACGAGGGCATCGGTCGGCGACTCGGCCAGACGTTGAACCGCCTCGCGGGCTCCCGCCGCCACGGAGACGTCGAAACCGGCACCGGCGAGGGTGGCGGCAATCAGCTGGCGGACCCCGGCGGAGTCATCGACGACGAGCACGCTCGGCCGCTTGCCATCCAACTGCGGCTGGCTGCGGGCGAACTCCGACAGGTAGTGCGGGTCGATCACGACCAGCACCTCGCCACCGCCCAGGAAGGCGGCGGCCGTGATGTGAGTTGCACCTTCGAGGATCGGACCGAGGTCTTTGACCGCCACCCTCCGCCGGTCGATGATCTCGGGCACCGTGACCGCCACGAGACCGGAGCGACCGGTGAGGACGACGACTTCCCGCTCGGGTTCGATCGCCGTCATGCCGACCGCCTGGGCGAGGGATACAACCGGGACGCTGGTGCCCTCGTAGCGGATCTCCCGGCCGGCATCGGTGACCTCGATGTCGGTGTCGTTGAGGACGATGGTGCCCACCACCGACGCCTCCGGAAGACCCCAGAACTGGTCGCCAACGGCGACCACGACCATGTTCTGGATCACGAGCGATACCGGCAACGTGAGGACGACGGTGGTCCCCTCGTCGGGGATGCTCTCGATTTGGATGCCCCCGTGGAGGCGCTCGATGACATCGGCGACGACGCTGAGGCCTTCCCCGGTGCCGCTGAAGTCGTCGGAGACGAGGCGGGTCGAGAAGTCGGGCCGCATGAGCAGTGGCGTCGGGTCGTCGGGGATGACGAGCCCGAGTTCGGCGGCCCGCTCCTCGACGAGCTTCCACTTGATGCCGCTGCCGTCATCGGCCACGGAGATCTGCACCCTGTCGTCGCGGCGCTGGATGTGGATGGAGACGGTGCCGGTGGGCGACTTGCCCTTGGCGGTGCGCACGTCGGGTGGCTCCAACCCGTGGTCGACGGCGTTCACGAGGAGGTGCCGGAGCGGTTCGCGCAGCTGCTCGACGATCTGGCGGTCCATCAAGACGTCTTCGCCGGTGATCTCGAACCGCACGTCCTTGCCCAGCTTGCGGCCGAGATAGCGGATGAACTGCGGGAAGGTCTCCGCCGCCTCGCGGAAAGGCACGTTGGCGAGCGCCACCGCCTGGTCCTGCAACTCCTCCATCGACTTGGTGAGGCGCTGCATGTGGGTCCGCCACGCCGAGAGCACCTTCTTCGGGTCGGCGCCTTCGAGGTTGACGAGCGACAGGTCGGCGAGCACGGCGGTGTCCAGTGACACCTCAACGAGGCGGTTGATCAGCCGGTAGAGCTCACCGGTGTCGACACGGGTGACGCCCTCGAGCAGGGAGGTGGTGACCGACGAGAGGAGGCCGCCGAGGGCGCCCGGATCGGTTTGGGACGGTTTGTTCGCCGCCGGCTTCATTTCGGCCCCCTGCGCCTTCTCCACCCGGCTGACGGCCCGGGCGAGTTCCACCGTGTTGTCGCCCTGGTGGGCCTCGCCGAGCCTTTCGGAGAGCTCGATGAGGGAGGAAGCCAGCTCGGTGGTCGCCTCTACGCGCTGCTCGCGCAGGGCGCGCCACGTCTGCTCGAGCATGGCCGCCGCCGAGGCGACTGCCTCTTCGCCCATGAGGCGCGCCGAGCCTTTCACGGTGTGGGCGTGGCGGACGATGTCGTCGAAGTCGGACGGATCGAGATCGCCGATCAGGAGTGCCCGGGCGGCTTGGAGCAGAGCGTCGGAACGCTCCTCGAGTTCCTGACGAAAAAGCTCCGTCAGCTCGGGTGACTGCCGCGGATCCACTTGCACCTTTGACTCGGTGGGCACACAGAAAGTATCGGGCGGAGTGCCGGGCCTCTTGAGGACTAGGTCCCCCGCATCATCCCTTGGACACCGTGAGAGTTATCGGTTGTCTGGGTGCAACAACGCTACCGGACCGCTCGATTCGATGTTCGCGGAATCGACGTCATTCCCACTCGATCGTGGCGGGCGGTTTGGAGGAGATGTCGTATGCCACGCGGTTGACGTGTGGCACCTCGTTGATGATCCGCGAGGACATCGTCTCCAGCAACTCGTAGGGCAAACGGGCCCAGTCGGCGGTCATGGCGTCTTCGCTCGTCACGGCGCGGATGATCACCGGGTAGGCGTAGGTACGTCCGTCTCCCTGTACTCCGACGGTCCGGACCGCCGGGAGCACGGCGAATGCCTGCCAGATGTCCCGATACAGGCCGGCGCGGCGGATCTCCTCCAGAACGATCTTGTCGGCGGCCCGGAGGATGTCGAGGCGTTCTCGGGTCACTTCCCCGATGATGCGCACCGCCAGACCCGGTCCAGGAAACGGCTGTCGCCAGACGATCTCGGGGGGCAGCCCCAATTCCTCGCCCACCACCCGCACCTCGTCCTTGAACAGGTCCCGAAGCGGCTCGATCAGTTCGAGTTCCATGTCCTCGGGCAGGCCGCCGACGTTGTGGTGGGTCTTGATGGTGGCGGCCGTGGCACTCCCCGATTCGATCACGTCCGGGTACAGGGTGCCCTGGACGAGGAATCGGGCGTCTCCGACCTCCCGGGCTGTTTCCTCGAACACCCGAATGAACGTTTCGCCGATGATCTTGCGCTTCTGCTCCGGGTCGGTCACTCCTTCGAGCCTCTCGAGGAAGCGGTCGGCGGCTTTGACGTGGATCAGGTCCACGTCGAAATGCCCCCGGAATGTCTCCTCGACCTGCTCGGCCTCGTCGGCTCGCAGCAGACCGTGGTCGACGAAGATGCACGTCAGCTGGTCGCCGATCGCCTCGTGGACGAGGGCGGCGGCGACCGCCGAGTCGACGCCTCCCGACAGGCCACAGATGACACGGGCATCGCCGACCTGGGCGCGGATCCTCTCGACTTGCGACTCGATGATCGAGTGGGAGGTCCAGGTGGGCCGGGCCCCGCACACGTCGTAGAGGAAGTGGCGAAGGATCTCCCCTCCTCGCGGAGTGTGGGCCACTTCCGGGTGGAACTGGACGCCGTAGAGACGGCGCTCCCGGTTCTCCATGACCGCCACCGGGGCCCCAGGAGAGCGAGCGACGACGTCGAAGCCCGGAGGCGCCTGCGCCACCATGTCGCGGTGGCTCATCCACACCTCCTGCTGGCGGGGGAGGTCCCGCATCAGGACCGAGTCGCCCGTCACCTCGAGAGCGGTTTTGCCGTATTCGGCGGTTCCCGTGTTCTCCACCACTCCGCCGGCCACGTCGGCCAGAAGCTGGTGGCCGTAGCAGATGCCGAGCACCGGCACCCCGGTGTCGAGCACGTCAGGGTCGAGCCGGTAGGCGTCCTCGGCGTATACCGAGGCGGGACCGCCGGAGAGGATGATCCCGACCGGGCGGCGACGCCGAACCTCATCGGCATCGATGTCGCGGCCCACTATCTCGGAGCGGACGTGGGCTTCGCGTACCCGGCGGGCGATCAGTTGGGCGTATTGGGCTCCGAAGTCGACGACGAGGACCGTGTCGGCGTCGGGGACGCTCACCCCATCCCCACCCTCTGGCTGCGCTGCAGGGCCTTGCCCTCGGTCTGGATGGACGGGGCGATCATGACCTCCGCCTTCTGGAACTCCTTGACGTCGGAGTACCCGGTGGTGGCCATCGCCACACGCAGCGCCCCGAACAGGTTGCGGCGCCCGTCGTTTTCGTACGCCGGACCGACGAGGATCTCCTTCAGCGTGCCCAGGCAGCCGACGTGCACCCGAGCCCCGCGGGGCAGGGTCGGATGGAACGTGGCCATTCCCCAGTGGTAGCCCTTGCCCGGAGCTTCGGCGGCCGCCGCCAGAGGGGAGCCGATCATGACGGCATCGGCCCCACAGGCGATCGCCTTGGCGACGTCTCCCCCGGTGCGCATGCCGCCGTCGGCGATGACGTGCACGTAACGGCCGGTCTCGTCGAGGTAGCGCATCCGGGCTCCGGCGGCGTCGGCGATGGCGGTGGCCTGGGGGACACCGACGCCGAGGACGCCGCGGGTCGTGCAGGCCGCACCGGGACCGACGCCGACCAACACTCCAACCGCCCCGGTGCGCATCAGGTGGAGAGCCGTGGAGTAGGAGGCGCAACCACCGACGATCACCGGCACCTCGCAGTCGGCAATGAACTGCTTGAGATTGAGCGGCTCACCCCTCGACGACACGTGCTCCGCCGAGACGACGGTGCCCTGGATCACCAGGATGTCGAGACCCGCCTGGAGGGCGTACGGCGACAGCTCCTTCACCCGCTGCGGGGTGAGGCTGGCCGCCGTGACGATCCCCGCAGCTTTCATCTCCTCGATACGCCGCCCGATGAGCTCGGGCTTGATCGGCTCGAGGTAGATCTCTTGCATGCGCCGAGTCGCCTTGTCGGGCTCGAGTTCGGCGATCTCCTCGTAGTAGGGCGTGGGATCCTCGTAACGGGTCCACAGCCCCTCGAGATTGAGCACGCCGAGGCCGCCCAAGTGGCCGATCTCGATGGCGGTGGCCGGGCTGAGGGCGCCGTCCATCGCCGATCCCATCATCGGAAGCTCGAAACGGAACGCATCGAGCTGCCAGCTGATGTCGACATCGTCAGGATCTCGGGTCCGCCGGCTGGGGACGATGGCTATGTCGTCGAATCCAAAAGCCTGTCGGCCTGATTTGCCGATACCGATGTCGATTTCCACGAGGATCCTCCGCCGAACGTCGTGCCCGACGAAGGGTACCAGCGCGCTCCGTCCGGCCGGACCGTTACGCTCAGCCGCCATGGCACCCCGGTGGACGGTGATCGATCTCGTCCTAGTCGTGCTCGGCTCGGTCGGCGGCGCGCTGGCGGCCGGCACTGTGGCGACCCTGTCCGGCGCCCCGAACGACGTCGTCCTGCTCTCCTCATTCGGCGGCCAGTACGTCGGCACGCTCGGTGTCCTGTGGCTGATCGGACGGAGTCGCGGTCTCGGTGTCGACAGCCTCGGCTTCGACGTCCGCCCGACCGACGTCATCTACCTGGGACTCGGCGTTGCCCTTCAGATCGCGATCGCCCTCCTGTTTGCGCCCCTCCAGCAGCTCCTCCTCCCCGACGAGGGACCCAGCCAGGAGATCGCCGAGATCTTCATCGCCCTGCAAGGGACCGGGGCCCGGCTGGCGATGGTGGCCATCGCCACGCTTCTGGCCCCCCTGTCCGAGGAGCTCATGTTCCGGGGCCTCTTGTTGCGGGCGCTGGCCGACCGCCCCCGGCGACTGATCATGATCGTGACGGCCGCGGTCTTCGCCACGTTCCACTTGCTAGGGGTAACATCGGTCGGCGCCGGCGTGCTCGTGTTCGTCCAGATCTTCCTGGTGGGGTTGGTGCTGGCGCAGGTGACGCTGCGCCATGGCCGGCTGGGCCCGGCGATCTTCGTGCACTCGGGGTTCAACCTCGTGGCGGCGATCGTCCTGCTGCTGCCCCCGGAGCTCCTCGAGGAGCTGGGCCAGGCGGGAGCTCAGTAGCCGCCCAGTCCTACCGCCCTTCGGATCTCGACCATCGACTTCTCGGCTTTAGCCCGGGCGTCGAGCGCCCCTCGCTCCATGATGCGGGCGACTTCGGCGTCGTCGAGTTGCTTGTAGCGGGTCCGGATCGGGGTGAGACCGTCGATCACCGCCTCGGCCACCGCCTCCTTGAACCGGCCATAGCCGCCCTCGGCGTGCTCGTCGACGAGGTCGTCGATCTTGCGGCCCGAGAAAAACGAGAAGATCTCGAGTAGGTTCGAGATGCCCGGCTTGCGATCCCAGTCGTAGGCGACCGTGGTCTCGGAGTCGGTCACTGCCGTCCGGATTCGCTTGCGGATGACGTCGGGATCGTCCACGAGGAGGATCCGCGAGTTCGGGTTGGGGTCCGACTTCGACATCTTCGATGTCGGGTCCTGGAGCGACATCACGCGGGCGCCGATCTCGGGAGTGATCCGCTCGGGGATCGGGAACAGATCAGCGAACCGGCTGTTGAAGCGCTGGGCCAGGTCGCGGGTCAGCTCCAGATGCTGGGTCTGGTCATCGCCGACCGGAACGGCATGGACCCGGTGGACGAGGATGTCGGCGGCCATCAGAACGGGATAGGAGAACAGACCGAGGTTCTGGCCGGCCTTGTCGGCCTTCTCCTTGTATTGGGTCATGCGCTCGAGCTGGCCGATGCCCGTGATCGTCCCCAGGATCCAGGCGAGCTCGGCGTGCTGAGGTACCTGGGACTGGTAGTAGAGGAGCGACCGGTTCGGGTCGATGCCCACGGCGAGGAGGTTCTTGGCCGTCTTGAGCCGGGACGTGTGGAACTCGGTAACGTCATAGGGGACCGTCATGGCATGCAGGTCGACGACGCTGTAGATAGTTTCGTCGTACTCGTCCTGCATCTTCACCCAGTTGGCCAGGGCCCCGATGTAGTTGCCCAGGTGCAGGTCGCCGGTGGGCTGGATCCCGGAGAAGACTTTCTTCACTTCTGTCGTCATGTCGGCTCTCCAAAGGGTCTGAATCGAAAAAAGCCGCCGGATCGCTCCGGCGGCTCGGCAATCGAGACTGGCGCGCGGAGCTAACTGCAGTCGCTCCACCACCACCAGCTACGGCTGCTCGACATCTCGCCCGGGATCCTAACGCCATCGGCGTCGCGCCGCCACAGCCCCCGGGTTGCACTCTTCAGCTGTCTCCCGTATATTCAACCTATTGGTTAATTAACTGATTGGTTGAATATGGCGATCGACGAACTCAGCAGAACATTCGCGGCCCTGGCAGACCCGACGCGCCGGGCGATCCTCCACCGACTCACTGCCGGTGAGGCGACGGTCAAGGAACTCGCCGCACCGTTCGAGATGAGCCTCCCGGCGGTCTCCAAGCACCTGAAGGTGCTGGAGCGGGCGGGATTGATCAGGCGCGGTCGCCATGGGCAGTGGCGTCCGTGTCGGCTCGACGCCCGGCCGCTCAAGGACGCCGCCCAGTGGATCGCCGACTACCAGCCTTTTTGGGAGGGCAGCTTCGACCGCCTCGAAGAGCACCTCCGAGAGATCCAGAAAGGAGACCGAGATGGCTGAAGCAGCAGGCCATGAACTCACGATCAGGCGGGTCTTCGACGCACCCCAGGACCTGGTTTTTCAGATGTGGGCCGACCCCCGGAACCTCGGTGCCTGGTGGGGGCCGCGAGGATTCGTGGCGGTGGCGGTGGACATGGACGTCGCGCCCGGCGGGTCCTGGCGAACGTGCATCCGCCCCCAGGACGACGACGCCACCGAGTACTGGTGCAGCGGCCGCTATCAGGAGGTGTCTCCGCCAGACCGTCTCGTGTTCACGTTCGCTTGGGAGCAGCCACCGGGAACCCGGGGCCACGAAACCGTTGTGACCGTGACCTTCGCCGCCGTCGGCGACCGAACCGAGATGGTGTTCCACCAGACGCCCTTCGAAACGACCGAAGACCGCGACGAACACGAGAGCGGCTGGGCGGAGGCCTTCGACGACCTGACCCTCCACCTGACCGACGTCATGTGGGAAGGCGAGCCGACATGACGAACGTCGAGGTGACCACCGAGCATCGCGCGACACGGCGGGAGTGGCTGGGACTGGCGGTCATCGCCCCCCTGTGACGCGTTCGTGGAGGGCATGCACATCAGTTCGGCGGTGATGGCGGTGACCCTGTTGCGCCACATCGTCCCCGGCGGCGAGGCGGAAACCGGCTAGGTGGTCAGTCGAACGGCACGTCGAGGGCCGAGCACAGGAAGGATACGAACGGCGCGGCAACTCGACAGCGCTCCAGGAACACATCGATGAAGTCGCTGGACGTCACCGCTTTGTTGGTGAACCTGGCGGAGGCGGCGAAGTCCTTGCGGCGAAGGTCGTCGATCAGGGGGTGATCGGCGTCGAAACCGCGCGGCGGGCGCGCCAGGCGCTCACCCTCCAGGGTGAAGCGCTGCTCGAAGTCGGGAGCGCCGACCGTCTTCTCCCACTCGTCGGGCCGGTCGGCGATGGCTCGGCGGATCTTCGCGGCGGTGGCGGCATCGGGGCGCCAACAACCGACGCCCAAATAGGACCGACCCGGCTGGATCGCCAGGTAGAACCGCGGCGTGGCCGCCTCTTCGTGCATCCGATGCCGGATGCCGACTCCCAGATAGGTGCGATACGGGGACTTGTCGACGGAGAAGCGGATGTCGCGCGCCATCCGGATCAGCGACCCTCCGACCACCGACGGCTCGACGATGAAGTGCGGAGAGATGGCCGCAAACGGCTCCACCAGGTCGGCGATGAACCGCAATGCCGGCAGCCGAACGTGTCGCTCGTAGTCGTCGCGGTGGGCGGCGAACCACTCCCGGTCGTTGTGGGCGGCGAGATCTCGGAGGAAGGCGAACAGGCGCGGGCTGAAGTGGGCCATGCCGGCGAACGTACATGGACGACACCGCGGCGACTAGAGGGTCGTGACACGCCAAATCCGGGCGAGATAGCGACATCCTGCCGATACCGTGGCCATGAGGACTCGACGACAGTGTTCGCAAAACGACTCCGGTCCTGGGCATGGGACTACCTGGTGATCCTGGGGCTGATCGGGATCGTCTTCGTCGTGTTCGGATTGCCCATGCTTCTCGGCTGGCTGGACCTCGCCGCGATCTGGTCGGACCGCACACTCTCGGATGTGGCCATCACGGTGCTGACGGTGATCCCCACACTCGTGTACTTCACCGCCACCGAGGCGGGGCCACGTCACGCCACTTGGGGCAAGCGAAAGAGCGGCCTGCGGGTCGCCGCTGACGGAGAACCATTGGTCGGCGCCGCCCTGGTTCGCAACATCGTCAAGCTCTTGCCTTGGCAGTTCGGTCACCTGGCGGCAACACGGTTCGCCACCGCTCCCGAGGCGACCACCTCGGCGACTGTCTTCTTCGTGGTGTCGATGGTGTTGCTCGCCGCCGTTGCCCTGCCTCCCCTGTTCGGGAAGCGAGGCCTCCACGAGGTCGCCTCGGGAACCACGGTCGTGCCGGCGGATCAGCCGGCTTCGACTCCCGTATAGAAGGACGTGGTCCGCTGGGCAGCGGCCTCCGCTTCTGCGGGATCCGTCCCGGCGGCGATGCTGGCGTCCCGCCAGGCAGCGCTGCTCGCTCCATAGAAAGCCCGGCCTTCGTCCGAAGCCGCCCACGCCTCGAGGTCGGTGGGCTTGGCGGCCTCGTTGTTCGATACGTGCAGAGCCAGGCCCATGAGCGCCCCGTCCCAGCCCACACCGACCGCTCCCGGGCCGAACTGGGTCCACATGTCGTCGTCGACGTGGGCGACGTGTTCGAGCGTGAAGCGTGCCTGCCCGTCGTCTTCTTCCTCGATCCGAACCTCGATCCACGACACCTGGCCGCCGAACTCCCACGTGGCGGCGAACCGGTTGGGCGGCTCACACTCCTCGATGGTGCCGTCGGCATTGCCCTGGAGGCTGTAGCGGCCACCTACTCGCAGGTCGCCACTGACGGGCAGGAACCACCGGGCGATCCGGTCGGGATTCGTCACGGCGTCCCAGAGGTCGTCTACGTCGGTCGGATAGACCCGGCTGGCGGTGAGCACGCGGGCCTCCCCGGACTCCAACGTCCTGGTTCCGACCGTCCGGCTGACTTCGGATATGTGGTGGGCGACGTCGAGCGTCATGTCTGCTTCCTCTCTCGCTTGCCCCTCGCCACCTCGGTGGCGAGGGCTTCCAACGGTCCGGCCCAGAGGCGGCGGAACCTGTCGAGCCACTCATCGACATCTTCGAATCCGTCGGGGCGGAGCCGATAGAGCCGCCTGGGCCCGTCGACGCGCACGGCGACGAAGCCGCTCTCCCGCAACACCCGCAGGTGATGGGAAACGGCCGGCTGGGAGATCCCGAACTCGCCCTGGACGACGACCGCCAACTCACCGGCAGCTGTTTCACCCCGGGAGAGCAGGTCGAGGATCCGCCTCCTGACCGGGTCTCCGAGCACGTCGAGTGCATTCACAGGCGACATTTAAGTAGCGCTTTATATAAATCGCAACTGAAGTAGTTGACGTGGACCGACAGGAACGACATCCTGGCGCCAACGCGCTCATCCAGAGCGGTGGAGGGACAGGCCCAAAGAAGCCGCGGCAACCGGACCCGATTCGGTGCCAATGCCTGATCGATGAGCTGCTCGCACGCCGTCGTGCGGCGCTCCGAGCGCGTTTGGGGAAGAGCGAAAGGAGACCGCATGACGGACCGCCACGTCCATCTCGTCGGCACCGTGCCCGCCGACGACGCCAAGGCCGCGCTCGAGTTGTTCGCCACAGAGCTCGGCGACCGGCTCCCGCCGTGGGTGCCCGATGGCGAGACCGGTGCTCGACTGAACTGGATCCAGCGGATCATCGAAGGCCTGCGCCACCATCCTGATCTCCGGCTCGCCCGGGACGGCGATTGGAGCGACTACGAGAAGACGCCCTACTTCACGGTGGCGCCGCGCCGCTCGTTCACGACGCTCGACCTCGACTACTTCGAGTACTTCCAGGAGTCGTGGCCGGCCTTCGAAGCCTTCCGCGACTCGCTCGACCGCCCGGTGAGCCTGCAGGTGGGGATCCCCGGGCACCTGGATCTGGCGTTGGGGGCGTTCGGGTTCAAGCCTGCGGCGGCGTTCCGCAACGTGGCGCCGTTCCGGGATGCCACCGTCCGCGAGATCACGCTGATCCAGGCGACGGCGGGAGACGACGTCGTCTTTCAACTGGAGATACCGATCCCCCTGATCCTGCTCACCAGGATCCCTTCGCGAGTCAGGCCGCTGGCGGCGGGACGACTCGCCGCCGAGCTGCTGAAGGTGGTCCGCCGTACCCGCAAAGGAACCCGGTTCGGCGTCCACCTCTGCTACGGCGACATGAACCATCGGTCGATGGCAGACCCGGAGGACACCCGACCGGCCGTGCTGCTGGCAAACGCCCTCGTCGAGGCATGGCCCGAGGCCCAGAAGCTGGAGTTCGTGCATGTTCCGTTCGGCCGAGGCATTGAGCCCCCACCGATCGACGGTGAGTTCTACGCCGCACTCGCCGAGCTGCGCCTCCCGCCGGAGGTGCGGTTCGCCGCCGGGATCGTCCACGAGGGCCGAGAGCTCGACGAGCTCGAGCACCTGCGGAACCGAATCGAGACCCTGGTGGGCCGGCCCGTGGACATCGCCGCCGCCTGCGGTCTCGGCCGCCGCGATCGCCAGCGGGCGGTTCAGAACCTGGCGCTGAGCCGGGCCCTCGCCGAGTGACCGCCGATCGATCAGGAATCGAGAAGCGTCGGCTCTGTGCCATCGCGTAGCTTCACCATCGCCTCCCCGGGTACAACCGGAGCGAACGAAGACGAGACGGGAAAGGAGCTTCAGATGAGCGCCAAGGAAAAGACCACCGGATTCTCCGAAGCCGAGAAGCAGGCGATGCGGGAGCGGGCCGCCGAGCTCAAGGCCGAGAAGGGCGGCAAGAAGAAGGCCGAGATGGAAAAGGCCGCCCTCGACGCGATCGCCGCCATGCCCGACGAGGACCGGCTGATCGCCGAGCGGATCCACGCCCTCGTCCTCGAGCGTGCGCCCGATCTGTCGGCCCGCACATGGTACGGGATGCCGGCCTACGCCAACGCGGAAGGCAAGGTGGTGTGCTTCTTCCAGGCGAAATCGAAGTTCGACTCCCGCTACGGCACCTTCGGGTTCAACGATGTCGCCAACCTCGACGACGGGCCGATGTGGCCGGTCACCTACGCCATCACCGAGTGGACCCCCGAGGTGGAGAAGCAGGTAGCCAGCCTGATCGAAAAAGCGGTGAGTTGAAAGACCCATGCCCTCGGCCCGAGCCGGGTTGACCCCGGCTGAGGCTGAGGGCATACTGTTCGTTCGATGCACTACTTCGCCGACGGCATCATCATTATCGACTGAGGCGCTGGCCACATCCCGGCCCGCGCCTTCCGCCCTCTGCAATCGCAGGGGGTTTTTTCATTCCCGAACGGCACGGAGAACCCCATGGAGACGACGCTCGAGATCTACGACACGACACTGCGAGACGGAAGTCAGCAGGAAGGGATTTCGCTCACCGTCAGCGACAAGCTGCGCATCGCCCAGCTGCTCGACGACCTCGGCGTCGCCTACATCGAGGGAGGATGGCCGGGGGCGCTCCCCAAGGACGACGAGTTCTTCGCTTTGGCGAAGAGCCGTCTGGATCTCCGGCACGCCCAGCTGGTGGCGTTCGGCTCCACCCGGCGTCCTGGCACGACCGCCGACAAGGACCCTCAGCTCCGTGCCTTGCTGGACGCCGAGACGGAGACGATCTGCATCGTCGGCAAGTCCTGGGACTACCACGTGCGAGAGGCGCTGCGCACCGACCTCGACGAAGGCCTGGCCATGATCGGAGAGTCGGTCGAGTTCCTCCGCTCCCACGGCCGGCGAGTCTTCTTCGACGCCGAGCACTTCTTCGACGGGTTCCGCACCACCCCCGAGTACGCGTTGGCTGCGGCTCGCGTCGCAGCTGAAGCGGGGGCCGAGCGGATCGTCCTCTGCGACACCAACGGCGGCACCCTCCCCAACCAGATCGTCGAGGTGCTCGGCAAGGTCGAGGCCGAGATCGACGTCCCACTCGGGGTCCACTTCCACAACGACGCCGGCTGTGCGGTGGCCTCGTCCCTGGCTGCGGCGGAAGCCGGGGCGGTGCAGATCCAGGGATGCATCAACGGCTACGGCGAGCGCACCGGCAACGCCGACCTGTGCAGCATCATCCCCGACCTGGTGCTGAAGATGGGC
>Ga0207873_1000132_pt1 | contig 80873 bp, 74 predicted proteins | sample BGWIniCompost_FD_187373 | JGI IMG/M metagenome (GOLD analysis project Ga0207873, IMG submission 187373) | Cellulose adapted compost microbial communities from Newby Island Compost Facility, Milpitas, CA, USA - BGW Initial Compost (SPAdes)... ... | reverse complement strand
GTGATCGCACATCGCCTCGCCACGGTGCGCCGCGCGGACCGCATCGTCGTCATGGACCGCGGCCGCATCGTCGCCGTCGGCACGCACGACGAGCTGCTCGAGGAAAGCCCGCTCTACGCGCGACTCGCGGAGCTCCAGTTCGGCGACCTCGAGCTCGAAGACGAGGACGGCGCTACAGCCACGCGGCGATCGATGCGTAGTCGACCGGCTTCGTGAGGTGCTGATCGATCCCCGCGTCGCGCGAGCGGCGCCGATCCGCGGCCTGCCCGTATCCGCTGATCGCGATCAGCTTGATCGGACCGATCCTTTCGTCCGAGCGCAGCGCGCGAGCGAGCTCCCACCCGTCCATGTCCGGCAGCCCGATATCGAGCAGCACGACGTCGGGCGCGAACTCCCGCACGATATCGAGCGCCGAGCGGCCGTCGCGCACGTCGCGCACCTCGTGTCCCGCGTGCTCCAGCAGCTTCGCGAGGCTCGAAGCGGCGTCGTCGTTGTCGTCGACGATCAGAATGCGTCGGCGCGGCGCCTGCAGATCGCGGCCGCGACCGTCCGCCGCGCGCGTAGGCATCACCTTCATGCACGGCAAGCGGACGACGAACGTCGCCCCCTGCCCGGCGCCCGCGCTGTGCGCTTCGATCGCGCCGCCGTGGAGCTCGACGAGCTTCTTCACGAGCGACAAACCGATTCCGAGGCCGGCGTCGTCGTGCGCCTCGTCGATCCGCTTTCGCGGATCGAACAGGTGCGGCAGCGCCGCCGCGACGATGCCCATACCGTTGTCGCGCACGGTGACGACGGCGTCGCCGTCGAGCCGTTCGACCGAAAGCTCGATCCGTCCGCCGCTCGGCGTGAACTTGGCCGCGTTGTTCAGCAGGTTCGTGAAGATCTGCGCGAGACGAACAGGGTCCGCATCGACGCTGATGGGTCCGTCCGGCAGCGTAGCGACGAGCGCGTGCCGGCGCGCTTCGACGAGCGGCCGCACGGTCTCGAGCGAATGACGTACGGCGTCGCGCAGATCGACGATCTCCTTGCGCAGCACGATCCGTCCGGTCGTGATCCGCGACGTGTCGAGCAAGTCGTCGACGAGGCGCGTCAAGTGATCGAGCTGACGCTCGATGATCTTGCGCAGCTCCGTCAGCGCGGGATCGGCCGGCAGCTGCCGCATGAGCTCGGTCGCGGTCGTGAGCGGCGCGAGCGGATTGCGCAGCTCGTGCGCTAGCATCGCGAGGAACTCGTCCTTGCGGCGATCGGCCGCCTCGAGCGCTTGCTCCGCGAGCTTGCGCTCCGTGATATCGATGATCGAGCCGATATAGCCCTTGAACTTGTGACCGGGGCTGAAGCGCGGCGCCGCGGCTTGAAGCACCCAGCGGTACTCGCCGTCGTGCCGCAGCATGCGAAACTCGATGCGAAACGGCTGCAGGCGCTGCTGAGCGTTGGCGAACGTGCGCTCGAACGACTCGCGGTCGTCCGGATGCACGACGTCGAGCCAACCCGAGCCGAGCCCCGCCGACGACGCGAGGCCCGTGAACTCGTACCAGCTCCGCGAGAGGAACATGCACCCGCCGTCCGGCGCCGTGAGCCAAACCATGAACGGCGCGTTGTCGGCCATCTGGCGGAACCTCGCCTCGCTCTCGCGAAGCTGCGCCTCGGCGAGCCTGCGCTCGGTGATCTCTTGCACGACCGCGGCGACGCCGACGATCTCGCCGCGCACTCGGACCGGGAAGAAGTCCTCCTTCCACGTCCGCTGCTGGCCTGGCCGCGCCGGCGTCTCGCCGCGCACCTCGACGCCGAGCCACGGCTCGCCGGTCTCGAGAATTTCCCGCCACTTGAGATAGAGCTCCTCGGGCGCCTCGATATCCGGGAGCAGCTCGTCGAGCCGCTTGCCTTCGTGCTCCGCGGCGGAGAAGCCGTGCATCTCGGCGAGGCGCTCGTTGATCCTGCGAAAGCGAAGATCCCGATCCCAGAAGCCGAGCCCGATCGGCGCCGCGGCGAAGATCGCGTCGAGCAACGCGTTCGCCTCGCGCGCGCGCTCGTTGGCCCGCTCGGCCTCGAGCTCGGCACGTTTGCGGTCGGTGATGTCTTCGCCGACGCCGACCCAGCCGCGAACGGTGTCGTCGTCGTTGACGAGCGGCAGCGCACGCACGCGCATGTGCCGCGTTTCGCCCGAGGCGTCGACGAACCGCCATTCGCCGTCGAACGGTGCACGCCGCGACACGGCCGAGCGCCACGCGGCTTCCGCGGCGGGGCGCTCATCCGGATGCACCGCGCCGACCCATCCGCGGGTCCTGAGCGCCTCTTCGCTCTGGCCGGTCAATGCGCGCCACGACGGCGAGTCCTCGAAGACGCGACCGTCGGCATCGCACGCCCACGACGCATTCGACGAGACGTCGATGAGCGCCTTCAGCCGCGCCTCCTCGGCGTGCTTTCGCGCGGTCACATCGAACGCGATGCCGACGCCTCGCACGGCTTTGCGCTCGCCGTCGATGACGTCGAACAGCGTGCGGCCGCGCACGAGCAGCCAACGCACCTCGCCGTTCGGAAGCACGATACGGTGCTCGGTCTCGACGAGACCGTCGCCGTTCGGGTCGTGCGAGCGCGCGATTGCCGCGGCGACGCGGTCGCGGTCGTCCGGGTGGACATGCAAGGGCAGCCCGCGCTCGTCGACGTCGGTCGGCGAGCCGTAAGGCCTGCCGATCAACGCGAACATCTCCGGCGACCAATAGTCGCGATGCCCGAGGAGATCGACGTCGAAGACGCCGCCCGGCGTGGCCTCGGCCCAAGTCTCGAGCGCCGCGCGGCGGCGCGCATAAGTCTCGTCCGGCGCCGCGCTCGCCGCGTCGGCATCTCGCGACACGTAGGCCGCGATCGCGCATGCACGACCGCTGTCGTCGTGCAGCAACAGTAGCGACAAGACCACGTCGAAGGTCTGCCCGTCGCGGGCGACACGCGCAGATCGCAGCCTCGGCGTGCGCGTCCCTGCGAGGCATCGATCGCGCAACGCGGCTTCCTCGGCGTAAAGCTCGCGCGGAACGAGCACCGAGTAAGGCCGTCCGATCAGCTCTTCTCGACGCCAGCCGAACATCTCCACCCCGGCGGTATTGATATCGACGATACGTCCGTCGAGCGCCTCCAGAACGATCGGCTCGACCGCGTCATGGAAGAGTCTTTCATGCAACGAGCGAGACGAATCGATGGGTGGCAATGTGCTCAGCAAGATCGGCCCTCTACGCGTAACCCATTCGCTGACGATCGGCGGGGGGAATCGAAATCCACGCCGAGTATAGCTCGACGCGAACGCTTGACAATCGCAAGTTGCAGACGATTCTGTTGCCTTCCATTCGGTCCTTATGCGGGTTGCGGCGCGCCTCGCGATCCTTTCTACTGGCGCGATCGACGCTGAGGAGCCTCGATGACCTTCACGCGCCGCATCGACCGGTACGCCAAGCCGCGCTCGGCGGCAGCGCTCGCCGCGGCGCTCGCCGCCGCGACGTCCGCGCACGCGCAGACGAGCGCCGACGTGGAGATCGACGGCGACGACATCGGCGGCGTCGTGATGAGCCGCGACGGACCGGAAGCCGGCGTCTGGGTCATTGCCGAGACGTCGGAACGCGACACGCGCTTCGCGCGCATCGTCGTGACCGACGACCAGGGACGCTTCGTCGTGCCCGATCTGCCGGATGCGGCGTACTCCGTATGGGTACGCGGCTATGGCCTCGTCGATTCGCAGCGCGTTGCGACGCGTCCGGGCGAGCGGGTCGCGCTGACGGTCACGCCCGCGACGGATCCCGCCGTCGCCGCGGAAACGTATCCCGCGATCTACTGGTACTCGATGATGCGGCTACCGTCGGAAGCCGAGGTCGCGGCGATCCCCGGCGGCCTGAACCGGTATATCGCGTCGATGACGAATCTCGGCTGCATCGGCTGCCATCAGCTCGGACAACGCTCGACGCGCACGATCCCCGCTTCGCTCGGCGAGTTCGACAGCTCGCTCGACGCGTGGGTGCGGCGGCTGCAATCGGGGCAGGCAGGCGAAGCGATGATCGCGATCGCCGCGGGCCAGCTCGGCGGGATCCCGCTGCGGTATCTCGCCGATTGGACCGATCGAATCGCCGCCGGCGCGTTGCCGCGCGCGAGGCCGTCCCGTCCGCGCGGTATCGAGCGCAACGTCGTCGTCACGATCCGCGACTGGTCGACCGAGAAGGCCTACATGCACGACCTGTCGTCGACGGACCGGCGCAATCCCACGGTCAACGGCTACGGCAGGATCTACGGCGCGCCGGAGCTTTCCACCGACGAGTTCCCGGTCCTCGACCCCGTCGCCGACTCCGCGACGAGCTTTCACGCGCCCGTCCGCGACGCGGACACGCCGTCGGCCGCGAAGACCCTGCCCTTGCAACCCTCCCCATACTGGAACGACGAGAGCATCTGGGACAGTCGTGCGAATGCGCATAATCCGATGCTCGATCAGCTCGGTCGAGTGTGGTACACGGCGCGCATCCGCGGCCCCGAGAATCCGGCATTCTGCCGACGGGGCTCCGATCATCCGTCCGCGAAGCTCTTCCCGCTCGAGAGATCCACGCGCCAGCTCGCGCTGCACGAGCCCGAGACCGGCGACTACACGTTCATCGACACGTGCTTCTCGACGCATCACTTGCAGTTCGCGGCCGACGAGCGCAACACGCTCTGGACGAGCGGCGGCGGAGAGGTCGTCGGTTGGCTCGACACGAAGACCTTCGACGAGACCGGCGACGCGGCACGCGCGCAAGGCTGGACCGCGCTCGTGCTAGACACGAACGGCAACGGCCGCCGCGACGCCTATGTCGAGCCGGACGAGCCGCTCGCCCCCGGGAAGGACAAGCGCATCGTCGCGGGCTTCTACGCGGTGATGCCGAGCCCGTCGGACGGCGCGATCTGGGGCTCGAGCCTCGGCTTTCCCGGTGCAGTCGTGCGTCTCGATCCCGGGCCGAGCCCGCCCTCGACCGCGCTCGCCGAGATCTACCGCGTTCCGCTGCCGGGCTTCGGCGCGCGCGGCGCGGACATCGACAGCGAAGGCGTCGTCTGGGTCTCGCTCGGCAGCGGTCATCTCGGCGCGTTCGACCGACGCAAGTGCGAGGGCCCGCTGAACGGTCCCGAGGCGACCGGCGACCATTGCCGCGAAGGCTGGTCGTTCTATCGCTTTCCCGGGCCGGGCTTCGAAGGAAGGCCGGAGACGAGCGCCGAGGCGAGCTACTACACGTGGGTCGATCAGCACAATACGCTCGGCCTCGGCCACGACGTGCCGATGGCGACCGCAAATCTGTTCGACGGCATTCACGCGCTCGTCGACGGCGAATTCGTGACGCTGCGCGTGCCGTATCCCCTCGGCTTCTACACGAAGGGCTTCGACGGCCGTATCGACGATCCCGACGCGGGCTGGAAGGGCCGCGGTCTGTGGGTGCCGAGCGGCGATCGGACGCCGTGGCTCATGGAAGGCGGCAAGGGCACGAAGCCGCTCGTCGCGCACATTCAGCTGCGGCCGGACCCGCTCGCGAAGTGACGCGGGGCGCGCGTCCGTGCCGTGAGAAAGGACGCGCGTGCCCGCCCTACTTCACGGGCTCGATCGTCGTGACGCCGCCCATGTACGGCACGAGCACGTCCGGCACGCGGACCGATCCGTCCGCCTGCTGATAGTTCTCGAGCACGGCGACGAGCGCGCGGCCGACGGCCACGCCCGAGCCGTTCAGCGTGTGCACGAGCTCCGGCTTGCCGGTTTCCGGGTTTCGCCAACGGGCCTGCATCCTGCGCGCCTGGAACGCCTCGCAGTTGCTGCACGAGGAGATTTCCCGGTAACGATTCTGTCCCGGCAGCCACACCTCGAGGTCGTAGGTCTTCGCGGACGCGAAGCCCAAATCCCCGGAGCAGAGCGCCACCACCCGATACGCGAGCCCCAGGCGCTTCAGCACCTCTTCGGCGTGAGACGTCAGAAGCTCGAGCGCCTCGTACGACTCGCTCGGGCGCACGATGTGCACGAGCTCGACCTTGTCGAACTGGTGCTGGCGGATCATCCCGCGCGTGTCTTGCCCGTGCGAGCCCGCCTCGGAGCGGAAGCACGGCGTATGGGCCGTCAGGCGCATCGGCAGCGCGTTCGCGTCGACGATCTCCTCGCGCACGAGATTCGTCAGCGGCACCTCGGCCGTCGGGATCAAGCGATAGCCGCCGTCGACCGCGAACAGGTCTTCCGCGAACTTCGGCAGCTGACCGGTGCCGTGAAGCGCGGCATCCCGGACGAGATAAGGGACGTAGATTTCCTTGTAGCCGTGCTCACGCGTGTGCAGGTCGAGCATGAACTGCGCGAGCGCGCGATGAAGACGCGCGACCTCGCCGCGCAGCACGACGAATCGGCTTCCCGAAAGCTTCGCCGCCGCATCGAAGTCGACGAGGCCGCCGAGCCGTTGCCCGATCTCGACGTGATCGCGCGGCTCGAAGTCGAAACGCGGCGGCTCTCCCCAACGGCGAACCTCGACGTTCGCGCTATCGTCCGCGCCGTCGGGGACACTGTCGTGCGGCAGGTTCGGAAGACCCGCGAGCAACGCTTCGAGCTCGACGCCGACCGCCTCGAGCTCGCGCTCGGAGCGCTCGAGCGCCGCGCCGAGCTCGCCGACCTCGGCCTTCAGCGCCTCGACGTCGCCGCCCGCGGCCTTCGCGCGCCCGATCTCCTTCGAGCGCTCGTTGCGCCGCTGCCGCAGCGACTCCACCTCGACTTGCAGGCGTTTGCGCTCCGCCTCGAGCGCTTCGTAACGTTCTCGATCGAGCACGAAGCCGCGGCGGGCGAGCCGTCGCTCGACGCCGTCGAGGTCCGTACGAAGAAGCTTGGGATCCAGCATGCGCGAATCTTACGACGGCAAGAGCCATCGCTCCATGCGCTGGCACCAGCCTTCGAGCAACCAATACGACAGGAGCAACGCGGCGAACACCCCGATCGCGTTCGCCGCGACGTCGCGCAAGTCGAAGAAGCGCGCCGGCGCCAGCGACTGCAACGCGTCGAGCGCCGCGCCGAGCGCCACGAGCCCGAGCGCGATCCAGAGATGGCGACTGCGCCGATACAACCCGGCGAACCAGATCATCAGCAGAAAATACGTCGCCGCGTGCACCACTTTGTCGTGCCCGAACGTCGAGGGCACCGAGCTGCCCGGCATCAAGCTGCCCGCGACGACCGCCGCGATCATGAACCAGCCCGCGAGCCTCCACGCCCACGGATAGCGAAGCGGCACCATGACGTCAGCGCGCCGGCTTCCCGATCACGTCCGCACCTCTCGGCGGATCGAACCGGAAGAGCTCCCGATCGACCTCCCCGTTCAGCTCGACGTCGAAGAGCTCGATCGACGTGACCTGGCCCAAGCCGTCGACGAGCTGGAGACGCCGGGGGATCAATCCGTCGAACGCGATCAGCACCGAGCGGAAATCGGTCCCTTCGAGCTTGGGCTCGAGCAACACGGACCGCAGCTCGCCGTCGGCGATCTCGTCGACGACGGTGAAGCTTTCGCGTACCGCCCGGTCGCCGCCGAGGAGCATCGCCGGCGACGCCGCGGCGGAGTCGTCGAGCGGCGTGACGGTGACCTGCTCGAGCTCGACGTCGTGGACCCAGACGTTCTTGCCGTCGGCGACGACGAGCTGCTCGAAGGGCTCGCTGTAATGCCAACGAAAGCGGCTCGGACGCTCCAGCACGAGCGTCCCGGATTGCCGCTCGGCGAGCCGGCCGTCCGCGCTGAAAAGCTCTTGCTCGAATCGGGCCTCGAGCGTATCGACCTCGTCGAGAAAACGATCGAGCACCGTGGATCCGAGCACCGCGACGCTCTCGTCCGCATCGTCCGCCTGCGAGACGGCGGAAAGCGGAACGGCGAGCACGGCGAAAAGCAGAGCGAGCGAGGCGCGCGCGGCCACGCGCTCAATCGCGAGGCGGCGGAGGCACGAGGACCTCCCTGAAGCCATTCGGTTGCAGCTCTCCAACGATGCCCGCCTCCTCCATGGTTTCGATCATCCTTGCCGCGCGGTTGTAACCGATCTTCAGGCGCCGTTGGATTCCCGAGATCGAAGCCTTGCGCGTTTCGGTCACGATGCGGACCGCCTGATCGTAAAGGGGATCCTGCTCGCCGTCCATCGCGAAGCCGCCGGCCTCGCCGCCGACGCCCGCGGCGCCGTTGTCGCCGGCCGCCGGCCCTTGCAGGACCTCGTCGACGTACACCGGCTCGCCGCCCGCGCGCAACGCGCGGACGACCGCGTGGACCTCGTTGTCGGACACGAACGCGCCGTGCACGCGCGTCGGGATGGACGTGCCGGCGGGCAGATAGAGCATGTCGCCGTGGCCGAGCAGATGCTCGGCGCCGATCTGGTCGAGAATCGTGCGCGAGTCGACCTTCGCCGACACCTGGAACGCGATGCGGCTCGGAATGTTCGCCTTGATCAGGCCGGTGATCACGTCCACCGACGGCCGCTGCGTCGCGATGATCATGTGAATGCCGGACGCACGCGCCTTCTGCGCGAGCCTCGCGATCAGCTCCTCGACCTTCTTGCCCACCGTCATCATCATGTCGGCGAGCTCGTCGATGATGACGACGATATAGGGCAAGAGCTCGAGCTTCGGCGGCTCGTCGTCCTCGTTGACCTTCTTGAACGTCGGATCGACCAGCGGCTTGCCCTGCGCTTCCGCGTCGGCGACCTTCTTGTTGTAGCCGGCGATATTGCGCACGCCCAGGCCCGCCATCAGCGCGTAGCGCCGTTCCATCTCGGCGACGCACCACCTGAGCGCGTTCGCCGCCTGCTTCATATCGGTGACGACCGGCGCGAGCAGATGCGGAATGCCCTCGTAGACGGAGAGCTCGAGCATCTTCGGGTCGATCATGATCAAGCGGACCTGCGTCGGCAGCGCCTTGTAGAGCAGGCTCAGCACCATCGCATTGATCGCGACCGACTTACCGGAGCCCGTCGTGCCGGCGATCAGCAAATGCGGCATCTTCGCGAGGTCCGCGACGACCGGCTGACCGCTGATGTCCTTGCCGAGCGCGAGGGCGAGCGGCGACTTCAGCTCGTCGTACGCCTGAGACTTGATGATCTCGCCGAGCGTGACGAGCTCGCGCACCTCGTTCGGAATCTCGAGGCCGACGTACGGCTTGCCGGGGATCACCTCGACGACGCGCACGCTCACGGTCGCCAGCGAGCGCGCGAGATCCTTCGCGAGATTCGAGATCTGGCTGACCTTCACGCCGGGCGCGGGCTGCAGCTCGAAACGCGTGACGACCGGCCCCGGATGCACGGCGACCACCTCGGCCTGCACGCCGAAATCGGCGAGCTTGATCTCGACGAGCCGCGACATTTTCTCGAGATCCTCGGCCGAGTAGCCGCCTTCGCGCGGCGGAGGATCGTCGAGCAGCGACAACGGCGGCAACTCGCCCGCCGCGACCGGCTCGAACAACGGCACCTGCTTCTCACGCTCGACGCGCGCGCTGGGCTCGACCTTGCCGATCGTCGGCTCGATCCGCGGCACCTTCGCCTTCGGCTTGCTGCGCGTCTTCGTGACGAGCTCGTGGCGCTGCTGCTTCGCACGGCGGCCTTCGAGGAAGACGCGCATGCGGCCGAAGAGCGCGCGCGTCTCGGCGATCCCGGCATAGACGAGCCGGCCGATGCCGTCCATGACCGCGAGCCACGACACGCCGGTCGCGAGCGATACGGCGCCGAGCCACAGCACGAGCAAAAGCACCGTCGCACCGAGCGTCCCGAGCGCGTTCGTGAGCCCGAAGCCGACGAGCTGGCCGAGCACGCCGCCCGCGCTTTCCTGCAGCGTCGGCGCGGAGAAATGCAGCGTCGCGAGCCCGCAGCTGGTGGCGATCGTGAGCACGCCGCCGACGACCTTGAACCACGCCGAGCCTCGCGGCGCGGCCGGGTCTCGGCTGCGAAACAGCAGCACCGCGGACAGCAGCACGAGCGCCGGGAACAGGTAGGCCGAAACGCCGAACAGCAGAAACGCGATGTCGGCGAACCACGCGCCCGCCGGCCCCATGCGGTTCGATACGACGTCGTCGCCGCTGACCGTGAAGGCCGGATCGGCAGGGTCGTAGCTCAGAAGCGCCCACAGCAGGATCAGCGCGAGGCCCACCAGCACCCAGAATGCGGACTCTTTCAACCCTTTGATGCGAGGCACGAAGATCCCCTGCACCGCGGTGCTCGTCTTGGCTCTAGTCAAGTTCAACCGCAACTTCCCTGCTTAAGGGCCTGATTATACGTACGCGGGCTCTCCAACAAAGCGGAACGGGTCATCGTTCCGCGGACGGCGACTCGACGCCGTCGAAGCCGCTACACTGAACGTGCGAACGGCTGTGCACCATGGATCTCGAGCCCAAGCGCCTCTCGTCCCTCGACGAAATCGCCCCGGCCGCGTGGAACGCGTTATCGGACGGCAACCCGTTCCTGCGCCACGAGTTCCTCGCCGCGCTCGAGCACACGGGCTGCGTCGGCCCGGGAACGGCGTGGGAGCCGAGCCATATCGTCGTCTCGGAGAAAGACACGGGACGCCTCGTCGGCGCGCTGCCGCTCTACTTGAAGCACGACTCCCACGGCGAGTTCGTGTTCGACTGGAGCTGGGCGGACGCGTACGAGCGCGCCGGAGGCCGTTATTACCCGAAGCTCGTCGCGTCGATCCCCTTCACGCCGGCGAACGGGCGCAGGCTGCTCGTCGGCGATCCCGCCCGCGCCGACGAGATCGCCGCGGCGCTGCTCGACGCCGCGACGTCGCTGTGCGACGAGCTCGACGCGTCGTCGGTCCATTGCCTGTTTCCGACCGAAGCGGAAGGGCCGGCTTTCGAGGCGGCCGGTTTCTTGCCCCGCAAGGGCTGCATGTTCGTCTGGCACAACCGCGGCTACGGCGATTTCGACGACTTTCTCGCCGCGTTCAATGCCGAGAAGCGCAAGAAGGCGCGTCGCGAGCGGCGTCGCATCGCGGAGGCCGGGATACGCTTCGAGCACGTGCGCGGCGACGAGCTGTCGAAGCAGGACTGGGATCTCGTCTTCGGCTTCCACGCGCGCACGTTCCTGCTGCACGGCCGCCGACCGTACCTGAACCGGGCGTTTTTCGCCGAGGTCTCGCGCACGATGCCCGAGAACGTGCTCGTCATCGTCGCGCGTCACGGAAGCACGCCGATTGCCGCGGCGATCTGTTTCAAGGGCGGCGGCGCGCTTTACGGCCGCTACTGGGGCAGCCTCGCGGATTTTCACAGCTTGCATTTCGAGACGTGCTATTACCAGGGCATCGAGCATTGCATCCGCGAAGGACTGCAAAAGTTCGAGCCCGGCGTCCAAGGGGAGCACAAGATCAGCCGAGGCTTCACGCCGACGCCGACGTGGTCGTGGCATCGCCTGGCGGATCCGGGCTTTCACCGAGCCGTGCAGCGATTCTTGACGCACGAGACGGCCCAGGTGGATGCTTATATCGATCTCGTGGACGACCACGTGCCGTATCGCCGCGACCGGCGCGATATCGAGCGGATATGAGCGCGATACGCTGGCTTTCGGCCAATGCCGACGTGGACGCGTTCCCGCCGCCGCACTTGGCACTCGACGAGCCGAACGGGCTTCTCGCGGCCGGCGGCGATCTGCGGCCGGAGCGCCTGCTCTCGGCTTATCGACGCGGTATCTTCCCCTGGTACGAGCGCGGTCAACCGATCCTGTGGTGGTGTCCCAACCCGAGGGCCGTGCTCTTCCCGTCGGAGCTTCGCGTCTCGAGGAGCCTGCGCCGCGTCGTTCGACGCGAGATCTTCCGTATCACCGCCGATACGGCCTTCGAGCGAGTGATTCGCGCCTGCGCGGAGCCGCGGCGTTATGGCCCGGGCACGTGGCTCACCGACGAGATGGTCACGGCGTACTGCGCGCTGCACGAGCTCGGCTGGGCGCATTCGTTCGAGGCGTGGCACGAAGGCGAGCTCGCCGGAGGACTGTACGGCGTCGCGATCGGCCGCGTCTTCTTCGGCGAATCGATGTTCACGCGGGTCACGGACGCATCGAAGGCCGCATTCGTCACCGCGGTCTCGTATCTTCGCGCGAGAAACTTCGAGCTGATCGACTGTCAGATCGCGTCGGCGCACCTCGCGAGCCTCGGCGCCGTCGACGTGCCGCGCACGCGATTCCTCAAGCTCCTGAAGCAGCTCTGCGGCGAGTCGCGAGCGCTCGGACCGTGGATGGCCGATTTCGCGGCGTGGGCGGCGAACGAGCGCGGCGCCGAGGGTACCCGAGCGGCCGGTCCGACGTCGTAGCGCGAGCTCGACGCCAGCGGCATCGCGCAACACCCCCGTTTGCCGCCTATCCGAGGTTGTGCAAGAATGCTGCGCCCCGTACAGGGCGACGACGATTGTTTCTGTGGCGAAAGAAGATGCAATTCAAATGGAAGGCACGGTAACGGAGACGTTGCCGAATACGACCTTCCGCGTGGAGCTCGACAACGGGCACGTCGTCACCGCGCACATCTCCGGCCGGATGCGGAAGAACTATATCCGCATCCTCAAAGGCGACCGGGTTACGGTCGAGCTCACACCGTACGACCTGACGAAGGGCCGCATCGTCTACCGGACGCGCTGACGGCCTGTCCGTATCGACTCCTCTCGAGAAGGCCGCCCCTTCGAAAGCATCGGGCCCGACTCCCCGAGGAGGTCGGGCCCGTTCGGTCGCGGCTCGCAAGGAGACCGGCCTACTCCGGAAGATGCTCGAGCTCCCGCGTGGCCGGCTCGACGATCAGCTCGAGCTCCTCGCCGTCCTTCGAGACGTCGACGCGGACGTGACCTCCGTCGACGAGCTTGCCGAACAGCAGCTCCTCGGCGAGCGGCCGCTTGATGTGCTGCTGGATCACCCGCGCCATCGGCCGCGCGCCCATCTTCTCGTCGTAGCCGCGCACGGCGATCCACTCCCGCGCCGCCGGCTCGAGCTCGATCGTCACGTTGTTCTTGTCGAGCTGCGCCTCGAGCTCGAGGATCAGCTTGTCGACGACGCGCGCGATCGACTTCTTGTCGAGCGGCTTGAATTGGATGATCGCGTCGAGCCGGTTGCGGAACTCCGGCGAGAACAGGCGCTTGATCGCCTCCATCGCGTCGGAGCTGTGGTCCTGATACGTGAAGCCGACGGAAGGCCGGCTCGCCTCCTGAGCGCCGGCATTCGTCGTCATCACGATCGTCACGTTGCGGAAGTCCGCCTTGCGGCCGTTGTTGTCCGTGAGCGTGCCGTGGTCCATGACCTGCAACAGCAGGTTGAAGACCTCGGGGTGCGCCTTCTCGATCTCGTCGAGCAGGAGCACGCAGTGCGGGTTCTTCGTGATCGCCTCCGTCAAGAGACCGCCCTGATCGAAGCCGACGTAGCCCGGCGGCGCGCCGATCAGTCGCGAGACCGTATGGCGCTCCATGTACTCGGACATGTCGAAGCGCACGAGCTCGACGCCCATCGTCAGCGCGAGCTGGCGAGTGACCTCGGTCTTGCCGACGCCGGTGGGGCCCGCGAACAGGAAGCAGCCGATCGGGCGCCGCTCGTCGCCGAGACCGGAGCGCGCCATCTTGATCGCCGACGCGAGCGCCTCGATCGCCTCGTCCTGACCGAAGATCACGAGCTTCAGGTCGCGCTCGAGGTTACGCAGCACGTCGCGATCCGACGCCGACACGGTCTTCGGCGGGATCCGCGCCATCTTCGCGACGATGTTCTGGATGATCTCGACGGTGACCTTCGTCGGCCGCGTCGCGGGCGGCTGCAGCCGGCAGCTCGCGCCCGCCTCGTCGATGACGTCGATCGCCTTGTCCGGCAGGTGCCGGTCGTTGATGTGCTTCGCCGACAGCTCCGCGGCGGCCTTGAGCGCGTCGTCGTCGTAGAGCACGCCGTGATGCTCCTCGAACCGGCTCTTCAAGCCGCGCAGAATCTCGACGGTTTCCGCGACCGTCGGCTCCGGCACGTCGATCTTCTGGAAACGACGCGCAAGCGCGTGATCCTTCTCGAAGATGTTGCGGAACTCCGTATACGTCGTCGAGCCGATGCAGCGTAGCTCCCCGTTCGCGAGCACCGGCTTGATCAGGTTCGACGCATCCATCACGCCGCCGGACGCCGCGCCGGCGCCGATCAGCGTGTGGATCTCGTCGATGAAGAGAATCGCGCCCGGCTGCTTCTTGAGCTCGGCGACGACGCTCTTCAGCCGCTTCTCGAAATCGCCGCGATATTTCGTGCCCGCGATCAGCGAGCCCATATCGAGCGCGTAGATCGTGCTGTCGGCGAGCACCTCGGGCACGCGCCCTTCGACGATGAGCCGCGCGAGCCCTTCCGCGAGCGCCGTCTTACCGACGCCCGCCTCGCCGACGAACAGCGGATTGTTCTTGCGGCGGCGGCAAAGGATCTGGATCGTCCGCTCGATCTCGAGCTCGCGGCCGATCAAGGGATCGATCTTGCCGGCCTCGGCGAGCGCGTTCAGGTTCGTCGTGAAGCGCTCGAGCGCGCTCGGCTCCGCGCCTCCGCGGGGATCGCCGGCGAGCGTGCGATCGGGATCCGTCTTGTCCTCGTGCAGCTTCGCGACGCCGTGCGAGATGTAGTTGACGACGTCGAGCCGCGTGATGTCCTGCAGCCCGAGGAAGTAAACGGCCTGCGACTGCTTCTCGCTGAAGATCGCGACGAGCACGTTCACCGGCGTCACTTCCTTCTTGCCGCTCGACTGGACGTGGAAGACCGCCCTCTGCAGCACTCGCTGGAAGCCGAGGGTCGGCTGGACGTCGACATCCTCGTCCTCGCCGGGGCGCAGCCGCGGCGTGGAGTCGTCGATGAAGTCCGTGAGGTCCTGCCTGAGCCGCGCGATATCCGCGCCGCAGGCCCTCAGGACCTCGATGACCTGCGGCACGTCGAGCAGCGCGAGCAAGAGGTGCTCGACGGTGATGTATTCGTGACGTTCCTCGCGGGAGCGCTGGAACGCCTCGTTCAGGCAGTACTCGAGTTCGCTCGATAACATCAGGTTTCTTCCATAGTGCAGAGCAGCGGATGTTGGTGCTGCTGGGCCATGCCCGTCACCTGCGCCACCTTCGTTTCGGCGATCTCGTAGGTGTAGACACCGCAGACCCCTTTACCCTTCGTGTGGACCTCCAGCATGATGCGCGTCGCGGTGTTGCGGTCCATGCCGAACACCTTCTGCAACACCTGCACGACGAACTCCATCGGGGTGTAATCGTCGTTGAGTAGAATGACCCGATACAGCGGAGGCCGCTTCAGGATCGGGCGCGCCTCCTCTACGGCGAGCCCGTGGTCATCGTCCCTGCCCGGTTTCAATCGATCGTCCGACATGTCGCGAATTCGTTCGTCTTACGGCTCTCAATTTACCGACCGAGGCGCAGGCTCGCAATGTCCCGATCCCGCTTTCGTCGACCGTGTTTCCGTCGCCCAACAGCTTGTTATTTCAAGGATTTGTCGTCGCCGTGCGACTTGTAGCGCCGCGCGGCGAGCGCCTATGATTCGTTACCGTCCCTATCGCCGCGAAGCGTGATGAACGTCGCACAATCGCTAAGTCAATGGAAGGAGCTTTCGCCCGAGCAGTGGCTGCGCGCGGCGAACCGCTTCCTTCCGCCCGCCGTGACGGCGGTGCTCGTCATCGCGATCGCTCACCGCCTCGCGGAGATCACGTGGCTTGCGACCCCGCGCACGTCCTTCGACCGCCCCGCCCCGGTAATCGTTCACCCGACGAGCGAACGAACCGCCTCGACCGCGAACTTTTCGGCGCTCGCGGACTCCGACCTCTTCGGCAAGGCGCCCGAGGCGCCCGTGGAGGAACCCGTCGTCGTCGAGACGGTCGTCGACGCGCCGGACACGACGCTCAACATCCGCCTGACCGGGGTCGCCGCCGACGAGGACGGCAAGCTGTCGCTCGCGATCGTCGCGAGCGGGCGGAGCGACGAGCGTAAGTATCGGATCGGACAGGAGATCGAGAACACGAACGGCGCCACGCTGCACGCCGTTTACCCCGATCGGGTGATCCTGAATCGCGGCGGACGGCTCGAGGCGTTGCGGCTACCGAAAGAGCCGTCGCCGACGGCCGCGACGGCGGCGGCGTCTCGGATCCCTCCGGCGCGGCAACCGGTCGCCGCGCCGGCGGCGCCCGTCGAGGGCCCGACGTTTCGTGACCTCGCGAACGAGAATGCTTCGCGCCTAACCGATATCATGCGCCTCGCGCCGCAGTACGAAGGCGGCACGATGATCGGGTTCCGGGTCAACCCGGGGCGCAACCGCCAGGCGTTCGAGGCGCTGGGCCTGCAGCCGGGCGACGTCGTGACCCAGATCAACGGCATGGTGCTCGACGATCCGAATCGCGCCCTGCAGGTTTTCGAGGCGCTCGGCGAGTCGGTGCAGGCGGAGGTCACCGTCGTGCGCGAGGGCGTCCCGAACGTGCTCGTCGTCGATACGACCCAGATTCAGAACATCGCGGAAGGCAGACAGTAACGAGAGCTCGAGCAGCATGGGGGGCACCGAACACATGAGCCGGTCATCGCGTAGAGGAACCGACCAGTGAGCCCGAGCGCGGCAGTCCGCCGTGCGCTGCGCGTCGCGGCGATCCTCTTCGTCCTCGCCGGAGCGCCGGTCGGCGCGCAGCAGCAATTCACGCTGAATTTCCGCGATACGGACCTGCGTCAGGTCATCGAGACGGTCGGCGAGCTGACCGGCAGGAACTTCCTGCCCGACCCGAGGGTCCGCGGCACGGTGACGCTGATCTCGAACACGCCGATGTCCCTCGACGCGGTCTACGAGGCGTTTCTCACGATGTTGTCGATCAACGGCTTCGTGACGATCGACGACGGCGAGTTCACGCGCATCGTCACGGATCAGACCGCAAGGCAGCTACCGAGCCCGACGAGCGCGCGCGAGCGCGAGGCGCTCGTGACGCAGGTCGTGCGCGTCGACAACGTCTCCGCCACGGCGCTCGTGCCCATCCTGCGGCCGATGCAGGCGCAGTATGCGCATCTCACCGCGATCCCGAACAGCAATCTGCTCGTCATCGTCGATCGCAAGTCGAACGTGGATCGACTGATCGAGGTCATCGAGGCGGTCGACCGGGAGATGGTCGAGGACGTCGAGGTGATTCGCTTGAATCACGCGTTCGCGGGCGAGGTCGTGCAGACGCTGAGCGCGGTCGCGCAGGCCTCGGCGGCCGCCGCCGGCGGCGCCCCGGGCGTGCAGATCGTCGCCGACGAGCGGACGAACAGCGTGCTCCTCTCCGGCACCGCGCAAGCAAGGCTGCGCTACCGCGCGCTCGTCGCGTATCTCGACGAGCCGGTCGAGGGCGGCGGCGACACGCGCGTTCGGTATCTGAACTATGCCGACGCCGAGCAGCTCGCGACGCAGCTTCAGCAGCAATTCGGCGGCACCGGCGCGGCGACGGCCGCCGGCGCGAATGGCGCGGCGGCGCCGTCCGAGGGCCCGGTCATGATCTGGGCGGATGCGGCGACGAACGCACTCGTGATCAGCGCGCCGTCGCGGATCATGCAGAGCATGATGTCGATCATCGACCAGATCGACATCCCGCGGGCTCAGGTCCTGGTCGAGGCGATCTTCGTCGAGGTCACCGACGAGAAAGCGGCCGAGCTCGGCGTCACGTGGATCGTCGACGGCTCGGACGACGACAACGCGGTCGGCCTCACGAACTTCAGCTCGACGACGCGCGGCGTCGTGCAGCTCGGCGCGGCCGCGCAAGGCGATCAGCCGTCGATCAACGCGATTCCGGACGGCGCTTTGATCGGCGTCGGCCGCATCCGCGACACCGGCACGAGCTGGGCGGCGCTGTTGTCGGCGCTCCGCGGGGACGGCTCGACGAATATCATCGCGACGCCGCACGTCACGGTCCTCGACAACGACGAGGCGGAGATCTCCGTCGGCCAGGAAGTGCCGTTCCTCACCGGATCGTTCACCGCCACGGGAACTTCGGACGGCGCGATCAATCCGTTCCAGACGATCCAGCGCGAGCCGGTCGGCACGAGCCTGCGCATCACGCCGCAGATCAACGAAGGCGACGGCATGAAGCTTCGCATCGAGGTCGAGCAGTCGAGCATCAATTTCGGCGCCGGCGGCGCGGTCGACCTGATCACGAACAACCGCACGATCTCGACGTCGGTCGCGGCGCGCGACGGCGAGATCCTCGTGCTCGGCGGGCTGATCGACGATCAGCTGCGCGAGACCGAGCAGCGCGTGCCCGGGCTCGGCCGCGTTCCGGGTCTCGGCTGGCTCTTCCGCGCGCGCTCGACCGAGCGAGTCAAGACGAACTTGATGGTGTTCATCCGGCCGACGATCCTGCGCGACAACATCCAGGCGGGCGTTCACACGAGCCGCAAGTACAACTACATCCGCGAGATGCAGCGCCTGCAGGCCGAGCGGCCAGTGCAGCTGATGCGCGGAGAGACCCGCCCGTTGCTTCCCGAGCTCGAGGAGCCGGACCGGACCGGCGAGCCTCGTTCCGAAGCCGATACGCCGGAGACGCGAAATCCCGACGATGGCGACTAATCCCGAGCCGAACGTCGAAGCGATCGGCGCGAGCCCGGCCGAGCAGACGGGACCGCGCCGCCTGCCTTTCGCGTTCGCGAAACGGCACGGCGTGCTGATCCTCGACGGCGAGGCCGGCGGCCGATACAGCGCGATCTACCGCAAAGGCGCATCGATGCTGAGCCTCGCGGAGGTGCGCCGCTACGCGGGCGTCCCTGTCGCGTTCACCGAGGTCGACTCCGAGACGTTCGATCAGGCGCTGCAAAGCGCGTACGAGAGCGGCGCCGCGATGACGATGGTCGAAGGGCTCGACGGCGACCTCGATCTCTCCGCCGTCGCGCAGCAGCTCCCCGAGCCTTCGGACCTGCTCGACAGCGACGACGAGGCGCCGATCATCCGCCTGATCAACGCGCTGTTGACGCAGGCGGTGAAGGACAACGCGTCGGACATCCACATCGAGCCGTACGAGAACCGCCTCGCGGTGCGCTTCCGCATCGACGGCGTGCTGCGCGAGGTGCTGACGTCGCGGCGCGAGATCGCGCCGCTCGTCGTCTCGCGCATCAAGGTCATGTCGAAGCTCGACATCGCCGAGAAGCGTCTGCCGCAGGACGGCCGGATCTCGCTCAGGATCGCCGGCCGCGCCGTGGACGTGCGCGTGTCGACGATCCCGTCGGGCTACGGCGAGCGGGTCGTGCTGCGACTCCTCGACAAGCAGGCCGGCCGGCTCACGCTCGAGCATCTCGGCATGTCGCCCGAGGATCAGAAGAACATGGACGAGCTGATCCATCGGCCGCACGGCATCCTGCTCGTGACCGGGCCGACGGGCTCGGGCAAGACGACGACGCTCTATGCCGCGCTCGAGCGCATCAACGATTCGAGCCGCAACATTCTGACCGTCGAGGATCCGATCGAGTATCACATCGACGGCATCGGCCAGACGCAGGTCAACACGAAGGTCGACATGACGTTCGCACGCGGGCTGCGCGCGATCCTGCGCCAGGACCCGGACGTCGTGATGGTCGGCGAGATCCGCGACCTCGAGACGGCGGAGATCGCCGTTCAGGCGAGCTTGACCGGCCACCTCGTGCTATCGACGCTGCACACGAACACGGCCGTCGGCGCGGTCACGCGTCTGCGCGACATGGGCGTGGAGCCGTTCCTGCTCTCGTCGAGCCTGATCGGCGTGCTCGCGCAGCGCCTCGTGCGCGTGCTCGATCCCGAGCGCCGCGAGGCCTACCGCGCGAGCGAGTACGAATGCCGTCTCATGGGCGTCGACCCGTCCGATCCGCCGATCCTTTACCGGCCGTCCGACGGCGTGAGCTATCGCGGACGCACCGGCATCTACGAGCTGATCACCGTCGACGGCACGATGCGCGCGATGATTCACGACGGCGCGGGCGAGCACGAGCTCGAGCGTTACGCGCGCACGCGCGGGCCGAGCATTCGCGAGGACGGCATTCGCAAGGTGCTCGCGGGGACGACGACGCTCGAGGAAGTCCTGCGCGTCACGCGCACGGATTGATCGCTCCCCGAGGCGACGCCGATGGGCGCTTACCAGTACGTCGCGGTCGATCCGAACGGCAAGGAGCACAAAGGCGTGCTCGAGGGCGACACCGCCCGGCACGTCCGCCAGCTCTTGCGCGAGCGCCAGCTCCTGCCGGTCGAGGTGACCGAGGTCGAGTCGCAGGAGCGCAAGACGAGCCGCGCGACGATCACGCTCAAGCGCGGCGTCTCGACGCTCGACCTCGCGCTCGTCACGCGTCAGCTCGCGACGCTGCTACGCGCGGGCCTGCCGCTCGAGGAAGCGCTGCTCGCGGTCAGCGAGCAGACGGAGAAGGCGCGCATCAAGAGCATCCTGCTCGGCGTGCGCGCGAAAGTGCTCGAAGGTCATACGCTCGCGGCCGGTCTCGAGGAGTTCCCGCACGCGTTCCCGCAGGTCTATCGCGCGACCGCCTCGGCCGGCGAGCAGGCGGGCCGCCTCGACGCGGTCCTCGAGCGGCTTGCGGACTATACCGAGTCGCGCCACGCGCTGCGGCAGAAGATCAGCCACGCGATGGTCTATCCGATCGTGCTGACGGCGCTCGCGCTCGGCATCATCGCGCTGATGCTCGCGTACGTCGTGCCGAAAGTCGTCGGCGTCTTCGAGTCGACGAACCAGGAGCTCCCCCTGCTCACGACCTCGCTGATCGCGGTGTCGGATTTCATGCAGTCGTGGTGGTTCGCGGTGATCGGCGCGATCGTCGTCGCGGTGCTCGGCGTGCGGCGCATGCTCAAGGTCGAGCATATCCGGCGGAGGGTGCACGGCTGGCTTCTGAGCGCGCCGCTGGTCGGCCGCATCATTCGCGGCGTGAACACGGCCCGCTTCACGCGCACGCTCTCCATCCTCACGTCGAGCGGCGTGCCGGTGCTCGAAGCGCTCAGGATCAGCGCGACGGTCGTCACGAACCTGCCGATGCAGGACGCGGTGAAAGAGGCGGCGATACGCGTCAGCGAAGGCGGCGCGATCGGCCGGTCACTCGGGCAGTCGAAACTCTTCCCGCCGATGACGATCCATCTGATCTCGAGCGGCGAATCGAGCGGCGAGCTCGACCGAATGCTCGAGCGTGCCGCGACTCATCAGGAAAGCGAGATGGACAGCCTGATCGGCACGATGCTCAGCGTCCTGGAACCCGCGCTGATCATCGGCATGGGCCTGATCGTTCTCGCGATCGTCATGGCCATCCTGCTGCCGATCTTTCAGATCAATCAGCTCGTCGGCTGACCGTCGGCAAGGGCGTTTTCGCGGCAGTGTGACGGGCTTCGAAAACCCGGTTCGCACCGTCTTGCGGGGCTATTGCCAAGGTCTTACCTTACCGCTATAACAGCGCGCACCGTGGGTGAGGAGAACGGTGACTCGTTGGTTGGAGGTTCGACATGAAGCACGGCGAGTCGGACGTGGATGACGATCTGCCGGACGACGAAACGGACGACGAGGAGGACGACGTCGATCCGTTGACGGATAACGTCGGCGACACGTCCGTCGAAATCAACGTCGAGCAATTGATTCAGGAAATCGAGATGCAAAGCATGACGAAGCGGCTCGACAGGGAAGCCGCGGCGCGGCGGCGTCTCGAGGAACTGATGGAGCAAAAGAGGGCGAAGAAAGAGCTCGAGGATTTCGAGGACTACGAAATTTGAGACACGCGCGGTAACGCGTTCCTCTTCGGGAGCCGAGTCGCCGCTCGGGCAGCGATAGAGGCTGATTCCATCGGCGACGCGGCAACGCCCCCCTCGTAAGATTTTTTATTTTTCTATCACCGGCGATACCCGCCGATTCTTACGAATCCCGTCGAACCAGACGCCGTTCGCTCGCTCGTTCTCTCGGCGCCGTCGAAACGGTCAGCGAAAGTTCCTCGCTTCGGCAACGATCCGGCCGAGCAATACGCTGTAGTCGTGCATCTTTTCGACGACGACGTGCAGCACGCCGCTTTCCTTCTGGATCCGCCCGGTCACGCCGAGTAGCCTCGCGCCGAGCAGCGCTGTCCGCTCGCGCTCGACGACGTTCGGCCAGACGATCAGGTTCACGTATCCGGACTCGTCCTCGAGCGTGACGAAGATCACGCCCGACGCGCTCGACGGACGCTGCCGAGTGATCACCATGCCTGCGGTATGGACTCGCGCGCCGGCGTCGAGCGCGTGCACCTCGGCGGCCGAAAGGACGCCCATCCGCTCGAGCTTCGACCTCAGCAACGCGAGCGGGTGGCGGCCGAGCGTGAAGCCGAGCCGCCGGTAATCGGCGACGATGTCCTCCCCTTCCGTCGGCCTGCGCAGCAACGGAATGCCCTCGGGAATGCGCACGGTCTCGAGCAACGGGATCGGGCGCTCGACGCCCGTGACGTCCCAGAGGGCGCGGTGCCTGTGGCCCGCGAGCCGCTCGAGCGCACCGGCCGCGGCGAGCGCCTCGAGCGCCTTCGCGTCGAGCTTGGCGCGGCGCGCGAGATCGTGCACGTCATCGAACGGCGCGTCGGCACGCGCCGCGACGATCGCCTCGGCGGCCTTCGTCGCGAGCCCCTTGACCCGGTCGAAACCGAGACGGATCGCGGGCTCCCCTCGCGAGTCCGGCTCGAGCGTCGATTCGACGCCGCTCGCGGTCACGTCGACCGGACGAATCTCGACGCCGTGCGAGCGCGCGGCGCGCAGGAGCTGCGCCGGCGCGTAGAAGCCCATCGGCTGGCTGTTCAGGAGCGCGCAGAAGAACGCCGCGGGCTCGTAGCACTTGAGCCACGCGGATACGTAGACGAGCAAAGCAAAGCTCGCCGAGTGCGACTCCGGGAAACCGTATTCGCCGAAGCCTCGGATCTGCTCGAAGATCTGCTTCGCGAACTCGGGCGTATAGCCGCGCTCGAGCATGCCGTCGATCAGACGCTTCTCGAAGCGGCCGAGATCGCCGCGCCGCCGCCACGCGGCCATCGCGCGGCGCAGCTGGTCGGCCTCGCCCGGCGTGAATCCGGCCGCGACGATCGCGAGCTGCATGACCTGCTCCTGGAAGATCGGCACGCCGAGCGTGCGCTCGAGCACCTTGCGCACCTCCTCGCTCGGATACGTCACGGGCTCCTCGCCGTTCCGCCGCCTCAGGTACGGATGCACCATGTCGCCCTGGATCGGCCCGGGCCGGATGATCGCGACCTCGATCACGAGATCGTAGTAGCAGCGCGGCTTGAGCCGCGGCAGCATCGCCATCTGCGCGCGCGACTCGATCTGGAACACGCCGACGGTGTCGGCCTTCGAGATCATGTCGTAGACCTTCGGATCCTCGGCCGGAATCTTCGCGAGCGACATCGGCAGCATCGCTTCGCGCGGCCCGCCGCGCCCCGCGTAGAACGCATCGATCAGCTCGAAGCTGCGGCGGATCGCCGTCAGCATGCCGAGCCCGAGCACGTCGACCTTGAGCAGACCGAGCTCCTCGAGGTCGTCCTTGTCCCATTGGATCACGGTGCGCTCCGGCATCGCCGCGTTCTCGATCGGCACGAGGCGGGAGAGCGGCCCGTGCGAGATCACGAACCCGCCGACGTGCTGCGACAGATGCCGCGGAAAGCCGACGAGCTGCCCGACGAGCGCCGTCAGGAGCTCGAGCCTCGGGCTCTCGGGATCGAGCCCCGCCTCCGCGAGCCGCTCGGGATGGAGCAGCTTTCCGTCCCACCAGCTCAGCGACTTCGCGAGCGCATCGATCTGCGTCGCGTCGAAGCCGAGCGCCTTGCCGACGTCGCGCACGGCGCTGCGCGGCTGATAGGTGATCACCGTCGCCGCGAGGGCGGCCCGCTCTCGGGAGTACTTTCGATAGATGTACTGAATGATTTCCTCGCGCCGCTCGTGCTCGAAGTCGACGTCGATATCCGGCGGCTCGTTGCGTTCCTTCGAGATGAACCGCTCGAACAGCATCTCCATCCGCGATGGATCGACCTCGGTGATGCCGAGGCAATAGCACACGGCCGAGTTCGCGGCCGAGCCGCGCCCCTGGCAAAGGATCCCCCGCTCGCGCGCGAAGCGAACGATGTCGTGGACGGTGAGGAAATAGGATTCGTACTCGAGCTCGCGAATCAGCCCGAGCTCGTGCTCGACCATGCGGCGGACTTTCTCCGGGGCGCCGTTCGGCCAGCGCCACGCCATCCCCTGCTCCGTGAGCGCGCGCAGATGACTCGCCGGCGTCTCGTCTTGCGGCACGAGCTCGTACGGATACTCGTAGCGCAGCTCTCGCGGCGAGAAATTGCAGCGCTCGGCGATCGCGAGCGTCTCGTCGAGCAACGCCTTCGGATAGAGCCGCTCGAGCTCGTCACGCGGGCGGAGATGACGCTCGCCGTTCGAATACGCGGCGAAGCCGAGCGCGTCGACGCGCGTCTTCAGACGGATCGCGGTCAGCGTGTCCTGAAGCGCGCGACGCTCGGGAACGTGCATGTGCACGTCGCCGGCCGCGGTCATCGGCAGCCCGAGTCTCGCCGCGACGCGGCGGAGGCGCTCGAACGAGCGCGGCTCGCCCGCTTGGCGCAGCAACGACACGGCCATCCAGAGGCGGCCGGGGAAATGCTCGCGCAGCCACTCGCCCGCTTCGACGTCCGGCTCGGCTCCGGGCCTCCACAGCACGAGACAGTCGGACGGCGCGAGATGACGGACGAGATCGTCGCGGCAGAGCCGATAGCCGCCCTTCGCCGCGGCGCGACGCGCGCACGTGATCAGCGTCGAGAGCGCGCCGTAGCCGTCGCGGCTCGGCGCGAGCACGACGATCTTCGTGCCGCCGTCGCGCCGGTCTTCACCGTCGTCGCGTTCGTCCGGCGGCGCATCGTCGACCGTGAGCTCGCTGCCGACGATCAGCTTCAACCCCCGCTCCTCGGCCGCGACGAGCGCACGCACGATGCCTGCGACCGAGCACTCGTCCGTCAGCGCGAGCGCCGCGTAGCCGAGCTCCGCGGCGCGCTCGACGAGCTCCTCGGGATGCGAGGCGCCGCGCAGGAACGTGAAATTGCTGATGGCATGCAGCTCCGCATATCCCATCAGCCGAACCTTCCGTGCAGATACCAGCCGAGATCCGCGCGGTCCCTGAAGATCCACAGCCGCTCGCCTTCGGGACCGAGCGCGACGTAGTAATCCCGCGCGATGCCTTCGCCGTCCCACCAGCCGCTCTCGATGCGCTCGGGCCCTTCGAGCAGACGCAGCGCTCGGCCGCGAAGACACGGGCGGCCGGCGCGGCTTGCGAGCGGCTCCGGAGTGGACGAGAGCCACAAAGGCCGCTCCGCCCGCAGCGGGAGAGACCAGGCCGATTCGACGGCCGCGAGCGACGCGCGGCGCGCACGGGCCCGAGCGCGGAGCGCCTCGAGCGGCTCGGTTTCGACCCACGCGCGCTCGGGCCGATGATCGGCGGCGGGCGCGAGCCCGTGCACGGCCGCCGCGCCGAGCCGTCCGCGCAAACGCTCCACGAGCCGCACCGCGGCTTCGCCTTCGGCCGCGTTCCCCGCTCCGTTGAACAGACGGCCGGCGTCGAGGATCGCCGGCCTCAGAGGCCCTGCGGACAGGCGAATCTCCGTCACCGGTGCCGGCAGCTCGATGCGCTCGAGCCGGTCGCGCAGAAGATCGAGAATCCGCTCGCGATCGGCCGTGCTCTCGAGCCATTCGAAGCGCTGCACGGTCGGTGCGCGACGCGCGTGCCCGAGGACGAGCTCGAGCTCTCGAATCTGCGCGTTACGCACTTTGAGCTCGTGCGCGAGACGCGCGATCGACTGCGTCACCGCTTCGACGAGCACGGGCACGCTCGCGCTCTCGTCGACGAGATCGATCTCGTAACCGACGTAGCGAGGCGCCTCGAAACCGTGGCGAAGATCGGGCCGTCTGCCGACGGCCTTGTCGAGCTCCTCGAGGCACGCCTCGCCCGCCCTGCGGGCGAATCCGTCGCGCGGCAGCCGCAAGCAGTCGCCGATCGTCGCGATACCCATGCCCGCGAGCCGCTCGAGCACCGCGTCGGGCCAACGAGTCACGCCGAGCGGCAGCCGACCGAGCGTCGAAGGTAGTGCTTGCAGAGCCAACACATCGTCGCCGCCGCCGCGCGCGAGCCACAGCGCGGCGAGCGGCGTCGGCGCGGCGGAGAGTCGAAAGCCCGCGACGTGACGCGCGAGCGTCTCGGCGAGCGCCGACTCGAGCCGCTCGAGACCGCCGAACAGCGTCAAGCTCGCACGCACCTCGAGCAGGAGGCTTTCCGGCGGCTCGAGGCTCACGGTCGGCGAGAAACGTCCGGCGGCCGCGGCCGCGGCTTCGAGCAGGCTCCGTTCGGCTTGCGGGGAACGCTCGAGCACGCGCAGCGCCCCCGAGAACGCGAACGCGGCGGAAAGATCGAGGCCCGGCCGGATGCCGCGCGAACGCGCGGCGTCGTTCGAAGCGACGACGCGCAGGCGTCCGCCGTGCGCCTCGACGACGACGGTCGGCCTCGGATCACGGCGAGCGGAAGGATCGATCGCGTCGAGCGCGAGCTCCGGGTGATACGCCGCAATCCACAGAAGCTCCCGTCTCGGCGACGGATCGGGCGGAGCCTCGGCGTAGCGCCGAACGTCTCCGTAGGCAAAAGCGAGCGGCTTGACGGCCATAGGCCCCCGCGGGGGTCGAGATCAATGGGCCGGAGACGCTTCTCCGGACGATTTCGCCAGGCACGATGGACCGAGCGCATCGAGCACGACGGCGCCGGGACGCCCGCCGCGGCATTTGAGCACCTCGACCCGCGTCCTCGGGCCTTCGGCCGAGACCTTGATGCGCAGCGCGGCCGGCGACCGCATACGTAGCCTGCGCAACGATCGGAACAGCACGAGACCGCAGCGCCGCTCCTCGGTCGCGAGCTGCAGACGCCGAAGCGCGATGCCGTCCGCCGACGGCAGCCAGGAGAGCACGGCCGTGCACGCTCCGGAGCGCACCGCTTGCTCGGTCGCCCAGAGCGCCGCGTCCTCCGCTTTCGGCGAGCGCTCGGCGGAAGCGCCGGCTCGCACGACCAACGTTCGCCCAACGTCGACGGCGTGCTGCGCGAGCGCCGGCGGATACGGTACGAACGGCGGCGAGACGAAAACGAGCAGACCGGATTCGGTGTCGCGGATCGCCGCCGCGAGTGCGGGCATCAGCACGCCGAGCTCGCCGCTGCCGTAACGCTCCACGAAGATCTCGACGATCGCGCCCCACGGCCAGCCGCCGCCGAACGCGTCGTCGAGCGCATCGAAACCGGTCGCGCGCACGAGCCGCGCCGCACAGCCTGCCCGCCCGCGCCACAGGTGCGGACCGGTAAGCGCGTCGAGCCCGGCATTCATGGCTCATTCCATCGTGTGCCGTACGACACCGACGACGACCCCTTCGATCGTCAACGATTCCTTGCGCAGATCGACCTCGATCGGCTCGAAATCCGGGTTCTCCGGCAAGAGCCAGACGCGATGACCTTCCTGCCGATACCGCTTGACCGTGACCTCGTTCTCGAGGCGAACGACGACGATCTGCCGGTTGCGAATCTCGGGCGTGCGATGCACGGCGACGAGATCGCCGTCGAGGATGCCGGCATCGCGCATGCTCATGCCTTTGACCCGCAGCAGGAAATGCGGCTGCTGCTTGAACAGATCCGGATCGATCTGATAGCGCGCCTCGATGTGCTCCTCGGCGAGGATCGGCGAGCCCGCCGCGACCCTGCCGACGAGCGGCAAGCCGAGCTGCTCGCGCAACGTATCCTTGAGCCTGATCCCACGCGACGTGCCGGGCAACAGCTCGATCGCCCCTTTGCGCTCGAGCGCGCGCAGATGCTCCTCCGCCGCATTGACCGACTTGAACTTCAAGCGCTTCGCGATCTCCGCGCGCGTCGGCGGCATGCCGGTCGTGTGGATCGTCTTCTGTATCAGATGAAGGATCTGCCTTTGACGAGGAGTGAGATCCCGCATGACCTTGACCTGTATGAACGACTAGGCTGATGTTATATACAGGTCTCGCGTACGGTCAAGTGCGCGCGCCAAAGCAGAAAAAGTGCTGCTGCGTCAATTGTCTGCTAATGCCGACGACTATATAACCGCAATTGCAGTACGATTCGCTTTAGTCAATAATCACGCCTGTTTTTGTCCACCATTCATAGGGGAATCTAATGACGATGAACCTGACCCGCGTACTGCGCGCGACGGCGTTGGTCATCGGTGCCGCGATCGCTACCGGCTGCGCCGTGACCGCCGAGCAACTCGAAGAGGTTCGAAGCATTGCCGAAGCTGCTCGGAACACCGCCGACGCTGCTCAGCGCACGGCGAACGAAGCCCGGCAAGCGGCTTCGGGCGCTCAGAGCACGGCCAATCAGGCGCTTCAGGCCGCTCAGGCCGCGCAGGCCTGCTGCGACGCGACGAATCAGCGCCTCGACCGCATGTTCGAGGATCTGCAGCGCAAGTAACTCGGCAGGCGAACGAGAACAATACCGACATCGCAACGTTCGCCGAGTTGACCATTTGCTAGGAGAGCCGCCGGCGGGTGCGTCGGCGGCTCTTTTGTTTCTCGCGGCTTCGCACGAAGCCCGCGAAGGGTAAACGGGCGGCATTCGCGGCGCGAGCTTCCGCGGAAACGGAATCGATCGGAGAGAAGAACGGAATCAGGTCGTCGCGTCGGCGGCGGCGCCCGCTTCGTCCTCACCGGCCGCCGCTTCTTCCGGCTCGTCGCCCGCGAGCTCGACGCGCACGCCGCGTGATACCGGAACCGGAATACCGCGCGACTCGCGGCTGCCGATCAGCGTCTCGGCGAGATCCCAATCGACGAGGTGCGTGAATCCCTCGTCGGTGACCGCGACGATCTCGCGCGTGAGGTCCGTCAGCGTCCACTTGCCCGCCTCGACCTCCTCCTCGAGGGGCGGATGGACCTCGAGCAGCAGCTCGCCGGTCTCGCTCCAGCCGAGCTTGTAAGGCTGATTGACGATGTGCACCTTCGTGCCGATCGGCACCCGCTCGAACAGCGCCGCGATATCCTCCGGGAACATGCGCACGCAGCCGTGCGTGACGCGCATGCCGACCCCGGACGGCCGGTTCGTGCCGTGGATCAGATAGCCCGGCAAACCGAGCCTGAGCGCGTGAGCGCCGAGCGGATTATCCGGCCCCGGCGGCACGACCGCCGGGAGGAAATCGCCGCGCGCCGCGTGCTCCTCGCGGATCGATTTCGGCGGATACCACGAAGGGTTCTTCTGCTTCGCGACGATCGTCGTCGTGCCGACCGGCGTGCTCCAATCCATCCGGCCGATGCTGATCGGATACGTGTAGACCTTGTCCGGCTCGTCCTTCGGGAAGTAGTACAGCCGAAGCTCGGCGATGTTGACGACGATGCCTTCGCGCGGCGCGCGCGGCAGCACGTATCGCGTCGGCAGCGTGATCTTCGTGCCCTCGCCCGGCAGCCACATGTCGACGCCCGGATTCGCGAGCTTGAGCTCCTCGAGGCCGACGCCGTGGCGCCGGGCGAGCGAGACGAACGTATCCTCGTAGCGGGCGACGATCTCGCGCACCTCGCCGATTACGTCGTGATCGCGCGGCAGCGGAAACTCGGCCGCGTCGGCTGCCGTCGCGGCCGCGACGAGCAGCAAGACGGCGCGAAGGAGAATCGAAGGCGAGGACCGCATGGCGGCCATTATACGGAACGCCCTAGCACGATGAACGCACTACGTCACGCCCGTCAATAACGGACGAGCACCGCGCCCCACGTGAATCCGCCGCCGAAGGCTTCGAGCAGCAGCAGATCGCCGCGCTTCACGCGGCCGTCGCGCACCGCGACGTCGAGCGCGAGCGGCACGCTCGCCGCGGAGGTATTGCCGTGCTCCGCGACCGTCAGCACAACCCGCTCCATCGGCATCTGCAAGCGCTTCGCGGTCGCCTGGATGATGCGGATATTCGCCTGATGCGGGATCAGCCAGTCGATCTCGCCCTTGTCGAGCCGATTCGACTCGAGCACCTCGTCGACCATCGTCTCGAGCGTCTTCACCGCGACCTTGAAGACCTCGTTGCCCTTCATGCGCAGCAGACCGCTCTCGCCTTCCTCTTTCGGCTTCGATACGCCGCTCGAGGCGTAGAGCAGATCGCGGTAGCGGCCGTCGGCACCGAGCTTCGCGTAGACGATGCCCGGCTCGTCCGACGCTTCGAGGACCACGGCGCCCGCGCCGTCGCCGAACAGGACGCACGTCTCGCGCTCCGTCCAGTCGACGATGCGGGACATCGTCTCGGCGCCGACGACGAGCGCGCGGCGCGCTTGTCCGCTCTTCAGCATCGCGTCCGCGACCGTGAGCCCGTAGATGAATCCCGAGCATGCCGCCTCGAGGCTGAACGCCGGCCCATTGCGGATGCCGAGCCGCTCCTGAAGCAGGCAGCCGACGTTCGGGAAGACGAGATCCGGCGTCGTCGTGCCGACCAGCACGAGATCGATGTCCGATCCGTCCACGCCGGCGCTGTCCATCGCCGCGACGGCGGCGCGATACGCCAGATCGCTCGTCGTCTCGTGCTCGGCGGCGATATGACGACGCTCGATGCCCGTGCGAGTGCGTATCCACTCGTCGGACGTGTCCACCATCTTCTCGAGATCGAAGTTGGTCAGGACTTTCTCGGGAAGATAAGAGCCGGTGCCCGCTATGCGCGAATACATTCTGCTGGCTGATCTTTGATGATGTTGCCGATCTGCACGGGCACGCCCTTACGAGCTTCGACGATCGCCGTGCGCACGGCGTTCTCGAACGCGACCTCGTCCGCGCCTCCGTGACTCTTCAGGACGATGCCGTTCAGTCCGACGAGACTCGCGCCGTTGTAGCGGCGCGGATCCACGCGCTCGGCGATGGCGTCGAGCGCGGACTTCGCGACGATGCCCTGGAGCACGCGCGTGGTGCTCCTGCGGAACTCCTGCCTCATGAAGGCCGCGATCAGCCGTGCCACGCCTTCCATCGTCTTCAACGCGACGTTGCCGACGAAGCCGTCGGTCACGACGACGTCGACGTCGGCGTGGAAGATGCCGTCGCCTTCGACGAAACCGATGTAGTTGAGCCCGCTCTGCGCGAGCAGCTCGCCCGCCTCGCGGACGACCTCGTTGCCCTTGATGTCCTCCTGCCCGATGTTCAGCAGCCCGACGCGCGGACGCTCGACGTCGAGCATGTCGGACGCGATCACCGAGCCCATCAGCGCGAATTGCAGAAGATGCTCCGGCGTGCAGCCGACGTTCGCGCCGAGATCGAGCATGTACGTCGGCCCGGTGAGCGCGGGCAGCGCGGAGATGATCGCCGGGCGATCGATGCCGGGCAGCGTCTTCAGCACGTAGCGGGCCGTCGCCATCAATGCGCCGGTATTGCCGGCGCTGACGCAAGCGTCCGCCTCGCCCGCTTTCACGAGCTCGAGCGCGACGCGCATCGAGGAGTTCTTCTTCTTGCGCAGCGCGTCGGCGGGCGGCTCGTCCATCGCGACGACCTCGGTCGCGACCTGGTAGCGGATCCGATCGCCGAAGCGCTCGCCCCCTTCACGCCGCGCCCGCTCGAGCACGTCGGGAAGACCGACGAGCACGAGCGTGACGGACTCGTCCTTGCCGAGCACGGAGAGCGCCGCGGGCACGACGGTATCGGGGCCCCGATCGCCGCCCATCGCGTCGAGCGCAATGGTTACCTTGCGGGTCATCGATGATTCGACCGATCGGACCGTCGGCTCGACGAGCCGGCGGCCAGAGCGCACGAGACGGCGCTACTCCTCGTCCACCTCTTGCGGAACGTCGATGACTTTCCGACCGCGGTAATAGCCGTCGGCAGTCACGTGATGACGGAGATGGGTCTCGCCCGTCGTCCGATCGACCGAGAGCGTCGGGGCGCGAAGGGCATCATGGGAACGACGCATGCCACGCCTCGACGGCGATTTGCGCGATTTCTGCACAGCCATGTTCAGGTTCTCCTGGTAAACAATCGAAGCGCAGCGATTTGAAGCCGGCCGTTCGGCTCAACCGCGGTCGCTCTGAACGACCCCGACGAACGCAGGATCGCACTCCTCCGGCCGCTCGTGGCGAGGAACGATGGGCAACGAGATTATAAGTTCATCCTCGATCAGCATCGCGGGCATCAGCCGGTCCTCGTCCAGCACGAGCGGCTCGTAACGGTCCGGAACGTGCTTCTCGAGCGCCTCGCTCTCGAGCAGCGCCACCTCGACCTTGTCGCCGATGCGGTGCTCGATCGGCGCCAGGCACCGTTGGCACTGGAGCTGCACCGTGGTCTCGTACTCGAGCGCCACGACGAGCCAGCCTTCCGGATCGCGACGAAAGCGGAGCTCCGCCTCGACCGTGCCCGAATCCGATTCGAGCGCATCCTTGAGGCGGTTGAACCGCTTCAGCTCGATTACCCCGCGTAGAACGCTCCTGCGCTCCCCCAGCGACTGAAGCTCACGCGCACCGTACCAACTGAAGAGCGACGCGGGCATAATCGGCGTATCATAGAGACGCGGGTTTATGCTGTCAAAACCGCAAGTTAGGGACGACCGTCCGGGCTCCTCTGGCAGGCCGGCGCGATGAAGCGTCGCCTGGTCCTTGCTTCGACCTCGAAATACCGGGCCGAGTTGCTTGCCCGGCTCGGCATGCCGTTCGAGGTCCGCGCGCCCCGCGTCGACGAGACGATCGCACCCGGCGAGCCCGCCCGCGATGCGGCCGCACGCCTCGCTCGGGCGAAAGCCGAAGCCGTCGACGAGACCGACGCGGTCGTGATCGGCTCCGATCAGATCCCGTCCCTCGACGGGCGCATTCTACGCAAGCCCGGTCACCACGGCGCGGCGCTCGAGCAGCTCGAGGCGTGCCAGGGCCGGAGCGTGCTGTTCTACACCGCGGTCTCGATCCTCGACCGGCCGAGCGGGCGCCGGTGGGAGACGGTCGACGTGACCGAGGTCGAGTTCGCGAGGCTCGGCCGCGCGGCGCTCGAGCGCTACCTCGAGATCGAGCGTCCGTACGATTGCGCCGGCGGCTTCAAGGCCGAAGGGCTCGGCATCGCGCTGTTCTCGGCCATCAAGAGCCGCGATCCGACCGCGCTCATCGGCCTGCCGATGATCTTTGTCGCCGCGAGCCTCCGCGAGGCCGGGCTCGATCCGCTCGCGCTCGCGTCCGAGCGCGGAGCCTGAGACCGAGCTTCAGCCCCGTCCGCGGCTGCCGAGGGCCTGGAGCACGGTCTTGAGCTCTTCCGGCAGCGGCGCGCTGACCGCGAACGGCGTGCCGGTGCCCGGCCAGTCGAACGAGACCGCGGCCGCGTGCAGGAACATGCGCCTCAACCCGTAGCCGGCCATCGTCTCGTTGAAATCCGGATCGCCGTACCGGTCGTCCCCGGCGATCGGATGACCCGCATGGACGGCGTGGACCCGAATCTGGTGCGTGCGGCCGGTCGCGATCGAGACCTCGACGAGCGACGCGACGGAGCCGAACGCGTCCACGCGGCGGAAGCGGCTCGCGGCCGGCTTCCCGGCCTCGTCGACGCGCACGATGACCTCGCCGCCCCTGCGCCGGGACGAAAGCGGCGCATCGATCGTGACGTCGCCGTGCTCCCAGAGCCCCCGGACGAGCGCGAGATAGCGCTTCTCCATCGCGCCTTCGCGGAGCAGCCCATGCAGCTCGCGCAGCACGCTGCGGCGCTTCGCGACGAGGAGACACCCGGACGTTCCCCTATCGAGGCGATGGACGAGCTCGAGGGTCGTCAGCTCGGGCCGGAGCACCCGAAGCGCCTCGATGCAGCCGAGCTGCACGCCGCTCCCGCCGTGCACCGCGAGCCCCGCGGGCTTGTCGACGACGAGCAGGCGCTGATCCTCGTAGATGATCCGATCGCGCAGCCACTGGACCGCCGCAGGCGCCGGAGGGGCCGCCGGAGCCGAGCGCGCCACGGGCGGAACTCGGACGCGGTCTCCGGCTCTCAATCGATATCGCGGCGACGCGCGACCGGAGTTGACCCGAACTTGTCCCGAGCGAATGAGCCGATAAACGTGGCTGCGGGGCACGCCTTTCAAGCAGGCCAGCAGAAAGTTGTCGAGCCGCTGGCCCTCGAACTCCGCGCCCACTTCCCTGTGCTCGACGGCCGGTTTCGTCTTCTGCGCGCCCACCGCTTCTGCCAAATTGTGCATAAGAAGGTCTATGTTATAGTACGGACAACGGATTTTGCCCGCGGCAGACCGATTGCCGGGCCAAATTCGTCCGATTTCGGCCGCGTCATCCATTCGAGCGGCCTTTACTTTAATGAAAGGGTTTTGTTGTCGGCGAACCCGGAATGGGCTGCCGCGATCTCAGGGCGATGACTCTCCGTCGAGCCACTCAAGATCTACGACGTTGACGGATCGAGCCAACAAAGCCTCCCGCAGAAGCGTGTCAACGCGCCCACGCGGCGCAACCCTTTTGCGTTCTGCACGGCAGATCACGGCGATCGTACCCGACACCGGGCCCGCCCCCCATGGGCTGAGGATTTATGAAGCGAATGTTGGTGAACGCAACTCAGCAGGAAGAGTTGCGCGTGGCCATGGTCGATGGCCAGAGACTCTACGATCTTGATATCGAGGTACCTACACGAGAACAGCGTAAGGCGAACATCTACAAAGGACGCATCACGCGCATCGAGCCGAGCCTCGAAGCCTGCTTCGTCGACTACGGCGCTCCGCGGCACGGCTTTCTGCCTCTGAAGGAGATCTCGCCCGAGTACTTCATCAAGCAACCCGAGCCCGGCGAGAAGGTCAACATCAAGGACGTTCTCCGCGAGAATCAGGAGATCGTCGTCCAGGTCGAGAAGGAAGAGCGCGGCACGAAGGGTGCGGCGCTCACGACCTACGTGAGCCTCGCCGGCCGCTACCTCGTGCTGATGCCGAACAATCCTCGCGCCGGCGGCGTGTCGCGCCGCATCACGGGCGAGGACCGGGAGATCGTCCGTCAAGCGCTCGAGGAGCTGCAGCCGCCCGAGGGCATGGGCTGCATCGTGCGCACCGCGGGCGTCGGCCGCAGCATCGAGGAGCTCAAGTGGGACCTCGACTATCTCCTGCGCATCTGGGAATCGATTCTCGAGGTCGTCGTCACGCGCCCGGCGCCGTTCCTGATCTACCAGGAAGGCAACGCGATCATCCGCGCGCTGCGTGACTACTACTCGAACGAGATCGGCGAGATCCTGATCGACGATCCGAAGGTCTATCAGGAAGCGCTCGAGTTCATGCAGCGCGTCCTGCCGCAGAGCGTCCGCAAGCTCAAGCTCTACGACGATCCGCACGTTCCGCTCTTCACGCGGTTCCAGATCGAGAGCCAGATCGAATCGGCGTTCGCGCACAAGGTGCAGCTGCCTTCCGGCGGCTGCATCGTGATCGACCACACCGAGGCGTTGACGGCGATCGACATCAACTCGGCGCGCTCGACGAAAGGCGAGGACATCGAGGAAACCGCGCTGACGACGAACCTCGAGGCGGCGGACGAGATCGCCCGCCAGCTCCGGATTCGCGACCTCGGCGGACTCATCGTCATCGACTTCATCGACATGGGGCCGCACAAGAACCAGCGCGAGGTCGAGAATCGGCTGCGCGAGGCGGTGAAGCAGGACCGTGCGCGCATCCAGATCGGCCGCATCTCGCGCTTCGGGCTGCTCGAGCTCTCGAGGCAGCGCTTGAGGCCCTCGCTCGAGGAGTCGACGCAGTCCGTCTGCCCGCGCTGCAACGGCACCGGCAACGTCCGCAGCGTCGAATCGCTCGCGCTCGCGATCCTTCGCCTCGTCGGCGAGGAAGCCCGCAAGGAGCGCACGGCGAAGGTCATCGCGTCGCTGCCGATCGAGGTCGCGAACTACCTGCTGAACGAGAAGCGCGAATGGGTCAACACGATCCAGGAGCGCAACAACGTGCAGGTCGTGCTCGTCGGCAATCCGAACCTCGAAACTCCGAACTACTCGATCAAGCGAGTCCGCGACGACGAGGCGCAGCTGCCCGAGAACAACGTCGCGAGCTACAAGATGATCGAGCCGAAGGAGGACCCGGCGCTCGCCTATCAGGAGATCAAGCGCGCGATCAAGGTCGAGGAGGCGGCGGTCTCCGGCATCCTGCCCGAGACGCCGGCGCCGGTGCCGCCGGAGAAGCCGCGCAGCGAGCCGAGCCTCTGGCAGCGCATGTTCGGATGGCTGAACGGCGGCATCCGCTCCAACGAGAAGAAAGCGGACGAGGAGAAGGCGCCCGCAAAGACGACGGCGCGCGGCGGGGACGGCCGCGCCGAGCGTCGTGGCCGAAGCGAGCGCGGGCAGAACAGCGGCTCGCGCAAGAGCCGTGGGGGCCGCAACGGCGGCTCGCAGGACAAGCCCGCTCAGGAGAAGGCGGCGCGCGACAAGCGAGAGCGGGCGGCCCAGGACAAGCCGGCGCAGGAGAAACCGGCGCCGGCGCAAAGCCCGCCGCCTCGTGCGGCCGCGGCCGCCCCGGAGGCGGCGGCGCCCGCGCCCCAGGGTTCGAGCCCGGCCGACGAGAGCCGGGAGCCGGCCCGAGTTTCCGGCAACGGCCGCGAGGCGCAGGCCGCCGCGGACGGGAGCGCAGGCTCGAGCGCGGGAGGCGCGCAGGAAGGTCGGCGTCGCCGCTCTCGGCGGCGCTCGCGCGGGCGCGGCCGCCAGAGCGACGCAGCGGCCGCCGCGACGCCGGCCGGCGGCGCGGCCGAATCGGCACCCTCGGGTGAGGCGGCTCCTCCGCCGGCCGCGAACGCGGACCGTCGTGCCGAGGCTCCTGCCGTCGCAACGGACCGGCCCGCGGTCGCACCAGACCGGCCTGCCGCCGCAGCAGACCGGCCTGCCCCCGAAGCGCATCCCCCTGCCGCCGAGCCCCGCGCGACGGGGACCAACGGCGGGGCACCGGCTCCGCGCGAGGACAGGCCGACGGAGAGTCGCGAGCCGGCCGCCTTCGTGACGTCGAGCCCGGCGCCGTACGCCGAGGCCGTCGAGCGACGGAGCGTCCCGGAGATCGAGTCCTTCGCGGAGCCCGGCGAACGCGACGCGGGTCAGCCGTCCAGCTGACGACTGCGTTTCGCCCTTCCCGGGCGAGACTTCACGGGCGGGGCCGCGAGCGGCGGCCCCGCGATCACGACGAGCGGGCGAGAACGCGGGTGCGCACGTGCTCGAGCAGGCCGATCGACGCTTCCTCGACGAGGTCGAGCACGTACTCGAAGCCGTTCGTGCCGCCGTAATACGGATCCGGCACGTCGAGCCGGCCCAGGTGCGGCGCGAACTCGAGCATCAGTCGGATCCGCTCCTGATACTCGACCGGCGCGACCTCGTACAGCGCCGCGACGTTCGCGTGATCCATCGCGACGACGAGATCGAATCGCTCGAAATCGCTCGGCTGCACGCGGCGCGCTCGCCGGCTCGAGAGATCGATGCCGCGCCGCAGCGCCGCGCGCTGCGCGCGCGGATCCGGCGGCTCGCCGATGTGGTACGCGTGCGTGCCGGCCGAGTCGATCCTGAGCGCGAGCTCGGGCGCGCGTTCTTGCCAGATCTTGCGGAACACTCCCTCCGCCGTCGGCGAGCGGCAAATGTTTCCCATGCAGACGAACAGCACGCCGAATCCCGCGTCGGTCGGCGCGGCGTCTGTCCGCTCGGCACCGCTGCCGCGTCTGAGCTTCTCGAGGATCGCTTTCACTGTCCTGCCTGAACGACGAAGAAAAAGGGAGCGCAAGGATTGTAACCCGCGATAGGCCCGATAACCGTGCGGCGACTCCCGACTCGATGACGCGGCGGGTCTTTGCGGCTATCGCCCGACGGCGATCGGCGACGATCCGTTACACGTCGCGAGAACGCGTGTCCGACGAGGCGATGACCGCCGCCCGCACGGCTTCGAGATCCGCTTCGGTATCGACGCCTCGCCCCGGCGGCGCGACGGCGTCGGCGACGACGATCGTGAGCCCCATCCAGAGCGCGCGCAGCTGCTCGAGACGTTCGCACAGCTCGAGCGCGCACGGCGGCTCTGCGGTGATCGCTTTGAGGTCGCGAACGCGATAAGCGTAAAGACCGATATGCCTTCGCACCGGCTCGGCGCGGTCGCCGTCGCGGCTCCAAGGAATCGGCGCACGGCTGAAATAGAGCGCCCTGCCCTCTCGATCGTAGACGACCTTCGCCGTGCTCGTATCGCGAAGCGCCTCGTCGCTCTCGATCGGCGTCATCAGCGTCGCGATCGCGGCATCCGGCCGCGAGGCGAGCAGCTCCGCGACCTGCGCGATCAGCATCGGCGGCATCAGCGGCTCGTCGCCCTGCACGTTCACGACGATTCGCTCGTCCGGCCAGCCGAGCCGGTGCGCGACCTCGGCGATCCGGTCCGTGCCGCTCGCATGATCGCTCGACGTGATCTCGACGCGGGCGCCCGCGGCGCGCGCCGCGGCGGCGACCCGCTCGTCGTCGGTCGCGACGATGACCTCGGCCGCGCCGCTTGCACGCGCCCTGTCGTGCACCCACGCGATCATCGGCCGGCCGCCGATATCGGCGAGCGGTTTGCCCGGCAACCGCGTCGACGCATAGCGCGCCGGAATCACCACGGTGAAATCGATCGTCATCTGCGAGCCTCGAGTGGTTCGGTTTGCACTGCGCGAAGCGCCGCCTCGATCTCGTCGAGGAGCGCGGCTTCGTCGTCCACGAGCGCGTCGACGGCGACGGCCCAGACGTCGTCGCGGCCGATATCCCGAAGCTTCACGGCATCCTTCTCCGTCACGAGCACCGGTCCTCCGCGCGGCAGGTCGTGCGCCGCGATGCGCGCGTGGTCGGCGAGCGGATACCTCAGCACGGTCAGCCCGGCCTGCTCGAGCGTACGAAAGAATCGCTCGGGATGGCCGATCCCGGCGACCGCATGCACCGGGCCGCCTGCGAAATCGTCGAGCGCGGCCTCCTTTCCGTCGACGACGCGATACACGCGGCCGACCGCGAGCCGCATCGAAATCGCATTCGGCCACGCGAATCCCAACGCGCGCGCGTCGTCGCTCGACGAGACGTTCACGACGACGGCATCGACGGCGTCGAGGCGCGTCGCCGGCTCGCGCAACGGCCCGGCCGGCAGGCACCAGCCGTTCCCCACGCCGCGTCGTCCGTCGACGACCGCGATCTCGAAGTCACGCCCGAGCCGATAATGCTGCAAGCCGTCGTCGGAGAGCACAACGTCGACGTCGGCCTCGGCGAGCAGCGCACGCGCCGCGGCGACGCGATCGGGCCCCGCGAATACCGGACATCCGGTCCGCGTCGCGATCAGCACCGGCTCGTCGCCGACGAGATCGGGCGACGAGCCCGGACGCACGCGTTGCGGCCATCGAGTCGCGCGCCCGCCGTATCCGCGCGAGACGATCCCGGGCGAGCGTCCGCGTGCCCCGAGCCGCTGCGCGAGCCAGATCACGAGCGGAGTCTTGCCGGTGCCGCCCGCCGTGACGTTGCCGACGACGATGACTGGAACCGGCAGCCGCACGACCGGTTTCGCGCCCGAGCGATAAAGCCGCGCGCGCGTCGCTACCGCGGCGCGATACGCGAGCGAGACGGGGAAGAGCGGCCAGCGCCATGCGCTCCGGCCGTACCAGATTCGCTCCGCGGCGCGTTCGATACGCAATCTCAGCCTCATCACGCCGCCGTCCGCGCGCCCGGTCGTCAATCCGCGAACTGCATGCGGTACAGCATCGCGTAGTGGCCGTCCCGCTCGAGCAGCTCGGCATGCGTGCCGATCTCGACGATGCGGCCCTCGTTCATCACGACGATCGCGTCGGCCTTCTCGACGGTCGACAGTCGATGCGCGATCACGAGCGTCGTGCGGCCTTCCATCAGACGGTTGAGCGCGCTCTGCACGCGCCGCTCGGACTCCGTGTCGAGCGCCGACGTCGCCTCGTCGAGAATCAGCACCGGGGCGTTCTTCAGCAGCGCGCGCGCGATCGCGATGCGCTGGCGCTGCCCGCCCGAGAGCAGCACGCCGCGCTCGCCGACCTCGGTATCGAGCCCGTCCGGCAGGGTAGACGCGAACTCGGACACGTACGCGGCCTCGGCGGCGCGCTCGATGTCGTCGCGCGAGCAGCCGGCGAGTCCCCCGTAGGCGATATTGTTCGCGATCGTATCGTCGAAGAGCACGACGTCCTGCCCGACGAAGGCGATCTGGCGGCGCAGGTCCGCGAGGCGGTAGCGGCGAATGTCCTTGCCGTCGAGCAGGATCGATCCCTCGTCGACGTCGTAGAAGCGCGGCAAGAGGCTCGCGACCGTCGACTTGCCGCTTCCGGAGCGGCCGACGAGCGCGACGGTGCAGCCCGCCGGGATGCGGAACGAGACGTCGTCGATCGCGCGCACGTTACGGCCGCCGTAGCTGAACGACACGTTGCGGTACTCGACGTCGCCGCGCGCCCGCTCGAGCGGTTCGGTGCCGGTGTCGCGCTCGACGGGCCCGTCGATCGTCTCGAACAGATCCGCCGCGGCCGCGATGCCCCGCTGCACCGAGACGTTGATGTTCACGAGCCGCTTCAACGGCGCGAGCAGCATCCCCATGTAGGCGATGAACTCGACGAACAGCGACGGCGTGAGGTCCGGCAGCACGAAATCCGTGAGCGCGACGAACACGACCGCCGCGCCGCCGAGCGCGACGACGTACTGCGTGAGCGAGTCTCCGGCCGCGCGCGTCGCAGTGAGCCGATTGTTGAGCCTGAAGTTCTTCTCGTTGATCGTCTCGAACTGTCCGCGCTCGTAATCCTCGCCCTGAAACACCTTCACGATGCGGTGACCTTGCAGCGCTTGCTCGGCAACGCGCGTGACGTCGCCCATCGAGCTTTGAATGCGCGCGCTGTGGCGCCGGAACGCGCGGCTCATGTAGCCGACCATCGCACCGATCACCGGGCCGACGACGGCAACGAGGAAGGTGAGCTGAGGGCTCAGCCAGATCATCATCGCGACCAGCGCGACGATCGTCAGGCTGTCGCGAATCAGCACGACGATCGCGTTCGAGATCGCGTCCGCGACCTGCTCGGTGTTGTACGTCAGCCTCGAGATCAGCTCGCCGGTCGGCGTCTGATCGAGATCGGCGGACGGCATCGCGAGATAGTGCGCGAAGAGCTCCGAGCGAAGATCGCGCACGACCGACCGGCCGAGCCAGCCGAGGCCGTAGACCATCAGGAAATCCATCACGCCGCGCACCGCGAACACGCCGGCGATCAGCACGGGAATGCGCCACGGCGCGTCGGCGCTCCGTCCCGCGGTCTCGACGCTCGCGACGATGCTGTCGACGACGTCGCCTAGAAGGAGCGGCAGAATCAGCGTGCCGAGCGCATAGAGCAGCGCCGCGATCACGGCGCCGACGATGATGTAGCGGTGCGGGTGAACGTACCGCAGCAGGCGGCGATAGACCCCCGCGGCTTGGCGCGTCAGAACGGGCATCGGTTTCGCCCCGCTCGTTCGGCGCGCGTGCGACGCGCCGGCGTCTCGTTAGGCATCGGGAGGCGTGACCGTCGCGATGCTGACGTTGACGAAACCGAGCTGCCCGGCGACGTCCATCGCGGTCACGACGGACTGGTGGGTGGCGTTCGCGTCAGCGCGGATGTAGACGGTCATGTCGCGTTTCTCGCCGGCGACTCTCTCGATCGCGGCACGCAGCGTCCGACGCTCGTTGTTCACGAGCGCCCGGCCGTTCACGAGATAGCTGCCCGCCGCCGTCACGGTGATCTCGAGCGCGTCGACGGATGCGTCCGTCTGCGCGCTCGCGTCCGCCTCGGGGAGGTGCAGGTTGATCTCGGCCTCGCGCACGAAACTCGTCGAGACCATGAAGAAGATCAACAGCAGCAGCACGACGTCGATCAGCGGCGTCAAGTTGACCTCGGGGGCGTCTTTCGGTCGGTTACTGAGCTTCACGTTCGGGCCCGAAAGAGCATCACGCGGCGGTCGAGCGCGGCGACGCGGCTTATGCGCTTCGCTTCATGCGCTCGCGCGCATCGCGTCTGTCATAGGCATACGCGTCTCGGCTCGGCAGCGATTCGAGGAATCGCCACGCTTCCTTCTCCATCTTCACGACGAGCCCGTCGATGCGGCTTCGAAGATAGCGATGACCGATGAGCGCCGGGATCGCGACCGACAGCCCCGCCGCGGTCGTGATCAATGCCTCGGAGATGCCGCCCGCGAGCGACGCCGGGTTGCCGACGCCGTTCTCCATGATCGACGCGAACACTTTGATCATGCCGATCACCGTGCCGAGCAGACCGAGCAGCGGGCTGATCGCGGCGATCGTATGCAGCGGATTGAGATACCGCTCGAGCTCGTGCACGACGTGGCGTCCGCTGTCCTCGATGCGCTCGCGCACGATCTCCCGATCCTCGAACCGGCTCGCCAGGCCCGCGGCGAGAATCTGCCCGAGCGGCGAGCTTTCGTGCAGCCTCTGCAAATGCTCCGGCTCGAGCTCGTTGTGCTGCATCCACTCGCGCACGTACGAGACGACGTGCTTAGGGATTACGCGCTTCTCCTGCAGCGTCCACAGCCTTTCGAGGATGATGGCCGCCGCGATGACGGAGCAGGCGATGATGGGCACCATCAGCCAGCCGCCGGCGATGACGATCTCGAGCATATCCGGATGAGTCGCTCCGAAAGTTCGGGCGCACTATAGCGCGCCGGAATCGGCCGCACCAGGAATCGATGGCCATTTTCGAGAACCGTGCAACGTTTCCCGAACGCCGCGCCCGCCTTGCATGCACCGGCTCGCTCAGCGCGCCCGCCAGTAACGCCGCCGGCGCTCCCGCTCGGCCACGAGCTCGACGCCTTCGATGCCTAGCCGCACGTGCAGCGCGCCGAGCTCGCCGGTCGAGCGCACGCTCGCACCCGCGGCTTCCCAACGCTCGACGACGACGGGTTTCGGGAACCCCCAGCGATTCGCGAACCCCGCCGACACGAGCGCGTGTCGCGCGCGCGTCGCGGCGACGAGCGGCAACGTCGACGACGTCGCGCTGCCGTGGTGCGCAACCACGACGACGTCCGCGGCGACTCGCGGATGCCGCGCCACCTCGCGCTCGCCGAGTCGCTCGACGTCGCCGAGCAAGAGCAGCGAGCCGCCCGCGGTCGCGATCTTCAGCACGCATGAGCTGTCGTTGCCGAGCGGCCGAAAGTCCGCGCGCGGATGCAGCACCTCGAGCTCGACGCCGTCCCATTCCCAGCGAAACCCGGCCATGCACGTGCGTCCCGGCGGCGCCTCGACGTCGGGCCCCTTGAGCACGTCGGCACGCGGAAACGCGGCGAGCACCGCGGCCGCGCCGCCCGCATGATCGTTGTCCGCGTGACTGACGATCAGCAGATCGAGCGTGCCTCGGCCGCGCGCCCTGAGCGCCGGCACGACCACGTCCGCACCGGTATCGAATCCGGACGGAAAGCTCGGTCCGGCGTCATACAGGAGCCTTCGGCTCGCGGTCTCGACGATCACCGCGAGCCCGTGGCCGACGTCGAGCACCGTGACGTCCGCCGTGCCGTGCGGCGGGCGCGGCACGGCGGGAAATACCACCGGCAGCAGCGCGCACCACGCGAGCGGACGCCCCGGCAGCGGATGCGCGGGCGTCCCGAGCACGACGCCGACGAGCGCGAGCGCGGTCGCGGCGGTCGGTGCCGAGGGCAGCGGCCACGCGGCGGCGGGCATCGCCGCCGCCCACGCGATGCCGGCCCACGCGAGATCGGCGAGATGCCCGGCGAGCGCGGTCAGCATCTCCGCGCCCGGGAGATGGAACGACACGGCAACGAGCGCGGCGAGCGCGAGCGGCACGAGCACGAAGCTGAAGCACGGGATCGCGATCAGGTTCGCGACCGGTGAGATCAGCGAGACCTCGCCGAAATACGCAACGGCGATCGGCGCGAGCCCGAAGCTCATCGTGAGCTGCAGCGCCACGAGCGCCTTAGCGACGCGCCGAAGCCGCAGCGCCCGACTTGCGGAGCCGACCGCCACGTCGCACCGCGACGCGAGCGCGAGCAGCAGCGTGACCGCGCCGAACGACAGCCAGAACGACGCCGAAAGCACCGCGAACGGATCGATGGCGATCACGACGAGCAGCGCCGCCGCGAGCCCGTTGCCCCACCCGATCGCTCGGCGGCCGACGACGACGCCGAGGGCGACGAGCACCATCACGGCGGCACGCTGCGTCGGCACGGCGAAGCCCGCGAGCGCCGCGTAACCGACGGCGGCGAGCGTCGCGGCGGCCGCGGCCGCTTCCAGGTCGCGGTGCACGAAGGGCGGCGGAAGGTAGAGCCACAGCCGACGCACGGCGGCGAACGCGAGCGTCGCGACGAGCCCGACGTGGAGTCCCGAGATCGCGACGAGATGACTCGTGCCGGTCCGCCTGAGATCCGTCCAGTGGGCTTCGGTGAAGCCGAAACGCTCGCCGATCGTGAGCGCGATCAGGAGCGCCGCGGCATCGGAGCTCGGCGACGCCGCGGCGAGACGCTCGGCGGCCGTGCGGCGCACCTCGAGCCACCAGCGCGCGATGCCGCCCGAGCCGCCGTCTAGCCGGTCGCCGGAGCGGACATAGCCCGTCGCGCCGTACCCCTCGACGAGCAGCCACTGCTCGTAATCGAAGCCGCCGGGATTCATCGCCCCGCGCGGCGGCCGGAGGCGCACCGTCAGCGCGAGGGTCTCGCCCGCCCGAAGCCATTCGGGCGCGTCATACCACCCCAGGCGCAGCCGCCGCGGCACGGCCGGATCGTCCGCCCGCTCGACGACGAACGAGAACGTTCGCCGCGCCGGCGGACCGGCCGGAAAGCCGTCCACCCAGCCCACGACGGCGAAGTCGCGGCCGGTCAGCGTGTCGGGCAGGCGCTCGTCGAGGCGGCGCTCGGCGGACCACACGGCCCAGATCACGGCGGCCGCGACGACGATCCACCAGCGCGTCGCCGGCCGCGCCAACGCGACGAGACAGAAGATCGCAGCCGGAACGAGCCATCCCGGCCCGGGCAGCGACGGCAGGCGATGCGCCGCGACGACGGCGGCACAAACGGCCGCGGCGACGATCGGTAATCCGGGGCTCGATGATCGCGCCGCCTTCGGCTCGCCGACCCTTCGCACCCCGAACCGCCGCACGCGCCTCGGGCGACCGGCCGCTAGGCCGGCCTGAGCACGCCGTCCTTGAGCTCGAGCACGCGCTCCATGCGAGCCGCGAGATCGGGATCGTGCGTCACGACGACGAGGCTCGTGCCGAGCGAGGCATTGAGCTCGAGCATCAGGTCGAAGACACGCTGCCCGGTCGCTCGATCGAGGTTGCCGGTCGGCTCGTCCGCGAGCACCGCGGCCGGCCGCGTGACGAGCGCCCGCGCGACGGCCGTGCGTTGCCGCTCGCCGCCCGAGAGCTGCCCCGGCCTGTGCTCGAGCCGCTCGCCGAGCCCGACTCGCTCGAGCAACGACCGCGCTTCGCGCTCGGCCTCGGCCGCCTTCACGCCGCGCACGAGCAGCGGCATCGCGACGTTCTCGAGCGCCGAGAACTCGGGCAGCAGATGGTGGAACTGATAGACGAAGCCGAGCGCGCGATTGCGCAGCCGCCCGCGCTCCACGGGCCCGAGCCGCGTCATCGACTCGCCCGCGACGAGCACCTCGCCCGCGGTCGGCTCGTCCAGCCCGCCGAGCAGCTGCAGCAGCGTGGTCTTGCCCGATCCCGACGCGCCGACGATCGCGACTCGATCCCCGGGAGCGACGGCGAGATCGATGCCCTTCAGCACCTCGAGCGTGCGGCCGGCCTCGTGGAACGTCTTCACGAGCCCGCGCGCGACGAGCACGGGCTGCGCCGCGGGAGACGGGCGAGACTCGCGTGCGGCCTCATTCATGGCGCAACGCCTCCGCCGGCGCCTGCCGGGCGGCAGACAGCGCGGGATAGAACGTCGCGGCGATCGCGAGCACGAGCGCGAGCGCGCAAATCTTCGCGATCTCATCGATTCTGAGCCGGCTCGGCAGCTCGCCCAGCCAGTAGACCTCGGCGGACAAGAGATCGACGTCGAGCACGCTCTCGATCACCTGCACGATGCTCGTGAGCTGCGTCGACACGAGCACCCCGAGCACGAGCCCGATCAGCGTGCCGATCAGGCCGATCATCGTCCCTTGGCTCGCGAAGATCGTCATGACGCTGCGAGGCGTCGAGCCGAACGTGCGCAGGATCGCTATGTCACCGCGCTTCTCGCGCACGACCATCACGAGCGTCGACACGATGTTGAACGCGGCGACGGCAACGACCATCGACAGGATCACGAACATGATGGACTTCGAAAGCTGAATGGAGGCGAAGAACGTGACGTGCTCGCGCGTCCAATCGGTGTAATACGCGCGCTCGCGAAGCGACTGCGCGAGCTCGATGCCGATCGACGGCGCGGCATAGACGTCGTGCACCGCAATGCGCAGGCCTGTCGGCATGCCGCCTGTGCCGAACAAGCGCGCGGCGTCCTCGATGTGCACGAGCGCGAGCCCTTGATCGTACTCGTACATGCCAGCGTCGAAGATGCCCGCGACGGTGAACGCGCGCATGCGCGGCCGGATGCCGACCGGCGTCACCGTGCCCTGCGCGAGGAGCAGCACGACCCGGCCGCCGACGCCGACGCCGAGCGTCTCGGCCGCGCCCTTGCCGAGCACGATGCGAAACGAGCCGGGCTCGAGCGCGTCGATGCTGCCCGCGGTCACGAGCTCGCCGAGCCGCGACACCGAGGGCTCGAGCTCCGGATCGATGCCGCGGATCACGAGCCCGACGGGCGCGCCGCCCGCCGCGGGATCGTCGACGAACGCCATGCCGCGGTCCTCGACGAACGGCGCGGCGCCCGCGACGTCGCCGCGCGCGAGCGCGCGCGCACGCAGCGCCTGCCATTCGTCGAGCCTGCCGTCGAACGCGTGAATCGACGCGTGCGATGCCACGCCGAGAATCCTCCGCTGCAGCTCGTGCTCGAAACCGTCCATCACGGACGTCACGACGATCAGTACCGCAACGCCGATGCCGATGCCGAGCATCGAAACCCACGAGATGAACGAGATAAAGCTCTCGCCCCGACGCGCGCGCAGATATCGCAGCGCCACCGAAAGCTCGTACGGCTGCCTCAATCCTCGCCTCCGGCCATCATTCGTAACGCAGCGCGTCGGCCGGCGCGATCGCCGCGGCACGCCGGGCGGGATAGATCGTCGCGAGCACGGTCAGCGCGAATGCGACGATCGGGATCAACGTGACGTCGAGCGCGTGCACCTCGGACGGCACTTCCGTCACGTAGTACACGTCGCCCGGAAAGATCTGGAACCCGAAGGTGCGCTCGAGCCACGGCACGATCACGTCGACGTTGAACGCGAGCGCGAGACCGAGCGCGGTGCCGATCAGGGTCCCGGCGAGACCGATCACCGCGCCTTGCACGAAGAAAATGCGCGCGACCCGCGCGGGTTCGAGGCCGCTCGTGCGCAGGATCGCGACGTCGCGCTGCTTCTCCGTCACGACCATCATCAGCGACGCGACGATGTTGAAGGCCGCAACGGCGACGATGAACATCAGGATGATCGACATCATCGTCTTCTCGATGCGGATCGCGGTGAAATAGCTCGCGTGCTCCTCGGTCCAATCGCTGACGACGAGATCGGGCGCGGCGAGAAGATCGGCGTTCGCGCGGCGGAACGGGCCGACGAGGAGCGCGTCGTCGAGGCGCACCGCGACGCCCTCCGCCCGTCCCCGTAACCCGTCGAGCCGGCTCGCGTCGACGAGATGTGCGAGCGCGAGCCCGCTGTTGTGATCGGGGACGCCGGCATCGAAGATGCCCGCGACGACGAAGCCCGCGAGACGCGGCGCGGGCAGCCCGCGCTCGTCGAAGTGCGGCACGAGCACGTTCAGCGAGTCGCCGACCGAGACGCCGAGCCGTCCGGCGAGCGTGCGCCCGAGCACGAGGCCGTTTCCGCCGGGGCGGAGTCGTTCGAGGCCGCCGTCGTCGAGCATGCGCACGTGATCGACGATCACGCCCTCCTGCTCGGGCAGGATGCCGCGGACGATGGCGGGCTCGAGATTCCCGCCGGCCGCGAGCATCGCCTGCAGCTCGACGTACGGCGAGACGCTGTCGACGCCCGAGCGCTCGGCGAGCCGCTCCGCGAGCCCGCGCCAATCCGGAAGACCGCCTTCCGCGCGCACCGAGAGATGCGCCGTCATGCTGAGAAGACGGTTTCTGAGCTCGGTCTCGAGCCCGTTCATGACCGACAGGATCACGATCAGCGCGGCGACGCCGAGCGCGACGCCGACGAGCGACGCGCCGCTCATGAACGACACGATCCCGCGGCGGCGCCGCGAGCGCACGTAACGCAGGCCGACGAAGAGCTCGAGCGGTTGAAACATCGGCGCATTAAAGCACGGGACGGAACTGTGACCTACTGCTCAGAACGCGCAGTCCGACCCGACGGCCCGCCGGAGCGCGGTGCTATAGTCCGGGCGACGCGGAAGCGCAACGGCGCGGCCGGACGGCGGCGGCCTCCACGGCCGTTCGCGTGTCGGGACCGAAGCTCGGCGCGAGCGCTCGGCGCCACGCAGCATCCGCCAGGCTGGAGAACCACGCAATGCGGTTGAAGAGACTATTCGCGCTCGCGGCGGCAACCTCGGCAGCCGCCTTCGTGCTCGGCGCGTCCCCGACGGCGGTCGGCGACGTGCTGCTCATCGACAGCATCGAGCATGCGTCGCTCGCCGTTCCCGAGCGCCCGACGCGCGGCGTGACGATGGAGAGCGTCGAGCGAAGGTTCGGCGCCCCGACGAGACGCGAAGGCCCGGTGGGCGACCCGCCGATCACCCGCTGGGATTATCCGGAATTCTCCGTCTACTTCGAGTACGACCGCGTCATTCACGCCGTCGCGCGGCGCTGACGCGCCAGGCGTGCGCGCGTCTCGCGCGAGCCGCGCTCGCGCCGCGCGATACCGGCCGCAAGTCCCCTCTTCGGCACGCCCCGTCACGTCCCCGATCATCCGTCGCCGACGGCGTCGGTCGCGGGCGCCGTCATCGCGGAGCTCCGCAGCCCTTCTCGACGACAAAGCGTCTGCGCCCGAGGAACGCGTCCCGTCTCGCCCGGTCGAACCGACTTCGACGCCCGCGCTGTGGAATAATCCGCTCTTTTCGTTTCCCCGATGAAACCCAGAACGCCTCTGCTCGACCTCGCCTTCCCGACGGCCGAACGCCGGCACATCCGCATCGGCCATTTGCCGGGTGCGTCGATCGCGCTCGCCGCGGCCGAGGCCGCGGCCCGGCATCCCGGTCCGGTGCTGATCGTCGCGCCGACCGCCGCGCTCGCCGATCGGCTCGAGCGGGAGATCGCGTTCTTCGCGGGCGGCGAGGCGGCGCAGCGGTTTCCCGACTACGAGACGCTGCCGTACGAGCCGATCTCGCCGCCGCAGGATTTGCTCGCCGAGCGGCTGACCGCGCTCTACCGCCTCGCCCGCGGCGAGCACCGCGTCTTCGTCGTCGACGCCGAGGCGCTCCTGAACCGGCTGCCTCCGCCCGCGTTCGTGCTCGGCCGCTCGCTCGAGCTCACGGTGGGGCAAGTCGTCGAGCGTGACACGCTCGTGCGCCAGCTCACCGATCACGGCTACATGCGCGTCGAGCAGGTCGCGGAGCCCGGCGAGTTCGCCGTGCGCGGCGCGCTGCTCGACGTCTTCCCGGCGGGCGCCGCCGAGCCCGTGCGCATCGACTTCTTCGACGACGAGATCGAGACGCTCAGGACGTTCGATCCCGAGACGCAGCGCACGCGCGCGGAAACCGACGCGGTGCGCGTGCTGCCCGCGCGCGAGTTCCCGTTCGACAAGGAAGGCATCGCGGGCTTTCGGCGAAGGTTCCGCGCGAAGCTCCTGGTCGATCCGACGAAGTGCCCGCTGTACCGCGATATCTCGGAGGCGCAGCTGCCCGCCGGCGTCGAGTACTACCTGCCGCTCTTCTTCGACGAGACGGCCTCGCTGCTCGATTACTTACCCGCGGAAGGCGAGCACGCCGGCCTCGTGATCCTCGTCGATGACGCGACCGCCGGGCTCGAGTCCGGCTGGCGATTGATCGAGGAACGCTACGAGCAGCTGCGCGGCGACATCGAGCGGCCCGTGCTGCCGCCGCAAGATGCGTTCTGGCCGCCCGAGGACGTGATCGCCGCGCTCGCGCCGCGCGCGACGCTCGTGCTTTCGCAGAACCGGCTCGACGACGGCGGCGAGAACGCGCCGGTCGAGCACGTGCTCTCGGGCGGCGTCGCCGAGGACGTCGATCGCATCGCGCGCTGGCTCGACGCCGCGCCCGACGACCGGACGCTGGTCGTGACGTCGTCGCCGGGACATCGCGAGATGCTGCTCGAGCTCTTGCGCGGACGCGGCTACGCGCCGAAGGCGATCGCCTCGTGGGCGGCCTTCGTCGAGAGCGACGAGCGGCTCGGCATCGCGGTAGGCGAGCTCGAGGAAGGGCTGCGACTGCCGGGTGCGAAGCTGCGCGTGCTGACGGCCGAGCAGCTCGGCATGGAGCGGCCGCGTCAGCAGCGCCAGCGCCGCCGCCGGAAGGCGCGCGATCCGGAGGCGATCATCCGCGAGCTGACCGATCTTCGCATCGGCGCTCCGGTCGTCCACGAGGATTACGGCGTCGGCCGCTATCAGGGTTTGCAGACCCTCGAGGTCGACGGCGTGCTGACCGAGTTCCTCGTGCTGGAATACGCGGGCGGCGACAAGCTCTACGTGCCCGTGCACAACCTGCATCTCGTCACGCGCTACACGGGCGCGGACCCGGAGCATGCGCCGCTGCACCGCCTCGGCACGGATCAGTGGGCGAAGGCCAAGCGCAAGGCCGCGCAGCAGGCGCGCGACGTCGCGGCCGAGCTGCTGCACCTCTACGCGAAACGCGCCGCGCGCAGCGGCGTTCGCTACCAGTTCGACGACGAGAGCTACAAGCGCTTCGCGCTCGAGTTTCCGTTCGAGGAGACCGACGACCAGCTCACCGCGATCGAGCAGGTGCTCGACGACTTGAAGAGCGACAAGCCGATGGACCGCATCGTCTGCGGCGACGTCGGGTTCGGCAAGACCGAGGTCGCGCTCCGCGCGTCGTTCGTCGCGGTGAGCGGAGGGCACCAGGTCGCCGTGCTCGTGCCGACGACGCTGCTCGCGGACCAGCATTACCGCACGTTCTCCGATCGCTTCGCGGAATGGCCGGTGCGCGTCGAGCTGCTTTCGCGCTTCAGGAACGCGAAGCAGACCCGCGCGGTGCTCGACGGGCTCGCCGACGGCAGCGTCGACATCGTGATCGGCACGCATCGGCTGTTGTCGAACGACGTGAAGTTCAAGCGGCTCGGCCTCGTGATCATCGACGAGGAGCATCGCTTCGGCGTGAAGCACAAGGAGCAGCTGAAGAAACTCCGCGCCGAGGTCGACGTGCTGACGATGACCGCGACGCCGATTCCGCGCACGTTGAACATGACGCTCGGAGGGCTGCGCGATCTTTCGATCATCGCGACGCCGCCCGCCGAGCGCCTCGCCGTGAAGACGTTCGTCGGCGAGTGGCACGACCGGCAGATCCGCGACGCGGTGCTCCGGGAGCTTCGCCGCGGCGGGCAGGTCTACTTCGTGCACAACCGCGTCGAGAACATCGAGACCGTCGCGGACGAGCTCAGAAAGCTGCTGCCCGAGGCCAACGTCCGCGTCGCGCACGGCCAGATGACGGAGCGCGCGTTGGAAGAGGTCATGCTCGACTTCTATCACCGGCGCTTCAACGTGCTCGTCTGCACGACGATCATCGAGAGCGGCATCGACATCCCGACGGCGAACACGATCATCATCAACCGCGCGGACCGGCTCGGGCTCGCGCAGCTCCATCAGCTCCGCGGCCGCGTGGGCCGGTCGCATCATCAGGCGTATGCGTATCTCATCGCGCCGCCGAGACGCGAGCTCACGCCGGAGGCCGCGAAACGGCTCGAGGCGATCGAATCGCTCGAAGCGCTCGGCGTCGGTTTCGCGCTCGCGACGCACGACCTCGAGATCCGCGGCGCCGGCGAGCTCCTCGGCGAAGGGCAAAGCGGGCAGATCCAGAGCGTCGGATTCACGCTCTACAACGAGCTCCTCGCGCGCGCGGTGAAGGAGCTCAAGGAAGGCCGCGAGCCCGATCTCGAGGATCCGTTCACGCACGGCCCGGAGATCGAGCTCGGCTTGCCGGCGCTGATCCCCGAGGACTACATGCCGGACGTGCACACGCGCCTCGTGCATTACAAGCGCATCGCGAACGCCGCGTCGCGCGAGGAGCTCGATCAGCTGCAGATCGAGCTGATCGACCGCTTCGGCTTGTTGCCGCCGCCGACGAAGACGCTGTTCGAGATCACGTGGCTCAAGCTCCTCGCGCAGCGGCTCGGCATCGTGAAGCTTCAAGCCGGTGCGAACGGAGGCACGCTGCGCTTCGCCGAGCGCGCGAACGTCGATCCGGCCGTGCTCGTCTCGCTCGTCGCGGACCAGCCCGAGCGTTACAAGCTCGACGGTCCCTACAAGCTGAAATTCAGCTGGCCCGCGAAGAGCGAAGCCGAGCGCATCCGCCAGGCCGAGCAGCTCTTGCTCGATCTCGGCGCGGGCAAGCTCGAGGCGGCAGCCTGAGCCGAGAGGCTATAATCCGCCCATGAGCGAATCGTGCCTCCGTCGCGCTGCCGTCGCGCTCGCCTCCGCGGCGATTCTCGCCGTCGCCTCGACGATCGCGCCGTCGTTCGCGCAGAGCTCGCGCGACGCGGACGCGCCCAGGCTCTACCGCATCGAGGTCATCGCCTTCAGCTACAACGAAGGCGATCCGATGGAAGAGCTGTTCGCGCATACCGCGGCGCGCGCGTCGATCGAGGCCGTCGACCGCGAAGCCGGAGCCGAGACGTTCGACTTCTCCCGTTATCTGCCGCCGTCCGTCGACGAGCCGTTCGGATCCGGCGACGACGAGGAGCTCGGAGCGCAAGAGCGACGGCCGCGGACGCTGCTCGGTGCGGACGAGACACCGATCGGCTCGGACGAAGCGTCAGTAAGCGCTGACCAACGATCGGCCGGGCAAGCCGCGGAGCCCGACGCCGCCGCACCGGCCGAGCGCGATACGTCCGACGGCGCGGCGCCCGGCACCGTCGCGAGCGACGATCCCGGCGCGGCTGGCAGGGATCCGCTCGGCGTAACCGGTCCCGACGCGCCTGCCGCGGGCGCGGGCGAGCCCGAGCCGGCGGATCCGTTCGGACCGGGGCCGGTCAATGCGGCCGCCGAGTTCAGGTTCAGGCTGCTCGCGCCCGAGGAGCTGAAGCTCTTCGATACGTACCAGCGGCTCGAGCGGCTCGACGCGTATACGCCGCTCGTGCACGGGGGCTGGGTGCAGGAAGGCCTGCCGCTCGGCAGCGCGAAGCCTTTCGACCTCGCGTATCTCGGCGCGAGCAATCCCGCGGGAACGATCCGGCTGCATTTGAGCCGCTACCTGCATCTCGCGGTCGATCTCGTGTATCGCGCCGACACGGGACGAGATCGCGCGTTGCAGCCGGGGCCTTCAGGCTTCGAAGGAAGCGCTCCGTCGATGGGCGGGCGTACGCTTTCCGACGTGTCGCTGCCCGCGCGCTACGTCTTGCGCGCCGAGCGGCGTATCGGCAGCGGAATCGTCCAGTACTTCGATCACCCGATGTTCGGCGTGCTCGTGCTCGTCGAGCCTTACGAGCCGCCCGCGAGGACCGCCTCGGACTCGGGTCCCGCGGCATAGCGCGCGGCCTTCTCCGCGAGCTTCGCATCGAGCAGCCGCCTCGCGCGGTCGAGCCACGCTTCGACGTTGTCGTCGGGGCCCGGCACGCCGCCGACCAACGCGCTCTCGATCGCGACGTAGCGCCCGTATTTCGCCCTCGGGTTGTGGAGCTTGAGCCGGTGGACGTTCGCGACGATGCGCTCCGCGAGCCGGCCCGCCTCGGCCTCGTCCTGGCCGAGCACCGCGGCGACGATCGTCGTGTCGCCGTGCCGCGCGCAGAGATCGCCCGCACGGCGTAGCGTGCCGCCGATCTGCCCGCCGATCATCCGGACGCACGACTCCGCGGCCTTCGCGCCGAACGTCGCGCGGTACGCGTCGAGCTCGAGTATCTCGAACAGCATCAGCGTCACCGGGCGGCGATCCCGCCTCGCGATCGCGATATCCCGGTTCAAGACCGCCTCGAAGTGCTCGAAGCGCGGCAGGCCAGTGATCGGATCGGTGCGGCCCGCGAACCCCGTGACGTCGGTCCGCGCGCGAATGGCGTCGCTCGCGGGCACGGCCTCGCGCACGCCGAAACCGAGACGCCGCGGCGACGGACGCTGCTGGATCAGGTAATAGCGCGTCGTGCCGCGCGCATCCGCGAGCTTCGAGAAAGCGATCTGGCAGATCCAGATCGTGCCGTCTTTACGTCGGTCCGGCAGCTCGACCTCGATCGGCTCCGCTCGCTCGACCGCCGAGAGGAGCTCGTCGACTCCGTGATGCTCGCCCCGCTCGCGCTCGAGCACGTGCCAGGGCTTGCCGATCACGTCCCGCGCGCGATAACCGGTCAGCGACTCGAACGCGGAGTTGACATAAGCAATCGGAAGATTCGCGTCGGCGGCGTCGAGAAGCAGAATCCCTTCCGAGCTCCGCGCCACGATCTGTTCGAAAAAGTGCAGGTCGATGACGGAGAAAGAATCCTGATTATCGAGCGCGGCTTCCATGGCCGCATTATGTCGGCGACGCAGCGCGCGATGTCTATGACGTGAATCACACTGCGGCCGACGCCGCGTGCTCGCGCACGAGATATTCGACGATTCTCGCGATTCTCGGCATGCCGTCGCGCAGGTAGCGCTCGATCTGGTCGTGAATCCCCTCGTTCGACGGCCCTCGGCCGGCCGCGTAGTTCACGGCCAGCGCGCAGATCGCGTAATCCATGCCGAGCTCGCGCGCGAGCGAGGCTTCGGGCATCGCGGTCATGCCGACCATCGTGCAGCCGTCGCGCGCCATCCGGGCGATCTCGGCGATCGTCTCGAGCCTCGGACCCTGCGTCACGCCGTAGACCCCGCGGCGCACGTCGTAGCCCGACTCCCGTGCGGCCTCGACGAGCCGTGCCGTGAGGGTCCGCGAGAACGGCTCGGCGAACTCGGCGTGCAGCACGCGGCCGTCGCGTCCGCCGAACGTCGACTCGCGTCCCCACGTGTAGTCGATGAGCTGCTCGGGCACGGCGATATCGCCCGGCGAGAAGCCCTCCTCGATCGCGCCGACGACGTTGATACCGACGCACTGCCGCACGCCGTGCTGGTAGAGCGCCCAAAGGTTCGCGCGGTAGTTGATCTCGTGCGGCGCGATCCCGCCCTCCTCGCCATGGCGCGCGATCCACACGATCCGCCGCCCCGCGATCTCGCTCGTCAGAATCGGGCTACTCGGCGCGCCGTACGGCGTGTGCGTCGGCGCTCGCGCGACGACCTCGAGCCCGAGCGCCGACGCGCCGCTGCCGACGATCAACCCGAGCTTACCGCTCATGCGCCGCGCCTCGTCTCGGCCGATCCGACGGCCAAGAGCTCCGGCCATCCGCGCCAATAGCCGCGATAGTCCATGCCGCAGCCGAAGACGTAGACGTCGGGAACGCGCGTGCCCGCGAAATCGACGCTCGGCCGATCGACGGGCCGCGCAAGCTCCTTCACCGCGAATACGGCCTTGTAAAGGCGCGCGACGTTGCGCTCGGCGAGCGCCTTCTCGAGCGCGGCGAGCGTGAGCCCGACGTCGAGAATGTCGTCGACGACGAGCACGGTGCGCCCTTCGACCTCCGACTGCGGCTCGACGCGCCAGTCGAGCGCGCCGCCTTCGAGCCGATTCTCGTAACGCGTGACGTGCACGTACGCGAACTCGTACGGGAAATCGAATCTGCGGCAGAGCTCGACGCCGGTGAACACGCCGCCGTGCATCACCGCGAGCACGACCGGATTCGAGCCCGAAAGCTCGGCCGCGATCGAGCTCGCCATACGGTCGTAGACGGCCGCGACCTCATCCGCCGAGAGCAAGCGGCGCGCGCCGCGCTTCGCGGCGATCGCTTCGTCGAGCCTGGGGTCGCTCTCAGCCATCGAGCGTGAGCTCCGGCCTTCCGGTCAGCGGGCGAAGCCGCTCGCACGCGCGATGCCACTCGTCCGAGCGGTGCAGCTCGTCCCAATCGATGCGCTTCCTTCCGCGCAGACGCATCAACCGCACCTGCGCCGTCGGGTCGACGAAGCCCTGAAGCGCGTCGAGCGTCGCCGGTACCTCCTCCGGCGCGTTGCACACGAGCACGAGATCGCAGCCCGCGTCGAGCGCGCGCTTGACGCGTTCCGCATGCGTGCCGCCGACGGCCGCGCCCGCCATCGAGACGTCGTCGGAGATGATCGCGCCCGTGAAACGCAGCTCGGCGCGAAGCTGCGTGCGGATCCACCACGACGACAAGCTCGCGGGAAGCGGGTCGACCTCCGGGAAGCAGACGTGAGCGACCATGATCGACGGCAGGCCGGCCGCGATCAGCGTGCGATACGGCGCGAGATCGTCGAGCAGGTCCGTGTACTCGCGGCGGTCGACCGCGACCTCGGTATGCGAATCGGCTCGAACGCCGGCATGCGTCGGAAAGTGCTTCGCCGTGGCCGCCATGCCCGCGTCGCTCGCGCCCTTCATGAGCCTCCGCGCGAGCTTCGCGGTGATCTCGGGGTCGGAATGGAGCGCCCGGTCGCCGATCACGTCGGCGAGCTTGCGATCGAGATCGACGACCGGCGCGAACGACAGGTCGATGCCGACGGAGCGGAGCTCGGCGGCCATGATCCAACCGAAAGCCTGCGCGGCTTCGAGCGCCGCGGAAGGATTCTCGTCGTACAGATGACCGAGCGCGCGCGCCGGCGGCAGCCTGAAAAACGGCTCGTGGAAGCGTTGCACGCGCCCGCCCTCGTGATCGACCGCGACGAGCAGCGGAGGCTCGCGTATCGCGTGAATCTCCTCGACGAGCCGCTCGAGCTGCTCGCGGCTCTCGAAGTTGCGCTTGAACAGGATCACGCCCGCGACGAGCGGCGAGCGCAGCCATTCGCGCTCGTCGGCGTCGATCGAAGTCCCTTTGAGGTCGATCATCAACGGGCCCAGGGACACGTGCGTCTCTCCTCGTTTCACGAGATCACGACCGGCGTCCGGACCGGGACGAGGTCGAACAGCTCGACGATATCCGCATTGCGCATTCTGATGCAGCCGATCGAGCTCGGCACGCCCATCGGCGCGTCGTCCGGTGCGCCGTGAATGTAGATGTAGCGGCGCATCGTGTCGACGTCGCCGAGCCGATTTCGGCCGACCTCGGTCCCGGACAGCCACAGGATCCGCGTCAGGATCCAGTCGCGGTCCGGATATCTCGCCGCGAGCTCCGGCGTGTAAATCTCGCCGGTCGGGCGTCGCGCGCGGAAGACCGCGCCCATCGGCGCTCCGGCGCCGATCTTCGCGCGGACGATATGCCGGCCGCGCGGCGTGCAGAAGCTGCCGTTCCGCTCTCCGGCGCCGTATTTGGACGTCGACACGAGGTACGTGCGCACCTCTCGGCCGCCGTCGAGCACCGCGAGGCGCTGAGTCGCGAGATCGACGCGCAGCTCGAGGCTCATGGCGCGCGCTCGGCGTCGCTCCACGCCGAGTACGGATGCGTCACGAGGCAGACGTTGTAGTAGCGCGGAAGATGCGTGACCTCGGTGCCGAGCCACGACGGGCGCGGAAACGGCCGATCCTCGGCGTCGAGCTCGATCTCGGCGACGATGAGCCCTTCGTTCGCGCCGTGGAACTCGTCGACCTCCCATTCGAAGCCGCCGTACGGCACGTAGTGGCGCGTCTTGTCGATCAGCGGCCCTTCCGCGGAAGCGAGCAACGCGTCGGCGTCCGCGACGGGGATCTCGTACTCGAACTCGAGCCGTGACGCGACGAGCCCGCCGACCTTGATGTTGAGCCACGCGCGCTCGCCGGCGACGCGCACGCGCACCGACGCGCGCTCCGAGCCGGCGATATAGCCCTGACGCATGCGCGCACGGCGCACCGCCTCCGCCCGCCACGCGTCGCCGACGACGAGAAATTTCCGCTCGATCTCCTGCGCCATGCTTCGGTCAGCCGTATTCCGGCCCGGCTCCTCGTTCTCGTTGCAGCTATGCCTCGAACAACGCCATCGCCTCGACGTGATGCGTGTGCGGGAACATATCGAGCGCCCGCACGGATCTCAGCTTGTATCCATGCTCGGCGACGAGGATCTTCGCATCGCGCGCGAGCGTGGCCGGATGACACGATACGTAGACGATCCGCCGCGGCTTCGTGCGGCCGAGCTGTCGCACCGGGACCTCGGCGCCGGTCCGCGGGGGATCGAGCACGGCGACGTCCCAGCGCTCGCGATAGAACGGCCAGTCGGGATCGGCGAGATCCGCCGCGACGAAGCGCGCGTTCGGAATGCCGTTGCGGCGCGCGTTCGCGCCGCCGCGTGCGACGAGCCCGGCATCGCCCTCGACGCCGAGCACCTCCGCCGCGCGTCGCGCGAACGGCAACGTGAAATTGCCGAGACCGGAGAAAAGATCGAGCACGCGCTCGCCGGGCCGCACTTCCGCGAGCTCGACCGCCGCGGACACCATGCGCCGGTTGACCTCGCCGTTGATCTGGATGAAATCCGTCGGCGCGAACTCGAGCTCGACGTCGAACTCGGGCAATGTGTACGCGAGCCGCGCGGGCTCGCCGAGCGGCTCGATCGAGCCCGGACCGCCCGGCTGAAGATAGACGTCGACGCCGTGCTCGCGGCCGAACGCCGCGAACCGCGCACGGTCCTCCGAGCTCGGCGGATCGAGCACGCGCAGCACGATCGCGGCCGCCGTATCGCCGACCGCGACCTCGATCTGCGGCAGACGCCGTTTCACGCTCGTCGCGCCGATCAGCTCCGCGAGCTCGCCGACCAGCGTATCCATCGGCGGCACGAGCACCGGGCAGCGCGCCATGTCGGTGATATAGGGCGCCGCGCGCTCGCGGAAACCGACGAGCACCCGCTCCTTCGCGTCGACGTATTTGACGCCGAGACGCGCGCGCCTGCGATAGTTCCACTCGCGTCCGACGATCGGCTCGAGCCATTCGTCGGGCGAGACGCCCGCGATGCGCGCAAACGCGTCCTCGACGACTTTCTGCTTGAAGCGCACCTGCGCCGGATAATCGAGGTGCTGCAGCGCACAGCCGCCGCAGCGGCCGAAAACCTCGCAAGGAGGCGTCACCCGGGAAGCCGCGGGCTCGACGATCCGAACGAGCTCGGCCTCGGTGAATCGCCGGCGCTTGCGGCGCGGCGCGATCACGACGCGCTCGGTCGGCAGCGCATCGGCGACGAACACGCGGCGGCCGTCGACATCCGCGACGCCGCGCCCGTCGTGCGTCAGATCGACGATCGTCGCTTCGATTTCTACTCGCTCAGAGACCGCCACGGGACGCTCGCCATGCCTCGAGGAATTCGAGCAGATGCGGCTTACCGGACTGCTCGAGCTTCGATTCGAGCTGACCGACCTCGGCTTCGTAACGCGCGCGATCGTAGAGCCCGCGCACGCGCTGAAAACGCAGATACAAGAGATAGGTGTTCAACACGTCCGTCTCGCAGTAGTTGCAGATCGCCGCGACGTCGCCGCGCTGCCAGCACTCCCACACCTTCGCGCCGCTCATGCCGAGCTTGCCGGGGAACCCGCAGAGCTGCGCCGCGAGCTCGAGCGACGTGCGTCCGGCGTTCTGATAGCCCGACAGCACGTCCATCAGGTCGAGATGCCGCCAGTGGAAACGGTTCACGTAATTGTTGAAGCGAAAGCTCGGATCGTTGTCGCCGAGCTCCCAGTAACGCGATGCCGCGATACCGTGCTTCATGCAGCGGTAATGCAGCACCGGCAAATCGAAGCCGCAGCCGTTCCACGAGACGAGCTCGGGCGTCGTGCGCTCGAGGCCGTCGAAGAAGCGCCTGAGGATCTCCTCCTCGGGCTCGCGTTCCGCGCCGAGGCTGAAGATATGCACGTCGCTCGGCGTCTTGAGCACCGCCGATATCGCGACGACCCGATGCATCGGCAGCGGCAAGAAATCGCTCTGGCGCGTCTGCTTCTGCTTGAAATGCATGATTCGCGCAACGTCGGCGTCGTCGAGGTCCGGCAGGCCGTAGTAACGCTTGCCCAGCTCTACGTCCGGTATGGTCTCGATGTCGAAAACCAGCACGTTCACGTCTCGACTCCGCGAATCATGATCTCGGCGCGCCTCCGCGGGACTCTTCAGGCGGAAGGGCTCGCGCGGCGCAGCAGCACCGCGACCGCAAGCACGAGGCCCGCCTCGTCGGTGAGCGTCAGGTAACCTTCACCGATGCCGAGCTTCTCGCACATCGCCCGGCCGCGCTCGGAGTAGATCACCTGCGGCTGACCGAGCCGATCCGGCACCGTTCCGACGTCGCGCACCCACATGCCGTTCGCGAAGCCCGTGCCCATCGCCTTCACGATGGCCTCCTTCGCGGCGAAGCGCATCGCGAGAAACCTCGCCGGCCGCTTCGACGTCGCGAACAGGCGGTACTCTTCGTCCATCAGCACGCGTCGTGCGAAAGCGTCGCCGAAGCGCGCATAGGTGCGCTCGACCCGCTCGAGCTGCACGATGTCCGTGCCTATGCCGAATATCATCGTTCGTGCCTTGTCAGAAGGCTCGCGCCGGTCGGCCTTCGTCAGAATCCTTTGGCGACGAGATCCTGCATGACCTTGCGGCTCTTCAAAGGCCGCTCGCCGAGATGGCGCTCGAGAATGCGGCCCAAGAGCCGTCGCGCGGCTTTCAGGCTATCGTCGTCGTCCAGCCTCTCGGCGCCCAAGGCGATCAGCTCGCGGCCCCAGTAGACCTGCTCCTCGGCGACGCGATCCCGGACGCGCCGCGGACCGTGCTCGGGGTCGTAGAGGTAACGGCCGTCGGGATCGAGCGGCTCGCCGCTGTCGAGCTCGCGATCGAGCTCGAGACCGTACCCGAGCGCACGCAGCAGACGCAACTCGAACAGGCGCAGCACGCGCGACACGCTCGGCGCGGCGGCCAGGCTGGATAGGCAGTCACTATAACAGGAATACACCGCTTCGTTCGGATCGCCGCGCGCGAGGAGGCGCAGCAGCAGCTCGTTCACGTAGTAGGCCGCGAGCAGCCGCTGCGCTTCGAGCGGCACGGCCTGCCCGTCCGCCTCGACGTGCGAGAGCGTGCCGAGCTCGCCTCGCCGCGTCCACGACAGGCGCAACGGCACGAACGGTTGCAGCAGCGCACGCCGCCCCTTCGCTCGCGAGCCGCGCGCGACGAGACCGACGCGTCCGTGCCTCTCCGTCAGCGCCTCGACCAACTGACTCGTGTTCCGATACGGGCGCTGATGGAGCACGAAGCCGCGCTCGAGATGGACCGTCTCGCGCTCGCTCATATCAGACGTCGAAGCCGAGCCGCTTCAGCTCCCGCTCGCTATCGGACCAGTGCTCTCTGACCTTGACCCACAGCTCGAGGTGAACGCGTCCGCCGAGCAGCTCGTTGAGCTCGAGCCGCGCCTCGCGGCCGGCCTGTTTCAGCACCGCCCCTTCGCGGCCGATGACGATCGGCTTGTGACTCTCGCGGTCGAGCCAGATCAGCGCATGCACGAGCCACCGGCCGTCCTCCATCTGCGAGAGATGCTCGACCTCGACCGTGAGCCCGTACGGCACCTCCTGATGCAGGAGATGCAGGAGCTTCTCGCGAATGATCTCCGCGGCGCGAAACGCGACGCCGCGGTCCGTCTTCATCTCGGGAGGAAACAGCGGCGGGCCGGGCGGCAAGCGCGTGAACAGCTCGCCCTGCAGCGCGTCGAGATTCTCGCCGCGCCGCGCGGAGATCGGCACGTAAGCGGCGAAATCGTGCTCCTTCGCGATCGCGTCGAGGAACGGAAGCAACCGCGCGCGCGGCTTGACGAGATCGACCTTGTTGAGCACGAGGATCGTGCGGTCCGCGCGCGGCCTCAACATGTCGACGAGCAAGCGGTCCTCGTCGGTGAGCCCGCGCGCGTCGACGACGAGAAGAACGAGATCGCAGTCTTCGACGGCCTGATGGATCGCGCGCGCCATCAGGCGGTGAATCGCTCGCTTCGCACGCGTCGTATGGCCCGGCGTATCGACGAAAACCGCCTGGTCGCCGTCGCGGTTCAGCACGCCGAGGATCTTGTGCCGCGTCGTGTGCGGCTTGGGGCTCACGATGCTGATCTTCTCGCCGACCAGCGCGTTGAGCAGCGTCGACTTGCCGACGTTGGGCCGGCCGACGATCGCGACGTATCCGCAGCGGCTCTCGCCGCCGTACTCAGGCTTGGTCACCGGCGAACTCCGCGAGCATCGCCGCCGCGGCATCCTGCTCGGCGAGCCGACGGCTGCGGCCTCGCCCGATCGTTTCGATGTCGAGCCCGTTCACTCGACAGAGCACCGTGAACACTTGCTCGTGATCGCGCCCCTCGACGTCCGAGACCGAGTAGGCCGGCAGCGGGAGACCGCGGCCTTGCAGCCATTCCTGCAACCGGGTCTTCGGGTCCTTGAGCTCGGCCGACGACGGCAAACGCTCGAGCCGCGCCGCGAACAGCCGGTCGACGAGGCGCTCGGCGACTTCGTTGCCGCCGTCGAGCAGCACGGCCCCGATCACCGCTTCGACCGCGTCGGCGATCACGGCCGCGCGCTGCGCCCCGCCGGAGCGCAGCTCCCCTTTGCCGAGCACGAGCTGACGATCGATACCGATCTCGCGGCCGATCTCGGCGAGCGCCGCTTGGTTCACGAGCGCGGCGCGCGCCCTGCTCAAGTCGCCCTCGCTCGCGTCGGGCCGGAGGTCGTAAAGTCTCCGGGCAATCGTGAAATTCAGAAACGCGTCTCCAAGGAACTCGAGCCGCTCGTTGTTGTGCTTCGACGCGCTGCGATGCGTCAGCGCGCGCTCGAGCAGCTTGGGGTCCGCGAAGTGATGAAGCAGATACGTCTCGGCCCAACGGGCGCGAGCGGCTACCGCTGAATCTCGACCTGCTTGTCGAACGTCACGAGTAACCAAATATCTGCGATGTACCGCGCGCGGCTTTCGTACGTGATCTGAACGGTGTAGCCGTTTCGGCTCTGCGTGATATTAACACTCTCGCGAGGCAGCCGTATGCCCTCGACGTCGAAGCGGCGATTGAGCGCGGTGCGGATCTGGCCGGGCGTCGGATTGCGGCCGTCGAGCTCTTTCTGCACGTCGCTCAAGATCGTGTCGAGCCGGTAGTACTGCAGGTACATCGGAACGAGCTTGATCCCGGCGTAGCCCAGCAGCCCGAACAGGCCCGCGAGCGCCAGAAACCCGATGAGGGTGATACCGGCCTGCTTGCGCCGGAGTGCGCTTACTCGATGCTTTTGCCAATGCGGCTCCACTGCGGTCCCCCGTCTCTCGGCCAACGCCAGTTCATCCAGATCCGCTCGGCCCGACCGACGAGGTGATACTCCGGAACGAACGCCACTTCCGGGAAACGGCTATCGCGACTGTTGTCGCGGTTGTCGCCCATCATGAAGTAGTGGCCTTCGGGCACCGTGTACGTGCCGCCTTCGCTCGCGAACCCTCGCGCGAGCAGCACGTAGTGCTTGTGATCACCGAGCTCTTCCTCGGCGAGCAACTTGTCCGGGTCGTCCTCGGCCGGTCCGACGATCTCGATCGGCACCTCCTCGCCGTTGATGGTCAACTGCTTACGATGCCTGTCGTAGTGCACGGTATCGCCCGGCAGCCCCACCACCCGCTTGATGTAGTTGATGGAGGGATCCGACGGCAGACGGAACACGACGACGTCGCCGCGCTCGGGCTCGCCGATATCTACGACCTTGGTATTAAGGACCGGAAGCCGGAGCCCATATACGAATTTGTTCACAAAAATGAAATCGCCCTCGTGCAGGGTCGGCAGCATCGACTCGGACGGGATGCGGAACGGCTCGAACAGGAACGAGCGCAGCACCAGCACCAGAAACAACACCGGAAAGAAGGATTTTGCGTACTCGACGACGACCGGTTCCCGGACCGCGTTGCCCCCTGCGCGAGCGAGCCGCAAGCGTTTGAATATCAGTGCGTCGAGCGCCCAGATAATCCCGGTGAGGAAGGTCGCGAGGACAAGAATCAGCGCGAACACCTATGCACTTTCCTTCGTAGAGCCAGGGGATTACGGGAGCGGCGCCCCAGTATTGGTTATTTCTTATCCGCCTGCAACACGGCGAGAAACGCCTCCTGCGGGATCTCCACGGAGCCGATCTGCTTCATGCGGCGCTTGCCCGCCTTCTGCTTCTCGAGGAGCTTGCGCTTGCGCGTCACGTCGCCGCCGTAGAGTTTCGCGGTCACGTCCTTGCGGTACGCCTTGACGGTGCTTCTCGCGATGATCTGGCTGCCGATCGCCGCCTGCACGGCCACCTCGAACTGCTGCCTGGGTATCACTTCGCGCAGCGTCTCGACGAGCGCCCGTCCCTTCCGCTCCGCGCCCTCGCGATGGACGATCATCGACATCGCGTCGACCCGTTCCTTGTTGATCAGGATATCGAGCTTCACGAGCGGCGCCGGATCGAAGCGCAGGAACTGATAGTCGAACGACGCGTAGCCGCGGCTCACCGACTTCAGTCGGTCGAAGAAGTCGAGCACGACCTCGGCGAGCGGCATCTCGAACTCGAGCGAGACCTGCCCGCCCAGGTACTGCAGCTTCCGCTGCGTGCCGCGCTTCTCGATGCAGAGCTGAATCACCGGGCCGAGATAGTCCTGCGGCACGAGAATGCTCGCGAGGATGATCGGCTCGCGAATCTCCTTGATCTGCGTCGTCGGCGGCAGCTGCGACGGGTTCTCGATCTTCTTCACCTCGCCCTTGGTCGTCTCGACCTCGTAGACCACGGTCGGCGCGGTCGAGATCAGCGAGAGGCCGTGCTCTCGCTCGAGGCGCTCCTGCACGATCTCCATGTGCAGCAGCCCGAGAAAGCCGCAGCGGAAACCGAAACCGAGCGCGGCGCTCGTCTCGGGCTCGTAGGTGAGCGCGGAATCGTTCAGCGACAGCTTCTGCAGCGCCTGTCGGAACGCGTCGTAGTCGTCGGAGACCGTCGGGAACAGGCCGGCGAAAACACGCGGCTGCACGCGCTTGAAGCCGGGCAGCGGCTCGACGTCGGGCGCATCGGCCGAGACGATCGTATCGCCGACGGGCGCGGCGTCGATCTCCTTGATCGACGCGATCAGGTAACCCACCTCGCCCGCGGTCAGGGCATCGCGATCCACCGCGCGGGGCGTGAACACGCCGACGCGGTCGACGGTATAGCGGCGGCCGGTCGAATGCACGATGATCCGGTCGCCCTTCGCGATCCTGCCGTTCACGACGCGCACGAGCGACACCACGCCGACGTAGCTGTCGAACCACGAGTCCATGATCAGCGCCTGCAGCGGCTCGTCGGAGCTGCCCTTCGGCGGCGGTATCCGCTCGACGATGCGCTCGAGCAAGTCTTCGACGCCGAAGCCCGTCTTCGCGCTGATCCTGAGCGCGTCCTTGGCCTCGATGCCGATGATGTCCTCGATCTGCCGGATCACGCGGTCGGGGTCGGCGGTCGGCAGATCGATCTTGTTGATGACCGGCAGCACCTCGAGGCCCTGCTCGATCGCCGTGTAGCAGTTCGCGACGCTCTGCGCCTCGACGCCTTGACCGGCGTCGACGACGAGCAGCGCCCCTTCGCACGCGGCGAGCGACCGCGAGACCTCGTACGAGAAATCGACGTGACCCGGCGTGTCGATCAGGTTCAGCAGATACGTCTCGCCGTCTCTCGCCTTGTAGCGCAGCGCGACGGCATGGGCCTTGATCGTGATGCCGCGCTCGCGCTCGAGATCCATCGAATCGAGCACCTGATCGGCCATCTCGCGCTCGGACAGGCCGCCGCAGATTTCGATGAAGCGGTCGGCGAGCGTCGATTTGCCGTGGTCGATGTGCGCGATGATCGAGAAATTGCGAATTCGTTCCATGAATGCACGAGCGCGGAGGAGCGGGGCATTATACCGGCGAGAGCCGGCCCGGCGAGCGTCCCGGCCGAGCCCGGCGCGCCCGGGTCGCGGGGCGCGTCAATCGAGCTCGGCGAGCCAGCGCGCGACGCGCTCCCGGTCCAGCGGGTAGCCGGAAAGCTCGGTCTCGCCGTCGGCGACCACGGGAATGGCGAAGATATAGCGGCGCTCGAGGTCCGGGTCCTCGCTGATATCGACGACCTCGACCGTGACCGGACGCCCCCGGACCATCTCGGCGAGCTCCATCTCGACCTCCTCGCACAGTCCGCAGCCCGGCCGGCTGTACAGGGTCAACGTTCTGCTCATCCCGTCGTCCGGCCGCTCGGCCTCGTCCCGGTATCCGGGGCGCCGGCCGCGACCGCGCGCCTCTCGCCCGCGGGCTCGAGCGACGCGCGCCGTAACGTCATCGCCTCCGCGCGCCTCCTGAGCCCGCGCGAAGCGGGCAGCGCGAACGCTACCGCCGCGAGCGCGCCCGAAAGCGTTCCGAGATCGGACTGCGTGAGCGCCGCCCCGAGCGCGCCGCCCGCGAGAAGCGCGGCGAGCGGCACGCCGTAGAGGAGCAGCCCCGTCGCCACGACGTGATCGGCCGGGAGCGTGACGCGCACGGCGTCGCCGGGCCGAAGCGGCATCGACGCGCGGAAGCCCGCGCGCAGCCGGCCGGCGGACCGGCCCCACGTGCAAAGGCCCGGGCAATTCGCGCAGCGTGACGCGCCGTCGAGCTCGAGCTCGACCGTGCCGTCGGGCTCGACGGCAACGACGACCGCCTCGGCGGAAAGACAATCGGCGCGGCGCTTCACTCCGCCGTCAACGACATCGCGATCGAGCGCACCGTCTTGCGCGGCACCTCGCCGATCGCCGTGACCTTCCGGCCGTTCAGCGTCAACGAGTACGCGTTCGTGCTGCCGACGCGCGAGAAGCCCTCGGCCACCTCCGAGCTCGTCTTCGGATCTTCGATGAAGACCGACACGGTCGCGAGGCCGTCCGAGTAGACGAGATGCGCGACGGGATGATCGGAGCCCGCGATCGCGCTTTGCGTCGCGGCCGACAGCCTGAATCCGCGCGGCAGCATCGACGCGCGATATTCCGGCGGCGTGAACTCGGTCGGAGGAGGCTCTTCCGGCGCGCGCAGGAACGTGAAGCCTTCGGTATCGATCGCCGGATGCAGCGCGGAAGCGGGAATGAAATCGGAGATCTGGATCTGCGTGAAGAGAATCTGCTCGATCACCTCACCGCGCTCGTCCTGGAGCACGGATTTCAGCGGCATGGCCGTGTCGCGATCGAGCCAGAGCGTGTAGCCGTAGCGATACTCGTCTTTCGGCTTGATCGCGACGACCTGCACCGGACGCTTCGCGACGCGTGCGGTGTCGTACAGCGTGAACTCGTAGTGCGGCTCGAGCTCGGCCGAATAATTCGGCAATGCGGATACGAGCGGGCTCGTATCCTTGCGCGTCTCGAGCAGCACGAGACGCTTGTCGGGGAATATGACCTTGACGACGTCCTCTTCGCGAATGATCTCGCGGCCTACGCCGTCGAGGGAAACCAGCCGCTCGCTGATGCGTCCGTGGTGATTGCGGTGGATGATGTGCATCGTCTCGGTGTTGTTGCCGAGCACGTGCACGAAAGTGCCTTCGTAGTTGAGCTCGACGACCGCACGATTCATGCGGTCGAGCCACCAGCGAGCGTCTTGGGCCGCAGCGTCGAACGAGACGAACGCGAGTAGAGAACAATAGACGCCAGCCCAGGCCCGGCCGTTCGCCATCATCTCACTTCACGCTCATACTGCACGGGCGCGTCGTCCACGACGACGGCATCGGGTACGAAGGGAAGCTCGGCGCCGACCACGTTCGAATGCACCGAAGTGCGGCTCAAACGAGCGTACTCACCGTGGTGCAGCAGATAATTCGTCAGACGCATCGGGACCGGCGACAGCACGCGCGTCTCGAGCGAATCGCCGTTGTCGCCCGGAACGACATAGCTCGGCACGGTCGATGCCGTCGCCCGAGCCGGCGCGTCGGCGTCGTCACTGCCGTTGATCGCACGGATCGAGAACAACGCGGCTACGGCGACGCTCGCGGCGAGACCGAGCCCTACCGCCGGATTGGCCCAGCGCGCATGCGCAGCCGCCGGCGACGCGGCGGCAACCGACTTCGCAGGTAGCGGCGTGCCGTCCAACGCGCACTGGATACGACGCCGAAGAAGGTCGGGCTCGGGAAGTAGGAGCTCGTCCCTGAGCACCGAGCCGATGAGCGAGTAACGGACGAGCTTGCCGCGGGAATCCGGATCCCGCTCGAGCCGCCGAACCAGGAAAGCGCACTCCTCGGGGGACAGTTCGTCGTCCAAGAAGGCCGATACCTGTTCGTGTACCTGTTCGCTCATAGCCGTCGTTATTGAAGCAGCGGACCGATACGTTTGTCTATCGCTTCCCGCGCGCGGAAAATCCTCGATCGGACCGTGCCGACGGGACACTCCATCGTCTGCGCGATCTCCTCGTAGCTCATGCCTTCGATCTCGCGCAGCAGGATGGCCGTGCGCAGATCCTCGGGAAGATCGGCGATCGCGCTGTTGACCGCCTCACGTATCTCGTCCGACAACGCCAAGCCTTCGGGCGTGTCCAGCTCTCGGAGCTTCGAGAACGCCTCATACTGCTCGGGGTCTTGCAGGTCCACGTCGAACTGAGCCGGACGTCGTCCAGCGGCGACAAGATAGTTCTTGGCGGTATTGATCGCAATACGGTACAGCCAGGTGTAGAACGCGCTATCACCGCGGAATGAGGGCGCTGCTCGGTAGGCCTTCAGAAAGGCTTCTTGCGCGACGTCCATCGCCTCCGACGGGTCCCTGACGTACCGCATGATCAGCTTCAGGATCTTATGCTGGTACTTGACGACCAACAGGTCGAACGCCGACCTGTCACCCTGCTGAACGCGTTTGATCAGCGCGAGGTCCGAGGCCCCGCTCCCCGACTTCTGGGTCTGGTCGGAATCCATCAAACGCCTTTCTGTAGACCGCATACCTCACCGAAAAGTTCTCCCCGCCAGTCGGGGAATGAGGGGTCGGAACGCGCGCGTTCCTTACTGCCATCGAGACTCATTCTAAGCCGAAAGCGGTGGAGTGTCGTGCTCAAACCTTACCAGCCGCGCCGAGGCGACGCAGCTCGGCCTGGAGCCGTCGCCACGTCTCGGCGTCAAGCTGGTCGCGCAGAAGCAGCACCGAGACGGCGGTGTCCGCCGTGCCTAGACGGAGCTTGATCCAGAACGGCCCGACCGACGTGCCGGGTCGAAGGTCGAGACGCTCGAAGCCTAAAGCCGGCAACGACCATGCGCCATCCGCATGGCGCCGGATGACCGTGATCGGCGGCGGCCGGCGGAGCGCGGCGTGCACGAGCACCGCGGCAATGCCGGCGACCTTGATCGGCCATGCGAGGCCGGAAAGCCCGAACGACGCCGCGGCGATCGCGTGGACCGCGACGCGCCAAGCCGACATAAGGCGCGACGGCGCAGGCTCAATCGCCCACGCTGCCGCGGATGCGGTTGATGAGCTCCGCGAGCCCTCGATCCTCCGGCTCATTGCGCCGTAAGAGGTAGTCGTAGAGCTCGGGATCGGACAGGTTCAAAAGTGCGTCGAAGCGGGCCTTATCCTCTTCGCTCAAGCCGTCGAGGTGCCGCTCGACGAAAGGCAGGAGCACCGCGTCGAGCTCGCGCATGCCGCGGCGAGCTCTCCAACGCAGCCGCGATAGATCCGTGCCCATGTCGCGCGCGATGAGCTCCCTCCGCTAGTGCTGCCGCTCGAGCATCATCTTCTTGATCTCGGCGATCGCCTTGCCCGGATTGAGGTTCTTCGGGCAATCCTTCGTGCAGTTCAGGATCGTGTGGCAGCGATAGAGCCGGAACGGATCCTCGAGCATGTCGAGCCGCTCGCCGGTGGCCTCGTCGCGGCTGTCGACGAGCCAACGATACGCCTGCAGCAGCGCCGCGGGGCCGAGATAGCGGTCCTGGTTCCACCAGTAGCTCGGGCACGCCGACGAGCAGCACGCGCACAGGATGCACGCGGACGGCGTGTTGATCCGCTCCTGGTCTTCCTTCGACTGCAGACGCTCGCGATCGGGCGGCGGCGGAGTTTTCGTCTTCAGCCACGGCTCGATCGACGCGTACTGCGCATAGAACTGCGTGAGGTCGGGCACGAGATCCTTGACCACCGGCATGTGCGGCAGCGGATAGATCTTGACCGTCGCGCTCTTGATCTCGCTCACCGGCTTCAGGCACGCGAGCCCGTTCGCGCCGTCGATGTTCATCGCGCACGAGCCGCAGATGCCCTCGCGGCACGAGCGGCGGAACGTCAGCGTCGGATCGATCTCGTTCTTGATCTTGATCAGCGCGTCGAGAACCATCGGCCCGCAGTCGTTCATGTCGACGCGATACTTGTCGACGCGCGGGTTCTCGCCCGAGGCCGGATCGTACCGATAGATCTCGAACGTGCGCACGCTCGGGCCTTCCGGTCCGCCGTGATCCTTGCCGGGTTTGATCTGCGAATTGCGCGGAAGTCGAAACTTCGCCATGTCAGCCTTGCTCCATCATGCGCCGCCGGCTCGCGCCGAGCTCAATACGTTCTTGCTTTCGGCGGAATCGGGTCGACTTCGCGCGTCTGCATCTGCACCGGGCGATAGTCGAAGCGAACGCTGCCGTCCGAGTTCACCCATACGAGGGTATGCTTGAGCCAGTTCGCGTCGTCGCGCTCGGGGTAATCCTCGCGCGCGTGGGCGCCGCGGCTCTCCGTGCGGTTCAGCGCGGACTTGATCGTGCCCATCGCCTGGAGCAGCAGGTTCTCGAGCTCCATCGTCTCGACGAGATCCGTGTTCCAGACGAGCGACCGGTCCGTCACGCCGACGTCGGCGAACGACGCGAACACCTGCTCGAGCTTGTCGATGCCCTCCTGCAGCGATTCGCCGGTGCGGAACACCGCCGCATGGTCCTGCATCACGCGCTGCATGTTCAGGCGAATCTTCGCGGTGGGGAGGCTCCCCTTCGCGTTGCGCAGCTTGTCGAGCCGCGCAACGGCCTCCTCGCCGGCCTCGCGCCGGAGCGGCGGCTGCCGCTGCCCCGGGCGAATCAGATCGGCGCAGCGGTACGCGGCCGCGCGGCCGAACACGATGAGGTCGATCAGCGAGTTCGAGCCGAGCCGGTTCGCGCCGTGCACGGAAACGCACGCCGCCTCGCCGACGGCGAACAGCCCGGGCACGACGTGCTCCTCGCCGCGCTCGTTCTTCGCGATCACCTCGCCGTGGTAGTTCGTCGGGATGCCGCCCATGTTGTAGTGCACGGTCGGCAGCACCGGGATCGGCTCTTTCGTGACGTCGACGCCGGCGAAGATCCGCGCCGTCTCCGCGATGCCCGGCAGGCGCTCCTCGATCACGTCACGCCCGAGATGCTCGAGATGCAGGTGGACGTGATCCTTGTGCTTGCCGACGCCGCGGCCCTCGCGGATCTCTATCGTGATCGAGCGGCTGACGACGTCGCGCGACGCGAGGTCTTTCGCGTTCGGCGCGTAGCGCTCCATGAAGCGCTCGCCCTCGGAGTTCGTGAGGTAGCCGCCCTCGCCGCGCGCGCCTTCGGTGATCAGCATGCCCGCGCCGTAGATGCCGGTCGGGTGGAACTGCACGAACTCGAGGTCCTGCAGCGGCAGCCCGGCGCGCAGCACCATCGCGTTGCCGTCGCCCGTGCAGATGTGCGCGGACGTGCACGAGAAGTACGCGCGCCCGTAGCCGCCGGTCGCGAGGATCACGGCGCTCGCGCGGAAACGGTGCAGCCGCCCCGTCGCCATCTCGAGCGCGACGACGCCGCGGCAAACGCCGTCCTCCATGATCAGGTCGATCGCGAAGAACTCGATGAAGAACTCGGCGCGGTGCTTCAGCGACTGCTGATAGAGCGTATGCAGCATCGCGTGGCCCGTGCGGTCCGCGGCCGCGCACGTGCGCTGCGCCGGCGGCCCCTCGCCGAAATGCGTCGTCATGCCGCCGAACGGGCGCTGGTAGATGCGCCCCTCCTCGGTCCGCGAGAACGGCACGCCGTAATGCTCGAGCTCGATCACGGACGCCGGCGCCTCGCGGCACATGTACTCGATCGCGTCCTGGTCGCCCAGCCAGTCCGACCCCTTCACGGTGTCGTACATGTGCCAGCGCCAGTCGTCCTCGCCCATGTTGCCGAGCGCCGCGCTGATGCCGCCCTGCGCCGCGACGGTGTGGCTGCGCGTCGGGAAAACCTTGCTGAGCGACGCGGTCTTCAAGCCCCGCTCGGCGAGACCGAGCGTCGCGCGAAGGCCGGCACCGCCCGCGCCGACGACGACCACATCGTACGTGTGGTCGATGAACTCGTACTCCCGGCTCATGGCGCGACCGCCAACGCGATACGGAGGACGGCAAACACGCTCGCGATCGCGATCGCGACGTGAACGAACGTCGACAACGCGAGCAGCACGACCTTCGTGCCCGGCTCGTGCACGTAGTCTTCGAGCACGACCTGCACGCCGAGGTACGAGTGATAGCTCGCCGTGAGCGCGGTGAGGATCAGCAGCACGCTCGTCGCGGGCTCGCGGATCCACTCGACGACCGTCGCATGGGCGAAATCGTCGAGCGAAGCGATCGAGCACGCGAACCACAGCCCGAGAAGCACGAGTGCCGCGGCGGTAACCCGCTGCACCCACCAATGCTCGACCCCGCCCTTGGCGGAGCCGAGCCCCAGAACCCGATTCAACGGCGTAACGAGACTCAAGGCCCTTCCCTCAGATGATCGCGATCGATGCGTAGATCACGGTGGCCGCGACGGCGAACACGACGACGGTCCAGCCGCTCAAGCGGATCTGCCGTCTATCGAAACCGAAACCGAAATCCCAGACGATGTGGCGAATGCCGTTCGCGAGGTGATAGAAGAAGCAGAAGGCGGCCGCGGTCAGCGGCAACTTCATCCAACCGCTGCGGAGGAGCGCCGCCGCGTCCTCGTAGCGCTCGCCGCCGCTCGCGACGGCCAGCAGCCACCACGCGAGGCCGATCGCCGTCAGCGTCAGCACGAGCCCGGTGGCGCGGTGAAGAATCGAGAGGGTGTTCGTGATCCGCCAGCCGTACACCGACAAATGCGGCGACAAGGGCCGATCCGCCTCGTGCATCTCCGCTTCTCCCATCAGTCAGCGTGAAACCGGGCCGCTTTCGGCCCCTCGGAGGGCAGGACCGGTGCTCTCGGGCTTCACGACGATCAGAAGTCGACGCAGCGGCCGGCGCGCTCCCAATCCCCGTAACGCGTCGGCTCCGGCCCTGACGGTCCGCCGATCTCTCGCGGAACGGTCTTGGCCTTCTCGACAGCCTGGGGCTCGTCTTCTCGAGCGGCGGGTTGCGGCTCGACGGGCTCTTGTTCGGTTCCGCGAAGCATCGCTAGAGTGTGCCAGAAACCCCGTCGCCGCGCACGTCGTCCCGGGCGCTGGCGACGTAGCACATTGGACCGGTGCGTTCGACTCGAGATGACCCCAGCCGCTCGCACTCTGTACGCGAGGGTTCCGTCCCTCGCCTGTGTCGCCGTCAGCGGTGACGACGCCGCCGACTTCCTTCGCCGGCAGCTCACGCAGAATCCGCCCGCCGACGAAAGCCGCTTCGCTCGGGCCGCGTGGAGCGACGCGAAGGGCCGTGTGCGTGCCCTCTTCGACGTCGCCCGCAGCGCGGACCGTTTCCTGCTCGTCGCCGAGCGCGACGGTCTCGAGAGCGTGCTCGCGAAGCTCCGCCTCTTCGTGCTGCGCAGCCGCGTCGAGCTTGCGATCGACGAGCGCCTCGCGGTCGGCGCGCTCGTGGGTGACGCGGGCTTCGACGCGATCGGGATCGATGTCGGCGCCGAGATCGGCGACGCGAGACGCGCTGGGGAGCTGCTTACGCTCAGGACCGGCCCCACGCTGGTGCGCTTGATCGGACCGGTCGCCGCGCTCGACGCTTTCGGTGCGGCCTTCGAGCCGGCCTCGCCCGAGGCGATCGACCTCGCGGAGATTCGGCTCGGCCTGCCGCGAGTCGCGCCGCTGCCCGAGCGCTACATCCCGCAGATGCTGAACCTCGATCGGCTCGACGGGGTCTCGTTCACGAAGGGCTGCTATCCCGGCCAGGAGGTCATTGCACGCGCGCATCATCTGGGATCCGTGAAGCGTCGGATCTGCCGCTACGTCGGCGCGGACGCCGGGCGCGCTCCCGAGCCCGATACGCCGTTGGTCGACGAGCAAGGCGAGACGATCGGCGAAGTCGTGCGCAGCGCGCGGGACCCGGAAGGCGGCGTCGAGCTGCTCGCCGTCGTGCGCGTCGACGCGGCCGACGGGCCGCTCTTCCTCGGTGCGGTCGGCGGAGCGCGCGTCGAGCGCGCGCCGCTGCCGTACGAATTCGAATGAGCGTCGGCGGGGCCTCGTCGATCCGGCGGCCGCCACGAAGCTTCCGAAGCCCGTCGGCGTCGCTTACCGTCGCTCGGGCCGCAAGCTCGCGCCGCTCAGCGTGCTCGTCCGAGACGCGCGCCACGCATCGCCGCTGAAGATTGCGACCGCCGTCCAGATCAGCGTGAAGCACACGATATGCGCGACCGTGAGCGTCTCGCCGTACGCGAGGCCGACGCAGAACTGCAGCGTCGGCGCGATGAACTGCATGATCCCGATCGTCGAAAGACGCAGGCGCCTCGCCGCGAGGGCGAAGCACAGCAGGGGCACGACGGTGAACGGTCCCGCGAGCATCAATATGCCGGACAACGCGAGGTCATCGGTGCCGAACGCCGCCGCACCGTCGAACGAAAGACTCGCGAGGTACACGGCCGCGACCGGAAACAGCACGAGCGTCTCGATGAAAAGCCCCGGCATGCCGCCGACCGCGACGCGACTGCGGATCACGCCGTAGATCGTGAACGACGTCGCGAGCGTCAGCGCGACAGCCGGGAAGTGGCCGCCCTGGATCGTCAGCACGAGAACGCCGGCGGCCGCGAGCAGCACGGCCGCGCTCTGCGCGCGCCGCAACCGCTCGCGGAAGAACACGACGCCGACGAGCACGTACATCAGCGGGTTGATGTAGTAGCCCAAGCTCGCCTCGAAGATCAGCTCGTGCTGCACGGCCCAGATATAGACGAGCCAGTTGACGGCGATCAGGAGCGCCGAGAGCGTGAGAAAGCCGAGCTTGCGGCGATCGGCGATCGCCTGCTTCACGTCCGGCCATTGCCGTCGCACGAGGATGATCGGCAGCCCGAACGGCACTGCCCAGACGATGCGGTGCGCGAGCACCTCGAGCGGCGGCACCGCCTCGATGATCTTGAAGTAGATCGGCAGGAAGCCCCAGAGCACGTAAGCGATGAGCCCGGAGACGAGCCCGTCGCGCGTGCGCTTCTCGGCCTCCTCGGCCGTTGTCGACGCGGAATCCGCGGTCACGAAGCGTCCTCGTTGTGAACGGCGCGCGCCGGACGCACGCCGGCCATGCGCGCCGGACTCAGCTTTCGGGCTTGAGCTGCGGGAACAGCAACACGTCGCGAATCGACGCGCAGTCCGTCAAGAGCATCACGAGCCGATCGATGCCGATGCCGAGGCCGCCGGCCGGCGGCATACCGTACTCCAGCGCCCGGATGTAGTCCGCATCGTAGACCATCGCCTCCTCGTCGCCGCGCGCCTTCGCCTCGGCCTGCGCGCGGAAGCGCTCGGCCTGGTCTTCCGGATCGTTGAGCTCGGAGAATCCGTTCGCGATCTCGCGGCCGGCGATCATCAGCTCGAAGCGGTCGGTCAGGAACGGATCGGCATCATTACGCCGCGCGAGCGGCGAGACCTCGGCCGGATACTGCGTCACGAAGATCGGTCCGCGCAGCTTCGACTCGACGGTCTTCTCGAAGAGCTCGAGCTGCAGCTTGCCGGGTCCGTGATCCGGCTGCACCTCGATGCCGAGCCTGTTGCAAAGCGCGGCGAGCGTCGCGCGGTCGCGGAGATTCTCGCGCGTCAGGCGCGGCTCGCGGTCCGGCGCACCGAGGCCGCTCAAGTCGAGCAACGCGTTCTCGAGCGTGACGTGCTCGAACGGTTTCCCGAGATCGAAGCGCTCCCCTTGATACTCGATCTCGGTCGTGCCGAGCACCGATCGCGCCGTCTCGCGCACGAGCGTCTCGGTGAGCGCCATGATGTCGCGGTAATCCGCGTACGCCTGATAGAGCTCGAGCATCGTGAACTCGGGGTTGTGCTTCGTTGACAGCCCTTCGTTGCGAAAGGCCCGACCGATCTCGTAGACCCGCTCGAAACCGCCGACGAGCAAGCGCTTCAGATAGAGCTCCGGCGCGATGCGGAGATAAAGCGTCATGTCGAGCGCCCGGTGATGCGTCTCGAACGGCCGCGCGGCGGCGCCGCCGGGCAGCGGGTGCATCATCGGCGTCTCGACCTCGAGGAAGTCGAGCGCGTCGAGGAAACGCCGGATCGTCTGCACGATGCGCGTGCGCTTCATGAAGACTTCGCGCGAGTGCTCGTTGACGATCAGATCCACGTAGCGCTGGCGATGCCGGATCTCGGGGTCCGTGAGCCCGTGCCACTTCTCCGGCAGCGGGCGCAGCGACTTCACGAGCAGCTCGAGCTCCTCGACGGCCACCGACACCTCGCCGGTCTTGGTCTTCATGACCTTACCGCGCGCGCCGAGGATGTCGCCGAGATCCCACTTCTTGAACTCGTCGTAGAGCGCCTCGCCGAGCACGTCGCGCTGAATGAAGAGCTGGATCTGCCCCGAGCGATCCTGGATCTTCGCGAAGCTCGCGCGCCCCATGACCCGCTTCGCGAGCATCCTGCCGGCGACGCTGACCGTGACGTTCTCGCGCTCGAGCGTCTCCGCGGAATGCTCACCGTACGCCGCAACGATCTGCCCGGCGAGCGCGGTCCGCCGCCATTGATTCGGGAACGCGTTGCCGCGCTCGCGCAACCGCGCGAGCTTCGCCCGCCGCTCGGCGATCAGGCGGTTCTCGTCAGCGTGACTTGAATCGGTCATTGGGCGTCGCCACTCCTCGAGTCGTTCTTATAACCCCTGCTTCAAGCTCTCACGGATAAAGGGATCGAGATCGCCGTCGAGCACCGCCGACGGCTGGCCGCTCTCATAGCCCGTGCGCAGATCCTTCACGCGCGACTGATCGAGGACGTAAGAGCGGATCTGGTTGCCCCAGCCGATATCCGCCTTCGTCTCCTCGAGCGCCTGGGCCTGCTCGCGCCGCTTCTGCTGCTCGAGCTCGTACAGCTTCGCGCGCAGCTGCTTCATCGCCGTCGCCTTGTTCTTGTGCTGCGATCGGTCGTTCTGGCACTGCACGACGATGCCGGTCGGCAAGTGCGTGATACGCACCGCCGACTCCGTCCGGTTGACGTGCTGCCCGCCGGCGCCGCTTGCCCTGTAAACGTCGATGCGCAGATCGGCGGGGTTGATCTCGATGTTGATATCGTCGTCGATCTCGGGCGAGACGAAAACCGCCGCGAACGACGTATGCCGCCGGTGCCCCGAATCGAACGGCGATTTGCGCACGAGACGGTGCACGCCGGTCTCGGTGCGGAGCCAGCCGTACGCATAGTCGCCCCGCACGTGGACCGTGGCGCTCTTGATGCCCGCCACCTCGCCGGGGGAGACCTCGAGGATCTCCGTCTCGAAGCCCCGCGACTCGGCCCAGCGGAGATACATGCGGAGCAGCATCTCCGCCCAGTCCTGCGCCTCGGTGCCGCCGGAGCCCGCCTGGATGTCGAGGTAGGCGTTCCGCGAATCCATCTCGTTCGAGAACATCCGGCGGAACTCGAGCCGCTCGACCTCCTGCTCGGCGCGCTTGACCTCCTCGGCGATGTCGGCGAGCGCCGCCTCGTCGCCCTCCTCTCGGGCAAGCTCGTACAGCTCGGCCGCGTCGCGCAGCGCGGAATCGATCTTCTCGAGCGTCAGGACGACGCTCTCGAGGGAAGCCCGCTCGCGGCCTAGCGCCTGGGCCCGCTCGGGGTTCGACCAGACGTTCGGGTCCTCGAGCTCGCGATTGACCTCCTCGAGCCGCTCGCGCTTCTCGCGGTAGTCAAAGATACCTCCTGAGCGCGTCCGCCCGTTCCTTGAGATCCTCTATGCGGGCGCCGATTTGTCCGGGTTCCATCGTTGGCCTCTGTTCCTTGGAGCTGAGTCTACGGCGTTGGGGGCGCGATAGTAGCATGCCCGGCCCGCCCGCGCGGGCGTTGCCGACCGTCGATGCCAAGAGCGCCCGTGAGACCACCAAGCGCTCGCTTTCGCGCCAACGCTCTTCCCGTGGTCGGCGTTGTCACGTCGCGTGCCCCGTGCACCCCGTCGCTCGACTCCATTGCCCAGCGTCACATCGACTCGCGAGCTTCGTCCCCCGCGGGTGAATATCCAGAAAGCGCGCGCTTACGCCCCCGCGATCGAGAACGCCGTCACATCGAATGCCGTCGGTCTAGCTCTTTCCCGGCGCCCTCATATTCACTTTCCGGGCCTGAATCTCGCGGACTGTGGCCCAGATCACGTTGAGTCAAACACGCCCCTCTTATCCTCTCGGTCGTCTCGGTTTCGCTATTTTTGCATCTGCAATGCACACTCCACGTCAGCCGGAGCTGCTACTACCCTTCCCGGAACACTCGGGCGACACACCGCTCCTACCCGTACGGATGGTCAACGAGTACGTGTATTGCCCGCGCCTTGCATACCTCGAATGGGTACAAGGTGAATGGGCCGACTCCGTGGACACGGTAGATGGAAAGCGCACGCACCGCCGGGTGGACAAACAGAGCGGTCGTCTACCAGACCCAGAGAACGAACAGGAATGCGGCGAAAAAGTTCACGCACGATCGGTCGCCTTATCGTCGACTCGGCTCGGACTGACAGCAAAGATCGATCTAGTCGAGGCCGACGGTAACGTCGTCACTCCGGTCGACTACAAGAAAGGCAAACGTCCTCACGTCCAAAAGGGTGCCTACGATCCGGAGCGCGTGCAGATTTGCGCACAGGGCCTGCTTCTCCAGGAGCATGGATACGAGTGCACCGAAGGGATCCTGTATTTCGCCGGCTCCAAAGAAAGAGTCAAGGTCGTTTTCGATGAGGAATTGCGCGAGCAGACTCTCAGAGCGGTCCACAGCTTGAGGTTCATAGCGAACAGCGGCCAGATACCTCCGCCGTTAGAAGACAGCCCGAAATGCCCCCGTTGCTCTCTCGTCGGCATATGCTTGCCGGACGAAGTCAACTTCCTCCGCCGCGGCGAGACCACGGCGCGGCCTTTGGCCGTTGGCCGTGACAGTGCGCTCCCCCTTTACATTCAAGCCAACAAAGCCAAGGTTACGAAGAAGGGAGAGACACTCGAGATCAGCGTCGACGACGAACCCGCCGCTACCGCAAGATTGATCGACGTTTCCCAAGTCGTCACGATGGGCAACGTCTACATCACGACGCCATGCCTGCACGAATTGATGCGTCGCGAGATCCCCGTCACCTGGCACTCCTACGGCGGCTGGTTTCTCGGTCACACAATCGGCGTCGGCCACAAGAACGTCGAACTTCGTACCGCGCAGTACAAGGCAAGCTTCGACGAGCACCAGTGCCTAAGGATTGCGCGGAGTCTAGTTCAGGCGAAGATACTGAATGCCCGCACCCTCCTACGGCGCAATTGGCGAGGAGACGAGCAACCCGCCGAACTCGTGCAAGATCTGAAGCGCGACGCCGACGCAGCTCGAAAGGCCTCGAGCCTCCAAGAGCTGCTTGGTATAGAAGGAGCGGCTGCCGCACGGTATTTCGGCGCGTTCTCGAACGTCCTCAAGCGCGACTCCGAAGATGCGGCATTAGCTTTCGACTTCACGACACGCAACCGCCAACCTCCTACCGATCCTGTTAACGCTCTGCTCTCATTCGCCTATGCGCTACTGCTCCGCAGCTGGACTGTCACGCTCAGCGCGGTCGGCTTCGACCCGTACCGCGGTTTTTACCACCAGTTGCGGTACGGCAAACCTTCTCTTGCCCTCGACATGATGGAACCTTTCAGACCATTGATTGCGGACTCGAGCGTGATCATGGCCATCAACAATGGAGAGATCCATCGAAGCGACTTTGTCATTACACCACAAGCGGCAGCGTTGACCGAAAGCGGAAGAAAACGATTCATTGCAGCGTTCGAAAGACGTATGAGCCAAGAAGTCACCCATCCGGTTTTCGGCTACAAGGTAAGTTACCGGCGCCTGCTTGAATTGCAGTCGAGACTTCTCGGCCGATATCTGCTTGGCGAGATCGACGTCTTCCCCAGCTTCACGACGAAATAGCCATGGACGAGCACTTGTTCATCGTTACCTACGACATTAGTGATCCCAAACGTTGGCGTGCCGTTTACGGCTTGATGAACGGATACGGTGAGTGGCTTCAGCTTTCCGTCTTCCAGTGCCGACTGACTCCGAAACGCCACGCCGAGATGATCGCGACCCTTGACCAGCTAATCCATCACGATGAAGATCATGTGCTCATCATGGACCTTGGCACGCCCGAGAGGGTCAAGCCTCGGGTCGTCAGTCTCGGCAAAGCCACCTTCGAGCCGGTCCAGCGTGAACCTGTTATTGTTTAATTCTCGCTTGCCGCTCAAACGCGAGCGGTCGGGCGCTGCCCTGAAACCTGGGGAGCGCTCGCAAGAAAGTAGCTCTTTGAAAAATAGGAAAAATCTTCTTCGCGGGCCATCTCAGATTACGCTCGTGCTGCCCTTCTCTTGGCGGTTCGCGGCCAGCGCTCGCGCGTCCACGCCAGCGGCCTTGACCGACGGAGGCTTACGAGCGGTCTGTTTCCGCAGCTGAATTGCTGCGGCCTCATTGAAGCTGGGAGCGCGTATGGCTGAATCGACCCGTGCAATCCAGTTTCCGCAGCTGAATTGCTGCGGCCTCATTGAAGCAAGATCACTTCGCTGCCAAATTGGTTGGCCACGGTAGTTTCCGCAGCTGAATTG
>Ga0207873_1000131_pt1 | contig 80888 bp, 74 predicted proteins | sample BGWIniCompost_FD_187373 | JGI IMG/M metagenome (GOLD analysis project Ga0207873, IMG submission 187373) | Cellulose adapted compost microbial communities from Newby Island Compost Facility, Milpitas, CA, USA - BGW Initial Compost (SPAdes)... ... | reverse complement strand
GCCGGGAGCGCACGCCGCGACGATGAGCCCGATCACCAGCAGCAACGCCAGGTGACGGACTCGCTTGTGGAATCTGGAGCGCATGTCTTCTCCTGTCTCGACTTCCTGGTGGGCAACCATAGCCCGTTCTGCAAACGCTTGTCGTCCTGGTGGAAAACGCTTCCTCCTTCTGGCGATCGATCGTCGACTCTGGTCTCAGGGTGCCAACTCGAGAGATTCGACCGGCTGCTGGGTACGGTCGTCCGACGGGCGGATCCGCCGGCGCAACTGGCCGAGGATCCCGTTGGGCATGAACATCACCACGAGAATGAAGGCCAGCCCGAGCAGAGTCGGCCACCGCTCGACATAGGAGCTGAGGAGGTGCTCGAAACCGACCACCACCCCGGCTCCGACCAGCGGACCCAGGAGGGTGCCGGTGCCGCCCAGGATGACCATCACCACCGCCATCGCCGAGCGCCCGAAAGCGACGGTGGCGGGGCTGATGAACTCGGCGTTCCACACCGCCAGCATCCCCGCCGCCCCGGCCAAGAGCCCTGACAGGAGAGTGGCCACGAACTTGGTGCCCGCCACCGAGTAGCCGAGGGAGGCGGCTCGGCTTTCGCTGTCGCGGATGGCGCGCAGGGCCAGCCCGAACGGCGAGCGGCGCACCCAGGCGACGAAGAAGACGGCGAGGACGAAGATGGCGGCGGCGAAGAAGTAGAACTGCCACCAAGCGTCCACCGGGCCGGGGCGTGCGATGCCGGTGAGGCCGTTCTGACCCCCGGTGATGCTGGAGAGTCGGAACGCCAGGCCATAGCAGACCATCCCGAGGGCGAGCGTGATCATCAGATAGACGATGCCCTTCGTCTTCATCGTCGTGAGGCCGAAGATGGCGGACACCACGAGGACGAGCACGAACGCCAGGAGCAGGCTCGCGCCCACTCCCATACCGTTCACGGTCGCCCAGGCGATGCCGTAACCGGCAGCCGCCCCGATCCCGGCGTGGCCGATGGAGACCAGACCGGCCTCACCGGCGAGGAGGTTGACGCTCGTCGCCAGCAATCCCGAGATGAACACGAGGGTGAGAAGCGACACGATGAACGGAGGCAGCACGTAGGGTGCGGCGAAGATCGCCCCCAGCCCGAGTGCGATGAGGATCAGGAGAGTGCGGCGGCTCATCCTCCGGCCCGTGTCAGCCCGGAGCGGCGGCGGCGCTTCGGAAGCCTGGGCAAGGCCGAACAGTCCCCGGGGTCGCAGCACGAGGACGAGCGCCATCGGAGCGAAGACGGCGAAGTAGGACAACTCGGGGACCCACACCTTGGCGAACGAGTCGATCAGCCCGATGAGTGCCGAGCCCACTGCGGCGCCGGTGACACTGCCGAGCCCTCCCACGATCACCACGACGAGGGCGAAGAGCAGGATCTCGGTGTCGGCTCCGGGGCGCATCGTCAATTGGCCGGCGGCGGCCACCCCGGCCAAGCCGGCGAGGGCCGACCCGAAGATGAACATCCAGGCGAAGACGCGGTCGACGTTGATGCCCATCATCCCGGTCATCTCCCGGTCGTCGACACCGGCCCGCATGATCGCCCCGGCCCGCGTCTTGTTCTGCACGAAGTAGAGCCCCACCCCCACCAACACGGCCAGGCCGATGACGAACCACCGGTAGCGGGGATAGGCGAGGAAGCCCAGGTCGAGCGCTCCCGTGAGCCACTGCGGCGGAGTCAGCGACTGGGGGTTGCCGCCGAAGATCGCCAGCGCCACGTCGGCGATCACGAAGGCGATACCGACGGTGAGCAGCACCTCCGGAAGTTCCTTGCCTCTCACCTGGCGGAGCAGCACCCGTTCGGACAGAAGGCCCAGCACGGCAGCGGCCAGAGCACCTCCGAGCAAGGCGAGGACGAAGTTGCCGGTGGCGGCGGCGGTGACGATTCCCACGTAGCCTCCGGCCAAGTAGAGGGCGCCGTGGGCGAGGTTGACGATTCGCATCAACCCGAAGACGAGTGTGAATCCGCTGGCGAGGAGGAAGAGCAGCGCCCCGAAGCTGAGGCCGTTCATCGCCTGGACCAACAACGCGTTGAGATTCATCGAGAGATCGGACTCCTGGCTCAGCAAGCGTTTGCAGGGACGCTAGCACCGCGTGAGCCCGGAGGTTCCCTCCGCCGAAAGATCGAGGTATCGCACGCATCTCCAGCGGATCATTGGAGGGTGCGATCTGAGGCGCTCGATCTAGTCAACTTTCAGGCGAATTCGGCCGATGGATTCCGCGGGTTCTGCGCGCGTTCCGCCGAGGGGGTGGACATGACGGATGAACAGAGGCGGGATCAGGGCAGTCGCGTCGCCGCGGCGACACATCTCTCCTACGAACTGCGCCAGGCCGACCCCGACACCTGGCGTGTTTGCCTCCGCGGCGCGACCGCCTATGAGGTCGCATCCCGTCTCTCCGGCGTCGCCCCTCTTCTCGATCTCTCGGGGTGGGCCGACGAAGTGGAGGCGTTGGTCCAGGCCGATCGCTACCACGACGTCGACCGGTTCCTCCGCTTCGCCACCGAGGCGTACCCCGTGCCGGGGCAGGCGGGTGAGATCTGGGCTCTGCATCCGGATTCGCCCGAGAGGGGGACCTCCGAGTGGTCGGGGCTCCTCCGTCGGGCGAAGCCCCGGGGCGGTGTCGGGGATCTGGGCGCCGCCCGCCAGCTCGGCCGCCGCATGGCCCGCACCATGCGCCTCCACCCGGGGATCCGCCAGGCTGAGGCGATCGTGCCGGTGCCCGATGGCTCCGACAAGCGCCCCTATTCCCTCCCCTACATCCTCGCCGAGATGATCGCCGACATCCTCGACATCCCCTTCGTCCCCAGCCTGGTCCGCAAGGCCCGGCCCACGCCCGAGGCGAAGAACCTCACGCCGATGGAGCGGCGGGTCATGCTGGCGGGGTCGTTCGTGGTCTGCGGCGCCCACCGCGGCCGGGTCGTGGTGATCGACGACGTGATCGAAACCGGCGCCACCCTCGAGGCGATCGCCCGGATGCTCGAGGCCGACGGGACGTCGGTGGTCTCCGTGGCCGCGGCATATCGGGGCGACATCTCCCGCTGACCGTCCGGTGGAGACGCTTGGTCCGGCCTCTATGCTCGCCGGACGAGACAGGAGGTCGCATGGGCATTGACGAATGGTTGGAGGCCTACCGGCGGGCGTGGGAAGAACGGGATCCGGAGGCGGCCGCGGCGTTGTTCACGGAGGACGCCGAGTATCTGGACAACATCTACGGCGAGCCGCACCGGGGCAAGGACGGGGTTCGTGACTACTGGGCGGGAGTCACCGCCTCTCAGGGCGACGTGTCGGTCCGCATGGGAAAGCCTTTCGGCGACGGCCGGCGAGTGGCGGCGGAGTTCTGGACCAACATGTCGGTCGAGGGCGCCCCGGTGACCCTGGCCGGATGCCTCCTGCTCGAGTTCGACGAGTCCGGCCTGTGCCGCCGCCTGCGGGAGTACTGGCAGTTCACGGAGAACACGGTCGAACCGCCTCCCGTCTGGGGGGACTGAGGGAATCCCCCCTTTCGGTGTCGGGGGCAAGGTCTAAGGTGGCCGGCTGTGACTGTCGCGGCCGAGACCACCCGTAACCCCGCCGTCTTCTACGCCCGGATCGGCTTCTTCGTGGTGGCCTTGGCCGCCGGTATCAGCGGGGCGGCGCTCCTCGTGTTCCCGAGCGGGACCAGCGAGTTCTTCTCGTGGGCACTGGGACCGCCACCTCTGGCAGCGTTGGTCGGAGGTTTCTACCTGGCATCGGCCGTGGTGTTCGCCGTGGCGGTCCGTCTCCCACCCGATCAGGTCCGCAGCCTCCTCGCTGCCAGCCTCGCCTTGACGTTGCCGACACTCGTGGCGACCCCGCTCCATCTGGGGGTGTTCGACTTCGGGCGGTGGCAGGCCTGGGGGTGGATGGCGCTGTTCATCACCGCGCCCCTCTTCTGGGGTGGGCTGCTCGGGGCCCTGCGAGGCACGGAGACGGTGGCTTCGGATCGCGAACGCTCCGGGGCGGCGCTCGGGTTGGCGGGGGCCTTGACCGGACTCGCCATCCTCGCCTGGGTGGAGCCGGGTGCGGCCTCGGTCCTGGTCCCGTTCGAACTGGCTGGCCTGGGTGGGCGGTTCCTCGCCGCCTGGCTCGCTTTCCTCGCCGTGATGGCCGCCTGGTACGCGGTGCTTCCGGAGCGCCGATTCCTTCCCTCGCTGGCGCTCGTCGCCTATCCGGCCGCCGGGGTCATCGCCGGGCTGCGGACTTTCTCCGACCTGGGGCCGGGGCGAGTCGCCTACCTATCCGCGTTGGCGGTCATGGCATCAGCGTTCGTTCGCCCCGCCCTTCGCGCCCGAGCCTCCTAGCCGGCGTCAGCTCTTGCCGAAGAGGTCTCCCACATCGGGGAGGCCGCCCCCGCGCTCTTCGCCCTCGTCCCCTCCACCGCCTCCGAACATGTCGAAGAGACCGCCGAGATCCGGCATGGATTGTTTGGTGCTCTCCTTTTCCCCTCCCAGCAATCCGCCGAGAAGGTCGCCGAGGCCGCCTCCACCGAGGAGATCGCCGAGACCCCCACCTCCGCCGCCTCCGCTCGATTGGCCGGCCCCGGCGCCGCGCATACGGCCCGCCAGCCACGACATCACGAGCGGGGCGAGGATGGGCAACAGCTTCGAGAAGATCGACGGTCCTCCCTGGCTGGTGCCACCGAGGCGCTGTTCGACCGTACCGAGTCGATCGCCGAACATGTGGCCGAGGATCTTCTGACCCTCGGACGGGTCCACACTGGCCAACGGGTTGGGCTGGCCCAAAAGACCCGTGTCGTGGTCCTGCAGCGCGGCTGCGGCGAGAGCATCGGCTTTGCCGCCCTGCACTTCGAGGTCGAGGCCGCTGAGCAACGCCGGGAGCGCCTTGCGGGCGGCGTCCATCGCCGTCTCCGGGTCGGTCCCGACTCTCTCGGCGAGATCGTTGGGATCGATCTGGCCGAGGATCTCTTCCACCATGTTGGCCATCGGGGCACCCCTCCCTGTCGGTTCATCGCCGATCCTATGCACGCGATGGCAACTCTGCTCTCGAGCCATACTTGCAAGGCGTGGCCCCTGTTCCAGATCGCATCCAGTGGACCGTCGAGCTGCTCGACGTCAAACCGGCAGACAGGATCCTGGAGATCGGATGTGGAAACGGGTTGGCGGCGGTACTCGTGTGCGAGGCTCTCACCGGAGGCGGGCATCTGACCGCCATCGACCGGTCAGACAAGGCTATAGCGCGCGCCCGTAACCGGAACGTGCACCACCTCGATGCCGGTCGGGTGACCTTCGACTGCTCCGACCTGGCCATTTTCTCCGGAGCGGGTGCGCCCTTCGACAAGGCATTTGCCGTGAACGTGAACGTCTTCTGGGCGGCCGAAGCCAGTCGCGAGATCCAGCGGCTGTGGGAGATCCTGCGCCCGGGTGGGTGGCTAGGCCTGATCTATGAAGCGCCCGATCCGGCACGGATGCAGGACGAACTCGCCCCACTAGTCGCCGAACGTCTCCGATCCGCCGCGTTCGAGACGCGAATCGAGGTGGAGGGAGATATGCGCGCGGTTCTCGCCGACCGAGTCTCCGGGCCGTAGCCCTCGCGCTTGGTCCGCTGATACGGAAAGCCGGAATCCGCATGGCTAGCCTCGCTGCATCAGCGAGAGGAGGAGTCGATTGGGTCACCCTGAACGGATCGTTCAGACGCCGGAGTTGGGCAACCCGGAGCAGTTCGGTTACTCGAACGTGGTGAAGGTCGGCAATCTGGTCTTCCTCGCCGGCCAGTGCGCGATCGACGACAACTACAACGCGGTGGGCGACTTTGCCGCCCAGTCGAGAGAGGTCTTGGAGCGAGTTGTCCGAGGTGTCGAAGCGGCGGGCGGCACCAGGGACGACATCGTGACGATGACGGTCTACATGCTCGACGTGGCGAATGGTCGGATCTTCACTGAAATCCGCAAGGAGATGTTCGGGCGAGACTTCCCGGCCAGCACCGTGGTGGGCGTGAATCAACTGATGCCGCCGAACGCCTTGGTGGAAGTAACGGCGATGGCAGTCCTGGCGGACTGACGATCAGCTCCTGGCCCGGTCGAGGAACCGGGTCGTGAAGAACGGCGTCCCCTCTCCAACCAACGCGTCCAAGTCCTGTGGCTGCTCGAATCCAGCGAACTCCTGGCGAAGGGCGAGGACATTGCGGACTCCAGCCGGATCGATCGCGCCATCGCGGATGTTCCCCACTCCCGGCCGAAGCTGGATCTCGTAGAGCTGAGCGGCGAGATCGGGAGAAGTGTTGGGCAGCCTCTGCAGAATCGCGAGGCACTCGTCGCGGTTGGCGGGGTCGAATACCCATTGGCACGCGTCCAGATACGCCCTGACGAAGTCGGTCACCAGGTCCTCGTTGGCGTCGAGCCATTCGCGACGCGCCGCTGCCCACACGCCCAGGTAGGGATCGGCGATCTCCGCTACCGAATCGAGTAACCGATAGCCGAGATTCGCGGCTCGAGTCTCGAAGCCGCCGCTCATGAGCGTCGCCGCAAAGTCGGCATCACCTTCGACCATCGCCATGTAGCGGTCGAACACACCTCCGGTCGGCACGATGTCATAGTCCCTGCCCCGTTCCAGGCCGTGGTTGGCCAGGATCTTGTAGATCACATAGGCGAATCCGGACTCAGGTGCGTCCACCGAGATCGTGGTGCCCTTCAGATCCCCGATGGACTCGATCTCCGGACGGGCGACCACGACGAGGTACATCCCGCTGTCCAAGCCGAGGAACCCTTGGGCCTCGATTCGCCTCCCAATCGGATTGTTGTCATTTAGCAGGTAGTTCGCTGTGTTGTCCGGCGAGGTTTGGACCACGTCGTAACGACCGTCTGCGAGGTACTCCGCCTGCTGGATCGACGACGTGACCTGAGCGAACTCCACCTCGAGGTCGCGTTCGGCATAGAAGCCTTTCTCTTCGGCGGCGATCATCGGCAGCGACCGATAGAAACCACCGAGAACGATCCTTCTAGAGACCATGACTCTTCCTTCCGATCGAACAGCTATCTCGGGACCGAGTCCTCGACTTGCCAGAACACGAGCCGACGACGTGCGATTACGACCAGACGGTGCAGCACGAAGCCCTGCAACGACAGAAGGGCTATCGCCGAGAAGCCATCATCGAGCCGGAAGAGCTCTTGGGCGAGCAGGGTGACGTATCCCAACCCGGCGTTGCCCGACATGAACTCACCGATCACCGCACCGACCGCCGCAAAGAGCATCGCCGTCTCGAATCCGGCGAACAGATAGGGAAGTGCCGTTGGGATTCGCAGCCTCCACAGCACCTGCATGCGGGTCGCCCCGAGCGACCGCATCAGCCGCAGCTCGTCGCGGTCGGTCGCGGCGAATCCGGCCATGGTGTTGACGATCACCGGGAAGATCGCCACGGCGACGGCCATCACGACCTTGGATGCCATCTCGAACCCGAACCAGATCACGATCATGGGAGCGAATGCGATGCGAGGCGTGGCGTTGGCGGCCACGACATACGGGAAGGTCGCCCGCTGGAGTGGCTTGAACTCGGCCAGGGCGGCGCCGATGGCCACTCCGAGGACGACTGAGAAGACGAACCCCAACAGGATCTCGATCAGAGTCGTGTAGAAGTGGGTCCACATCGGCCCGCCCGTGACGATGTCGACTACATCTCGACCGAGTTGGGCGAGAACCTCAGACGCCCGCGGCAGGAGGTAGCTGGGGATCACTCCGGTGGCGGTGAGAGCCTCCCATACACCCAAGAAGAGGAGCAGCGTTCCGACCTGGAGAGTCGCGGTACGGGTCATCTCGCCGAGGCGCCCGCCGCCCAACGTCGACCTCACTGGCACTCCGGTGTCGGTCCCGAACTCGGCCGTCATTCCGACCAGTGCTCCGCCATCACGTCACGGATCTTGCGGACGTTGGCCCCGAACACATCCGTACCGATCATCTCCTTCTCACGTGGCCTGGGCAGGTCGATCTCCACCTCGGCGACCACCCGGCCCGGCCTGGGAGTCATGACGAGGACTCGATCGGACAAGAAAACCGACTCGAAGATGTTGTGCGTCACGAATATGGCGGTGAATCCCTGCTGCTCCCAGATGCGCAGAAGCTCGAGGTGCATCTGCTCGCGGGTGAACTCGTCCAGAGCAGCAAACGGCTCGTCGAGGCACATGACGTGGGCTTCAAGGAGAAGTGCCCGGGCGATCGCCACCCGCTGCTGCATTCCACCCGACAGCTCCCATGGGTATTTCTCGGCGAAACGCCCCAAACCGACGAGGTCGAGCAGTTCCCGCGCCCTGCGACGCAACTCGCCTGCGTCTTCCCCGGCAGGCGGTTCCGTTCCGACCTGGGCAGGGAGATAGACATTCTCTTCGGCAGTCCGCCACGGAAGGAGCACCGGTCTCTGAAAAACGAGGCCCACCCGGTGCTGCCCACCGTTCGACCCGAATCTCACCTCGCCGACGGTGGCAGGCGTCAGGCCGGCAACGATGTCGAGGAGCGTCGTCTTTCCGCAACCAGACGGGCCCACCAGAGTGACGAATTCACCCGACCGGATAGAAGTCGAGACCTCCCGAAGTGCCACGACCTCCTCTCCACCCCGGGAGGTGTAGACCTTTCCCAGGTTGTCGATGGTGACTTCCACCTCTTGATCTAGCCCCCGTTCAGCCTTCGTAGTTGCGGGCGGCCTCGATCTCCGCCTCCACGTCGAAGTCCCAGATCTCAGGAAGCAGCTCGTTGGTGAAGAGGATCGAAGCGTCGTAGGACTCCTCGATCAGCCCCTGCTCGGCGTGCTGATCGACCATTTCTTGATAGACCTCGAGCTCCATCTCGCCGCGAGACTCGTACGACCCACGATTGGCTTCGTTGCCCGCTTCGATGAGTCGGATCGCCTGCTCTTCGTCTTCAGCTTGTTCGGGGAACATCTCGAAGATGAGACGTCCCGTGAGCTCGGGGTTCTCCCAAGTCCACACCATGCCTCGTGCTACGGCCCGACCGAATCGAACCGCGAGATCGCGCTGCTCGGGGTCCTCGAGCTGGTCGAGTCGGAGCATGCTGCCGACGTTGTAGAAGCTCTCGGCGGCTTCGTTCTCGATGATACGGATCTCCGTGTCGGTGAAGTCGCGGATCGCCTCCACCGACACGGCCCCCGCCGTGACGAACGCATCGATGGCACCTTCCTCGAGTTGCACCATCGCCTGCAGATCCTCACCGACTGGAATCAGCTCGTATTGATCCTGGGGCACCCCGGCGGCGCCCATCAGGAAGTCGGCGTCCAGGCTGTCATGGGGAGCGTTGATGCCGATCCGCCCCCCCGCCAGGTCGGCGGCGGTCTGGAACTCCGAGTCCGCCAGGGTGACCATGACCCACAGATAGCGGTCGACATTCATGAACCACTTGGGCGGATCGTCGAGCGTCGGCGCCTGAGGGATGTAGTCGAGACCGGTGCCCGAGAAAGTCAGCCTTCCCGACAGCAGCGATTGCTGGACCGCGGTTTGCACATTGGCGAACTCGATATCGATCCCCTCGTCTTCATAGAACCCGAGGGGCTCGGCAATGTAGTAGTAGGGCCAGTAGATCGGAAGGGGAGCCGTCGGCGCGAATGTGACCTGGTCGAGCTCACCGGTCGCTTCACCGCCCGTCTCCGCCGGCGCCTCCGTCTCGTTCGCCGCCGTGTCCACTCCGTCAGTCGTATCTCTTGTCGCAGTGGGGGCAGTTGTCTCCGAAGTCGAGCCTCCGCACGCTCCCACGACAACTGACATGAGAATCGCTGAGATCAGAGCCCACCACCGAGCTCCCGCCACGCCTCGTCGCATCGCCTCCTCCTCCGGTCGAATGCAACCGATTGCGAAACACCCTATACATTTCATACGCGACCGGCAAGCTGATTCGACGCTTTTCCTCGCCGTATCCCTTCCTTCTTGGAAGGCGCCCCGCGACCAACCACTATCAGGCGCGCGTTCCGATAGACATAGGAGCACACCGTGGATCGAGCCGAGGCAACCGTCGTCATCACCAATGAAGTCGGGCTGCATGCCCGGCCGGCGGCGCTGTTCGTCCGCAAGGCGAAGGAATTCGAGTCGAACATCACCGTTCAGAACCTCACCCGCAATGGAGAGGTCGCCGACGCCAAGAGCCCTCTCGGGGTGATCAAGGCGGCGATCTCCCAGAACCACGAAATCCACATCGTCGCCGAGGGGCCCGATGCCCAGGAAGCCGTAGACGCCCTTGTGACGCTGGTGGAGACCGAACTGGCATGAGCCGACTCCTGAAGGGCGTCGCCGCCAGCGCCGGCGTAGCGGTCGGGCCGATCCACCGACACCGAGACGAGCTCCCTCCCCTCCCGGAAGGACGACCCGCGAACACGGAAGCCGAGATCGAGCGTTTCCGCCGCGCCGTCGGAGCCGTCACCGAACATCTTTCACGCCTAGAGGAAACGACGAGAGCCAAAGTCGGCGACGACGCCGCCGAGATCTTCGCCGCCCACGCCATGTTTCTCGAGGACCCGGCATTCATCGGCCCGATCGAAGAGGAGATCCGCACCCGGGGGGTGTTCGCCGAGGTGGCGGTCAGCCACACTGCCGAGCGGGTGGCTGGCGAGTTCGCCGAGATGGAGGACGAATACTTCGCCGCCCGCGCCGCCGACATCCGCGACCTCGGCAACCAACTGCTGCGTCAGCTGCTGGGTGTCGGTCAGTCGGACCTGTCCACATTGACTGAGCCGTCGATCATCGTCGCCCACGACCTCACCCCGTCCGATACCGCGCTGATCCCGCCAGGCATGGCCCTCGGCTTCTGCACGATGGTCGGCTCAGCGGTGTCGCACACGGCGATCCTCGCCCGCTCGCTCGGGATCCCGGCCGTGGTCGGCATCGGCGAAGTCTCCGAAGTCGACGGGACCACCGCCATCCTCGACGGGACCGCCGGAACCGTGCTCCTCGACCCTTCGGAGGAAGAGGTAGCCGCCGCCCGAGCAGAGATCGAGCGCCGAGAAAGAGAGAGGGCCGAGGCGGCACTCCACGCCAGGGAGCCGGCGGCGACGCTCGACGGTCATGCCGTCGAGGTGGTCGCCAATGTCGGCAACAGCGACGAAGCCGAACGAGCCGCGGAGGCCGGGGCGGAAGGCATCGGCCTGGTGAGGACCGAGTTCATGTTCCTCGACCGCCCCGACCTCCCCGGCGAAGAGGAGCAGGTGGAGGGCTATCGAGCGATCCTCAGCCACTTCCCCACAGGCCCGGTCGTGTTCCGCACCCTCGACGTCGGCGGCGACAAGCAACTCCCGGGGGTCGAGATCGCCCCCGAGCTCAACCCGTTCCTAGGCAAGCGTGGCATCCGCCTCACCTTGGCCGAGCAGGCGATCTTTCGGACTCAGCTCCGTGCGATCCTGCGCGCCGGGCCGGGCAGGCCGGTCCACGTCATGTTCCCGATGGTGGCCTCGGTGTCCGAAGTGCGGGCCGCCCGCCAGGTCCTCGACGAAGTCGTGAGCGAACTCGATCGGGAAGGCACTGAACGCGCCACCGACATCGAAGTCGGCGTGATGATCGAGGTGCCGTCGGCGGCGCTGATGGCGGACCTGCTGGCCGACGAGGTGGACTTCTTCTCCATCGGCACCAACGACCTCACCCAGTACACACTGGCCGTCGACCGCACGAACCCGGTGGTGGCGCCATTGGCCGACGCCCTGCACCCTGCGGTACTGCGGCTGATCCGCCAGGTCGTCGAAGCCGCCCACGAGCGGGGCCGCTGGGTCGGAGTGTGCGGCGAGCTCGCCGGCGACACGCTCGCTACTCCGGTCCTGGTCGGGCTGTCGGTCGACGAGTTGTCGATGAGCCCTCCGTCTGTGCCGCTCGTGAAGAACCGCATCCGCAGCCTGTCCCGGGAGACGTGCCGGGAACTGGCCCGTCAGTGCCTGGCTGCCGAGGATCCGGCGCAGGTCCGGGAGCTCCTGGCGGCTTCCTGACTCACTTGGGGTTCTCGGACGGCTCCACCCAGCGGCCCTTGTCCCACTCGATGGCCCACTCCTCCGCCTGGAAGAAGTCCTCGATGAACGTGACCTTGATGTTGCGGGGATCCCCCTCCACGACCACCACCGGCAGGTCGGTGAATCTCTCGATCGTCTCGGCGGTGTCGACCCCTTCGAACCCGGCGGCGACGGAGGCCCGGTAGGCGACCAGCAGTGGCTGGGCGAGGAACACCTGCGGCGTCTGCATGCGCCGCAGCGACCCCTCCGGAAGCGGCTCGACGTCGGTGTCTTCCATTCGATAGAGCGGCGCCTCCACGGGAAGCCCCGGGACCGCTCCGCCGTGCTCGGCGGCGACGGCGATCAACTCCTCGAGCAAGTCGAGGGTCATGAACGGCCGAGCGCCGTCGTGGATGGCGACCAGGTCCACCTCGTCCGCCTCGATCGAGGCGGCGAGGCAGTCGAGGCCAGCCATCTCCGACCGATGGCGGGTTGGGCCACCCTCCACCACGTCGGTGACCTTGGACACGGGGATCTCGGCGAGGATCTGCTCGGCCAACTGGCGGTCCTCCTCGCGGATCACCAGCACCACCCGGTCGATGGCAGGCGACCGCTCGAACGTCTCCAAGCAGTAGGCCAGGACCGGTCGTTCTCGGATCGGCAGGTAGACCTTGTTGACGGCCTGCTGGACCCGTGAGCCGCTTCCCCCGGCGAGGATGATCGCCGCCGTATTCATCCGGCGAGGGTACATCCGTAGCCAGGTCCGATATCACGGGTACACTGGCGTGGCTTCCATGGTCAGCCCTCATCTGCTTCGCCCGTATACCTCGCGCCAGCTGTCGCTCATCTCGGGCGACGGCCAGGTGATGGTGTTCGCGGTGCTCGGAGGCCGGTTTGCCGGGCCGACCGTTCTGGTGCACCACCCCACGCTCCTCCACCGGATGGACACGCTTCCCCGCCACATCCGCACGGTCGTGTTCATCGACGAACCCATTCCGGATGCGGCCACTGTGGCCTTGGTGGACGACATGGTCGACGTGTTCGAGCAGCTCGAGGTCGACGCCCTCGCCCAGCATGTGCCGGCGAGCGAGGCGGTCAAGCGAGTCCACGGCCGGCTCATCCAGGAGGGGGTCGACCGGTCCAAGCTGGCGGCGGTGCGCTCTCCGGAGGTGATCCGCCGGGAGGCCCTGGAGCGGGCCCTCCCCACCACCTCCCAGCAGTGGGTCAGCCCCACGTACCTCGTCGCCGCCTCCGGTGGCTCGGTGCGGTTCGCCGGTCCGGGAGCCGTTGTCGCCACCACCCCGGGCTGAGAGACAGGCGGCGAGGCCCTCTCTAGCCTCGTGGTGACATGACGGCCGCCACCCCGACGCTGCGTCTCGGCACACGCCACATCCCGGTGGTGCTGCCCTCTCTGCGGGATCCCCGTCTCCACACGGCGGCCACGATCCTCACGATCCACACCCTCGGCGTGACCGCCCTCGGCTTCCGGGTGTCGGTGTTCCACATCCTCACCGCCATCCTCACGGCCGCCCTGGTCGACGTGGTCATCGCCTTCCGCCAGACCCGAAAGCTGGTGTGGCCGGCGAGCGGGATGCTCACGGGGAGCGGCGTCGCCCTGATCCTCCGGCTGACAGACATGCACGCCTACGACTTCTGGGAGTGGCGGGGCTGGCACCTCTACGCCATCGTCGCCGGGGCTTCGGTGCTGACGAAGCACGTCATCCGCTGGCGAGGCGAGCACCTGTTCAACCCCTCGAACGTGGGACTGGTGGCGGTGTTCCTGCTTCTGGGAAGCGAGGTGGTGGAGCCTCTCGACTTCTGGTGGGCGCCCCTCGGCGTGTGGATGATCGCCGCCTATCTGGTGATCCTCATCGGGGGTACCCTCATCACGCGTCGCCTCGCTTTGTTGGAGATGGCACTGGTGTTCTGGGGGGTGCTGGCGGCAGGCCTGGGTGTGCTCGCCGCCTCCGGCCACTGCATGATCGCCACCTGGTCGCCGGAGCCGGTGTGCGACATGCACTTCTGGTGGGCGCTCGTCACCTCCCCCGAGATCCTCATCTACCAGTTCTTCATGATCACCGACCCGAAGACCACTCCCCAGAGCCGCCGAGGGCGGATCGCCTTCTCCGTCACGTTGGCCATCCTGGCGACGCTCCTGATCGCACCTCAGGAGACCGAGTTCGGGGCGAAGGTAGGCCTCCTCGGCAGCCTCGTGCTCCTCACACCGGTCCGCCAGCTGTTCGACCGGCCGCTTTCGCTGCGGGTTCCGTCGGCCCGCCCCACCGTCGCTTTCGGCCAGGGCTTGGGAGTAGGCGTCGCGCTGACCCTTCTCGCCTTGGCGGTGGTGGTCGCCGGCATCCCCGCCCGGCGGTCGGCGCAGGCTTCGACGCCGGCCGTGCCCGAGGTGACCGTCGACATCGACCCGGCCTCACTCCCCGAACCGGAGCTAGGGCCGGAGCTGGTGGCGCTGGGCATGGCCGAGGAGGCCTCCGATCTGGTGGCGATGCTGGCAGAGAACCTGGCGCTCGAAGCGGAGGCGATCCGCGACGGCAACGGCGGCCTGCTGGCGCTCGCCGCCACCGGCGATCGCCTCGGCGAGATGCAGCGCCGGGTCGACGACGCCGTCTCCACCGGCGTACGCGTCGCCGACGAATACGAGTTCACGTCCCTCCTCCTCGACGCCATACCGAGCGAAGGCGGCCAGTCGAGCGTCGCCCTCTTGGTCGAGGCGGAGGGCACGGTCGACACCGTCACCTATGACGCCACCGGCCGGGAGCAGTCACGGACCCAAGCGCCGTTCAGCGGCACGTTCACGCTCCGCCGAGTCGGGGGAGAACGCTGGCTGATCGCCTCCTCTTCTCAGAGCATCCCTCATAGACTCACTTCACCGCCATCGCCCGATTCGGGCTGAGCAGGAAGGGCGGCAGGTAAGCAGGGATGTTGGAGAACGGCAGGACCGACGGGTCGAGGTCGATCCCGAGAACGTCGGTCATGAAGGCTCGGCGCCGCTGGATGCGGTCCCACGCACCCGGGTAGCGCCGGGCGAACTCGTCCCGCAGGTCCTCGTCGGCGAGGGCGATGCCGTCTTCGATGTTGGTGGTGAAGTAGGGGGTCTTGGTCGCCGGGATGACGTCGACCTGCATCGCCATGCCCGACCGGAGCTCGGCCTCGGAGCCGGGGTAGACCGGGCTCGCCACCCATTCGTCGAGGTGGATCTGGTGGCCGGGGTTGAGGAAGATGCCGAAGAACGGGTCGCCCAGCCGGCGATCGATGATCTCCTGGAGCACCGCCCCCTTCTGCCCGATGTGGAGCGCCTCGTACCACTCCACGATGGCCTCGAAATAAGGCCGCACGAGCTTGTCGACGTAGTCGGAGATGTCGAGCGGGAGTTCGGTGGCGTCACGGACGACGAATCCGGCTCGGCAGTTGAGCGCCCCCCAGACGCCGAAGGCCACGGTGAGCGGGTCACCGTGAGAGATGACCCGGTCCCCTGGGCTGAGCAACCCGAGCGCCGCCCGCGGACCGGCGGTGAGCATCAGGTGACATGACAACGGCGAGCCGTTCCACTCCAGCAGTCGGACCGCCTCGCGCTCCCGCATGCCGGGTTCGAGGTGGAAGATCAGGTTCCGCACGCCCTGGGAGGTATGGCAGGCGGCGTATTCGAAAGCGGCCAGTTGTTCGACCTCGTTGATGACTCGCAGCCCGTCGGCAGGGTCGATGAACAGGTCGGTCGCCGCGACCACGCCGGACTCGCCCACGATGCCGCGCACCTCGTCGACGATGAAGGACGGCACCTCCGACCTGTCCGGACCGAGGTTCTTCCACCCGACCAGGCCGACCCGCATGCCGGGCCCGAAACCCTCACCCACCAGGACCTCCCGCAACGGGCGGGAGCGGTCCCGCGGCTGGTTGGGGAGCGAGAAGTCCTGGTGGAGCTCGACCCGCATCGGAAGCGGCGCCGCCTCGGCTATCCCCACGCACTCGTTGCCGACGAGGATCAGCGGGTCGCCGTCGGGAGCGACGACGAGGAGTGATTCTTCGAACCGGGGGTCGAACCCGCTGAGGTAGGAGAGGTTGGCGCTGTGCTCCCGGTCGGCGTAGACCAAGACGGCGTCGAGGCCGCGCTCGGCAGCCTTCCGACGAAGACGAGCAAGACGCTCGCGATGGAGGTGAGCGGGAAGCTCGGGCGCCTCGTCGGGCATCCCGAAGTCCGGCAGATCGATCTCGGTGAGATGGGCGGTGACCATGGGCCAAGTCTGGTCCCGCCCACCCAAACCGTCGAAAAGCGCTTCAGTCCCGGGACAGACGCTCGACCGCCAGCGCCGCAGCCACCCCCGCGACGGCTCCAAAGACGGCGAGGGCAGCGCCATCCTGGGGTTCAGCGGGAAACGGTGACGTACTGGTCGGCGTCGAAGGCCTGCCAGTCGCCCACCGCGCCGTCCGGCCAGTGGACTCTCACCTCGGCCCGTTCGGCGTCCCCGAGGCCGAAGTGCGTGGGACCGAGTTGTCCGCCGGCGTGACCGCCGCCGACGACGACCTCACGCTCGGTCCGGTAGCGTCCGATCCGCAGCTCGATCCACGCCCCGATGGCGTGGCGGTTGGGCCCCTCCTGGGAGAGGGTGACGCCGAGCCAGTGGCCGACCTCTCCCGTCTGCTCCCATATCTTCACCGGTTGGCGCCGCTCGACCACGACCACGTCGAGGTCTCCATCGAGGTCGAGGTCGGCGAGCGCCCCGCCACGGCTCCGCTCCATGTCGAGGAGACCGGCCCGGTCCGCCGCTTCCACGAAGGCGCCGTCGGGTTGGCCGAGCAGCAGGTTGTTGGGGTCCTCGGCGGCGAACTCGGGCATCGCCTCGACGTTGCCTTTCGTGACGAACAGGTCCATGAAGCCGTCGTTGTTGACGTCGTCGAATTCGGCGTGCCAGGCGGTGGAGGGGCGGGTGGTGTCGCCTGCGAACGGGCGGTGGGCGTTGGCACCGGACTGCAGGGCGATGTCCTCGTAGGTCGGGCCGCTGGCGTCGGCGGCCAAGGTCTGCAGCTTGTTGTCGCCCTGGCTCGTCAGATACACCTCGGGTTTGGCGTCACCGTCGAGGTCGTGGCTGGCGATGCCCATTCCCCAGATCTGGAGCGGCCTCCACCCGTCGGCTTCGGTGTAGAGGCGAGGCTCGGTGCCGGGCTCGATCCGCCACAGCTGCTCGGAGCCGTCCCGGTAGTAGTGGCGGTCGTTCGTGAGCCGTAGGTCGCGACGGCCTGACCGGTCCCAATCCGAGAACAGCGCCGACAGAGCGCAGTATCCGGGCTCGAGCGGTACCGGCTCGCCGTAGCCGTCGCCTTCGGGCCGGTAGAGGACGTGGCCATCGCAGGTGCGCCCGTCGTCGATGGTTGCGAGGTCGATGTAGTCGGCGAAAACGATCGTCGGCCACTCCTGCCCCGGCTCCCACGTGGCCGAAAACGACACGGTCCAGCCGTGCCCGCCGTCGATACCCCAGAGGTCGTTGGCTGGTTCGAAGCGGCAGTCGCCCAGGCCCCGCATCATCAGGTTCTCTCCGACGCGGAGCACAGCGAGGTCGACGATCCCGTCCGAGTCGACGTCGAGGGGGTACGCCCCAGCCACCCCGGTCACCTCCACCTCGGGTGCGTCGACCGCCTGGAAGGCGATGCCCGAAGTGGAGGTGTTGCGGTACAGACGCCCCGGGTTGACCCCACCGGCGAAATACATGTCGGGCAGGTCGTCGGCGTTGCAGTCGAAGACGGCCACGCCGCCACCCACGAAGTACTCGAACTCGCCGTCGTAGACGTGGTCGACTCCCGCCTCTGCCGTGACCAGCTCGTAAGCGGGTGGGCCGAAGGCGGTGGTGGGAGCCTCGCCGCGGACGAGGTCCACCGTCCACATGGCAGCGCCCGCCGTGAGGGCGATCCCTGCCACGATCCCCACCAGCAAGGCGGGCAGGGTCCGGAGCCGATCGGCGGATGCGACGGTCATGCCGGCTCCCCTACTTGCTCACGACCCGCCCGCAGTGAACAATCCGGCCCGCGTCGGACAGAAAGGGGCTTTCGATGGAGATGGTGCGCTGGGGGGTGCTGGGCGTGGCGAACATCGCCACCCGTCAGGTCATCCCCGCCATCCAGGCCACGGAGACGTGTCGTGTCACCGCCATCGCCTCGCGTGACCTCGTGCGAGCGCGGGCGGCGGCAGAACAACTGGGGATCGACCGCGCCTACGGATCCTACGGAGAGTTGCTCGAGGACCCGGACATCGAAGCGGTGTACATCCCGCTGCCCAACCATCTCCACGCCGAGTGGACCCTGGCCGCCGCTGCGGCGGGAAAACACGTGTTGTGCGAGAAGCCGCTCGCCCTCACCGCCGACGAGGCGCGGCGCATGGTCGAAGGGTGTGCCCGCGCCGGCGTGAAACTGATGGAGGCGTTCATGTACCGCCATCACCCGCAGTGGGTGGAGGTGAAGCGGATGGTCGACGACGGAGTGATCGGCGACGTGTACGCGATCCAGACGATCTTCTCCTATCGCAACCTGGACCCGGCCAACATCCGCAACATCGCCGGCGCCGGAGGGGGCGCCCTCTACGACATCGGCTGCTACCCGGTCAACGTGGCCCGCTTCATATACGACGCCGAGCCCACCGACGTGAAAGCTTTCATCCGCCGGGACCCCACGTTCGGGACCGACGCCCTCACCTCGGCGATCCTCGACTTCGATGGACGCCACGCCGTCTTCACCGTCTCCACCCAGATCGAAGACGACCAGCGGGTGGCGATCGAGGGCACGGCGGGCCGCCTCGTGGTGGAGATCCCGTTCAACATCCCCCACGACCGGCCGACGCGCATCTACCACTACGCCGGCGGCAACCCGCCCGCTGAGCCACACGTGGAGGTTCACGAGATCCCTCCTGCGAACCAGTACGGCATCGAGGCGGAGTTGTTCGGCCGGGCGATCCGTGAGGACACTCCGGCACCGGTGGAACCGACGGACGCCATCGCCAACATGGAAGTGCTGGACAGGATCTTCGCTGCGGCCTCCTGACCCGTCATGCCTTGGCCAGGTCGGGAGGCTGGGTAGGAGTGACGGCGCGCACCGCCGCCGGATCGGCGATCACCGGCGACAGGGCCATCTCGGCGGCGCCGAGGAGCGCAGCGTCGACACCGAGCGATCCGGGGACGATGCGCACCTGCTCGCCGGGAGCGTCGAGCACGATCGAACGGGCGGCCGCTTCGAGCGGTTCCCGCAAGTGCGGGAACAACTCCTGGTAGAGCCCGCCGACGACGACCACGTCGGGATTGAACACGTTGATGAGGTTGCCGATGCCGTAGCCCAGCCAGGTTCCGGTGGTCTCCAACGCCTCGAGTGCCTGCGGGTCGCGGCTGTCGACGCGGCAGGTGATCTCCTCGATGAGCCGCTGGCCGACGAAGTTGGACAAGCCGGCCCGTTCCGCCAACGCCGCCTCGCCGGCCTCGGTCTCCCAACAGCCGCGGGAACCACAGCGACACTCCCTCCCCTTGGGGTTGATCAACATGTGGCCCGCCTCCCCGGCGTACCCGGCGACGCCCAGCATCGGCTGGCCGTCCTGGATGATTCCCGACCCGATGCCCACCTCGGAGCCGACATACACGAGGTGGGACGCTCCCACACCGGCCCCTCGCCGGTATTCGGCCAGGGCGCCGAGGTCGGCCTCGTTGGCCGCCATGACCGGGTCGCCGAGCCCGAACCGGGAAGCCAGCAGCGCACCGAGCGGGACGTTCTTCCAACCGAGGTTGGGAGCCAGGTGGACGAAGCCGTCGCTTCGCCGGACGACACCGACCACCGCCACTCCCATTCCGACCAGCACCTGGTCGCCGCCCAGCTCCGACAGCAGGGCCCGGGCCATGTGAACGACCTCATCGATCGTCTCGTCGACCGAATGCCGGCCGCGGGCCCGGGATCGTCTCACCTTGCCGTATACGTGCCCGCCGAGGCCGACGGTGGCGACTGCCATCGAGTCGACCGACAGCTCGATGGCGAGCACAGTCGCCCCCTCAGGACGCGGGCTGACGACGGGCGAGGGACGACCGGGCCCGGCGGTGGCGATGCCGGGTTTCTCCTCCACCAGGCCGAGACGGCCCAGTTCACCGATGAGGTCGGCGATCGTCGACCGGTTCAGGCCGGTCTTCTGGGCGAGCTCGGAACGCGACATCGGACCCGAGCGGTGGAGCCGATCGAGGACTGCGGTCAGATTGTGACGACGGACCTCCTCGGGCGCCACCCCTCGCCCCGGCCTTCTCAGGCTGCGTTGGTCTCGTTCTGGAGGGTTGGTCACCGGGAAGCAAACAATAACCCCCGTATTTGTTGCGAGGTCCAACAATTCGGGAGTAACGTCCCAACGTCAATGGGGCGGGAGCGACAGCCCCCTCCCCATGACCTGGCCCCAGGGCCAGTGAGGTAAGAAAAAGAGGAGGAAACGTGAGATCACTCAGGACGACATGGGCGCTCATGGTCGCCCTGGCGTTGGTACTCGCCGCATGTGGAGGAGGCGGCGGGGACACCACGACCACCGCAGCCGCCGCTCCCGCGACGACGGAACCGGCGGCGGAGGAGACCACACCGCCGGAGACGACCGGCACCACCGCAGCCCCGGTCGAGCCGGGCGGCACCGAGGGAGACATCACCGTCGGCGTCTCCTGGAACAACTACAACGAGGAGCGCTGGGCCCGCTGGGATGAGCCGGCCATCAGGGCCGCGATCGAAGAGGTCGGCGGCAGGTACATCTCGACGGACGCCGGCTCCTCTGCCGAGCAGCAGTTGGCCGACGTGGAGAACCTGATCTCCCAGGGCGCCGACGCCATCATCATCCTCGCCCAGGACGGCACCGCCATCCTTCCGGCCGTGGAGAGCGCCCTCTCCCAGGGCATCCCGGTGGTCGCCTACGACCGCCTGATCGAGAACCCGGGCGCGCTGTATGTCACGTTCGACAACGTGGGCGTTGGACGGCTCATGGCCGAGGTGATCTACGAGATGGTGCCGACCGGCAACTACGTGATCATCAAGGGCAACCAGGCCGACGCCAACGCCGACTTCCTCCGGGAAGGCTTCGAGCAGGTGATCGGTGAGGCCGTCGCCAACGGCGACATCACCATCGTCGGCGAAACCTACACCGACAACTGGGACCCCGCCCTCGCCCAGACGGAGATGGAGCAGTTCCTGACCCAGGCCAACAACGAGGTCGATGCCGTGCTCTCCGAGAACGACGGCATGGCGGGTGGCGTGGTTGCCGCTCTCGAGGCTCAGGGCCTGGCCGGCCAGGTGCCCGTGTCGGGCCAGGACGCCGATCTCGCCGCCCTCAACCGGGTGGCGCTCGGCACGCAGGCCGTGTCGGTGTGGAAGGATGCCCGTGAGCTGGGCAGGGCCGCCGGCGAAGCTGCCGTGGCGATGGCCCAGGGCACTCCGCTCGAGGAGGTGCCGGGCACCATCATCTTCGACTCCCCTGGCGGCAACCAGATGGTCTCGATCCTGCTGGAGCCGGTTCCGATCACTCGGGACAACCTGAACCTGGTGGTCGACGCCGAGTGGATCACCATCGACCAGCTCTGCCAGGGCGTGCAGCCCGGGACCGTGGAGGTGTGCGGCTGATCGCCGCCCACATGAACACGGGAAAGACCAACAGCGCCCCCGGAACCCTCTGGGGGCGCTGTCTATCCTCCCTCTAGAGCAATGAGTGTGACCGAAGCACCTCCGAGCGAGACACAACAGGGCGAGACGAGCGTCAGCCCCCGTCCTTCCCTCGGATCGGCCCTCCGCTCCGCCGAGTTCGACATGCGGACGCTCGGCATGTTGGGACTCCTGATCGTTATATGGATCGGGTTCCACATCTTGTCGGGCGGGACGTTCCTCACCCCACGCAACCTTTGGAACCTGTCCGTGCAGTTCTCTCCGGTGGCGATCATGGCCACGGGGATGGTCCTCGTCATCGTCTCCCGCAACATCGACCTGTCGGTCGGCTCGATGTTGGGCGCCGTGGGCATGGCGATCGCCGTGCTGCAAGCAGAGATCCTCCCTGACATCCTCGGGTTCGGACATCCGGCCATCTGGCTCATCGCCGTCGGCGCCGCCCTCGTCCTCGGCGGCCTGATCGGCCTGCTGCAGGGGGTCATCGTCGCCTACGTCGGCGTGCCGTCGTTCATCGTGACACTGGGCGGCCTCCTCGTGTGGCGAGGGGTGAACTGGTGGATCACGTCCGGCCGCACCGTGGCGCCCATGGACTCGACGTTCCAGCTCCTCGGCGGCGGCTCACGGGGCTCCCTGGGTGAGGTGGGGAGCTGGATCGTCGGGGTGCTGGCATGTGTCGGCATCGTGGCGATCCTCCTCTACGACCGCCGCCAGCGCATGCGCTACGGCTTCAAGCTCCGACCCACCTGGGCGTTGGTCACATTGGCCGTGGTGGGGAGTGCTGCCGTGCTCGGAGCGGTGTGGGTGATGAACAGCTACTACCTGCCCGAGAACGTGGCGATGCAGCTGGCAGAGGAGCGCGGGATCCCCTGGCCGGAAGGCGGCCTGAAGATCCCGATGGGCATCTCCTATCCGGTGCTGATCGCCATCGGCGTGATGCTCCTGATGGGCTTCGTGGCCAACCAGCGCCGGTTCGGCCGCTACATCTATTCCATCGGCGGAAACCCCGAGGCGGCCGTCCTCAGCGGCATCAACACCCGCTGGACCATCGCCAAGACGTTCATGACGATGGGCATCCTCGTCGGCGTGGCAGCCGCCGTCACGGTAGCCCGCCTCAACGCCGCCACCTCCGGGCTCGGCACACTGGCGGAGTTGTACGTGATCGCCGCCGCGGTCATCGGCGGGACCTCCCTGGCCGGCGGGCTGGGGACCATCCCCGGCGCCGTGCTCGGCGCCCTCGTCATGCAGTCCCTCCAATCGGGAATGGTGTTGATGAACGTCGATGCCCCGATGCAGGACATCGTGGTCGGCATCGTCCTCGTGGTGGCCGTCGCCGTGGACGTCTACTACCGAAAGCGAGCCGCGCAATGACGGACCGCACGCCCCTCGTGGAGATGCGAAACATGAACGTCTCCTTCGGAGGCGTCCACGCCGTCGAGGACGTCTCGATCGATCTATACCCGGGAGAGGTGCTGGCCCTCGTCGGGGGCAACGGCGCCGGCAAGTCGACGCTCATCAAGACCCTGTCGGGCGCCTTGGTCCCCGACTCCGGCGAGATCTTCATCGACGGGGAGAAGGTGGAGATCACCAATCCCCGCGACGCCAAGGCGTACGGAATCGAGACGATCTATCAGACGCTGGCTCTCGCCGAGAACATCGACACGCCCGGGAACATGTTCCTCGGCCGGGAGTTGACCACTCGCTTCGGGAACCTCGACGACTCGGCGATGGAGGACGCCGCCCGCAAGGTGATGAAGCGCCTCAACCCGAAGTTCGAGAACTTCAAGGTCCCGGTGGCGCGGCTGTCGGGCGGTCAGCGCCAGGCGATCGCCATCGCCCGGGCAGTGCATTTCAACGCCCGCATCCTGATCATGGACGAGCCCACCGCCGCTCTGGGCCCGGCCGAGACGGAGCAGGTGGCGAACCTGATCCGGAGCCTCAAGGCGGAGGGGATCGGGATCATCCTCATCAGCCACGACATCCACGACGTGTTCGATTTGGCGGATCGGATCAGCGTGATGCTCCAGGGCCGGTTGGTGGGGACCGTCGACAAAGACGACGTCACGATGGACGAAGTCCTGGCCATGATCATCATCGGCAAGCTGCCTGGCGAGGTCACCCAGGACGAATTGGAAGAGCTGCGCGGCTGACGACTGGAGGTTCGGATGTCTTCACTAGAAGGCCGCGTTGCGGTCGTGACCGGTGCCAGCCGTGGGATCGGCGCTGCAGTCGCCCGGGCATTGCACGAGGCGGGGGCGAAGCTGGGACTGGCGTCCCGCAGCGGTGACGACCTGGGCATCCCCGACGCAGTGGCGATGCCTTCCGACGTGCGCGACCCCGAGGCGATCAAGCGGCTGGTCGACGCCACGGCCGAGGAGTTCGGCGGCATCGACATCCTCGTAGTCAACGCCGGGGTGGGCTCCTACGGGCCGTTCCTCGAGATCCCCTTCGAGGAGATGGAGGAGATCATCGACGTCAACGTCAAGGGCGCCCTCTACTCGGTCAGGGCGGCGCTCCCCTACCTGCTACAGAGCGACGCCGCCGACCTCGTCATGCTCTCGAGTGAGGCCGGGCGCCGCGGCCTCCCCTTCGAGGCCGTGTACTGCGCCTCCAAGTTCGCCCAGGTGGGGCTCATCCGCGCCCTCGACCACGAGCTGCGGGAGAAGGGGGTGCGCTGCACCAACGTCGCTCCGGGCGGTGTGGCGACCGACTTCGCCATGGGGCGGGGCCGCACTCCGGACATGCCGCAGCTCCAGGGGATGATGAGCGCCGAAGACGTAGCCGAAGCGGTGATGTACGTGCTGACCCGGCCCCGCAACCATCGCATCCTCGAGGTGGCCTTCCGCCCGATGACCGAGCCCTCGATGGGCTGAGCCAGTCGGCAGTCGGCAAGCGGCAGGCGGCGGAAGATGGGGCCCACCGCCGCCCACCGGCTCCTTCATTTCGTTCTGAGCACCTCGAGGCGCTCGCGGTACTCATCTTCGGTGATCTCGCCCCGGGCGTAGCGCTCCGCCAGCACCTCCTCGCCGGATCGGCGCGGAGTGTGTCTGAAGCGACGGCCGAAGAAGACGGCGACTCCCACCCAGAAGAGGAAGAACAGGAGCGGGATCAGGGGGAACCAGAAACCTCCCCCGTATCGCATGGTGGCCAGGATGGTCTCCATCATCGTGTCACTCCTTTCTGCGATGGACACGTATCGAGCATCGGACACCGCGACCGAGATGTCGTCGTCCCAGGAAAGGATCTACGTCTGCGCCCTGGCGAGTATCAGGCCTGCCAGCCGGGGCGAACCAGGCCGGACTCGTAGGCGAACACGACGAGTTGCGCCCGGTCCCGCATGCCCAGCTTGATCATCGACCGGGAGACGTGGGTCTTGGCGGTGGCGGGGCTCATGTAGAGCCGCTCGGCGATCTCGTCGTTGGAGAGCCCCTGGCCGACGAGGGCGACGACCTCTTTCTCGCGGTCGGTGAGCAGGTCGAGGTCGGCCACGTCCTCGGGAGGGCGGCGTGCCCGGAGCGAGAACTCCTCGATGAGGCGTCGGGTCACCCCCGGCGAGAGGAGCGCCCCGCCCTCGACGACGGTCCGCACCGCCCGCAACAACTCGTCGGGCTCGGTGTCCTTGACGAGGAACCCGGCCGCTCCGCCCCGGAGGGCCTCGAACACGTACTCGTCGAGGTCGAAGGTCGTGAGGATCACCACCTTGGTGTCGGCGAGGCGGTCGTCGGCGGAGATCCGGTGCGTGGCTTCCAGCCCGTCGACGCCGGGCATGCGGATGTCCATCAACACGACATCAGGCTCTTCCTCCCGGGCGACACGGACCGCTTCCTCGCCGTCGCCGGCCTCGCCCACGACGGTCATGTCGGGCTGGGCGTCCAGCAAAGACTTGAACCCGGCCCTGACCAGTGCCTGGTCGTCGGCGATCACGATCCGGATCATGTGGCACCCCCCGGCAGACGGGCCCAGACGCGGAAGCCGCCACCCGGTACCGGGCCGGCTTCGAAGGAGCCGCCCAGAGACTCCGCCCGGCGCCGCATCCCCGACAGCCCGGTCCCTTCTTCGGCCTGGCCGCCGATCCCGTCGTCGACTACTTCGATCTCGATGCCGTCGGTGTACCCGATACGGACCCGGGCGGAACGGGCTTTCGAATGCCGCGTGACGTTGGTAAGAGCTTCCTGGACGATCCGGTAGGCAGCCTGGCCGACCGCCGCCGGCACCTCCCGCGGCTCCCCGCGCCGTTCGAGCGTCACCAGGAGGCCACTGGCTTGCACCCCGGCGATCAACTCCCCGAGGTCGGCCAGCCCGGGGGCGGGTTTGCGGGGAGCTTCGCCCCGTCGGAGCAGGTCCAGCGCGGTCCTCAACTCATTGAGGGATTCCCGGCTCGCCTCTTTGATGGCGGTGAGGGCGGGGCGGGCGCTCTCCGGCTTCTCGTCGAGGAGATGGAGGGCGACGCTGGCTTGCACGTTGATCAAAGAGATGTGGTGGGCGAGCACGTCGTGCAGTTCCTGAGCGAGTTGCAGGCGCCGGTCCGCCGCCCTGCGCTCTGCCTCCTCCTCTTCTGCCCGCTTCCGCTCTTCCGCCCGCACCGTCTGGATGCGGGCGATCTCGGATACAGCGAGCAGCACTCCCATCCAACCGACGATGAACAGGAAATGGAGAGGCCCGTGGGTCTCGACTATGCGGGGCGACCACTGGTAGGCGGCCCAGAGCGCCACGAGGCCGGCGGCCAACCAGACGTAGGTGGAGTACCGATGGCCCCGGCGGATGGCCGTGAAGACCGCCACCACGACGGAGAGGAACACCGGCCCGTACGGGTATCCCATCCCCAGGTAGAGCGTGGTGGTGGCGACCGTCATCCCAACGGTCGCTACCGGCCACCGCTCCCGTCCCAGCAGCGCCAATGGCCCGACCAGGAGGAGGACGACGGCCAGGGAGTCGAGTGGGTGGCGCAGCGGCTGCCTGCCGTTCATGGAAGCGGCGAATGTGGCGCCGACCTGCAAGACGGCCACCACCGAGCTGGTCGACCACACGGACGTCCTCAGGGCCACCCCCGCACGGTATATCGGCGCCTCCGTCTCCACATCGTCCCGAGGGAGGAATACCGCCTACTCCCCGGTGAGTAGCCTGCTGGCTGGTCCGACCGACCCAGGCCTTCGATTACAGGCCACTATGGGGCATTCCGATATCGCGGTAGAGATGCCGACCTTCCGTGCCACGCTGGAAAGGGGCACCCACAGCCGTGACGTCGAAGCCGTCGTCGAAGGCGACCGGCTCTCCCTCCGCACATCTGACGGACGAGAGGGCACATGGTCGATCTCCGAGCTCCAGTTGGCCCGGAACCTCGAAGGCTTCGCGCTGACGATCGATGGGGAACGGGCGCAGCTGCGGGTGATCGACGCCGACGCCTTCTGGGACGCGGTCAGCGGCGAGGCGCCGCAGTGGTGGAAGTTCTGGTCGCCCAAGACCTGGAGCGCCTGGTGGAGTCGGCGCCGGCTCTGGGCCGGGTACCAGGCCGAAGTGCGCCGCCTCGACGCCCAGATCGCCACAGCCGCCGCCGAGCGGGAACGAGCCGCCCATGAACTGGCGACAGCCCGCCGGCATCACGAGTGGATCCGAGCGCTCGCCCCGACCGAGGTCGACATCCCCACGGCGAAGACCGAAACCGGCCTGGCGACCGTGCCCGACGTCACCCTTCTCGAGACCCGCCGCCGAGAGGGTCAGACAGTGTGGCGAGCGATCGACTTCGGGAACGTCCACTTCACCGACCGGCGCATGGTCTTCTCCGGCAACAAGAACGTCGAATTCCGCTACGACAAGCTGGCGGATGTCGGCCTCCGACGCGAAGGCCTCTACGCCGCCGTCTCCACCCGCAAGCGCGATCACATCCTGGCAGGTCCGTCCGAGCGGCTCGCGGTTGTGCTGGCCTCCTGCAGAGCGCTTGCCGCCGGAGCCGACCCCGTCCCCGCCGCGGCCGAAGCAGTCGGCCACGCGGCCGAGAGCCTGCAGGCGGCCGAGCAGCGGCTGACCGACCTCCGCCAGGAGCGAGAGAGGCTGGTACGGCCGGCGAGGCCCGTTTCGCCGGCATGGGCGCCGGGGGTGGCGGTGGCTCTGCTGCTGTTCGCCATGAGCGCCAACGCCGACGGCAACGGCTCCGTCACCGAGGCGGCGCCTCCATCCACGACGAGCTCAGCCGGACCCATCGCCTCGACGGCCGCCCCCACCACGACCGCCGGTTCGACCACATCCCCGACCTCATCGACCACATCGTCGACGTCGACGTCCACGTCGATCTCGACGACCACGACGTCTACTACCTCCACGACAGCCGTTACCGCTCCCACGACTGTTGCCGCCGCCCCAGGCGGCGTAGCGGACGTCGACGGGGATCTGGCCGTCCACTTCTTCGACGTCGGCCAGGGAGATTCGACGCTTCTCGCCGGCCCCGACTTCACGATCGTCATCGACGCCGGGCGCCACGACCGCACGGACGTGGTGCCCCACCTCCGCCGGGCCGGGGTGGAGGCGATCGACCTCCTGGTCGGTACCCATCCCGACGCCGACCACATCGGACAACTAGCCGACGTGCTGGTGGCCTTCCCTGTGACCGAGGTGTGGATGTCGGGAGACCAGCACACGACACTCACCTTCGAACGGGCCCTCGACGCCATCCTTGCCGCCGACGCCGGATACCACGAGCCCCGCGCCGGCGAGGCCTACGACATCGGCTCGGCCCACGTCGAGGTGGTCAACCCCGCCTCCATCGGAGGTGAGCTGAACGACGGCTCGATCGCCCTCCGCATCACCTTCGGCGAAGTGACCTTCCTCTTCCCCGGCGACGCCGAAGCGCCCGCCGAAGCCGGCATGCTGCAGCGGGGCCACGACCTCTCCGCCGACGTCCTCCACGTGGGCCACCACGGCTCGGCGGCGTCCACCTCGGAGCCGTTCCTCGCCGCCGTGTCGCCCCGCATCGCCGTCTACTCGGCAGGGGCGGGCAACCAGTACGGGCATCCCTCCGCCGAAGTGCTCGCCCGCCTCGCCGATCACGGCGTGGACGTCTACGGCACCGACGTCCACGGCACGGTGGTCGTCACGACCGACGGCGAGTCGATGACCGTCGAGACGACAGGCGCCTCGGCGCCGCTGCCTGCTCCCACCACCACGACCACAACGACGACCTCCCCGCAAGAGGCGACGTCCAGCGCCTGTGAGCCGTGGCAGGTGGACATCAACAGCGCACCGCCCGAAGAGCTGGAGCGGATCATCCACATCGGGCCCGAACGGGCCCAGCAGATCCTCCGGTTGCGGCCGTTCTCCTCGGTCGACAGCATGGAGCGCATCGACGGGATCGGCCCGAAGCGTCTCGCCGACATCGAAGAAGAAGGCCTGGCCTGCGCAGGCTGAGGAGGTGACGTATGGCGATGAAGGCAGTGGTGGACAGGTTCGAAGGCGATCTGGCGGTGCTCCTGGTGGGCGAAGACGAAATCGAGTTCGTGGTTCCCCGCTCCGAGTTGCCCGCCGGCACGAAAAAAGGCACGTGGCTCCGGTTGAGCCTCGAGGTCGACCATCAGGCGACCACCGACGCCGACGAACGGATCGGCGAGAAGATGGAACAACTCCGTGAGCGGGGCAGCCGCCTCGCCGACCGCGACTAGCTGTCCCAGTCCAGCCAGCGCGGGAGCCTGCCCGCCTCGCGGAGGCTGCCGACGATGCCGAGGGGGAAGAAGAGCAGCGTGGCGAGGAGGATCAATCCCGTCACGACGATGTTCAGCGGGGTGGCGCCGAACTGCACGACGGAGTACTCGTTGACGGCCGTGATGATCACGGCCCCGATGACCGGGCCGGCCACGGTTGCTCTTCCGCCGAGGATCGACATCAGCACCATCTGGGCGGCGAGGCCGATCTCGAAGAACGTGGTCGGCCGCAGATACGAGAGCGAATAGCCGAACAGCGCCCCAGCCACTCCGATGAAGAAGGCGCTGAGCCCGTAGGCCGTCACCTTGTACATCCTCGTGTTGATGCCCGCCACCTCCGCCTTCGTCTCGTCCTGGGAGAGAGCGCGCAATCCCAGCCCGAACTTGGAGTGGGCCAGCCAATACGCCAGCCCCACTGCCCCGAATGCGCAGAAGGCCATCCCGTAATAGAACGGCACCTTGAGCCACTCGACCGGCAGAGGAGGCAGTGGGAGGCTGAGGCCGCTCGCCGCCCCGGCCAGCTCCCAGTTGTCGATGGCGTTGTGCACCAACAGCAGGAGCGCGATCGTCGAGATGATGAAAGCGGGGCCGCGGGTTCGGAGCGTGATCAGACCGACCAGCACGCCCACAGCCATGGCGACGACTCCGGCCCCGAGGGCGGTGGCGAAAGGGGACCAGCCCAGGTAGGCGAGCAACAGGCCCGAGAAGTAGCCGCCGATCCCGAAGAAGACGTTGTGGCCGAGGGAGATGTACCCGGCGAATCCTCCGATGATGTTCCAACTCGAAGCCATCGCCACCCACATGAGGATGAGCAGGCCCACCTGGAGCACGTAGTTGTAGGCAGAGATCCAGGGCCGGGCGAGGGGCAGGCCCAGCACCACGACGGCCACGAGTATCCCGACGATCATCCGCGAGCGAGAGCCGCCCCGGCGCTCCTCCGGAGCCGGAGCTTCGTCGGCTTCGACGACTGGTTCGACGTGGATGTCGGCCATCTAGATCCGCACCACCTTCCCGAACAGGCCTTGGGGTCGCACCAGGAGGACGATGAACAGAGCCAGGTAGAAAGTCACCGGCGACCAGGTCGGGCCGAAGCGGTCGGTGACGAAGGCACTCGCCACGGCCAGAGCCATGGCGCCGATGAAGGCGCCTTTGAGGCTCCCCAGCCCGCCGAGGACGATGAGGGACAGCAGGATGGCGACCCATTGCCAGTGGCGGGCGGGGAAGAACGGGAACAGATAGCTGAGCAGCGACCCCGACGCCCCGGCGAGAGCCATCCCCACACCGAACGACACCGTCGACACCTGGCGGACGTTCACCCCCACGATCTCCGCCGCGGTGCGGTTCTGCATGGTCGCCCGGACAGCGTTGCCGAACTTGGTGAACTTGAGGAACGCCCAGAGTGCGAGGAGCAGGACGAGGCTCACCGCAAGAGCCCACAACTGGCCTTTGGGGACGAACAAGTCGCCCCAGAAGAAGGAGTCCGTGGCATAGTCAGGCCGGGTCGATCGGAAGATCCCGGTGAAGAAGTACGTCAAGGTGCCCTCGACGATCAGCGCCAGGGCGAACGTGGCCAGCACGGTCATCTCGACGTACTTCGGAGAGTTTTCGATGCGGGGGAACAAGGCGATGTACACGACCATCCCCACCACGAACATGATCGGCATCGTGATCAGGATCGACACCACCGGATCCACCTGGAACAGCGTGAAGGCGTAGAAGGCGATGTAGGCGGCGAGGATCGTGAACGCGGCGTGGGCGAGGTTCACGACCCGCATGACGCCGAACATCAACGTGAGTCCCGATGCCATCAGGGCGTAGACACCGCCGAGGAGAAGACCGAGCACGAGGACTTGGAGGACGTTGGTCACTCCGCCACCTCCGGCGCGCTGCCCACCCGGGTGCCGAGATACAGCTCCCGGATCCGGGGGTCGTCGAGGATCGAGTTCGCCGGGCCCTCGAACCGTTTGGTCCCCAGGTCCAAGACGATTCCCCATTGGACCGCCTCGAGGCCGCGGTGAGCGTTCTGTTCGACCAAGAGAACCGTCGTCTCAGAACCATCGAGATGCTGGAGCGTCTCGAAGATCAGGTCGGCGACCTGGGGGGCGAGACCCAGGCTCGGCTCGTCGACCATCAACAACGCGGGTTTCACCATCAGCGCCCGTCCGAGGGTGAGCATCTGCTGCTCCCCTCCCGAGAGCGTGCCGGCCAACTGGTTCCGGCGCTCCGCGAGCACCGGGAACATGTCGAGCACCCGCTCGAGCCGCTCGGCGACCACCGACTTGTCGGACAGCGAGTAGGCGCCCATGTTCAGGTTTTCCCGCACCGTCATGGTCGGAAAGACGCTCCGCTCCTGGGGCACGTAGCTGATGCCGCGTCGCAGCAGCTGGTCGGGGCGCTTGCCGGCGACCGGCTCACCGCGAAAGAGGATCTCGCCGGCCCGCGGCGAGAGGATCCCGGCGACCACCTTGAGCAGTGTGGACTTGCCGGCGCCGTTGGGCCCGATGATGCAGGCGGACCGCCCCTCCTCGATGGTGAGGTCGACCTGCTGGAGGATGTCCGGCCCTTTGCCGTAACCGGCCCGCACATCGCGAAGCTCGAGCAGGGCGCTCATACCTTGCCCAGGTAGGCGTCGAGGACCATGTCGTTGCGCTGGATCTCGTCGGGCGTGCCTTCGGCGAGCACCTCCCCGTGCGCCATCACGATCACCCGATGGCTCAGCTGCATGACCATGTCGATCTTGTGCTCGACCAAGAGGAAGGTGATGCCCGAGCGGTTCAAGGCCTGGATGCGGTCGATGATCCGTTCGAGGAGCGCCGGGTTGACTCCCCCGGCGGGTTCGTCCAGCAGGACGAGCTTCGGGTCCGACATGAGGACGGACGCGAACTCGAGCAGCTTCCGCTGGCCGTAGGAGAGGCGGTCGGCCGGGGTGTGGGCGAGATGGGAGATCCCGACGAAGTCGAGGAGATCCATCGCCCTGTCTTTTTCGTGACGCTGCACCTTCGTGCCGACCAGCGTGCGCCACCCTCGCGCGGGTGAGCTGACGACCATGTTCTCGAGAACCGTCATGTCACGCAGGTCGCGGGTGATCTGGAAGGTGCGGCTCATACCCATCCGGGTGAGCGTGTGCGGGAGCCGCCCGGTCACGTCGACTCCGTCGAAGATCACCTGACCCGAGTCGGGGACCACCACCCCGTTGATGAGGTCGAAGGCAGTGGTCTTGCCTGCTCCATTGGGACCGATCAGAGACGTGATCGAGCCTCTCTCCACGGTGAACGTGCAGTTGCGCACGGCCTGGAGGCCTCCGTAGGCCTTGTTCAGCCCGCGTGCCTCGAGGATGTCGTCCACTGCCATCAATACGTTGCCAACAACATCTCGGGTCTGGGTGAGAGTGAGGGCCGGGCGTGTCGCCCGGCCCCGATGAGGCCTACCACTCCGGTTTGGGGAAGATCATGTCGACCGTCCCCTCGACGGCGGGATAGACCGCCTGCAGCTCTCCGTCCTGCCACTGAGTGAGGATGTGCGTCCGGTCGATCGGGAGGCCCTTCTCGTTCCAGTAGAAGTCGCCGAGCACGGTCCGAACAGGGTCGTCCTCGGTGCGGGAAGCCAGCCACTCCCGGAGGGCGGCCTGATCGGTTCCTCCCGTTCCCCGGATGGCCTGCTCCATCCCCTGACAGACCGCGAACGGGATGGCTTCGTCTTCGTCCGGAGCCCGACCGTGGATCGCCGAGAAGTCCTCGATGAAGTCCTGGTTGGTGTAGGGCTCGCCCGCCAGGAGGCTCTCGAAGTTCGCGGAGGTGTGATAGGAGACGTGGATGGCGATGCCGTTGGCCGCATCTCCCAGCGCCTCCTGGAACTCGGACTGGGCACCCTGGGACATGTACAGGAAGTCGGGGTTGTAGCCGACCGTCCTGAAGGCGTCCACCATCGATACCGCTTCCTCCACCGAGGCAGTGCTCACGAAGACGGCATCGGGGTCGGCGGAACGGATCGAGTTGGCCAGGTTGATCCAGTCGTTGAACTGGCCGACCGGCCACGACTGCTCGAGGACCGGCTCGATGCCCGCCTCCGCCAGCCAGCCTGGTGACAGGTCGAGGACGACGTCGGTGTCGGGAATCTCCACCGTGTCGCCGACGAGACCGGCCGAGATCGCCAGGGCGAAGAAGTCGTCGGCGTTGACCACCGCCGCGGTCTGCGGGAACCCATCCTCCGGCACGATCCCGGCGTCCCGATAGTGCTCCAGCGCCCGGATCGGAGTCGCCCCGATCACCTCGGCAGTCCCCTGCTGGAAGTAGAAGAGGTTCTGGTAACCGCGCTCCCAGATTCGGCCGGCGCCGCCGGAAGGCACGGGGTAGACCCAGCCGTTCTGCTCGGCCACCGCCGAAGTCGGGAAGGTGAGGGCGCTGGAGAACGTCCCGAAGAGGACATCGACCTGGTTGGTGGTGATGAACCGCTCGTACTGGTTCACCGCCGTCTGGGTGTCCGACCGGTTGTCCTCGACCACCAGCTCGAGCGGCCGTCCGTCGATCCCGCCCGCTTCGTTGATCAGGTCGACGCACAGCTGGAACCCGTCGCGGTGCTTCACCGCCGGGACCGAGAACTCGCCGGTGAGGGGAAGGGAAGTGCCGATGCGGATCGGCTCTCCCTCTGCCGACGTGCCTCCGGTCGTCGGAGTGGTCGCCGGTTCCGTGTCGCCCGGCGTCGTGTCCGCCGGCTCGCTCGTGTCGCCGGCCGGTTCCGTGGGTGCCGTCGTCCCGTCGGTGGCCTGACCTCCGCAGGCAGAGACCACCAGGGCCAAGAGCATCATCACCGCAACGAACATTCGGGTCGTTTTCATTTGCCCGCCTCCTCATGAACACCACTTCGTCGGTGGCCACCACACCACCGCCGAAATTGTCAAATCGACTCTACACAAAAGCTCGCCACCCCTGCTCGAGGAAACCGGTATCAGGCTGCGCGGGCTGTCGGGGCTTCCTGATAGGTTGTCGGCGTGGCGGTCCGAGTCCACATCGCGTCTCATCCCGACGCCTTGGTGGCGCTTCTCTGCGATCAGCTGGCCGAGCCCGTGGGAGGCTTGTTCGACTCCGAGGTTGTCGCCGTGCCGTCGCGGGGCATCGAACGCTGGCTGACCCAGCGCATCGCCTCGGGCCTCGCCGAACGGGGCGTGACGGACGGGATCTGCGCCAACGTCGACTTCCCCTCCCCCGGACGAGTCGTCCGCCAGGTCCTCGAAACGGTGCCGGAGCTCGCTCGGTCCGTGCGGGCGTGGGATGGCTCCGGGATCGTCTCCCACCTCCTCGAGGTCATCGACGAGTGCCTCGGCGAGCCATGGATGCAGATCCTCGCCCGCTACCTCGACGTGGACCGAGGTGGCTCTCCCGACAATCGGCTGGCGGCGGCCACGAAGATCGGGACACTCTTCTCCAAGTACGCCCGGCGCCGCCCGTCGATGATTCGCTCCTGGGCGGTGGGCGACGACGTGGGCCCCGACGGGGAACCGCTGTCGTCGGAGGCCCGATGGCAGGCGGCCCTGTGGCGGGAGCTCCGCCGGCACGTGGGAGTCGGGTCGTTGCCGGAGCTGATGCCTGAGGGGCTCGATCCGATCCGCCGGGGAGACATCGACCCGGGGCTGCCCGAACGAGTGGCTGTCTACGGGCTCACGTCCGCCGACCCTCTCGACCTCGAGGTTCTGGTCGCACTCGGTGCGCAATGCGAGGTCCTCCTCTACGTGCTCCACCCCTCACCGGTCCTGTGGCGGTCGGTGGAAGAGATGGGAATCAGGGTCCTCCCTCTCCGATCCGCCGATCCCACCATCACACGGGTGGCGAATCCGCTCCTCCACACCTGGGGCCGGGACGTCCGCGAGTTGCAGATCGTGCTGGCCTCCCACGGCCTCGACGGCGAGCTCGCTCCTTCTCCGCCGCGCCTCTCCACATTGCTCGGGAGCATCCAAAGGGACGTCCAGGAGAACAGGGCACCGGCGTACGACCCCGCCCTCGCCTCCCAGGTGACCGGCGCCGAGGATCGCTCACTCCAGATCCATGTCTGCCATGGCGCTCGCCGCCAGGCGGAGGTCGTCCGGGACGCCATCCTCCACCTCCTCACCGACGACCCCACTCTGGAGCCGCGCGACATCGTCGTCATGACGCCTGACCTCGCCACCTTCGCTCCGCTCCTCGAGGCCGCTTTCCCGCAACGCCCGACCAGCGGTCTCCCCGACCTCCGCCTGCGCATCGCCGACCGCTCGCCCGCAGTCACCAACCCTCTCGTCGCCTTCACGGCCACCCTGCTCGACATCGCCGGGTCACGGCTGGAAGCAGACGCCGTCCGCGACCTCGTCCACCGCCCCGTCGTACAGCAGAGGTTCGGGATCGACGACGACACCGCTGGGGCGGTGGTGACCATGATCGACGACGCCCGGGTCGCCTGGGGCCTCGACCTGGAGCATCGACGGGAGTGGGGTGTCGAGCGGGAAGAACGGACCTGGAGACGAGGGCTCGACCGCACCCTGACGGGTGTGTTCTACGCCGACGACCCGGTCCGCACAGTGGGCGACCTGGCGCCACTCGACGGCGTCGAAGGTCAAGAGACGGTGCCCGCCTCCGTGTTGGCGTCGATCCTGGATCGTCTGGTGGCGGTCCGTCGCCTCCTTTGCCGTCGCCGGCCCCGCTCCGAGTGGGCGGGAGCGATCGCCACCGCGGTGCGGCTACTGGCCGCTCCGGAATGGGGACAAGAGTGGCAGTTGCACCAGTTGGAGCGGCTGCTCGCCGAGACCTTCCCCCTCCCCGAGAGCGGAGTCGATCCCGAGATCTCGCTGGGCGAAGCCCGACAGGCGATATCCGTCTGGACCGACGAACGTCCCAGCGCACTCCACATGCGCACCGGTGACGTCACCGTTTGCACCCTCGTGCCCATGCGATCCGTCCCCTACCGCGTCGTGGCGCTGGTGGGAATGGACGAATCCCGCTTTCCCCGTCGGGGGCGTATCGACGGCGACGACCTCCTCGTCGACCACGAAGTCGTCGGTGATCTCCACCCGGGGTCCATGGATCGCCAACTCCTGTTGGACGCCTTGATGGCGGCGGGCGACCATCTGCTCGTCACGTATTCCGGGCGCGACGACCTGACCAACGCCGAGATACCGCCGGCCGTCCCAGTGGCCGAACTGCTCGACACGGTCGAGGAGATGGTGGGAGAGGACGGCCGCAAGGCGATCGAGTTCCACCACCCGCTGCAGTCGTTCAGCCCCACCAACTTCACTCCCGGTGAGTTGATTCCGGCCCGGCCGTGGGGATTCGACCGCATGCAATACGAGGGTGCCGTCGCCACCCAGAACCGACCCCTGGATGCATCGGCCGGGCGGTGCGAGTGGCCGGAATTCCCCATTCCGGAGACGATCCGACTCGAGGACCTCGTCGAGTTCCTCCGCAACCCGGTGCAGAGGTTCGTCAAGGCCCGTCTCGGATTCACGGTGCCCGATCCCGGAGAGATCGCTGACGACACCCTGCCGGTGGATCTCGTGGGCCTCGAGCGTTGGGGGCTCACCGACCGGGTGCTCCAGGGGCTCATCGCCGGCCACTCGCCCGACGAGCTCTTCAGACGGGAACGGGGCGCCGACGCCCTGCCCCCCGGCCGTCTCGGTGACGACGACCTGGAGAAGGCTCTCGCCGCCGCCCAGACGATCCACGACGCCGCAGTCGAGAAGGGTTATGACCCCCATCGCCGCCATCCGTTCGCCGGCTCCGTCGAGGTCGCCGGAGGTGTGGTCGTGGAAGGCAAAGTCAACGCCGACCCGCACCTCGGCTACATCACGATGGTCACGCCCAGCCGCATCAACGGCGCCCGACGACTCCGGGCGTTCGCCGAAATGGTCTTCCTGTCGGCGCTGAAGCCGGAGACCGCCTGGACGGCCGTCCTGATCGGAAAGAAGGAGGGCTCCGACAAGCATGTGCTGCTGACGATCGGCCCGGTGAAAGCAGCCGATGCCGCGAACCGGCGCCAGGAAGCGGAGCTCCTCCTCGGCGATCTGGTGGACCTGTATGTGGAGGGTCACCGCCAACCGCTCCCTCTTCCCTGCGAAACCGCATACAACTGGCAGCGCAAGATCGGTACCGACGAGTTCGCCGCCAGGCGCGCGGCCGACGACGCGTTCCGAAACGAGAAGAAGGACCGCGCCCTCGGACTGGTGCTCCCTCACATCGATTCGCTGGACGCCCTGCACGAAGCCGGGTTCGCCGACTTCTGCGAGCGGCTGTGGCGCCCGGTGCTCCGTCTGAGCGGGGAGAAGACGCTGTGACCGCGGCCTGCCCCTTCGATCCCGCTGAGCCGCTGACCGTCGGGCGCACGATCATCGAGGCCAGCGCCGGCGCCGGCAAGACGTTCACGATCGCCGCCACCGTTGCCCGTCTCGTGACCGTAGAAGACATCCCGCTCGATCGGATCCTCGTCGTCACGTTCACCCGGGCCGCCACCGCCGAATTGAAAGGACGGGTGCGTCAGAGGCTCGTTACGACCGAGAAGGCCCTCGCCGGCTCTCCGCCTCCCTCCCCCGACGACCACCTGGAGTACCTGCTGGCGCTCCCGGACGCCGATCGAGCCGAGGCCCGGCAGCGGCTGGCCGCGGCGATCGCCGAATTCGACCAGGCGCAGATCTTCACCATCCACGGCTTCGCCCAGCGGCTTCTGGGCCAGTTGGGCTTCCGCACCCGCCTGCCCGAGGGACTCGACCCCGGCGAGGTCGACGACCTCGTCCTCCGTCAGGCGGCCAGCGACCTGGTGGTGTCCCGCTTCGCCGATGGAGCGCCCGAAGGCCTCGTCACGCCCGGAGAAGCAGCCCGGATGGCGGCCGAGGTGATCGGACATCCCGACGCTCGCATCGTCCCCGACCCCGACGAAGTCGACGGCGCCGCCCGCCTCCGAGTCGAGATCGCCCGGGCGGTGGCCGACGAGACCCGGCGAAGGATGCTGCGAGCCTCGAGCATCACCTACGACGACACGCTCGTCGAGATGCGCGACACGCTCTCCGACCCGTACGTGGGCGCAGCCGCCACCGACCTCTTGCGCCGCCGCTACGACGTCGGCATGGTCGACGAGTCCCAGGACACGGATCCGATCCAGTGGCAGATCATCCGCCGCATCTTCGACGGCGCCCGTCTCGTCGTCATCGGGGATCCGAAACAGTCGATCTACAGCTTCCGCGGCGCCGACATCGAGGCCTACCTCGCCACCGTGGCAGGAGCAGCCGCCATCCGCACGCTCGACACCAACTGGCGAAGCGATGCCCCATTGGTGGAAGCGCTCGACCTCCTGTTCGGCGACACGACGTTCGGCGACGACCGCATCTCTTACCGCTCGATGCGCGCTCGCCATCCCTCCCGAATCCACGGGGTGCCTCCGGTCACCCTGCGCCTCCTGTCGTCCGACCTGCCTCTGCCGACCTATCGAAAAGACCCGTACTTCTTGGTGGGCCCGACCCGGGACGCGATCGCCAACGATGCCGCCGCCCGCATAGTCGATCTCCTCGAAGGTGGGGTGACGATCCAGGACAACAAGGGGCGCCGTCCGCTCGGCCCGGCGGACATCGCTGTCTTGTGCCGCACCACTGCCGAGGTCGAGTTGATGCGCCGTGAACTGGGCCGCCGACATGTCCCGTCGGTGTCGTCACGCAGCGGCTCCGTCCTCCTCACCCCTGCGGCCGAGGAATGGCGCCGGTTCCTCCTGGCGGTGGAACGGCCCGACCGCATGGACCTCGTGCGCCTCGCCGCCACCACCACCCTCGTCGGCCACTCCCTCGAGGCGATCGCCGACCTCCGCGACGAAGACGCCCTGGAGCTGCAACGGCAGATGCGCGGCTGGCACCAGACACTGCAGGAAGGCGGTGTGCCTGCCCTCGTCGCCGAACTGAACCACGACACCGGCCTGGCCCGCCGCATCCTCGCCCTCCACGACGGCGAGCGTCAACTCACCGACCTGATCCACATCGCCGAGGAGATGCATGCCGCCTTCCGCCAAGGACGCCACGGCTCGTTGTCCGCCTGGCTCGAGGCATCGATCGCCGAAGCGGAACACCGGAACAAGGCACGAGCGGAAGAGATCGACAGCCGCCAACGTCGTCTGGAGACCGACGCCGACGCTGTCACGGTGCAAACGATCCACGGCGCCAAGGGCCTGCAATGGCCAGTGGTGCTCGTGCCGTTCTCATGGAACGTCTACCTCCGCGATCCCGACTACCCGGTGTTCCACGACCCCGAGGAAGAGACCGGGGAAGAGCCGCGCCGTCGGCTCATCGATGTGGCCGGAAAGCAGAGCCCGACCTATCGGGAGCACAGCCGCCTGGCCAAGGCCGAGCAAGCGGCCGAGGAGAGCCGGCTCCTGTACGTGGCGCTGACCCGAGCGGAACACCACCTCATGGTGTGGTGGGTCGAGAACCACAAGGAGCGCGACGCCGCCAAGCTCAGCGAGCTCCTGACACGCCACGGCTCCCCGCAAGCCCTCGCCGACAGGAGCGAAGGGCGGATCGTCGTGTCGGTGATGGATGAGCTGGCCCCAGCTCGCGTGTGGCAGCCCCCCGCATCCGACCCCAGGCAGCTCGAAGTGATGGAGTTCGACCGGGAGTTGGATCACACGTGGCGGCGGGTGTCGTTCTCGTCTCTGTCGGCCGACCAGCCGCTGACCGCCGCCGAAGAGACTGCCGAACACGCCCTCCGCACCGACGAAGCCGAGCCGACCGAGGAGGAGTTGGAGGAAGAGACCGCTCCGACGCCGCTCCTCCCTCTCGCCGACATGCCTGCTGGTGCCCGGTTCGGCACCCTGGTCCATGCCGTGATGGAACACCTCCGATTCGACGCCGACGACGTCGAAGCGCGGATCGTCGAGTTGCTCGCTGAGGAAACCCGGGCCGCCGACTGGGAGTTCGACCCCGAGGCGCTGGCGAGCGGGCTGGCGGCGGTGGCCATCACACCCCTCGGCCCGTCACCGGCCGACGTGACCCTCCACGACCTCGAGGCACGGGGCATGACCCGGGAGTTGGCGTTCGAGTTGCCGATTCGCACCGGCGCGGATGCCATCACGCTGGCCCACATCGGGGCGGTGATGGCCGACTACGTCGATCCTCTCCACCCCTTTCGGTCGTACGTCGAAGAGCTGATGTCGTCGCCTGGCCAGCCGTTCCGGGGGTTCATGGCCGGCGCCATCGACCTCGTGGCGACACTTCCCGACGACCGGTTCGTGGTCATGGACTACAAGTCCAACCTGCTGCCGAGTGTCGGTACCGTCCCCTCGCCCGAGGACTACGGTCCCGTCGCCCTCGCTCATGAGATGGTTAGCCACCGCTACGTTCTGCAGGCGACCCTCTACCAGGTCGCTCTGCATCGGTACCTGCAGTGGCGGCGGCCCGGATACGACCCCGAGCGGCATCTCGGAGGATCGACCTACTTGTTCATCCGGGGGATGATCGGACCCGCCACCCCGGTCATCGACGGCGAGCGTTGCGGCGTAGCCCGCTGGTCCCCCCCGGCGGAGATGATCGTGCGCCTGTCCCAGCTGTTCGACGGGAGGCAAGGATGAGCGACAGGATCGCCCTCGCCGCCCAGGACCCCTTCGCCGTCATCCACGCCGATGGGCTGGTCGCCGAGTTCAACGACGCCGGCGTCCTCGCCCCGGTCGACGTCGTTTCCGCCCTGACGATCGGCCGGCTCCTCGGCGAAACCGACACCACCGTCATCCTGGCTGCGGCTTTGGCGGTGCGTGGAACCCGCTTCGGCCACGTGTGCGTCCGCATACCGACTCTGCGGGAGTCAGTGGTCGTCGACGGACGCGACCCCGACGTCATCGAAGCCCTCCCCTGGCCCGAGCCGAACGAGTGGCAGGAGAGGCTTCGCTCCTCGGCGCTGGTGGGGGACGGCACCGACGACCGCCCGCTGGTCCTGGTCGACGATCGGCTCTACCTGGAGCGCTACTACCGCTACGAACAGCAGGTCGCCGAGCTGATCCGCCGACGCCTCGAAGAGGAGGAACGCCCGATCGCCCCGGCCACCGACGCCATGCTGCGGAGGCTGTTGGCCGCCAACGGCGAGACCACCCAATACCGGGCGGCTCGCACTGCCCTCTCCTCACAGGCGGCGGTCATCGCCGGGGGCCCCGGCACGGGCAAGACCCATGCGGTCAGCGCCATGCTCGCCGCCCTGGCCGCGGCCGGCGCCGAGTCGTTCCCGCTCGTCGGCCTGTGCGCGCCGACCGGCAAGGCAGCCGCCCGGCTCGGGGAGGCCATCACCGGACTGGCCCGGAAAGTGGGCGACGCTGCCATCGCCTCCACCGTGGAGCAGGTCGCCCCCCAGACCATCCATCGCCTTCTGGGATGGAGTTGGGGTCGCAGCCGCTTTCGCCACGATCGCACCAACCGCCTTCCCCACGAGATCGTGATCATCGACGAGATGTCGATGGTCTCCCTTCCTCTGGCGGCCCGGCTCCTCGCCGCCCTCCGCGACGACGCCACGATCGTGATGGTCGGCGACCCCTTCCAGCTCGAATCGATCGAGGCCGGCACCGTCCTCGCCGACATCGTGGGACCGGCGGCGGATCGGCGCATCACCGATGTCCCGATCTCCCGACGCGTGACCGTCCTCGACCGGGTCTACCGCTTCGAGGAGGACAGCTCCATCGCCGACTTCGCCGACGCCGTGCGCCGGGGGGATCCGGACGACGCCGTCCGCCGTCTCGCCGATGGCGGGGACCGCCTGCGCTGGGTGCGCGGCGCAGAGGAAGCGGAGTTCGCCGAGATGTGGCACGAAGTCACTGCGCAGCGGTCCCGCCTCGTCGACCTGGCCAACTCAGGCGACGTTCAGGGAGCGCTCGCGGCGTTGACCGACGTGGCGGTGGTGTGTGCGGTCAAGCGAGGCCCGAACGGAGTGAACCAGTGGAGCCGGAGGATCGAGCTGACTCTCGACGAGCGATATCCAGGCCTCCGCTGGGACACCGAGTGGTACCCGGGGCGGCCGGTGATGATCACCCGCAACGACTACAACCTCGACCTCTACAACGGCGACATCGGCGTGGCCGTCGAGACCGAAGAAGGCCTGCGGGCGGTCTTCGAGCGCGGCGATATCCGCACATTGCCGCTGAGCCACCTGCCCGAGCACCAAACGGTTCATGCCATGACGATCCACAAGAGCCAGGGATCCCAATTCGACCAGGTGGTCGTGGTGCTCCCTGATGAACAGTCGCGCCTCCTCACCCGGGAGCTCCTCTACACCGCCGTCACCCGCGCCCGCCAACGGGTGTGGGTGGTGAGCAGCGAGACCGTCGTCCGTCAAGCCGTCATGCGCTCGGTTCCGCGCGCCTCCGGCCTCTCCGGGCTCCTGTGGGGGTCCCGATGATTGTTCAGCCGCCTAGCAGCTCCGCGTACTGACTCACCCACGCGTGGGGTGGAACCGGGTGGTAGACACCCGCTGCCAAGTACAGGTCGAGCTGGATGAGACGGGCATGCCATGTCGAAGCCAGTTCCGGGTCGGCACCGATCGCCTGGTGAGTCACCCGATAGACCGTGCTCTCGTCGCCCGCATCGAAGTCCAGGCGGAGCGGCGCCTCGACCTCTGTGCCCACCCACTCCGTTGACGCCTCGACGGCCTCCTCGACCCGACCGGGACCGACGTGTGTCGCCAGCTCCCAGGTCACCGAACCGTCTCCGTTGGGTGTTCCGAGTGGGATTCCGATACGAACGACGTACTCGTCGTACAGGTCGAAGCCATCGGCTGGCTCGATCTCCTCGCCCAGATGGACTTCGAGGGCGTCGAGGCAGGCATGCCATCCCGACCCGTTGCGACCGGCGGTGGCCCGGTGAGCCAGGATCTGGCTGAAGAGGAGCCGGGTGCCCTCGCCGTCGGGTACGAGTTCCATCCGGATCACTTCAGGGCCCCAGGTGAACTGGAATATCCTCGGCGGCTCGAACCGGAGCACCTCGCCCCGGAAAACCGGAAAGCCCTCCGGAGCCCGCTCTCCAGAGTCCTCGTCGAGAACGTCGTAGGAGAACACCAGCTCCTCGCCGACCGCCCGCTCCCCTTCTACCTTCGACGGAAACCACATCATCATCTCGTCCGGGTCGGTGATCGCTCGCCATACCCGCTCGAGCGGCTGGGAGTACCTCCGTTCGAAGCTGAGCACGTATCGTCCGTCGACGATCTCGAGAGTGCCGTAGTCGTTCACGGGTTGTCCTCCAGGTGTTTCTCGAGTCGGTCCAAGGCGCCCTTCCACAGGCGGCGGTAAGGCGCTAGCCAGACGTCGATCTCGGCGAGCGGTTCGGGGCGGAGCCGGTAGAGCCGGAGCTGCGCACGAGGGCGCGCCTCGACCAATCCCGCCTGGCGGAGCACCCGCAGGTGCTTGGAGACGGCCGGCTGGCTCATGCCCAGTTTCTCGACCAACTCGCCCACGGACTTCTCGCCGTCGCGGAGCAGGTCGAGGATCTGACGTCGGGCAGGCTCGGCGATGATCGCAAACGTCACCCACCCAATATGCCAGATCGGTTATATAACTGTCAAGGCATAATTCAGGCCTTGGCCTTGCGCTGCCGCGCCGCTATCCGGGCCATGGCCGCCTCCCAGCCGGCGTCGAAGGGCTTTCCCGGCTCGTCGAGGTCGATGACGACCGGGGCGTGGTCCGACGGGGTGGGCTTTCCTTTCCGGGCCTCCCGGTCGATCTCCGCCCACACGACGCGGTCGGCCACCGATTGGGTCACATACAGGAGGTCGATGCGCATCCCTTCGTTGCGATGGAACATGCCCGCCCGGTAGTCCCACCACGAGAACCGCCCATCCTCTGGCCTGTGCAGCCGAAAGGCATCGACGAGCCCCCATTCCCGTAGCCGGGCGAGCGCTTCCCGCTCGGCCGGCGAGACATGGGTGCCGCCGTGGGCGGCCACCGGATCCCACACGTCCCTGTCGTCCGGGGTGACGTTGAAGTCGCCGCCGAGGACGAGCCCGTCTTCCGGTGAGCACGTCTCCTCGACCCAGCGGTGGAGGCGGTCGAACCAGCGCAGCTTGCCCTCATAGAAAGGCGAGCCGACGATCCGGCCGTTGGGGGCGTACAGGCTCACGAACCGAATCCCTCCGCAGACGGCGCTCATCATCCGGGCCTCGTCGAATGGATCGAAGTCCTCTTCCTCCTGACCACCGCGGCGGCTGTCCCGTACCGGCCCGTCGCCGAAGTTGGTGATCACGTCTGCGATCCCCACCCGGGAGGCGATCGCCACCCCGTTCCATCTCCCCTCGCCGTGGTGGGCGATCTCGTAGCCCGCCGCCTGGAATGCCATGAGAGGCACGTCGTCGTCGGCGACCTTCGTCTCCTGCAGCAAGAGCACGTCGGGCTCGGCCCGCTCGATCCATTTCTCGAGCGCCTCCAGGCGTGCCTTCAACGAGTTGACGTTCCAGGTGGCGATGCGCATCTCACGCAGTCTGGTCGCGCCCGGCCACGGCGGCCAGGCCGGCGACGAAGACGTCGATGAGGAAGTCGAACCTCTCGTCGGGCCCGCCCTCGAACAGCGCCGGACCCATGGCGGCGATGTTGGGGAACATCTCGGAAGGCAGGTTCAGCATGTAGTCGGCGACCATGGCGTACATCTCGGGGTCGCTGTTGGCTTCCTCCACACTCTCCTCGAAGACGTAGGCCCCGACCAGAAGCGCCCCGAGGTCGCCGGCGTAGGCGACGACCCTGTCGGGGAGTCCTGCCGCCCGCAGCAAGCCTATGAGCCACTCGGCAGACCGAAGAACGTTCACCCCGGTCGGGATCCTGCCCAAGGAGACCCGGGCGACGTCACGGTGGGCCTTGAGCACCCGCCGTCCCTCTCGAGCCCACTCCTTCACCTGTTCCTGCCAGCGGGCCGGGTCCGGCTCGGGAAGTTCGATCTCGCCGATCACCCGGTCGAGCACCAGGTCGAGCAGCTCCTCCTTCCCGCTGACGTGGGCATACAGCGAGGCCGCTCCCGTGTCGAGCTCTTCGGCGATCCGGCGCATGGACAGCCCATCGATGCCGTCCTCGTCGACGATCTGGAGGGCGACCTCGACGATGCGCTCCCGGTCGAGTACCTGACGTCTCGCCTTCTTCGACTGCCTGCGCCACGGGGGCTCGGGGACGTCGAGTGCTGCCGTCACGTTCTTGTCGGTCATCTCACTCCGAACCTCTTGACAACGAACACCGTACCATGTTAGAACAGTGTTCGATAGTCGAACAGTGTTCGTTCACGCGAACGCTGTTTTACGAAAGGAGGAAGACATGACAGCAACGGCTGTGCAGGCCACGGAGCTGCGAAAGACCTATCCCGGGGACGTGAAAGCCCTCGACGGTCTCTCGCTCTCCGTCGAGAAGGGCGAGATCTTCGGGATGCTCGGGCCCAACGGTGCCGGCAAGAGCACCACCATCCGCATCCTCACCACGCTGAGCCGTCCCGACTCCGGGAAGGCCACGGTGGCGGGTGTCGACGTGCTCGCCTCTCCCGACGATGTGCGGAGGCGGATCGGCGTCGTCGCCCAGGGCTCGGGCGTCGACCCGGTCGCCACGGGACGGGAGAACCTGGCGCTCCAGGGCCGCGTGTACGGGATGAGGGGCCAGACGCTTCGGCGCCGGGTCGACGAGTTGCTGGAGCGGTTCCGCCTCACGAAGGCGGCCGATCGCCCCGCCCAGACCTACTCGGGCGGCATGAAGCGTCGGCTCGACATCGCCCTCGGCATGATCCACAGCCCGCAGGTGCTGTTCCTGGACGAGCCGACGACCGGTCTCGACCCGGAGGTGCGGGCCGACATGTGGGAGATGATCCGCCGTCTGGTCACCGACGACGGCCTCACTGTGCTCCTCACCACCCACTACATGGACGAGGCTGACCGTCTCGCCGATCGGGTGGCGATCGTCGAAGGCGGTCGGGTGGTGGCCGAGGGCGCCCCCGAGGCCCTCAAGTCCGACCTGGAGGGTGACGCCGTCCACATCGAACTGGCCGAGCCCGAGGCGGCCGACCGGGCCCGGGACATCCTGAGCCAGGTGACCGCCAACGGCACCCAGGTCGACGGCAAGACGGTGCGAGCCCGGGTGAGGGGCGGAGCGGAAGCCGTGCCTCGCATCCTCACCACCCTGGACGGGGCCGGAATCTCCGTGGCGTCGGTGACCGTCTCCCGTCCCTCACTCGACGACGTCTATTTCCGCCACACCGGCCGGAGCTTGGCCGCGGCGGAGGAAGGAGAAGAGAAATGACAGCCATCGCCCATGCCGGCTACATGACCGGACGCCATCTGCGGGTCCTCGCCCGTCAGCCGTGGTACATCGCCTTCACCCTGCTGCAGCCGTTGATCTACCTGTTGATCTTCGGTGCGCTGTTCGAGAAGGCATCGCTCATCCCTGGGTTCGGGTCGGACTCGTACATCACGTTCCTCACGCCCGGCGTGCTGGTGATGAGCGCCCTGTTCACCGCCGTGTGGAACGGAATGAACATCCTCGAGGACATGAAACGCGGCACCTTGGACCGGTTCCTCGTGACACCGGTCTGGCGGGGAGCCCTCATCGCGGGCCCGATCGCCAACGCCGCCGTGTCCTCGCTGGTGCAGGCGGGAGTGATCTTCGGGGTCGGCACCCTGCTCGGCGCCGACTACGAGGGCGGCATCGCCGGGGTGACGGTGCTGATCCTGGCGTCGCTCCTCTTGACCGCCCCCTTCGCCGCATTCTCCAATGCCGTGGCGCTGACTGCCCGGCAGGAGGAGACGATGATCGGCCTGGCCAACTTCGTGGCCCTGCCGCTCACGTTCCTCGCCTCCGGGTTCATGCCCCTGGATCTGGCTCCGAACTGGATCCAGACGGCGGCGAAGTTCAACCCGGTGAACTGGGCCCTCGAGGCAGGACGTGAGGCGCTGTCGGCGGCTCCGGACTGGGGCGTGATCGGGATCCGACTGGGTCTCCTGGTCGTGGTCGGCACCGTGTTGTTCACGTTGGCGACCAGCGCTTTTCGGAGCTACCAGCGCTCGATTTGAGAGCCTGAAGGTCCTTCCACCTGAGCACGAGGATGCCCCGCCGTTCGGCGGGGCATCTACTCGTTCAGTAGATGGCGGCGCCGACGACGATATCGCCGATGAACTCCAGGTTGATCCGGTCGTCCCGCAGGTCCATCGTCACGGGGAAGCACTCCCCGTCGCGGCCCACCTCACGGACCTGCAGACCGCGCTCTTCGGCCAGTTCGATCGCTTCCTCTTCGGTCAGGCCGACGAAGTCAGGGGCCTCGTCGCCTTCGCCGATGCATACAGGTTCGCCGGGCAGAGACACCGTCCCGTTCCCTCCGTCGCCCACATCGCCCGTGTCGTCTGTGGCCTCGCCTCCTCCACAAGCCGCGAGGACGAGGACCACCACGAGCAAGTAGATCCATTTCATCTTCATACTCCTCCGACGCCTGAGGCCTCCCCGCGGTTCCCGTGCCGACCCTAGCCTGCGAATGTGGACGTCTATTCCTCCTCACGCATGCTCGATGTCGGGGATCTCCGGATCCTGGTCACCGACCATGGACCGAAGGACGGGCCGGTCGTCTTGATGCTCCACGGCTGGCCCGACACGGCTCATCTGTGGCGCCAGCAGATCCCCGCCCTGGTCCAGGCGGGATATCGGGTTCTCGCTCCAGACCTGCGCGGGTTCGGGGAGTCGGACAAGCCCGACGAGGTCGACGCATGCCGAGTGAGCGCCTGTGCTGGAGATGCCATGGCCATCCTCGACGACGTGGGCGCCGAACGCGCTCATGTCGTGGGGCACGACTGGGGAGCAGCGGTCGGATGGGCGCTGGCCCTCAGTCATCCCGAGCGGGTCCACACACTGGTGGCCCTTTCGGTCGGGCATCCCGCCGCCTTCGCCAACGGAGGCCTCCGTCAGCTGAAGGCCTCCTGGTACATGCTCCTCTTCCAGTTCGAAGGCATCGCCGAGGAGTTCCTCTCGAGGGACGACTGGGCGATGTTTCGCCGGTTCCTCGGCAACCATCCGGAGACCGAACGGTGGATCGGGACGCTGTCGAAACCGGGGGCGCTGACGGCGTCCCTCAACTGGTACCGTGCCAACGCTCATCCCCGCCGACTGCTGTCGCACCCGAATAGATCCACGGCGTGCACCGTTCCGGTCATGGGTCTTTGGAGCGACGGCGACGTCGCCCTGGTCGAAAAGCAGATGACCGGGTCAGCGGATCACGTCACCGGCGAGTGGGAGTACCACCGCATCGAGGGCGCTTCCCACTGGATCCCCCTCGACGCCCCCGACGAGCTCAACCGGCTGCTGCTCGATTGGCTCTCCCGTCACCCCTGACCGCCTTCGAGCCGACCCGAGCGAAGAAGGCCGAAACCGCGTCCAATGTCTCGGGATGAGCCAGGATGCCATTGTGTCCGCCTCCTTCGACCGGGACGAGGCGGGTGCGGGGACGAAGGGCGGTGAGTGTGGCCGCGGTGGAGAACGGCGTTTGGTTGTCCGCTGGATCGTGGACGATAAGCACCTCCGCCTCGCCGAGTTGCTCGGGGTGCGGCCCGGCCAACTGCTCGAACACGGCCGGATTCCATTCCTGCAGCCGTCGCCTCAGGCCGGCTTCCGTCCACGGCGCCAGCCGCAGGCGACGCGAGAACGTCGCCAGGCTGTCGACGACACTGAGCGCCGGCGCCACCATCGCCGCGGGCGGCGGGTTTGCGCCGTCGAGGTCGCCGAGCAAGCGCAACGACAGGGCGGCGAAAGAATGGGCGACGAGCCCGTAGGGCCGGCCGGTTTCTTGCACCAGGGCTCGCACCGTGGCGACGAATTCGAAGAGATCGGTCGGCTCGGACCCGGCCCGGCCCGGCAAGTCGGGGGCGATCACCCGATATCCGTCCCCGGCGAGGCGACGGCCGATCGGAGCCATCTGGTCGGCGATGCCGCCCCAGCCGTGGAGCGCCAGCACCACCGGGCCCTCCCCCACGTCCAGGGCAGTGATGGTCCCCCGCTCGGTCTCGATCTCGGAGCGCTCGACACCCTCGGCTGCCTCCAACCGGGGCGTGCGGGGCGGAGGGGTGAACCAGGCGCGGAAGGCGGCGGCTGGGAGCAGTCGGATATACAGAGGGATGTTCACAGCCGTCCGAGCTCCGGCCGGAGCTCGTCGTAGTCCAACGAGAACAGTGGGCCGGGCATGCGCAGTGTCTTCGCCACGAGGCGGCGGCGCCATCGTCGAAAGCGATACATCGGGCTCCTTCCCACAGTGAGTTGCAAGTTGCAACTCAGACCATACCGAATGGGGAAGTGAGTTGCAACCCAAAACTCACTACGCTGTGGTCATGGCCCGCAAGTCCTTCGCCCACCTCCAGTGCTCGGTCGCCAACACGGTCGAGTTGCTCGGGGACGCTTGGTCGGTGCTGATCCTCCGCGACGCCTTCCTGGGCATCCGCCGCTTCGACGCCTTCGTCGAGAGCCTGGGCATTGCCCGTAACACATTGACCGACCGCCTCGACCGTCTGCTGGCGATGGGCCTCATGGAGGCAGTGCCCTATCAGGAGCGGCCACCGCGATACGAGTACCGCCTCACGGAGATGGGGAAGGATCTCTTCGATGTGATGATGGCGCTCTACTCATACGGCGAACGGTGGCTGCCAGGGGAGGCAGCCGACCGGTTCCGTGCCATCCACGTCGACTGCGGTCACGAGGGCCAAGCCGAGGTCCATTGCAGCCACTGCGGCGAGCGTCTGACCCGCCGGAACGTGCGTCTCGAGCCGAAGGTGCCGGCCCCCGAAGCCACCCCCTCCTGATATCGAATTGCGCTTTGCGGCGGAAACGCGGTGGAATGCATGCGGTCCACCTGCGCTTGTACACCACATGACGAGTCTGATCATCACCGCCCGCGGCCCCCTCTTCGCTCGGCGCCTCGCCAACCTCATGGTGGGGCTGGTCCTGTTCGGCACCGGGCTGGCGATGATGCTCAACGCCGGGCTCGGGGTCCCGCCGTGGGACGTCCTCCACCAGGGCCTCGCCAAGCAATTCGGCCTGACCATCGGCACGTGGTCGATCATCGTCTCCGTCGCCGTCCTGGCTCTGTGGATCCCCTTGAAGGAGCGATTCGGAGTCGGCACGATCCTCAACGCCGTCGTGATCGGCGTCGTCTTCGACCTGGCGGCACTGGCCCTCCCCGAACCCGACTCCTACCTGTGGCGAGCGGTGATGCTCGCCGGAGGCATCCTCGTCGTCGGCTTCGCCTCCGGCCTCTACATAGGCGCCCAACTCGGGCCCGGGCCTCGCGATGGGCTGATGACCGGGATCGCCAAGTACGGGCCGTCGATTCGCCTCACCCGCACGGTGCTCGAAGTGTCCGTGCTGGTGATCGGGTGGCTCTTGGGCGGCACGTTCGGGATCGGCACCGTGGCCTTCGCTCTCTTCGTCGGCCCGATCGTGCAGTTCTTCCTGCCGCGCCTGCAGGTCGAGCTCCCCGCGGCTCGGGAAGCCGCCTGATCGCACCCGGCCAAAGCTCCAGGGGGTCGCATAGCATCGGCCCGATGGACCCCACCGCCGAGTTCACGCTGCTCACCGACCACGACATCTATCTGTGGAACGAGGGGTCCCACTTCCGTCTGTACGAGAAGATGGGCGCCCAACTCGCCCCGGGCCGTGAGGGAGCCTATTTCGCGGTGTGGGCCCCCAACGCCGACTCGGTCTCGGTCATCGGAGACTGGAACGGCTGGGACCCGAGCGCCGACCCTCTCCGGCCCGTGGGCTCTTCCGGGGTGTGGGCGGGGTTCGTCCCCGACGCTCGGGCCACCCACTCCTACAAGTACCGGGTCACCAACGGGTCGTACCAGGTCGACAAGGCGGATCCCTTCGCCTTCCACCACGAGACCCCGCCCCGGACCGCCTCCAAGGTGTGGGACATGTCCTACGAATGGGACGACGAGGAGTGGATGCGGACCCGGGGAACCCGCAATCGGCTCACCGACCCCATCAGCGTGTACGAGGTCCATCTCGGCTCGTGGCGGCGGGACTCCTCCGATCCACACCGGTTCCTCACCTACCGGGAGTTGGCCCCCCAGTTGGCCGAGTACGTCTCATCGCTCGGCTTCACCCACGTCGAGTTCCTGCCGGTCATGGAGCACCCGTTCTACGGGTCTTGGGGCTATCAGACGACCGGCTACTTCGCCCCGACCAGCCGCTACGGCACACCCCAGGACTTCATGTACCTGATCGACACCCTGCACCAGGCGGGCATCGGCGTGATACTCGACTGGGTGCCGTCGCATTTCCCCACCGACGAGCACGGGTTGGCGTACTTCGACGGCACCCACCTGTTCGAGCACGCCGACCCCCGCCAGGGCTTCCATCCCGACTGGAAGTCGTTCATCTTCAACTACGGGCGCGCCGAGGTGCCCGCCTTCCTCATCTCGTCGGCCCTGTTCTGGCTGGACCGCTACCACGTCGACGGACTGCGGGTCGACGCAGTGGCTTCGATGCTCTACCTCGACTACTCCCGCAAGGACGGCGAGTGGATCCCCAACCGCTTCGGCGGGCGGGAGAACCTGGAGGCGATCGACTTCCTCCGGCGGCTCAACGAAACCGCCTACGGCGAGTACCCCGACATCCAGACCATCGCCGAGGAGTCGACCGCATGGCCGATGGTGTCACGTCCCATCTATCTGGGGGGCCTCGGGTTCGGGATGAAATGGGACATGGGGTGGATGCACGACACCCTCCTCTATTTCTCCCGCGATCCCCTGTTTCGGGTCTACCACCACAACGAGCTGACGTTCCGAATGGTCTACGCCTTCACCGAGAACTTCATGCTGCCGCTTTCCCACGACGAGGTGGTTCACGGCAAGGGGTCGATGATCCGCAAGATGCCGGGGGACCAGTGGCAGCAGTTCGCCGGTCTCCGGCTCCTCTACGCATACATGTGGACCCAGCCGGGCAAGAAGCTCTTGTTCATGGGAAACGAATTCGCCCAGTGGTCCGAGTGGAACCACGACACCAGCCTCGACTGGCACCTCCTCGACGCCGATACCCACCGCGGGGTCCAACGACTGGTTGCCGACCTCAACCGCCTCTACCGGGACGAGCGGGCCATGCACGAGCTCGACACCGACCCGGCCGGATTCGAGTGGGTCGACGCCAACGACAACGCCCACAGCGTTCTGACCTATCTGCGCAGGTCGTCGGATGGTGACACTCTTCTCGTGGCCTGCAACTTCACTCCTGAGCCACGCCACGCCTATCGAGTGGGGGTGCCCGAACCGGGGCGCTGGGAAGAGGTGCTCAACACCGACGCCCGCATCTACGGCGGGACAGGCCATGGCAACCTCGGAGGCGTGGAGACCGGGCCGCTACCGGTTCCTCACCACGGCCGCCCGCACAGCATCGACATCGTGATCCCGCCCCTGGGCGCCGTGATCTTCAAGCATCGCCGGGGAGACGGGGCCTGAAGCAGACGCCTGTCGCCACCTATCGGCTGCAGTTCGGTCCCGACCTCGACCTGTTCGACGCCGCGGAGCTCACCGACTACCTCGCCGACCTGGGCATCTCGCATGTCTACTGCTCGCCCATCGCGCTGGCTGCCCCCGATTCCACCCACGGCTACTCCGTGGTCGACCCGAACCGGGTAGACGACCGTCTCGGTGGGGAGGAGGGCAGGAGAAGGCTGTTCTCGGCGGCGGCCGAGTCCGGCCTCGGGGTGGTCGTCGACCTCGTCCCCAACCACATGGCAGTGAGCCTCCCCTCCAACCGCTGGCTGTGGGACGTCCTCTGCCACGGACGCGCTTCCCGTTACGCCGACTACTTCGACGTGGACTGGGAAGTCGCCGAGGCCAAGGTGCTGCTGCCCGTCCTCGGCGACCACTACGGTCGTGAGCTGGAGGCGGGAGCCATCCGCTTCGTCCACGACCAGGGAACGTTCGTCGTCGCCTACCACGATCACCGGTTTCCGGCGTCGCCGGCCTCCGTGGCGATGATTCTCGAGTCGGCCGCCACCCGAGCGGGGTCGGATGAGCTCGCATTCCTCTCCCGCGCCCTGTGCTCCCTTTCTTCTGACACGGAAAGCCGAGAGCGACGCCACGCCGACCACCAATTGCTGACGCGCCAGCTCCGCGAGGTCGTCTCCGGTCCCGACATCGGGGCCGCCGTCGATGCGTCCGTCGAGGAGGCCAACCACGACCCCGATGTGGCCGACGCCCTGCTCGACGCCCAGCACTACCGCCTGGCACGCTGGCGAGTGACGGAGCAGGAGATCGGATATCGCCGCTTCTTCGACATCGACGAGCTCATCGGACTCCGGGTGGAGGACCCGGCCGTCTTCAGCGACACCCACCGCATGCCGCTGGCGTGGCTGGCGGGCGGCGAAGTGCAGGGCTTGAGGATCGACCATCCGGACGGCCTGCGCCGGCCGGGCGAGTACCTCCGCCGGCTGCGGTCGGCGGCGCCGCAGGCCTGGATCGTGGTCGAGAAGATCCTCGGGAGCGGCGAGGCGCTTCCCGACGACTGGCCGGTCGACGGCACCACGGGATACGAGTTCATCTCCGACGTGACGGCGTTGTTCGTCGACCCGGACTCCGAAGAAGAGATGACACGCATCTGGGAGGAGTTCAGCGGTTCGCCCGACACGTGGGGAACGGTGATGGAACGGGCGAAGAGGGACGTGCTGGAGAGCGTCCTCGCCGGCGACCTCAACCGACTCACCGAGATCTTCGTCGGTGTCATCACCTCCCGACGGCGATACCGGGATTTCACCCGAGCGGAGTTGTCCCAAGCCCTCGCCGAGACTCTGGTGGCGTTCGACGTGTACCGCACCTATCTCGAGACCGGGCCCTCGGAGGAAGATCGGGGACGCATCGAGGCCGCAACGGCAAGGGCTCGGGAAGCCGCTCCTGACCTCGACTCAGAGCTCTTCGACCTGCTCAGGGCCGTCCTCGTCGCCGACCTCGACGGCCCCGCGGAGGAGGAACTGCGGGCCCGATTCCAGCAGCTGAGCGGCCCGGTGATGGCCAAGGGCGTCGAAGACACCGCCTTCTACCGGTACCTGCGGTTGGCGGCGCTGTGTGAGGTGGGCGGGGACCCGGGACGCTTCGCCCTCGGCGGAGTCGACGCCTTCCACCAGCGCTGCCGTCTCATCCAAGAGCGCCACCCAACGACGATGCTGGCGCTGACGACCCACGACACGAAACGCTCCGAGGACGTGCGCGCCCGTTTGGCGGCGCTGACCGAGATCCCGGAGCGCTGGGGACACACAATGCGGCGCTGGAGGGAACGGTACGCCAGCCATAGACCCTCTTGCCTCGACGGAGCCACCGAATACCTGATCTACCAGACGCTGGTCGGAGCTCATCCGATCGGCGCCGACCGCCTCCTGCCCTACCTGGAGAAGGCCACGAAAGAAGCCAAAGTCCACACGTCGTGGACATCACCGGACGAGGAGTACGACGCCGCGGTGGCCCGCTTCGCGGGCGCCCTGTGCGCCGATGCCGAGTTCCAGGCGGAACTGGCGGACTTCGTCCGCCCCCTGGTCACGATGGGGCGCATCAACTCCCTCGTCCAGAAGACGCTGCAATTGACGGCTCCGGGAGTCCCCGACATCTACCAGGGCACTGAGCTCTGGGACCTGAGCCTGGTCGATCCCGACAACCGCCGGCCCGTGGACCATGCCCTGCGTCGTCGGCGCCTCTCCGAACTGAAAGGATCGAGCCCGGCGGAGGTCCTGTCGCGGGCCGACGAAGGCCTGCCCAAGCTGTGGGTGACCCAGCGCCTCCTCGAGCTTCGGGCCCGCCGACCGGAGGCGTTCGGCGGGGACTACGTTCCGCTCGCCGTCGAAGGACCGGCTTCCGACCATGTCGTCGCCTACAGCCGGGGCGGGGCCGTGGCAGTGGTCGTGCCCCGCTTGACCCGCTCGCTCCGCCGCCACGAGTACGGCGGCGGAACCCGGGTCGAATTGCCGCCCGGGCGCTTCTTCGACGTGTTCTCGCACGAGGTGCGTCAGGGAGTCGTGGCGGTGGGCGCGCTCCTCACCGACTTCCCGGTGAGCGTCCTGGAGCGTGCATGAAGCCGTCGGTCGGGGCGCCTACGTCTGATCGGGCGCATCTGGTGGAGGGAAGGGCGTAATGACCTGGCCGCCGATCGACGCGACCTACTCGGACGCCTTCGGCACAGAACACGTAGTGCCCGAGGAAACGATCCGGTCGCTCACCGACGTGATGGGCGAGCCGGCCGGAGGGGGACCGTTGTTCGTCCGTCTCGGTGCGGAGAGTGACGTGGGCCCGGGCGTGATCGAGTTGGAGAGCGGCGAGAGCCTCGAGGTGACCGATCACACACCGCCCGACCTCCCGGCCGGTTATCACCGCTTCAGCGGTCCCGACGGCGAGCGAGACCTGATCGTCTCCCCCGGTCGCAGCCACCTTCCCGAGGGACTCCGTGCTTGGGGATGGGCGGTCCAGCTCTATGCGACCCGGTCCGGGAGCAGTTGGGGGATGGGGGACTTCGCCGACCTGAGGACGCTCACGGAATGGGCGACGAGCCGCGGAGCGGGGGTGGCGCTCGCCAACCCGATGTTGGCCGTGGCCCCCACGGTCCCCCAGGATCCCAGCCCCTATTATCCGGCCAGCCGCCGGTTCCTCAACCCGATCTATCTGCGGGTGGAGGAGGTGCCGGGCGCCGAGCGGATCGCCACCGAGCTCGAGCGGCTGGCAGCGGCCGGGCGGCGGCTCACCGCCGCCCCGCTCATCGACCGCGACGCCGTGTGGCACCTCAAGTCCCGAGCCCTCCAGGAGATCTGGTCATCGGGGCCGCCACCTGCGGAGTTCGAGCTCTGGCGGGAGGCGCAGGGTCGTTCACTCGCTGAGTTCGGCGCATGGTGCGTCCTGTGCGAGGAGCACGGGCGGGACTGGAGACACTGGCCCGCTCGCTTCTCGCATCCGCACCACCCGGATGTGATCGGCATCGCCGGTGAGCGCGCCGACCGCGTCCGCTACCACCAGTGGCTGCAGTGGCTGTGCCGCCTCCAACTCGACCGCGTCTCCGCCGGCACGATGCTCATGCAGGACATGCCGATCGGCTTCGACCCGGCAGGCTTCGACGCCTGGACGTGGCAGGACCTGCTCGCCCCACGTGTGAGTGTCGGCGCCCCGCCTGACGAGTTCAACACTCTCGGCCAGGACTGGGGCCTCCCTCCCTTCATCCCCCACCGGCTCCGCGAGGCTGGTTACCGGCCGTTCATCGAAACGCTGCGGGCGCAGATGGCGCCAGGAGGTGCGCTTCGCATCGATCATGTGATGGGCCTCTTCCGCCAGTTCTGGATTCCCGCCGGGGAGACTCCCACCCGCGGCGCATATGTTCGCTATCCACACGAGGAGCTGCTCGACGTCCTCGCCTTGGAGAGCACCCGCGCCCAGGCGGTGGTCGTGGGCGAAGACCTGGGCACGGTCGAACCGGGCGTGCGCGAGGAACTGGCCAGCCGCCAGGTCTTGTCCTATCGACTGCTGTGGTTCGAGGACCACCCGCCGGAGGCGTGGCCGGAGCTGTCGATGGCGTCCATCACGACCCACGACCTCCCCACCGTCGCCGGCCTGTGGACCGGCGCCGACCTCGTCGAGCAACAGCACTACGACTTGTCCCCGAACGTGCAGTCGACGGAAGCGGTGCGTCGTCGCGCCGCCCAACTCGGCGACCTCGCCGAGGACACACCGGTGGAGGAGGTGGTGAGGCTTCTGCATCGCCGGCTCGCCGCCGCCCCATCGCGACTCGTCTGCGCCACATTGGAGGACGCCGCCCGGGCCGTCCGGAGACCGAACATGCCCGGTGCGCACACCCGTCCCAACTGGCGCATCCCGCTGCCGCTTCTCGTCGAAGAGCTCATCGGCGACCCGATCAGCGGTAGCCTCGCCGATGCGCTCCGTGGGCGAGTCGAGGGAGAGAGGACGGATGGAAGCACCTGAGGTTTGGCCGGGACGGCCTTACCCACTCGGAGCCAACTGGGACGGAGAAGGAACGAACTTCTCCCTCTTCTCCGAGGTGGCGGAAGCGGTCGAGCTGTGCCTGTTCGACGACGATGGCTCCGAGACGCGTGTCCCGATGCAGGAGGTCGACGCCTTCTGCTGGCATGCCTACCTGCCCGCGGTCAAAGCCGGGCAACGCTACGGATACAGGGTCCAGGGTCGCTGGGACCCGGCCTCGGGCCTGCGCGCCAACCCGGCGAAGCTCCTCATCGACCCCTACGCCCGGGCGATCGACGGCAACATCGAGTGGGATCCCTCGTGTTTCCCCTACCGGCCCGGCGAGGAGGACGCCGCCGATGACTCCGACAGCGGACCTCACATCCCCAAGTCCGTCGTCGTGAACCCATTCTTCGATTGGGAAGGCGACCGGGCGCCCGACACGCCGATGGACGACACCGTCATCTACGAAGTCCACGTCAAGGGGTTCACCGCCAGTCACCCCGAGATCCCGCCGGCGCAGCAGGGAACCTACGCCGGGCTCGCCCATCCGGCGTCGATCGAATACCTGCAGTCGTTGGGGGTGACGGCCGTGGAACTGATGCCTGTCCACCACTTCGTCCACGACCATCACCTCGTCGAGAGAGGCCTGCGCAACTACTGGGGCTACAACTCGATCGGGTACTTCGCTCCCCATTCCGACTACTCGTCGTCCGGCTCACGCGGGGAGCAGGTGTCGGAGTTCAAGGGGATGGTCAAGGCGCTCCACGCCGCCAGCATCGAGGTGATCCTCGACGTGGTCTACAACCACACCGCCGAAGGCAACCACCTGGGGCCGATGCTGTCGTTCAAAGGGATCGACAACCCCGCCTACTACCGGCTCGTCCCCGAGGACCCCCGCTACTACTTCGACACCACCGGGACCGGCAACAGCCTCAACATGCGCCACCCCCAGACACTGCAGCTGATCATGGACTCGCTGCGTTACTGGGTGATCGAAATGCACGTCGACGGTTTCCGCTTCGACCTCGCTGCCACCCTCGCCCGGGAACTGTACGAAGTCGACCGGCTGTCCACGTTCTTCGACATCATCCACCAGGACCCGATCCTGTCACAGGTGAAGCTGATCGCCGAGCCATGGGATGTAGGCGAAGGCGGCTACCAGGTGGGGAACTTCCCTGTCCAGTGGTCGGAGTGGAACGGCCGGTATCGCGACACGGTCCGGGACTTCTGGAGAGGCGAACCCGCCGCCCTCGGCGAGCTCGCCTACCGCCTGACGGGCAGCTCCGACCTCTACCAGTCGGACGGCCGCACCCCCGTGGCGAGCGTGAATTTCGTCACCGCCCACGATGGCTTCACTCTGGCCGACCTCGTCTCGTACAACGACAAGCACAACGAAGCCAACGGGGAGGACAACGCCGATGGCGAGTCGCACAACAGGTCGTGGAACTGCGGAGCTGAGGGACCGACCGACGACCCCGCGGTCCTGGCGCTGAGGAGCCGCCAGCAGCGCAACTTCCTCACCACGCTCCTCCTCTCCCAGGGCGTGCCGATGCTCTTGGGCGGCGACGAGATCGGACGCACCCAGCGGGGCAACAACAACGCCTATTGCCAGGACAACGAGATCTCCTGGTTCGACTGGGAGAACGTCGACGACGACCTGCTCGACTTCACCAAGCGGCTGATCGCCCTGCGCGCCGACGCCCCGACCTTCCGCCGCCGAAGCTGGTTCCGGGGTCGTGACATTCGCGGCGTCCCGGACATCGCCTGGCTCAAGCCCGACGGCACCGAGATGGACGACGACGACTGGAATCAGGGCCACACCGCCTCTCTGGCGTTGTTCCTCAATGGCGACGCCATCGGCCAGCGGGACCGTCGTGGGCGGCCCATCGCCGACGACTCCTATTTCGCGGTGCTCAACGCCAGCCCGGACCGGATCGACTGGAAGCTCCCCGAGGACCTGGGAGACGGATGGCACATAGTCCTCGACACCTCAGCCGGGGGGTTCCTCGACGAACCGGCGCCCGTGACGGGCTCGTTTCCGGTGGAGGAGCGCTCCACCGTCCTTCTGCGCCGGGAGCGCTCGCGGGAGTGAGCCGCCCCGACTTTCGGATTCGCGAATTCCTAGCCTTGGCGCCGTGAGCTTCGCCACCACCCGCCGCGTCGTCATCGAGGACGTCACGCCGCGCGTCGACGACGGCCGGTTCCCCGTCAAGCGGATCGTGGGAGACGTCGTCACGATCGAAGCCGACGTGTTCGCCGACGGCCACGACGCCGTCGCCGCCGACGTCCGGTATCGACGGTCGGGGCAGAGGGCGTGGCGGCACGTCCCCATGGAGTTCGTGGTCAACGACCGCTGGATGGCCGAGTTCGCCGTCACCGAGATCGGGCGCTACGCCTTCACGATCGAAGGGTGGGTCGACCACTTCGCCACCTGGCGGCGGGGGCTGGAGAAGAAGCGCGACGCCGGGATAGTCGACGAAGCGGACCTTCAGATCGGCTCCGGCCTGATCGAAGAAGGCGCCGACCGGGCCAAAGGCGCCGATGCCCTGTTGCTGGCCGACACCGCGGCCCGTCTCCGGGACCGCACTCGTCCGATCGAAGACCGCGTGGAGGTCGGACTCGATGACGAGGTCGCCGCCGCCATGCGCCGCAGCCCCGACCGGACCCGCTCGACGATCCACGAGCCCACCTACGAGATCTGGGTCGACCGCGAGCGCGCCCGGTTCTCGTCCTGGTACGAGCTCTTCCCCCGGTCGTGGGGAGAGCCGGGGAGCCACGGCACCCTGGCCGACGTGGCTGACCGGCTCGACTACGTCGCCGACATGGGCTTCGACGTGCTGTATCTGCCGCCGATCCATCCCATCGGGAGGACGAACCGCAAGGGGCCCAACAACTCCCTCCAGGCGGGACCCGACGACCCGGGTGTGCCGTGGGCTATCGGCGGGCCCGAAGGAGGGCACACGGCCATCCATCCCCAGCTGGGGACCGTCGAGGACTTCCGCAAGCTCCTTGGCCGGGCCGCCGACCTGGGAGTGGAGATCGCCCTCGACATCGCTTTCCAGTGCTCCCCCGACCATCCGTGGGTGGAGGAGCACCCGGAGTGGTTCGCCCATCGCCCCGACGGATCCATCCAGTACGCCGAGAACCCGCCCAAGAAGTACGAGGACATCTATCCGCTCGACTTCGAGACGTCCGACCCCGAAGGGCTGTGGGAGGCCCTCAAGGGGGTGTTCGAGTTCTGGATCTCAGAGGGCGTGAAGATCTTCCGGGTCGACAACCCTCACACGAAGGCGTTCCCGTTCTGGGAGTGGGTGATCTCCGAGCTGAAGAGCCGGGACCCCGAGCTGATCTTCCTGTCCGAGGCGTTCACCCGTCCCAAGGTGATGTACCGGCTCGCCAAGCTCGGGTTCACGCAGTCGTACACCTACTTCGCCTGGCGCAACACCGCCTGGGAGCTGCGCGAGTACCTCACCGAGCTGACCGCAGGCGAGCCAAGAGAGTTCTTCCGTCCCAGCTTCTGGCCCAACACCCCGGACATCCTCACCGAGTACCTCCAGACAGGCGGCCGGGGAGCCTTCATCACCCGGCTCGTCCTCGCCGCCACCCTGTCGTCGAGCTATGGGATCTACGGCCCGGCATTCGAGTTGATGGAGGCGACGCCCCGCCTCCCGGGGTCGGAGGAGTACCTCGACTCCGAGAAGTACCAGATCCGCCATTGGGAGCTCGACCGCCCCGACTCGCTCGCCCCGGTCGTCCGTCGGGTCAACGAGATCCGCCGCCGGCACCCGGCGCTCCAGCGCAACGACGGGTTGACCTTCCACCACACGGACAACGAGCAGCTGTTCTGCTACTCGAAGCGCGATGGAGACGACACGATCCTCGTCGTCGTGAACCTCGACCCGGCGCATGTCCAGTCGGGCTGGACATCCCTCGACCTGGCCGCCTTGGGCATCGAAGACCACCACCATCAGTTCCAGGTCCACGACCTCCTCGTCGACCGCCGCTACATGTGGCAGGGCCCCCACAACTTCGTCCAGCTCGACCCTGATCAGCTACCGGCACACGTGTTCGCCGTCAGGCGGCGGGCGCGCACCGAAGAGGACTTCGACTACTACCTATGAGTGAGTCGCGCTGGTACCAGGAAGCGGTCATCTACCAGCTGCACGTCCGGGCGTTTCAGGACTCCAACGGCGACGGCATCGGCGACTTCCGGGGCCTGACCGCCCGGCTCGACTATCTCGTCGACCTGGGCGTGACGGCGGTGTGGCTCCTCCCCTTCTACCCGTCACCGCTGAAGGACGACGGCTACGACATCGCCGACTACACGTCCATCCACCCTGCCTATGGGACGATGCGTGACTTCACGCGCTTTCTCAACGCCGCCCACGACCGCGGGCTCGAGGTGATCACCGAGCTCGTGATCAACCACACGTCCGACCAGCACGCCTGGTTCCAGAGGGCTCGCCGCGCCCCTGCCGGGTCACCCGAACGCGACTTCTACGTGTGGTCCGACACCCCCGAGAAGTACAAGGACGCTCGGATCATCTTCACGGACACCGAGCCGTCCAACTGGACGTGGGATCCCGTCGCCGGCGCCTACTACTGGCACCGCTTCTTCTCCCACCAGCCCGACCTCAACTACGACAACCCGCTCGTGCACGAGGCGGTGTTCGAAACGCTCGACTTCTGGCTCGACAAGGGCGTCGATGGGGTGCGCCTCGATGCGATCCCCTACCTGTACGAGCGGGAGGGGACGATGTGTGAGAACCTCCCCGAGACGCACGCCTTCCTGAAGAAGCTCCGCGCCCACGTCGACTCCAAGTACGACGACAGGATGCTGCTCGCCGAGGCCAACCAGTGGCCCGAGGACGCCGTTGCCTACTTCGGCGACGGCGACGAGTGCCACATGGCGTTCCACTTCCCCCTCATGCCCAGGCTGTTCATGGCGCTTCGGATGGAGAACCGCTTCCCCATCGTCGACATCCTCGACCAGACCCCGCAGATCCCGGAGAACGCGGCCTGGGCGATCTTCCTCCGTAACCACGACGAACTGACGCTCGAGATGGTCACCGACGAGGAGCGGGACTACATGTACCGGGTCTACGCCGAAGACCCCCAGGCCCGCATCAACGTCGGGATCCGACGCCGCCTGGCTCCGCTGCTGCGCAACGACCGGCGACAGGTGGAGCTGTTGAACAGCCTCCTCCTGTCCCTCCCGGGCACACCCGTCATCTACTACGGGGACGAGATCGGAATGGGCGACAACATCTACCTCGGAGACCGCAACGGGGTGCGCACCCCGATGCAGTGGTCGCCCGACCGCAATGCCGGGTTCTCGACCGCCAACCCCCAGAAGCTGTATTCGCCTCTGATCACCGACCCCGAATACCACTACGAGACGGTGAACGTGGAGGCGCAGCAGGCGAACTCCTCGTCGCTGTGGTGGTGGACGAAGCAGATGATCGCCCAGCGCAAGGCGCTCGAGCCTCTGGCCCGCGGCGAGTTCCGGTACCTCTACCCGGACAACCCCAAGGTGCTCGCTTTCGAGCGGACCTTGGGCTCCGACACCGTCCTCGTCGTCGCCAACCTGTCGAGGCGCACCCAGCCCGTCGAGATCGACCTCTCCCACCACGAGGGGGTCCAGCCGATCGAGATCCTCGGCCAGACACCGTTCCCGACGATCGGCGAACTGCCCTACTTCCTCACCCCGGGCCCCTACCAGGTCTACTGGTTCCTCCTCAGCCACGCCGAGGACCGCCGTCCGGAGACCCCGCGTGTCCGCCTGCGGGGAGGAGTCGACCTGGACGGGGCCTTCCGGGCGCGCACCCAACTCGCCCGTGCCCTGGCCACCGACCTGCCCCGACGGCGCTGGTTCCGGTCCAAGGCCCAGACGATCCGGGAGGTGGACGTGATCGACGTCATCCCGGTCTCATCGGAGGGAGTGCGTTACGTGGTCGTGGAAGTGGAGTACCTCGACCACGAGCCGGAGAAGTACATCGTGCCCCTCTCGTTCCACGTCGGGGAGGAGGCCCGCTTCATCGAGAGCCACGACCCCGACCGTGTCGTCGCCCACCTCACCGGCGCCGAGGGCACCTCCGGCATTCTCGCCGACGCCGTCGGCGCCGAGCAGGCGGTGCGAAAGATGCTCGAATTGATGCGGTCCCGGCGCCGCCTGAGAGGAGCAACGGTCGAACTGAGCGGCCGCGGTGACCTTCCCCGGAACGAGCCGATTCCCGAGCCGGTGAGGGTGCTCGGAGTGCAGCAGTCGAACACGTCGGTCGTCTTCGGCGAGGAGTTGATCCTCAAGATCTATCGAAAGCTGGAGCCAGGCGAGAACCCCGACATCGAGATCAATCGCTACCTCACCGAGCAGGGAGAGTTCCGCCACATCGCCCCGGTCCGAGGCACCGTGACCGCCACCACTCCCGACGGGCCAGTCTCGGTGGCGCTGTTGTCGGAGTTCGTCGTGAATCAGGGCGACGCCTGGGAGTACACGCTCGGCCTGGTAGGCAACTTCGTCGACAAGCTGACAACGATGACAGAGAGGGGCACACCGGGACGGGTCCGTCATCCCCTCGACATCGTCGGCTCGGCTCCGCCATCGAACCTGGCCGAATTGGTGAGCATGTCACTGCCGTCGGCCGACCTGCTCGGCCAGCGGACCGGTGAGATGCATCTCGCCCTGGCTCGCCCCACCGAGGACGAAGCGTTTTCCCCGTTGCCGATGTCGACCCTGTATCAGCGCTCGCTCTACCAGGGGATGCGCACGAGTGTTCGCCAGACCCTGGCGTTGCTGCGGCGGAACCGCGCCTCGCTGGAGCCCGACAACCGTGACAAGGCCGAGGACCTGCTCGCCCGGGAGGGCGAGATCCTCGAGCGGCTGCGCAAGGTGTCGGTCGGCAAGATCGACGCCCTCCGCACCCGGATCCACGGGGACTTCCATCTCGGCCAGGTTTTGTTCACCGGCAACGACTTCGTGGTCATCGACTTCGAGGGCGAGCCCCAGCGGCCGTTGAGCGAGCGACGCATCAAGCGCTCCCCGCTCCGCGACGTGGCCGGCATGATCCGCTCCTACCACTACGCCGCTCGCTCAGGCCTCATGCAACGGGTGGAGGAAGGCGTCGTCGGCCGCGATCCAGAGGCGATCGCCGAGCTGGAGCCGTGGGTAGACGCCTGGTTCCAGTGGACGACGGCGTCCTTCCTGGGCGGATACCTGCGGGTCGTCGAAGAATCACCGATCGTCCCTCCCGACCCGGAGCACCTCCGGATCCTCCTCGACGCCTACCTCATCGAGAAGGCCGTCTACGAGTTGGGCTATGAGCTGAACAACAGGCCCGACTGGACGCCGATCGCCCTTGCCGGGATCGGTTTCCATCTGGCGTGAGCGCCGAAAAAGCCACGCATTGGGCGCCCGAACAGGCCATCCTTGCTCGGTCGACCAGGAAGGAGAGGAATGGACTGGTACCTGCTCCTGCTCTTCGCCACATCCTGTCCGCCATGATCTGGGTGGGCGGGGGAATCATGGCTTTCTTCACTTCGCGCCGGGTGGAGGCGTCCGGCGACCGATCCGCCCAGAAGGTCTACACGGACATCGACGCGTGGACCGGGTCGCGCCTCTTCGGGCCGGCTGCCTTCGCCGTGGTGTTGTTCGGCGCCCTCATGGTGTGGCAGAACCCCGCTTGGTCCATCGGCCAAACCTGGGTGTGGCTGTCGCTCACCCTCGCCTTGCTGTCCATGATCATGGGAGGAGCGGTGTTGGGGCCGGAGTCGGGACGCATCGCCAAGATCGCCGCGGAGCGCGGCCCCGATGATCCGGAAGTGGAGCGCCGCCAGGCGCGCATGCGGGTGATCGAGAACTTCGACCTGGTGCTCGTCCTCGTGATCGTGGCGCTGATGGTGTTCAAGCCGGGAGTCTGACCGGTCACGAGGAGCTTGCGGAGGCGGCTGGTGAGCTGGTGGCGTCCGTATCCAGTTGCCTCGCCAGTTCGGTGACGGCATCCACCAATTCGGGCGGCTCGAGGATCGTGAACCGCACGGGCATTCCCGCCAAGTATCGAGCGATCCACTCCATGTCGTCGGCCCCCAGCCGCATCAGCGTCTTCTCCCCCTCCTCCTCGAGCACCGCCGCAGTCGGCGACACCAGCCTGCGCGCCTCGTCGATGGGGCAATGGAGGACGACCCTGGCCTGCTGGCTGTAGACGCCCACAGCGAGGCCTTCGGCTACGAACGCGGCGGCATCGGGGGCGTCATCCCGCCGCTGGAACCGCATGCCGGTGGGATGCACGTGAGACATCCGGTCGATCCGAAAACTCCGCCAGTCCTCCCGGTCCCGGTCCCAGGCGAACAGGTACCACCGCCGCCCGGCGTGGACGAGTCGATAGGGCTCGACGTGGCGCTCGCTCTCCCGCCCGCTGGCGTCGCGATACACGAACCGGAGCCGCTCGGGCGTCTGGTGGGCACGGGCCACCGTCACCAGGGTCCCGACGTCGAGGCGGCTGCCGGAAGGAAGTGCCGAGCCGATGCGGACCGTGGCGTCGGCCAGGGCGTGGATGCGGTCCCGAACCCGGGACGGCAGCACCTGTTCGATCTTGGCGAGAGCCATCACGGCTGGGTCCTCGAAGCCCGGAAGCGCCCACGCCGCCGCGGCGCGCAGGCCCCAGGCCACTGCCACGGCCTCGTCCTCGTCGAGAAGGAGCGGCGGGATCGCACCCCCGGCGACGAGGCGGTAACCGCCGTACCGTCCGGGCGTGGCTTCCACCGGATAGCCCAGATCGCGCAAGCGTGCGATATCGCGCCGGAGCGTTCGGTCGGTCACCTCGAGACGCCGGGCCAGTTCGTCACCCGACCAGGCCCGGCGGGCCTGGAGCAAGGACAGCAGACGGAGGAGGCGGCCGGTGGTTTCGGACATTCCTCCAGATTCTCGCCTATGCGGACCGTACCTGTCCACATATCGGCGTAATTTCACGACTGTAACTAGCCGCCGTTGGAGGAGGACGCGATGTACAACCCGATCCTCGCGGAAGCGATCGTCAAGGCGCTCCACGCCGAGCGCCTGGCGGAGGCGGAAGCCGCTCGTCGGGCTGCGAAAGTAGCCCGGCGGCGGCGTCGCCACACCTCCGACAGCGATTACACCCCCCACCCCACGCCGGCCCTGGCCTGATCCTCACGGCAGGTAGACCTGGACCACCTCCGTCACCTGTCCGCCCTCGACCGTGATCGTGGCCGGGAAGACCCCGTCAGCCACCCCGTACACGTCGGGATTCGAGCCGGCCAGAGCGGCCACCACCTCATCGATGGAAACCTCGGTTTCCGTTGGCGTGCCTTCGGCGAAGAGGAGGAGGCGGTAGATCGCATTCCCGGCCAGCGGCACCGTGATCGTCTCGTCGCTGGGGTCGCTGATGTAGAAGTCGTTCGGGAGGTCTTCGCCCTCGGCGATGAGCCCGTCTTCGATCGCCGCTCGACGTGCTTCTTCGCCGGTGAGCAACTCGGCGGGGTCGATGAGGAGCAACTCCCCTTCGATGCCGCGCACCCAGCCGAAGGACTCTCCGTCGGCGATCGCCGGAGGCTCGGAGCCGTTCGGCGCTGCCGTCGCGGACTCCGAGGTGGGCGGGCTGACTCCAGCCGTGCAGGCGGCGACGGCGACGAGGAGCAGGGCACCCAGCAGGATCCGGAATCGGGACATGTGTCACCTCTATGGAGTCGCCGAATCGGCGAGGACGTGGGGCGGCCAGGGCACGCCTTCCGCTGGCAGCGGAACCTTCTCGAGCGTATCGGCCTCCCTCGGCTCGAATAGGGGATTTCGTCCCAGGGCCCCGACGGCCATAACATCCGCTTACGGCCCCCATCGGAGGAGGGACATGGGCCAAAGAGATCTCATCGGCCACTGGGACGCCGGGTTCCGCCAGTTCTCGATCATCGAAGACGGCGCCGACCTCCTCCTCGTCTGCCCCGACGCTCCGCCCGGCTACGAGGGGCGACTCATCCCCATCCCGGCCAGTCCGGAGTGCTACTCCATGAGGGGCGGGCCTTTCGACGGATCGGAGATCGTCGAGGCCGACGGGACGCTTTCCCTGGGCGGCGAGATCGCATTGCGCCGTCTCGACCGCCCGGCGGCGGCGCCGGCTGGTTGGGGGCTGCATGTAGAACCCCTCACTCTGGAACCTGGAGAAAGCAGGGAGTTCGAGCAGCTCTGGAACCGTATGGCCCACCCGTCGCGGCCGGAGGGAGTGGGCCTGGACGGCCATTCGGTGTGCCGCTTCGTGCAGTGGCTGACCGAGCGCGACTACGCGCTGTTTTGCGGAAGCCACGACGGCGGTCTCGACGTGATGCAACCCGAGAACTGGCCCAAAGCCCACTTCGGCCCCTCGGACCGACCCGTCGTCTACGCCACCCGTGACGGGATCTGCTCGATGTTCATCTCGGTCGTCGACCGCGCCGGAGCCGACCGTGTGGACCACGGTGTGGAGCGCTTCCACCGGGCCGACGGCGACCGCATCGACCTGTATCACTTCTCCTCGCCTCGGGGAAACGGGTACTCCCCGGGTGTGCTCTATGTTCTCCCGAGGGAGAGGTTCGACCCGGTGCCCATGTATCGAGGCGGCCCCCTGTCCGGCGAGTGGACCAGCACGGAGCCGGTGCGGCCCCTGGCCAGTGTGGCGGTCACACCCGCCGACTTCCCCTTCCTCGATTCGGTCGGTCTGGTCGACTGAAGAGTTGTCGGCGACCGCCGCTACTGTCGGGAGGCGCGACAGCTGAGGTGACTATGACTGCAGGCGTCTCGAGCATCTCCACCCTCGACTTCGAGGCATATCGCCGTGAGCTCACCGGGTTCTGTTACCGGATGCTCGGATCCACCTTCGACGCCGAAGATGCCGTCCAGGAGACGCTGACCCGGGCGTGGAAGGCCTTCGACCAGTTCGAGGGACGCTCCACGGTGCGCACCTGGCTCTATCGCATCGCCTCCAACGTCTGTTTCGACATGCTGCGGGCAGCCAACCGGCGGGCCCGCCCAATGGACCTGGGTGGCCCTGGGTCCGTCGACGGCCCCTTGGGCGAGCCCCTCGCCGGCTCGATGTGGGTGGAGCCGATCCCCGACGAGCGGGTCATTTCACGCCAGGACCCCGCCGAACAGGCGGTGGAGAGAGACTCGATCCGCCTCGCCTTCATCGCCGCTCTCCAGCTGCTGCCACCCCGGCAGCGGGCAGTCCTCATCCTCCGGGAGGTCCTCTCTCTTTCGGCCCAGGAGATCGCCGACCTCCTCGAGACTTCGGTCGCCTCCGTCAACAGCGCCCTGCAGCGTGCCCGGGCCACTCTGGCAGCAAGGGATCTGGACGACACCCGGGTCCCGGACGCCTCGCCCGACGAGGACCTGCTCGCCCGCTACATGGCGGCGTTCGAGAGCTACGACTTCAGCGCCCTGGCCGACCTCGTCGCCGAGGACGCCCGCCAGTCGATGCCTCCGTACGCGCTGTGGCTGCAAGGGCGCGACGACATATTCGCCTGGTGGACCGGCCCGGGAGCGGCATGCCGGGGGTCGCGCCTGGTTCCCACCCGAGCCAACGGTCTGCCCGCCTTCGGCCAGTATCGGCGGGCCCCGGACGGCACGTACTTCCCGTGGGCGCTCCAGATCATCGAGATCGAAGACGGCCGGATCGCGGACTTCACGTTTTTCCTCGACACCGCCCGGCTCTTCCCCCAGTTCGGGTTGCCTCTGTCGCTCTGAGGCGTCAACGGAGCCGGCGGTGAGCGTCGAGCAGCGACTCCACCGTGCGATCCACGTCGGCCTCCTCGGTCATCCAGTTCGAGACCGAGATGCGAATGGCGGGCTCTCCGGCCCACATCGTGCCCGTCGGGTAGGCGATTCCCGACTCCTGCACCGCGGCGAGCACGGCAGGAGTGTGCGTCGTAGCGTCACCGTTGCGGTCGCGGAACCGAACCAGGACCTGATTCAGTTCGACCTCGTTGAGGATCTCGACGCCTTCGTGAGGGCCGAGTTCCGCTGCGTACCGCCGGGCCATGTCGATGTTGCGTTCCACCATTTCCACGATGCCGGACCGCCCCAACGCCCGGATGGTGGCGTACACCGCGGTGGCCCGGGCCCGGCGGCTCATCTCCGGGTTCCAGTCGATCGGGTTTCGGTCCTCTCCTCCTTCTGGGAGATAGTCCGCCCGCAGCGTCAGGGCGCGGCGATGGGCGTCCGGGTGGGCCGTGATGGCGATGCCGCAGTCGTAGGGGGTGTTGAGCCACTTGTGGGCGTCGGTCGACCAGGAGTCGGCTCGTTCGATCCCGGCGAACTCCGGGCGGAAGCGCGGCGACGCCAACGCCCACAGCCCTACCGCCCCGTCGACATGCAGCCAGATCGCACCTTCGGGACGGCCGTCCCGGTGGGCGTCGATCACCTCGACGATTTCGTCGAATCGGTCGATGCCACCGGTGTTCACCTCTCCGGCCTGTGACGTGACGATCACCGGGCCCTCGCTGTCGGCCAGAGCCTGGTCCAACGCTTCCGGGACGATCCGGGCGTTGCTGTCGGTGGCGACGCGGCGCGAGGTCGAATGGCCGAACCCGAGGATCCTCAACGCCTTGCCGACCGTGGAGTGCACGTGCTCGGGGACGATGACGGTGATGGGCGGTGCTCCGGCGAGGCCCTCGGCGTCGACGTCGTAGCCGTAGGCGGCGCACACACCACTGCGGGCCGCCGCCAAGCAGACGAGGTTGGCGACCTGCCCGCCCGTCACGAACCCGACACCGCTCGATTTCGGCAGGCCGGTCAGCTCCAACAACCAGCGGGCGGTCTGGTTCTCGATCGCCACGGCCGCCGGGGTGGGCTCCGCCATCGCCGTGTTCTGGTCCCAGGCCACGGTGAGCCAGTCGGCTGCAACACCGGCGGGAGTGACGCCACCGATCACCCAGCCATGGAAGCGGGGCGAGTTCATGGCGATCAGCCCGCCTTCGGTGTCGGCAACCAGCTCCTCGATGACCTTGGCGGGGTCTGTGGGGTCTTCGGGCAGAGGAGCGTCGAGCCGCTCTTCCATGGTGGAGTAGTCGACGTCGGGGCGAACCGGACGGTCGCGCACACTTTCGAGCCAGCGAAGCGCGGCTTCGTGCGCGATCTGGAGGGCGCCTCGCCAGTCGGGGTTCACGTGGCCATGCTATTGGCCGGCGCTCTCCTGTCGCCGGGCATTTTCAGGCGCCAACGGCGATCCGCAACGCCAGGACGAGGATCACCACGTTGCCGATGACGAGGGTCACGACCTGCGCCTTCGGCGACAGCCCGCGTCGCCCGAATGCGCCTATCGCCGCCAGCAGAGTCTGCCAGGAGAGGGAAGCGAGGAAAGCTCCGGCGGCGAAGAGCACGAGGGCCACGACACCACGGTCGCGGCCCAGGCCCGACCCGAGGACCAGCGTCGTGAAGTACACGACGGTGAGCGGATTGATGATCGTGATGCCCACGAACCGGGCATAAGCGCTGACCAAGTCCGACCTGGTTACCTCCAGCGTCGGAGGTGATCCTGTCGCCCTCCGGCGGATCCCCAAGAGCCCCCAGACCGCGATGGCGACGAGCACGGTGGCCGAAACGAGGCGGATGGGCCGGGACCACGGCTCGAGCCAGTCGGCGACGACCGCGCCGGCGAGAGCGGCCACAAGGGCGTACAACAAGTCGGCGGTGGCGGCGCCTGCTCCAGCACTGAAGCCGTAGCCGAAGCCGCCCCGCATCGCTGCCCCCACGATCAGGATCGCCACCGCGCCGACCGGTATCGCGATGCCGTAGCCGGCCACCACTCCGTCTATGAACGCCTCCGTCACACCGCCTTCTTTCTCGCTACCTTCGCCGTGCATGTTCACCACGGAGCAGCGTCGTCGTCGGCTGGTGCGTCGCCACTTCCTCGACGGGTCGGCGGGAAACGGACTCCAAGCCGTGACCGCGGTGGCGGCGTTCCACTCGTCCGATCCCCTCACGCCCTACCTGGGCATACGGGCGCGGATGGAGGGATTCTCGACCGACCACCTCGACGACCTGCTCTGGGAGCGGAAGACATTGTGGCGTCTCCACGCCATGCGCCGCACCCTGTTTGTCGTCCCCACCTCCGCCGCGGGCCACTTCCTGGGTGGCGCGTCTTTCGACATCGCCCGGAAGGAACAGGAGCGTGTGATCGGGTGGCTCACCCCGGATCTCGGGGAGAAGAAGGCGCGGTCCTGGATCGAGGCAGCGAAGCGGGACGTGGTGCAGTTCCTCGAAAGCGAGGGAGGTGAGTGGCGGGTCCAGGACCTGACCAAGGCCATCCCTTCCATCGACCGCACGGTGCGGGTCGGAGCCGGCAAGTGGGTGACGGAGACGCCGGTGTCTTCCCGGCTGCTCTACTTGCTCGGTATGGAGGGCCGGGTGGTCCGGACCCGACCGGCCGGGTCGTGGCGGTCGAGCCAGTACCGATGGGCGGCCACGTCGGTGTGGTTCGGGGACGAGCCGGTCCTGGGCGATCCCGCCGAGCATCGAGCCGAGATCATGCGCCTCTACCTCAGAGGTCACGGACCTGCCACTTCGGCCGACATCCGCTGGTGGACCGGGTGGACGGTGCGTGCCACGAAGTCCGCGCTCGATGCCATAGGGGCCGTGCCTGTCGAGTTGGAGGACGGCAAGGAGGGTTGGGTGCTCTCGAACGACGTCGAGGAGGACGGCCCTCCCCCCGACGCCGTCGCCTTCCTACCGGGCCTGGACCCGGCCCCGATGGGATGGAAGGAACGCGGGTGGTTCCTGGGACCGCACGCGCCCTCCCTGTTCGACAACGTCGGCAATGTGGGACCGACGATCTGGCTGAGCGGGCGGATCGTCGGTGGCTGGGCGCAGACCGCCGACGGGAGAGTCGTCTACGAGTTGCTGGAGGGCGTCGATCAGAGCGACGCCGCCCGCATTGCCGAGGAGGCAGCGAAGCTCATTGAGTGGCTGGACGGGCAGGTGGCGTCGATACGTTTCCGCACACCTCTGGAACGCAAGCTCTCGGGCCGCTGAAGGGGCTCTCCGTGGTCGATAACCTCTGGCGGGTGACCGATCGTCGCCCTCGGTGGCTCTACGGCGTAGGAGCAGAACCCGATCCACGGTTCACCCTCGCAAACGAGCGAACGCTCCTCGCTTGGATTCGCACAGCCATCGCCTTCGCGGCTGCCGGCGGGGGCATCCTCCTGGCGCGCGAAGCGATCGGGACGTGGGCTCCGATGGCATCCGCGGCCACATTCGCCGTCGCCCTGATCGTGGCGCTGGGTGCAGTGGTTCGGTGGGCGCGTATGGAACGGGCTCTTCGTTTGGGTGAGCCTCTACCCGGGCCAGGATTGGCGATGCTGATCAGCGCCGTCATCGTGACGGGCGCTCTTGTCGGAATCGTGACCCTGTTGCGATGACGACTCCCGAGACCCAGCCCGAGCGAACCGCCCTCGCCGCCAGTCGCACCGCCGCCTCGGCCTTCGTCCTCGGATTCGTGTTCTTGCGCCTCGGTCTGATCCGCGGCGCCTGGCCGATCACGATCCTCGCCATAGCCGCCCTGGCCACGGCCCTGTTGGAGGTGGTTCTCTCGTATCGCGAATATCTCCATGGCCACTATCGACTACCGGCCGCCGCCTTGACGTTGGCACTGGCAGTCGTGCTGATCTCGGTAGCAGGCCTGATCTCCGCTTTCACGATGGCCTGAGCAGATGCTTCGCGGCATACTCGCCACATGAGAGTCACGCGCCTGGGCCATGCCTGCTTGCTGGTGGAGACCGGCGGCACCCGAGTGCTGGTCGACCCGGGGGCCTTCTCCGATACCTGGCACGACCTCGACGACGTCGACGCCGTGCTCATCACCCATCAGCACATCGACCACGTCGACGTCGGCCGCACGGCATCTCTCGTCCAGCGGACCGGAGCGCGGGTGTGGGCAGAGGCGTCGGTCGTTCCGGCCCTCGGCGGAGAGGGTGTCGAGGCCGCGTCCGCCGCGGTCGGCGACCGCATCGACTTGGGCGCGCTCCAGGTGGAGGTGGCGGGCGGAGTCCACGCCGAGATCTATCGGTCGATTCCCCGGATCGGCAACGTCGGCTACGTGTTCGCCGAGGCGGACGGCCCTCGCCTCTACCACCCCGGCGACTCCTACGAATACCCGCTGGAGGGTATCGACGTGCTGGCCTTGCCGCTCACCGCTCCATGGGCGCGGGTGGCGATGACCGCCGACTTCCTCGCCGCGGTGGCGCCGAGCCGGGCCTTCCCGATCCACGACGCCATCGTCAACGACGCCGGCTGGGGCCTGTACATGCGCCTGTGCCAGGAAGTGACCGACCTGGCGGTGGAGCCGATCCGACCGGACGGCTCGCTCGACCTCTGAGCGCTCAGAACTGGACGGCAGCGGCGGCCCAATGGAAGCCGGCTCCGAACGCGGCCAGCACGACCAGGTCGCCGGGGCGGATGCTCCCGTTGCGGCGTGCCTCCCACAGGGCGAAGGGAACCGTGGCCGAACCGATGTTGCCGTAGGAGGCGATGTTGCTGTACATGCGGTCTGGCTCGACTCCCAGCTCTTTGCCGACCGCGTCGATGATCCGCTGATTCGCCTGGTGGGGCACCACCAACGCAACGTCGGCGAGCGAGGCACCGATCCGCTCGATTATCTCCCGGGCGGCTTTGCTCATCCGCCGCACCGCCTCCCTGAAGACCTCCCGGCCGTTCATGGTGAGGTGGTTGTATGCCCCCGAGGTAACGGCCTCCTGGTTGAACGGATGCCGGGTCCCGCCGGTGGAGAGCGTCAGGATCTCCGCCCGTGAGCCGTCGGTGCCGGCCACGACGTCGAGGAGCCGCGCCGTGCCTCCCTCCGGGCCCATCACGACGGCGCCGGCGCCGTCACCGAACAGGACACAAGTCTCCCGCTCCTTCCAGGAGATGATGCGCGAGATCAGCTCCACCCCGACGACCAGGATCCGCTTGGGTTGGAGGGCGATGCGAGCGCGGGCGACGTCGATTGCCTGCAGCCACCCGGCGCAACCGCTGCCGCCGAGATCGTAGGCGGGGATGCTGCGCGCCCCGAGCCTGTCCTGGAGGAACGCGGCAGTGTCCGGCGTGTACACCTCCGGGGTATCGGTGGCGACGATGATCTCGTCGATGTCCTCTCCGCCGAGTGCCGCCTCCTCCATCGCCACCCGGGCCGCCTTCTCGGCGAGGTCGGCGGTGGCCTCGTCGGCAGCGGCGAAGCGACGCTCCCGGATCCCGGTCCGCGTCACGATCCATTCGTCGGTCGTGTCGACGAGCTCTTCCCAGTCACGATTCGTCACGACCCGCTCCGGCACGTACCCGCCGAAGCCGAGGATCGCTGCGGTGATGCTCATAGTCGGAGCGTAACGGAAGAACGAGCCTGACCTACGCCGTCAAGCCTCCGCGGCCGCCACCAGGACCGACGCTGCCTCCCGGCACTCGTCGGCGGTGACGTCGCGATGAGTGACCGCCCGGATCCCGTCTCCGAAGGCGAAGACTCCCACCCCGGCCTCGCGAGCCCGGTCGACCACGGTCTGGGGATCGGCCGCTCCGGGGGCGAGTCGGAAGATGACGATGTTGGTCTGGACGCTTTCGGGGTCGATCTCGATGGCGTCGGAGGCCGCCAGGATCGATGCGATGGTGCGGGCGTTCTGGTGGTCGGCCTGCAGGTCGTCCATGTGGTGGTCGAGGGCGTGGGCGGCGGCGGCGGCGAAGATTCCCACCTGACGCATCGCCCCTCCGAGCATACGGCGGTAACGGCGGGCACGGGCCACGACGTCAGCGGGCCCGGCGATCATCGAGCCACCGGGAGCTCCGAGCCCCTTGGAGAACGCCACCCAGACGACGTCGAAGGGGGCAGCGAGCCGGGACGGGTCGATTTCGAGGGCCACGGCGGCGTTCCACAGCCTGGCACCGTCCAGGAACGTCGTCACTCCGTCTTGACTCGCCGCCCCGCACACAGCTTCCACGACCTGGGGCGGGACGACCACTCCCCCTGCCCGGTTGTGGGTGTTTTCGAAGCAGACGAGTGTTGTCGGCGGCAGGAGCTCGTGGCCCCGTGGGTTGCGGGCGGCGAGGTACTCGTCGCGGTCGAAGTAGCCCCGGCTTCCCCCGAGCTCGGTGAACTGGACACCGGCGTTGGCCGCCCCGGCGCCGGTCTCAGACCACACCATGTGGGCCCCGGCGGCGACGATCACGTTGTCTCCGGGCCGGGTGAGTGTGCGGAGACCGACCTGGTTGGCCATGGTGCCGGTGGGGAGCCACATGGCGGCCTCCTTCCCGAGGAGGGCGGCCACGCGCTCTTGGAGCTGGTTGACCGACGGATCCTCGCCGAACTGGTCGTCCCCGACCCGAGCCTCCGCCATGGCCTGGCGCATGGCTTCGCAGGGCTGCGTGACGGTATCAGAGCGGAGGTCGATCACCCCGGGGAGTGTACGTCGCCGCTCCCGGCACGGAGCTCAGCGGCGCTCGTAGAGTCGGTCGCCCGCCAGCCGCAGAGGGATATCGGGGGTGAACTTGTCGGCCAGGTCGAGATGTAGCTCGACCAGGCGATCCACCCACTCGTGGTCTTCGTCCTTGTCTTCGTCGACCCAACCGTCACGAAGCAGCGTGTCCCACAGGAGCTGTCGGTACGTGGTGCGATCGAGGTCCATCTCCCGCACCGTGAAAGTCGTCGTCGACAGCCCGCTTCCCAGGCCCGTCATCGCTTTCCCACAGTCGCACGTAGGGTCGTCGCAGGTGATGGGAAGACGGACCAACTCGCCCTCTACGGTCTGCGAAAAGTCACCAGGCTCGGCGCCGGCGCGCGTCGCCACGAACACTTTCATTCCCAACTCCCTATTCGGATAGCCCGACCAAGAGCTTAGGAGCCTCTGACTTCTGCGCCAGAGGGTCGAAGGACCCAGCCCTCAGTCGTGGCGCCTGGGCGCGGCGGTGGCCTCGTCGAGTCTCCACAGCATCGCCGAAAACGCCGGGACACGAATGTAGCGGTAGTGACCGTCGGCGGGGGTGCATATCCGGTGGAGAGCGCCGTCGTCCCACCAGAACAGGTCGCAGCCCACAGGGAGCGGAGACTCGACGTAGGAGGTCATGGCGTGCCTGAGCATGGCGAGGGCTGCGTCGGTGAGTGAGGTGTCTCGGACCTGGTGGATGAGGATCTCGTCCCGAGCAGGTACCGCCACCAGCGCCCCGTAGGGGTGGCGGGCGCCGAGGTACCGGCCCACCGCCAAGACATGGGTGGACGTCCACCGCCCACCGCGCACGGCCAGATACCTCACGGCACCGTCGGCCACCCGGAACCGCTCCGTTTGGACTGGCTCGTCCCACAACGATCCGCTGCGCGCCCGCTCCCACACGAGGCGCGGGGCGACGTCCCATCGTTCGACCGTCTCGGCGGTCACGGTCATTCCCAGCGGCCCGCGGCGGACCATCAGACGCTCGCCGAGCCCGTCGACCAACGGCCGCTCCATGAGCGCCCCGTCGAACAGCCCTAGATCGCTCTCGGCGATGACCGCCGACCGCAACCGCGACGCTGCCTCCTGGAAGGTGGCGGGCATGGAGGGGTCTACCGACAGGAGGGTGTCGAAGTGGGCCCGCACCGCCTCCACCCATTCCCCCGGCTCACGGTCGGCGAGGCGGCGTCGCAGGGGCTCCAGCCCGAACACCCGGCCGTCGTCGGTGACGAGCCCTTCGTCGTCGACGGTCACTTCGATCCCGACGGAGGCGAAATAAGCGAGGGCCATCTCGAGGATCTGGGCGGGGGTGGGTGCATCGGCCATGCCGCCGACGCTATAGAACGATCTCTTGGGTTTGAAGAGGGTTATCGAGACAAGGTCAGCGTGGTGCCCACGAACCGCGCCACGCAAGCGTCGCCGACGGTGAGCGGGATGTCCCAGGTGCGCTCCGGCCCGTCAGCCCTCATCGCGGGGCGGGCGTCGGCCGTGACGATTTGGCCCGGGGCGGCTGTCCCGTGGCGGACGAAATGGGTGGCGACGGCGACGGCGGTGACGTCGGCGTTGGAGATCAGGCTCATCGCGCAGTCGGCGAGAGCGAACAGCGCCCCACTCGAGACCTCCCCCGACTCGTCGAGGTGCATCTCGGACACTGTCATCTCCACCACCACCCGGCCGGGCTCGTCGACCACGAGGCGGGCTCCTAGAGCAGCGGCGAAGCGGTCGCGGGAGAGAAGGGTGGCGGCGTCCATCGGCGCCGATTGTGCCACGTCACGCCGGCCGAACCCGCCGTTGGAGCAGGACCGGGGCCGACAAGCCCACGGCGAACACCAGACCCACCGCCACGAGAAGCCACATCGGGTCGAACGAGAGCTGCTCGGCCACCGCGCCGAGAACCAGGGGCCCGCCGGCAGCGCCGACGAACACGCCGGCTTGGGTGATCGCCGACCGGGATGCGGCCGCACTCCGGTCGGAGCCGACCACCGTGGCCGTCATCAGGCCGGGCCAGCCCCACCCGGTGGCGTAGGCGATGATCGTCACGATCACGAACCACGCTCCCACCGCCCAGGGAAGCACGGCGAAGGCGACGGCCCCGGCGGCGAGCAGTGAGAACAGAGCCCGTCTTCCACCTCCGCGGCGATCCACGGCCATGCCGACCAGGAGCCTTGCGCCGATGCTCGCCCCAGAGCCGACGAACTGGAGCCAACCGGCCGCCGCCTCGTCGATGCCGGCTTCCACCGACGCGCTGACCAGGAAAGTCCCCAGCGCTCCAGCGGCCACCGCGCCGAGAGCGGCGACCACAGCCAGACGGCGGAGGTCCGAGCCGGAGAGCCGGTCGCTGTCCCGCATCGGGCCTTCCATCGGGACGGGCTCGGGAACCTGTCGGGGGATCAGCGCCCACACCACGACGGCGAGCAGAGGAGCGATGAAGAACGCTGTGCGCCACCCGAGATCGATCACCACTGCCGGGACAGCCAGGCCGGCGAGGAGGGTGGAACTGGGGATGCCGGCGTGTTTGATGCCGAACACGGTGGCGAGCCGGTGGGGGTTCGTGTGCAGAGCTAGGGCCTGGTTGGCGGCGGGATTGCTGATGCCGTAGACCACCGCCCCCGCCACCAGCAGTGTGGCGAGCGACCAGACGTCACGAGCCAGAGGGGCGATGAGCGTGGCGAGCAGAGCCGAGCCTATGCCATTGACCCGCATCGCCTTCTGCCACCCGACGCGCTCGACCCATTTCCCGAGCCGGGTCGAGACAGCCGCCGAGGTGAAGAAGAAGGCGGCAGTCAACGCCCCTAGACCGAGGGGGCCGATGGACAGCTCTGGCCCGATCTGAAAGAAGGCGGCTCCGACCAGGAAAACGGGAAGCGTCGACAACGTCACCAAGAGGACTGCGAGCACGAGAAGTCGCAGCTGGGACGCACGGGTCATCCTCGAATCGTATGGCCGCTCACCGACCTTCTCGCGCCTGCATGCCACCATGAGCCGGTGACTTCGCCGAGCACGACCTACGACCTGGAACGCGCCCAGGAACTGCGGCGCGCCCGCCGCCGCGCCAGCGGCCTGCTCCTCCTCGCGACGGCGGTGTTCGCCTCCACGTTCACTTTGGGCGACGCCACCTGGGTGGGTTTCCTCCGCTCGACCGCCGAGGCGGCGATGATCGGCGGAGTCGCCGACTGGTTCGCCGTCACCGCCCTCTTCCGCCACCCATTCGGCATCCCCATTCCCCACACCGCCATCATTCCCCGGTCGAAGACCGGATTGGCGAGGAGCCTGGGCGAGTTCGTGCGCTACAACTTCCTCGAGCCGAGCCAACTCGTGGAGCGCATCCGGGCTGCCGACCTGCCCCGCCGCACCGGCGAGTGGCTGTCCGCCGACCACAACGCCGACGTGCTCGCCGGCCAGATCGCTGCCGTCGTCGGCGCCGTGGCCGAGGGCCTCGACAGCGACGCCGTGGAGGAGTCTCTCGAGACGTTCGTGCTCGACCGACTGCAGTCGCTGCCCATGGCCGAGATGGTGGGCAAGGGCATCGAGGCGGCAGTGGTGGCCGGCCAGCACCAGTCGATGATGGAGGGAGCGATCCGGGGGCTGGCTTCGACGCTGGAGGAGAACCGGGAGACCCTCCGCCGCTGGGTGGGCGAGCAGTCACCGTGGTGGGTGCCGGAGGTGGTCGATGACGCCGTGTTCGCCCGGGGCTTCGACGCGCTGGTCGACCTCATCCATCGGATCGCCTCCGACCCGAACCACGAGATCCGTCGCACGCTCGATCTCCGTCTGGTCGAGGTGGCCCGTCGGCTCCAGACCGACCCCGATCTGGCCGGCTTGGTGTCCGAACGGATCGACGCCATCGCTTCTCAGCCGGAGATCCGCCAGTGGGCCCGCGAGCTGTGGTCGCAGCTGACGACTGGGTTGGCCGACGCCGCCTCCCGGACTGACTCTCCGATGCGGGGCCGCATAGCCAATGCGCTCCGCCAATTGGGCAAACGCCTCACCGCGGATCCCGACCTGCGCAAGCGGGTCGACGCGTGGCTCGAGTCGCTCGCCCCTCCCCTCGCCCGGGTGGGTCAGAACGAACTGGCCGACATCATCGCCGTGACGATCGAGCGGTGGGATCCCGAGGAGACGAGCCGTCGGTTGGAGCTGTGGATGGGTCGCGATCTCCAGTTCGTTCGCATCAACGGCACGGTGGTGGGCGGGCTCGTGGGGTTGGCGATCCACACCCTGGTGTTCGCCATCGGCGGCTGAGCTCAGATGTGGCCGTAGGCCCGGATCGGGTGGATCGTCAACACGAGCCTTTCGTCCTCGATCATCGCCTGGTTGAACTCGTCCCAGTCCGGATGTGGGCCGGCGATCTCCTGGTAGACCCGCCGCAGCATCCTGGCGCTGTCGTCGTCGGGGTCGGTGGTGACCGGTGTGAGGGTGACCTCGCCCTCGATCACCACCCATTGGTTGAAGTCGTCCCCCAGCACGTACATGGCGGCTCGGGGATCGCGCCGCACATTGCGGGTTTTGACGCGGTGGTCGGTGACCGAGACATGGAGGGCGCCGTCGAAGATGGCGTAGACGACGTTGGAGGCGTGGGGCATGCCATCGGGCTGGATGGCGAGCAGCACGCCTCGGTGGCGGGGCGTAGCGAACTCGATGGCTGAAGCGAGATCCAATTCCTTCTCCTTCTCACCTGACCTGTCGGTGAACCGGCGACGGACGCCCGCCATTCCCTCCCTACCCTCCGGGTGATGGACCGACTCCCCGTCGACGCCGCCCTTCCCGAATTGCGCCGTGTCCTGGACGAGACGCAGATGGCGGTGTTGGTGGCGCCCCCGGGATCGGGCAAGACGACCTGGGTGCCTCTCCGCCTGCTCGACTCGGTGGCGGGGAGGATCGTGGTCCTGGAGCCGCGGCGGTTGGCCACCAGGGCAGCCGCCCGCCGGATGGCGTCCCTCATCGGGGAACCGGTCGGCGAAACGGTCGGCTACGTCACCCGTCACGACCGCGCCACCGGCCCCCGGACCCGGATAGAGGTGGTCACCGAGGGAGTGCTGACCAGGCGCCTGCAGGCCGACCCGTCCCTTCCGGGCGTGTCGATGGTGGTGTTCGACGAGGTCCACGAACGCAACCTGCAGACGGACCTGGGGCTGGCGCTGACGCTGGACATCCGCCGCAGCCTGCGCCCGGACCTGAGGCTCCTGCTGATGTCGGCGACGATCGACGCCTCCGCCTTCGCCGACCTGCTGGGCGG